>NPIE01001891.1_pt1 | contig 21472 bp, 20 predicted proteins | sample 8637661 | NCBI WGS metagenome assembly NPIE01 (sample SAMN07420842, study PRJNA396082) | bioreactor metagenome | isolation source: sample BA12 brine-fed electro-methanogenic bioreactor BA | place: Japan: Kochi | collected 2016-12-09
GTCACTACGGATCACACGGATCAACAGGGATCGCTAGGAATCTTTGCGGCTGGGGTGCGCGGCGGGCCGGGCGTATTTTCTGCAGTGGGTCGAGCATGCTCGACCCCTGCGCTTGCCGCTGCCTACGTCATCCCTTCCAGCAGCGCGACCACATCCAGCAGGTGGCGAATCTCGGCATCCGGGACGTGCTCAGTCTCGTTTTCCAGCCCGCGCGGGTTGAACCAGGCGGTCTTGCAGCCCGCGCCCTTCGCCCCGGCCACGTCGGAATGCAGGCTGTCCCCCACGTGCAGGATTGCCTCCGGAGGCACGCCCGCCGCCGCGGCCACATGGGCGAACACAGCCGGGTCGGGCTTGGCCGCGCCCAGCCGGTCGGCGGTGACCGCCACGTCGAAGTACGCCCCCAGCCCGACCAGATCGGGCAGGTCGTTGCCGTTGGTCACCCAGCCCAGCTTAAAGCGCCCGTGCAGCGCCGCCAGCACCTCCCGCGCGCCGGGATACAGGGGAATATCCGTGTTGCGCGCGCGGGTGTAGATCGCGGCCATTTCCGCCGCAATCGCCGCCGCTTCCGGCAGGCCCGCTTCCTCCATCACCTGCTGAAACACTGCCCGGCGCAGCGTGATCCATTTCTGGGCCGCGGGGTCCACGCCCTGGGCGGTATAGGCCCGGTACGCGGCCACCAGGTATTCCCCGGTGATATGCGCCGCCGCCGGGCCACCGCGCTCCCGGATCGCCGCGGCGGCGGCATCGCTGCCGCGCAGCTGCATGGCGGCGAAATCCCACAGGGTATCGTCCGCGTCGAAAGTGATCATCCGGATGGCGGAGAAGATGGGGGGCATGGGGTTCTCGCTTTCAGGGCGGATGGCGGTTGGCATTTTGCTTGTGGCTCTTGGCTAGCCAGCCAACCGCCAGCCGCTCACAGCCGGACGGGCATTACGCGCAGCAGATCATCCGGCGCGTCTGCCACCGGCAGGCGCACGCTATCGGCCAGGTGGTAGACCGCCAGCGCCAGCGTGTATTCCCCTGGTGGCAGGCCCGGCGGCAGCGGGATCACGCGCCGGTCGATGTAATAGCGCCCCGGCTCCAGCGCAGTCAGCGGCACTTCATCGCCCGACCAGTAGTCGATCAGCGGGCCGTCCTGCTGCGCGGCCAGCGCGCCGCCCCCGTCCAGCAGATACACGCCGAACGTCAGATCCGCCGCGGGGGGCGCGTCCACCTCCCACCACAGCGCCACTTCCAGCGCGTCCTCCGTCAGCCGGATGCGATCCGCGCCCAGGAAGCGCAGGGCATCCGCGCCCGGCTCCTCCCCGCCAAAGACGCGGGGCGGCTCCTCCGGCGGCAGGCACAGGCGCTGGAACAGGAAACCATCCGGCGCGCCGGCGGTCATCAGCTGGGGCCGGTCGGCTTCCAGCGCAGCAAAACGCGCCTGCACAGCCTGATCGTTCCAGTTGGACGTGCCGAACCACACACAGCGCGGCAGGTCGGCATCCGTCCCTTCCCAGGGCTGCAGGTACGTGCCGGCCGTGCCGCCGTCTTCGGCATACAGCGCGGCCGCGGCGGTGGGGGCGTAGTGGGTGAAATGGTAGCGGGCGATGCCCGTATCCGGCAGGCCGCGCGTGAGCACGATGTCGCCCGGCTGGAAGGCCGCTTCCAGCGCGCGCGTGTGCTCGCGGATCGCGGCGCCGGGAACCGGGGCGGACCCCACCGTGAGCAGGCCCAGCAGCAGCAGGGCGCCGCCCGTCACGCGCTGCGCCCGCCCCGGCAGGACCTGCAGGCTGGCCGCGATCAGCAGCGCCATCCCGGGGACGATGTAGGCGATATAGCGCGGCTCGTAGATCGGCACGCCCAGGTTGATCGCGAAGGTCAGCGCCGGGATGCCCAGCGCCCACAGCGCGATCAGGCCAACCCGCCGGGGACGGGAGGGCGCGGCCCGCCTGATTCCCCACCACAGGCCCGCGGTCAGCAGCAGCGCGATGATCAGCGGCAGGCCGTTGGTCAGCAGGGAGAGGAAGGCTCCCACGCTGGCGGGCGTGGTGGGCAGGGTGGAGCCAGCCTTGCCCACGCCGGGAAGCAGGCTGTCGGTGACGAACGTGCCTTCATGCTGAAGCTGGCGCACAAAAACCGGGAACCAGGGCAGCCACAGCACCAGCGCGCCGCCCCAGGCCAGCGCAGCCTGCGGCAGGTCGCGGCGCCGGGTCGCCAGCCAGTGACCCGCCTGGAGCAGGATCAGGAACGCGCCGAGGTAATGGGTGTACATCACCAGCGCCACGCTCAGGCCGTACCAGATCGCGCTGCGCCAGGTGCGCCGGGCCAGCCAGCGCCCGTACAGCAGCATGGATCCCGCCCCGGCCAGAATCAACAGCGGGTAGGGCCGGATTTCCAGGCTGTAGCGCACAAAGTACGTGGAGAGGCCCAGCGCCAGCAGCGCGGCGACCCCCGCCAGCCAGCCATCCAGCCATTCCCGCCCCAGCCGGAAAGTGACGGCCAGCGCCAGCATGCCCAGCAGCAGCGAAAATACGCGGGACGCGATCTCACTATCCCCGACGGCCTGCTGCCACAGGTGGAAGGCCACGAAATAGGCCGGGGCATGCACATCTGCCGCGGCGGTATTCACAGCCCCGATCAGCGAATGCCCGGTCGCCTCAAAGGAATGCACCTCATCCGGGCGCATATTGCGCGCCGCCGCGCCGCCCAGCAGCACCGCGAACACGACCAGCAGCGCCAGGACAACCCACCCGCGCCGGGAGATCGTGATGCCCAGTTCCGCCAGGCGGATATGCGAATCATCGGCCAGGAAGGGCGATTCCAGGTAAGTCAGCACGGCGTGAATCAGGACGATCACGCCCAGCATCTCCAGCGTTTCCTCGAAGAAAGCCAGCAGCTCGTAGGGGAACGACCCCAGCCCGGCGATTTCCGCCGTCTGGCTGCCCACCATCTCCAGCGCCAGCGCCCCGCCGACATACAGCCCGGCGGCCAGCAGGAACAACCAGCGCGTCCGGCCGGGCAGATCGAAGAAAAAGCGCAGGTAGGAGACCCCGAAGATCGCCAGCAGGATCATCGCCGGGATCACCCAGCCAAACGCCAGAAAGCCGCTGGTGGGGTTGAAGAGTTCCTGGCTGGGGCGCACCAGCCGGTCGTTCAGGGCGGAGGTTTCCCCCATGGATAGCACGGCAAAGATGATCGCCAGCCCGAGCCAGTGTCCGGCGTAGGCCAGCCCGCGCCGCCGCTTGATCAGGGCCACGACCCCCAGCACCACCGCCGCGCCAAACAGCGCGATTGACGAGTACCAGTTCGCCGGGCTGAACTCGTCATCCGCGTTGAACAGGTAGGCCAGTGAGTGCAGGGAGGAGGGGTTGCCCCGGTCGCCCAGCGAGATGCCCAGCGGCTCCGCCAGGACATGCACCAGCAGCAGCCCGGCCAGGCTGAGCACGCTCATCACCAGCACAAGGCCCAGCAGCAGGCGGGTGACCTGCCAGGGGCGAACACTGAAGGTGAATCCGGGCGAGTCTTCTGAAGGCCGCAAATCAAGTTTCACGGTGCGCTCTCTCCGTACGAATCAGGAAATGCAAAGGCACGACCGTTTACCGGGCCGTGCCTCACAGTGTGCCATTCCTGGCTGGTTCCTAGCCGCCGGGTGGCAGGCTGGGCAGCAGGGTCGGGGTGACGTTCGGGTCCCGGGTGGGCGCGATCACGCCGGTCGGTGAAGGCAAGATGCCGCCTGTCCCGGCGTTATTCGCCCCCGCCCCGGTCACCGGCGTTTCATCGCTCACACAGCGGAAGCCGATGAACAACGCCTGGGTCAGCGGGTCGTATTCCTGGCGGTGCATGGTGCGGGCGAAGAACGGCACCGTATCCCAGGATCCGCCGCGCACGACTTTGGCCGTGCCGCCTACCGGCCCCTGCGGGTTCAGGCCGCTGGCTTCCGGCTGGCTGTAGTAGTTGGCCTGGTACCAGTCCTGCACCCATTCGGCCACGTTGCCGCCCATATCCAGCATGCCATACGGGCTGGCGCCCTCCGGGAAGCTGCCCACGGCCACCGGCCCGCTGGACGTGCGCTCGCCGGTGTTATCGCGGCGGTTGGTGTTCGCCAGCTCCGGCGTCCACTGGTTGCCCCAGGGGTAAACGCGGCTGTCAGCGCCGCGCGCGGCCCGTTCCCACTCGGCCTCGGTGGGCAGGCGGCGATCGATCGCGCCGCAGTAGGCCTGCGCGCCGTACCAGGTCACATGGGTGGCGGGCAGCCCGGCCACCACATCCGCCACGCTGTAGAGCGTGCCGTCAAAGCTGATGATGCTGCTTTCGGATTCGGCGCTGGTGGCCGCGCAGGGCTGGCCGCCGCAGCCGTTCAGGTGGCTGTTTGGCCCCAGGGCGTTCAGGAAGGCTACGTACTGCCCCACGGTGACCTCGGTGATTTCCATCTGGAAGCTGTCCACGATGACGTTGTGCGGCGGGAACGAGTCTTCCGCGTAAGCGGGATCACACGCCCCGGCGTACACATTCACGCATTCGGAGACCGCCGCCGCGACCTCGCTCTGGTTCGTCCCCATCAGGAAATCGCCGCCGCTGACCAGCTCCATGCGCGTGGCATTGGTGAGCAGAATCGGGTTCGGCGCGCCTTCCTCCGGCGTGGCGGTGGGGGTCACCATCGGGGTGCCGGCCGCTGCCGATGCAGCGGATGCACCTGCAGCGTCTGTTTCTTCCAGTACCTCGGTCGCCTGTTCCGGCTCCGGCGTGGGCGGCAGGGGGGTCGCTGTCGGCTGGACGACGACCATGCCGGACGACGTGGCCGTCACGATGATCACCTGGGCCTCACGGGTAGGGGTGGGGCTGGGCAGCTCCGCGACATCGCTCACCAGGATGGTCGGTTCCGCCAGCGCTTCTTCCCGTGGCGCGCTGGAGCCAACGTTAAAGCTCAGCAGTCCGGCGGCATAGCTGCCCAGGCAGACCACGGCGGAAAATGCCACACCCAGCAGCACCCCGATAAACAGCCACTGCCAGCTTCCATCGCGCGTGCGGCGGCGTAATGATGACATAGTTCACTCCTCCAGTATCAGCGGGCCACGGGTGAAAGGCATCCCCGGCCCGGTGAAAACACCTGTGTTCGTGGTTAGCGGGCGCGGGCCATAACGATGGCCGGGTAACTCAGGCGTCCCCGCCATCACGCCGCGCGATTGCTAAGTTTACCGCCCTCACCGGGTTCCTACCAGCCCGGTCACGCCAGCGCGGGGCAAACGTCAGGTAACCGCCCATTGTGGCGCGGCGGCGGCACACGGTATAATCCCCCGCGTTGCGGCTGAAGGAAGTAAGGGAAACTATGCCTGGAAAACACCTTGTGACAATCGGACTGGCCCTGGGCCTGCTGCTGGCGGCGGTCCCGCTGGCCGGGGCGCAGGCTGACCAGGGGCGAATTTGTGTAACGGCCTATAACGATGCCAACCAGAACGGCACGCGTGAGCCGATGGAGCCGCTGCTGGCGGATGTCGTGGTCACGCTCCAGAACGAGCAGGCGATCTCTGTGGGGAACTACGTGACCACCGGGCAAAGCGAGCCGTACTGTTTTGAAGGGCTGGCGCCGGGCGTCTACCTGCTCAACTTCAGCGGCGGGATGGTGACGCCGACCGGCGAGAACGACTTTGCGGTCACGCTCACCGCGGGCGGTATCCCCGCACAGGTGCAGTTTGGCGCGGCGCGGACGGACACGCTCCCCGTCGCAGGCTCTGGCCTGCCGGAAACGAGCCTGGTCGCGGCGGATGACAACACCGTGCTGCGCGTCGCGCTGGCGCTGGCCGGGGCGCTGGTGGTGATGGTCGGGCTGGCGGCGGTGGGGCTGCTGATCTTCTGGCTGCGCTACCGCCGGACGGCAAACGCTGAATAGACCCGGAATCTACTGGAATCATAGACGCGGTGGAGCGAAAGCCCCGCCGCGTTTTTGTTTGTCGTTCCTGCTGTTGATCTGCGTCAGGCCATCTTCCACGGATTCAACGGGGCGGCCGTTTCCCAGACCGTCACCTCCGCGTCGATGGTCTGCTGGCCCAGGGCTTTGGCCACCGAAATGCGGTGGTGCCCGTCCCGCACGAAATACGTCCCACCTACCTCGATCAGCTCCACCGGCGGCAGGCTTTCGCCATTCAGGCGGGCGATCGCCAGATGCACCCAGCGCAGCCGGCTGCGCTCACTCAGCGGCCGGAACCCGGCGTCGAAGTCCGTGCAGCGGCCTTCGGTGCCCCGGATGTGGTCGATTGGGACAACGCGCTGACCGGCGAAGTGGCTGGCCCGCACGGCGCCCTGGTCGGCGATGCGGTTCAGGTTGAGCAGGTGCACGCGCCGGTGCAGCAGGCCGCGCAGGCGGTGCAGCACCCGATTTTGCAGGGCCTGGTTGAACAGCCCGGCCGCCTGTGCGTCCAGATTGTGCTGGTTGCGCAGCAGGAGGCTGGCGCTCTGAAACGAAACGATGTCATGCATGGTAGTTTCCCCCTGTGGCGCGGGGCAAACAGGGAGGGCGGGCGCGCGCTCTTTCCGCGGATGCGGTCCCCTCGCACGTGCCGCGCGGCCACCCCTGACCCGCGCCACTGTATTTTACGAGGTTCGGGCGGGCGGGGTTGCAAAATTGGAGGTTTTTTGTCAGGAAAAGGGTGTTGACCGTTGAAGTCGGACAGGAAAAGCGGGTTTACTCCCGGCGGATGTGCTCCAGGGCGGTCTGCGCGGCGTCACGCACGGCAGGGGCGGGGTCGCCAATGGCGGCGGCTTCCAGCGCGTCCTCGGCGTAGTCATTCCCGATCCAGCCCAGTGCCACCGCCGCGCGGCGCCGCACCTCGGAATCAGGATCGGCCAGCAGCCCGACCAGCGGGCGCACGGCGCGTTTGTGGCGGGTCTGGCCCAGGGCCAGGGCCGCGTACTGGCGCAGCAGCGGATCGTCGCTTTGCAGCGCGGCCCGCAGGGCCGTGATCGCCTTGCCGCCGCAGCGCCCCAGCGCGCCCGCCGCCCGGCCGCGCACCGCCCGATCTTCATCCGTGAGCAGGGCGATCAGGGGCGGGATGGCGGCTTCTCCGTGGCGAGCCAGCAGGCGCACAGCCTCGTCATGGGTCGCGTGGGGGCGGGTGGGATCGCGCAGGATCGCGATCAGGGCGTCAACACCGGGGCGGGCCATTGTGCGCGCCTGCTCACACGCTGTCCGCGTCCAGCCAGGCCCGCACGCCGCGATCGAGCCGGGTCAGCCCGGCGGCGCGCGCGTTAGCGTAAGCGGCCTGTACCTCCGCGCGGGTGACCGGGCGGCTGATCGGCCCCTCCAGCCTGCGCGCCCGGTAAGCGGGCCGGTACTGGCCCATCAGGTTCACGTAGGTTTCCGCCGAAACCTGCTTCGCCAGGAACTTCATGGTCGCGGCCGTGCCGGCCAGGTCGCCGGGCAGCACCAGGTGGCGCACCAGCAGGCCGCGTTCCGCCAGCCCGGTCTGCGGGTTAAGGCGCAGGTCGCCCACCTGGCGGTGCATCTCGCGCACGGCGCGGCGGTTGTGGCGGGGGTAATCCGGCACACGGCTGAGGCGCTGCCCGGTGGCGGCATCCGCGTATTTCATATCGGGCATGTAGATGTCGATCACGCCATCCAGCAGGGCCAGCCCCTCCGGGGAGTCGTAGCCGCCGGTATTGTAGACCAGCGGCAGGCGCAGCCCGTCCTGCGCGGCCAGCCACACGGCCTTCAGGATCGGCGCGATCACGTGGCTGGGGGAAACCAGGTTGATGTTGTGGCAGCCTTCCGCCTGGAGCGCGAGCATCATGGCCGCCAGCGCCTCCGGCGTGATCTCCGTCCCGGCCCCGCCGGCGCTGATCTCGTGGTTCTGGCAGTACTGGCAGCGCAGGTTGCAGCGGGAGAAGAAGATCGTGCCGGAGCCGCGCGCCCCGCGCAGGCAGTCTTCCTCCCCCATGTGGGGGAAATAGGCGCTGACCACGGGGTTGACGCCGGTTCTGCACGTCCCGATCTGACCGCGCGCGCGGTTGGCGCGGCACTTCCACGCGCACAGCACGCACTGGCTGAGGCGCGCATAAGCGGCTTCAACACGCCGTTCAAGCTCGCCCGATTCAAGCAGGGCCAGGTAGGCCGGCTGGAAGAAGGTCATGGCTGCATCCCGGTGGTAGTGCGTTCCAGCAGTTCGTCTTCAATAGTAGCATATTCTGCGTGGCAAAAACGCGGGAATCGCCGCAACCGCCGGCCCTGCCCTAGAAGAACGATGTGGTGGTAAAACGCTCGCTGTCCGGGGAGGTGTCCTGCGGCGGGTCGATGCCCAGCAGCTCGCGCAAGGCCCTGGCGGTGGAGGGGATCAGGAGCATGGACTGCTTCACCACTACGCCATCCACGCCGGCCGCCACCTGGACGAGGTCCCAGGGCGATTCAAAGCCACCCATCGTGATCACGGTGATGTGGCCGGGAACCTGTTCCAGCAGCCGCCCGGTGAGGCTGAGGTCAATCCGGTCGGTGCGCGGGTCGTGGTTGTTGATCGCGATCACGTGCGGCTCGTGGGGCAGCACGGCGTCCAGCTCCGCGGCGCTGTAGACCACGGCGATCACGGTCATCAGGTTGCGCTGCGTGGCGGAGATCAGCGCTCGCAGGCGCTCGTGGCTCAGGATGGCCGGGTACAGGATCAGGCCATCGCCGCCTGCCGCGCGTGTTTCCACCACCTGATATTCATCGATGATGTAGTCATGGCGCACCACCGGCACCTCGACCGCGTTGGAGACCAGCGGCAGGTGTTCCACGCCGCCGCCATCAAAGCGCATGTCGGTGGAGACGATCAGGCCCTGCGCGCCCTGCCGCACCAGGCGCCGGGCCAGCGCGACCGGGTCATAGGGCGCGGTGCCGCTGGTGGCCTGCCCCAGCGAGCTGTTCGGATTAACCACGTGGGAGAACAGCGCGGCCCGTTGCAGGCGCAGCACGCTGGCGACATCCCGCGGCCGATCCTGCATCTTGGCCAGCGCGCGCAGGCTTTCAATCGGCGTGGTGACCTGTCGCTGCGCAACGAGCTTTTTCTTGTAGGCGACAATATCATCGAGATTAATCGGGGGCACGGTGGTCCTCCGTAGGCGGACGAAGCTGCTGGTATTGTAATCGCTATTCAGCCCGGCGGCCAGAGGTACGGATGTCCGGGCCGGCGCGCTAGGTGAACAGCAGGGCAGTCCCGGCGAAGGCCACCACCGTCCCGGCGATGGCCCGGGTGGTCACGCGGTCGCCAAACATCAGGCGGCTGATCGGGATCAGGATCACGGGGGCCAGGCTCATCAGGGTGGAGGCCACGCCCAGCGGCGCCTTCTGCACGGCCACCAGCGAGAGCCACACGCCCAGGAACGGCCCGGCGATCGCCCCGCCGATCAGGTACTTCAGGGCGGTGGGCTGCTGGCGCAGCTTCTCAAAGCCGGGGCGCACCTGCCCGCGCAGCGCGGTGAACAGCCAGATGCTGACCGCCGCCGCGATCAGGCGGATCAGGTTGCCGGAAAGCGCGGGGAAATCCCCCACCAGCCCCATGCGCGAGGCGTACAGGCCCACCGCCTGCCCCAGCGCGCCGCCCAGCCCGAACAGGATGCCGATGAGGTACTGGCGCGGCGACTCGACCGCCAGCGCTTTGGAATTGCCATTTTGCCGGTCGCTGACGACGATCATCACGCCGCCGACCGAGAGCGCGATGCCCAGCAGCTCCAGCGGGGAGAGCCGCTCCGCCAGCAGCACCCAGGCCAGCATCGTGCTGAAGACCGGCGCCAGCGCCATCAGCAGCATGGAGAGGCGCGGGCCGATCATGACGAACGCCTGGAACAGGGCCGCATCGCCCAGCACGAAGCCGATCAGGCCGGAGATGGTCAGCCAGCCCCAGCGGAACGGCTCCGCATCCAGCGGGAGGAAGGAGCCGACCGTGAGCCGGTGGGTGAGCATCACCAGCACGATCGCCACCAGCAGGCGGGTGCGGTTCACCACGGCCGATCCCACGCGGCGGCCCGCCATGGTGAAGAAGACCGACGTGAAGCTCCACGCGACAGACGTGCCCAGCGCGGCGAGCTGGCCGAGATAAGCAGCGATGATCATGGCGGTCGTATCCTGTGAGTGCGTGCTGTGCAGGCAATAACGGGGAAGTGTACCGCAAAGCCGCGGCGCGGGGGTAATGGGCGGGCTGGCGGTTAGCTGGTTGGTCAATCGCCAACCAGCCCCCTAGATCACGCGCTCCAGCAGGGCGATCAGCGGGGCGACCACCTGCTCCGGCGTGTACAGGCGGCGCACCGTGGCCGCGCCGGTGAGCGCCACCCGCTCGCGCAGGTCGGGCTGGTCGGCCAGCCGCCGGATCGTGCGCGCCAGGTCGCCGGGGTTGCTGGGCGGGACGGTGATCAGGTCTTCACCGGGGGTGAAATACTCGTCAATCGCGGCGGAGGCCGCCGTGATCACGGGCTTGCCCAGCGCCAGGCACTCCATGATGCGGTGCGGCACCACGTAATCGGTTTTGGTGCGCCGGGCGAACACGCCCAGGCAGATATCCGCGCGCGCCACCATCGGGATCAGCTCAGGCGTGGTGGGCGGGTCCACAAAGGACAGGTTCTTCAGCCCCAGCAGTTTCGCCCGCTTCAGCGCGTCCTGGTGCTTCGGCCCACGCCCGATCATCTCGAAGCGGAAACGGGGATCGGTGTTCAGCCAGCTCAGCGCGCGCAGGATCACCTCCGTGCCGTGAAACGGGTTGAAATTGCCGTAGAACTGGATGAGCAGCGGATCATCAGGGGCTTTGTCGGCGGCGCTGCCGGGGGCCTCCAGCCACTCCGCATCCACCCCCACCGGCACCACGGCCATGCGCCGCGCGGCAGTCCCCGCCTGTTCCAGGAAAGCGGTTTTGTGGCGGCTGGTATCGGTGAACATCCCCTTCGCGGTCGTCATGTTCCAGCCGTCCAGCGCGCGGATGGCGCGGTTGCGCCAGTGGCGCTTTTTCGCGGCGTTGTTATCCACCACACGCGATTCATACAGCCCGACGATGTAATCCACGATCACGGGCTTGCCCAGCAGCCGCCCCAGCCCCACCGCCAGCGGCGCCAGGACCTGGTTGTGCTCCGCCACGATCAGGGCGTCACACTGGCGGGCTTCCTCCCGCATCGTGCGCCACAGCAGCGGCAGGCTGCGCCGCGCGTCCAGCCCGGTGGGCAGCTGCGCCAGGGAGACCTTCCAGCCGCGCGCCTCCAGCCCGGCGCGGATCACGCGGTTGCGCGTATAACGGGTATCAAACGCGCCCAGGTAGCAGACGGAACGGGGTGTTTCAGTTGCCATGCCAGACTCCCGGTCATGGTGCGGGTGCGGCTCACGCCTCTATTATGCCGCTAACCGCGCGGATTTGCCCCTGTGTTCCGGCCTGGCGCTCAGGAGGCCATCAGGGCCACCAGCCGATCCATGAGCTGATCCAGGCTGTGCGCGGCGGCGGTGCGCTGGCTGAGCGTCATGCCCATCGCGTGGCGTTCCTCCCGGCTAAGGCGCAGCAGCGCGTTCAGTTTCTGCGCCAGGGCGTCGGCGTCGTCGCCATCCGGGATGCATAACTGGTCCGTGTACGCGCCCATGATGTCGGCGAAGGCAGTGTTGGCGACCACGGTCGGCAGCGCGCATAACATGCTCTCCAGCGCGGCCTTGTCGAACAGGCCGGGCGGGCTGCCGTTGAAGGCCAGGCTGGCCTCGCTGAAAACGCCCGGCACGGCCTCCGAGGGGATCGCGCCCCACATGGTCACCCGGTCGCCCAGGCGCAGGCGCTCGACTTCGCGTTCCAGAAAGGCGGCATAGTCATCGGACTGGCCGGGCAGCGTGCCACCCGCGATCACGACGCGGGCGGGCGGGTCGCCGTAGCGATCGCGCAGCAGGGCGGCGGCCCGGATCAGTGTTTCGTGGCGCTTGATGGGGGAGAGGCGCGCCAGCGAGACGATCAGCGGCGGGTCATCCGGCAGGCCGTCACCCGGCCTGAAGACCTGCGTATTGACGCCATGCCCCAGCGCATTAACCTTCGGGCCGGGGATGGGGAAGCTGGTGGGGTGGGCGGTGGCGATGTGGCGGACCAGCGGCACGGCCAGCTGCAGTTCCGGGCTGGCCTGGCGGTGGGTATACCACAGCGTGATCGGCTTGCGGTATGGCACGGCCAGCGGCGCGGCGGAAAGCACGTAGCGCGGGCTCATGTGCGCGAACAGCACATCCACTTCCGCGAGGTGGCGGCTCAGGATACGGTAGAAGGCGCTCGCCCGGCCCAGGCGGCCCTGCCCGCGTTCCTTGCCCATCGATGCGACGGTGACATTCCCCGGCACGGTGTAATCATCCGCGCTGACAGGGACGACCACCAGGTGTTCCACACGGGCAGCCAGGGCCTCCACCCAGTCATGCGTGAAGCTAAGGACCTGATCATGCCGGTCGAGGACCTGGGTCATCATCAAGACGCGCATTAGCACAGCCCCCCTGTGTTTCCCGCGAATGGTGTCCATGATAGCACCGGCCGTTGGGATTGCCCACCGGGTCGGTGGGATTGCCCACCGGGTCGGCGCTCCTCCCCCCGCGAGTCTTAGAATCACATAAAATCGACCATCGGCCTGCCTCCCGGCTGTCCAAATTGTGTTAAGATCATCCTGTGCGATAGGCAAGGTCGTTTTTCGTTTCATGTGTGCAGCCGTTACAGGCAAGAGCCCCACCCGGGCGAAAAGGAAGAGAACCATGCTGAGTGCAAAGATGGAGCAGGCGCTGAACGAGCAGATCAACGCGGAGATGTTTTCGTCATACATTTACCTGGCGATGGCCGCTTATTTTGAGGATCAGAACTTCCCCGGCATGGCCCAGTGGATGCGCATGCAGGCCGACGAAGAGACCTTTCACGCCATGAAGTTCTATGACTACATCATCGAGCGCCATGGCCGCGTGAAGCTGGCCGCGCTGGACGCGCCGCCGGTCGACTGGGACTCCCCGCTGGCCGCGTTCGAAAACGCGTTTGAGCATGAGCAGTACATCAGCGGGCGCATCAACGACCTGGTGACGCTGGCGATTGAGGAACGCGACCACGCCACCAACAGCTTCCTGCAGTGGTTCGTGGATGAACAGGTGGAGGAAGAGGCGTCGGTGGACGCCGTGGTGCAGGACCTGCGCCGCGTGGCGGATTTCCCCGCCGGGCTGTTCATGCTGGACCGCGAGCTGGGCCAGCGCACCGCCGCGCCGGAAGGTGAAGCCGAGTAGCTCCCACACCCCCCGCAAATGCAAACCGGGCGACCCTATTGGCCGCCCGGTTTTGGGTTACTGCTGTCTGCAGAGTTGCGTTAGTTATAACTTAGCGTGCAGGTGGTCGTGCCGTCGGTGAGCGTAACCGTCAGACCGGTGAGCATATCGCCATTCTTGTCGAAAACAGCAGCGATAGTGATGCTGGCTGTAGTTCCAGGCAAGACTGGATCCGGATCCATCGTCGCGGGGGTTAAAGTCAGCTCCGTTCCTTCACGGGTTCCAGACCAGATCTGCTGCTCACCGAACCGAACTCTTTCAATGGCGCCATTGTTTGCCAGGCTGTACCTTACTCGCAGCTCTGTGATCGTGACTTCCCGGCCTGCTGTGCTGCTCAGGGTAAGCGTGCCGGTTGTCGGGTTGCCTCCATTGCTCAGCTCACTCAGCGAGAAAGCAGCACATGACAGCGTGGGGCCGGGGTCGTCACCAGGATCGTCACACGAATTGGCAGCATCCAGCGGGCAGGGATCATTATCATTCAGAATGCCATCCCCGTCGATGTCAGGATCGCAGGCGTCGCCAAAACCATCGATATCCAAATCCTCCTGGAGCGGGTTGTAGACGAGGCTGCAGTTGTCGCTGGCATTCAGCACGCCATCACCGTCTTTGTCGTCGTCGCAGGCGTCGCCTGTCCCATCGCCGTCCGTATCCAGCTGGTCAGCATTGGCGACTGACGGGCAGTTGTCTTCTGCATCCGGGATGCCATCGCCATCTTCATCCGGCTCAGGTTCCGTGATGAGCGCCCCGCACGTGCTGATGCTCGTCAGGCTGTGCTGCCTTGCGGTAAACGTTAGCGTCAGCGTCAGCGTGTCGCCAGGATCAAGCAGCCGGGCTGTGTCTATGGTGTAACTGATTGGCGCGATGGTTGACCCACTGTGGATGGTGTCGCTGCCGAGCCCGATACTGGTGATGCCGCCGCCCTGACCGGAATTGTAGCTCATGGTCAGGGTGACCTGCCCCAGCAGTACGGGGAGCTCCCTGTTGTTGGTGAGCGTAACTGAAACGGACTCGGTTCCTCTGGGGATCGCCCCAACGCTCAGGGCTCCGGCCAGCTCGCAGACGCCGGTCTCACCACTCCCGCCGCCGGGGTCGTTCCCACCGGAGTCGCCGCCGCCAGGGGTACACAGGTCATCCTGATCGCTCGGGCAGGGGTCTTCAAAGTCCTCAACCCCATCCCCATCCCGGTCGGAGTCACAGGCGTCGCCAATGCCATCGCTATCGAGATCGTGCTGGTCGGGATTGGGGATCAGCGGGCAGTTATCTTCGCCATTCGGCACCCCATCCCCGTCCATATCAGGATCGCAGGCATCGCCCACGCCATCCCTGTCCCGGTCAAGCTGGTTGGCGTTGGCGACGTTCAGGCAGTTGTCACAGACATCGCCCACCCCGTCACCATCGGTATCCGCCTGGTCGGGATTGGCGACGGTGGGGCAGTTATCCTGGGCGGCGATATGCCCGTCATTGTCGTTATCACTGGTCGGGCTGGTGCCGCTGCCCACCCCGCCGCGTTCGTAGGCATAGTCCCTGCCTGCCGGGTTTTCCACGAAGTCATTCACGATGTTGTTGAACACATTGCCGATCGCCCCGCTGGTCACGCCCAGAACCAGAATCAGGGTGATTGCGCCGAACACCAGCACGAGAGCGTATTCCACCAACCCCTGCCCCCGGGCCGCGCCCGGCATAAGCCGCCTGTTACCGATACTCATGCAAAAGCCTCACTTTCAGGGGCTGGATGAATGCTGAAGGAAGAAGGATGAATTTGTCAGCAGGCGCGAACATAACCGCCCAACACCTACCAAACTGCTAAGAAATTAAGTGCCCCTTAGCCTATTATAAATAGATTGAGGAAGATGAGTGTGAATCATTCATAAATTTTGGTAAAGACTGGTAAATTTGGTAAAAGATGGTAAATACGGCCGATCTTGTGGCAAACCAAAACGGGCCGGGTTGCGCCAGTATGACGCATCCCGACCCGTGGTGAGTCTGTCGCAGCCTGCTGTGGCAGGCCTCTCTAGTGGCGCACGGTGGCGTAGCCCTCCGCCTCCCAGACAGACGGCACGACCTGCCCTTCCGGGGCCGCCGGTCGATCGGTGGGGTGGGTGTCCTGCGCGTCGGCAGTCTGCGCCTGCCGCCCCATCTGCGACCAGCTTACCAGGGCGACCACCAGCCCGACTAACAGTAAAAACACGGCAAGAAGATTTAGAATAAACCGGCTCTGCATGTCCTGATTCCCCTCAAACTCAGACCAGCCGCTCGCAATACTCCCCTCAACCTCTAATACGCATGTTCCCTGCATAAGTTTCAACACCGAAGTGGCTGTAAAGTTCCTGTGATCCCGCGGCATTTTCCTTATTGGGCGGGCGCCCCCGTGTGTGACAGCGGGTATCTGGCAGGCCCGGCAGCGCCGTCTTATACTCAGGGTACAGATCCGGTATTTTCGCGTTTATGAAGGAGACAGCCCCGCATGGCCGATGATACCCCCACCACCAGCCCGCAGCCCGAAGAAAAGCCCGCCGCATCCCCGCCCGCGCCGGAAATCCCCCCGGTGGAGACGCGCCACACGCTCACGCTCAACGGCGAGACGCTGAGCTACACCGCCACCACCGGGACGCTGCCCCTGCGTGACGCGGAAAAGGATGAGATCACCGCGCGCGTGTTCTTCACCGCCTACACGCTCGATCGCCCGGCGGAGATGCCCGCCCGCGCCCGCCCGCTGATGTTCGTCTTTAACGGCGGGCCGGGGTCGTCCTCCGTGTGGCTGCACCTGGGCGCGCTGGGGCCACAGCGGGTTGTGATGCAGGATGAGGGCTGGATGCCCCCGCCGCCCTACCGGCTGGAGGATAATGCCCACACCTGGCTGGACATGGCCGACCTGGTGTTTATCGACCCGGTGGGGACGGGCTACAGCCGCCCGGCCAGGCCCGACGAGGGTAAACAGTTCTGGAGCCTGCAGGGCGACCTGGACTCGGTGGGCGAGTTCATCCGCCTGTACCTCACCCGCTACGGGCGCTGGGCCTCCCCGCTGTTCCTGGCGGGCGAAAGCTACGGCACGACCCGCGCCGCCGGGCTGGCCGGCCACCTGGTGAGCAAGGGCATCGCCTTTAATGGCATCGTCCTGATCTCCACCACGCTGAACTTCCAGACGCTGGAATTTGAGCAGGGCAACGACCTGCCCTATGCCCTGTTCCTGCCCACCTATGCCGCCACCGCGTGGTATCACGGGCGGCTGCCGAAGGCGCTGCAGGGGCGGCCCCTGGCCGATGTGCTGGCGGAGGTGGTCGAATTCGCGGAGGGCGATTATCTGCTGGCGCTGGCCCAGGGCGACCGGCTGGGCGCGCGCCAGCGCAAGGCCGTGGAAGAACGGCTGGCGCGCTATACCGGGCTGGACGCGCGCTACCTGGATGGCACGCACCTGCGCATTGAGATCATGCGCTTCTGCAAGGAGCTGCTGCGCGACCAGAAGAAAACGGTGGGGCGGCTGGATTCGCGCTTCACGGGGATGGATGCGCTGGCGATCACCGAACGGCCGGAGTTCGACCCGTCCTATTCGGCCATCATGCCGCCTTACACCGCCATGATGAACGACTACGTGCGCAGCGTGCTGGGCTATGAGACCGACATGGAGTATCAGACCCTCAGCATGAAGGTGAACGAAGCCTGGGAGTGGGACCAGAACCGGTACGCGGACACCAGCGAGGCGCTGCGCGGCGCGCTGACCCGCAACCCGTACATGAAGGTCTTTGTGGCGGCGGGCTACTACGACCTTGCCACGCCCTACCTGGCGACCTATTACACCCTGAGCCACATGAACATCGACCCGGCGCTGCGGGCCAACGTGCAGACTGCCGAATACGAGGCCGGGCATATGCTCTACCTCGATCTGAAGTCGCTGGCGAAGCTGAAGGCCGACGTGCAGGGTTTCATGACGGCGGCGCTGGGGGAGGAATAAGCCCGCCGGCAGGTGGGAATCAAAAACACCCCGGTGCGGTATCGCGCCGGGGCGTTGGGTTTGGTGTGGCTGTCAGTTAGATCTTGATGACATTGCGCGCCTGCAGGCCCTTCGGGCCCTGCTCGACGCTGAATTCCACGCGCTCACCCTCTTCGAGGTTGCGGAAGCCGCTGCCCTCAATGGCGGAGTAGTGTACGAACACATCCGGGCCATCCGGTTGCTGAAGGAAGCCGTAGCCCTTCGTCCCATTGAACCACTTCACAACACCCTGGATACGGTCAGCCATGTAAAAGCTCCTTAATTATGCTGTATGGCTTGATGTACATGTGTAGTCCGGCACGCATTCGACACGTGGGTGAGGCATAAAAAAACGCCCGGAAGGTCGGGCGTTGCACTGCTACAACACACTGCTACTGCCTGCGTTCCTACAAGCGATACTGTACATCTGAACGCAGAAGTTGTCAACAAATCGCCGGGGGATTTGCGCCCCGGCTGCTACTGGCGCGGGCCGATGAATGTCCCCACCCGTTCGCCGCGCACCGCCGCCTCCAGCATGCCTTCCGCCCAGAAATCCAGCACGATGATCGGCATCGCGTTTTCCATGCACAGCGTGAAGGCCGTCAGGTCCATGATCGAGAGCTTGCGTTCCAGCGCGTCCTCGTAGCTCAGGGAGTCAAAGCGGGTGGCGGTGGGATCCTTCTTCGGGTCGGCGGTGTACACGCCATCGACTTTGGTCGCCTTGATGATCAGGTCGGCCTTGATCTCCGCGGCCCGCAGCGCCGCGGCGGTGTCCGTGGTGAAGTACGGGCTGCCCGTCCCGCCGGAGAGGATCACGACGCGGCCCTTCTCCATGTGGCGGATGGCGCGCAGCCGGATATATGGCTCGGCCACGCGGTTCATCTCAATGGCGGTCTGCACGCGGGTTTCCACGCCCAGCCGTTCCAGCGCGTCCTGCAGCGCCAGCCCGTTCATCACCGTGGCGATCATGCCCATGTGGTCGGCGGTGGACTGATCCATGCCGCGTTCCACGCCGGGCGCGCCGCGCCACAGGTTCCCCGCCCCGATGACGATCGCGATCTCCGCGCCGAGGTCTACCACGGCCTTGATGCGTTCCGCGATAAACGCGGCCTGTTCCGGGTCGATGCCCGACCCGCCGTTGGCGGGCGCCAGGGCCTCGCCGCTGAGCTTGATCAGCACCCGCTTGTAGCGGGACTGTGCTTCAGAAGGCATGCCAGTTTTCCTCCCTGCTTACATAAACACTATGACTGCCGTTATTTTGCTGGCTGCACGGCCTGCAGGCAAAAAAAGGGGGAGTAAGCGGCTGGCTTATTCCCCCCTGCGTGTGCTGCCCGGCGTTATTCAGCGCCTTCTTCTTCGCCGCCCTCGCCGATGGCGTAGCGGGCGAAGCGGGCGATCTGGATGTTCTCACCCAGGTCGGCGATTGCCTCCTGGATGAGCTGCGCGATGCTCTGGCCGTCTCCCAGCAGGAATTCCTGGTCCAGCAGGACGACTTCCTGGAAGAACTTGTCCATGCGGCCTTCCACGATCTTGTCCACCACAGCTTCGGGCTTGCCCTCTTCCAGGGCGCGTGCGCGCTGGACGGCCTTCTCGCTCTCGATCAGGTCGGCGGGGACCTGCTCGCGGCTGATCACCTGCGGGGCGAGGTTGGCGATATGCAGCGCCAGGTTGTGGGCCAGGTCCTGGAATTTGTCCGTCTTGGCCACGAAGTCGGTTTCGCAGTTCAGCTCCAGCATCACGCCCACGCGGCGGTTGTGGTGCAGGTAGATTTCGATCAGGCCTTCATTGGTGGCGCGGCCGGCCTTCTTGGCGGCCTTCGCCAGGCCCTTTTCGCGCAGGAAGTTGGCGGCCTTGTCCAGGTCGCCATCAAATTCCTGAAGCGCCTTCTTGCAATCCAGCGGCCCGACACCGGTCATGTCGCGCAGTTCTTTCACCATCTTGGCCGTAATTTCCATGAGAGTGTGTCCTCTTCCTGTATTTCGTTAGTGCGGGTCAAAATCGTGGCGCTCGGTGAGGAGCGCCACGAAGAATGTGCGGTGACGGGAGCGCTTAGTCCTCGTCCTCTTCGTCGGCGTCATCCTCGAAGAGATCGTCGGCGTCCTTCAGCTTCGCCAGCGTGGAAGCGCCCAGGTACGCATCGTCATCGTCATCGTCGTCGCTATCCATGTCAAAGAAGCCCGTCTCCAGCTGCTCGCCGAGATCGTCTTCATGAACCTTGCGCATGGCCTGGCCCTCAAGCACCGCGTCGGCGATGGTCTTGGTGATCAGGCGGATGGCGCGGATGGCGTCGTCATTGCCCACAATGAGGTAATCAATGTCATCCGGGTCGCAGTTGGTATCTACCAGCGCGAGGGTGGGGATGCCCAAGACGTTCGCTTCCTTAATGGCGGTCGCTTCGCGGTTGATATCGACCACGAACATCAGCTCCGGCAGGCCCTTCATGTTGCGGATACCGCCCAGGCGGAACTGGAGCTTTTGCACCTGGCGTTCCAGGAGCAGCGCTTCGCGCTTGGTGAGCTTGTTCCACTGGCCGCTGTCCCGGTCGTTTTCAAGCTTCTTGAGGGCGTCGATCCGCTGGCGGATGGTGCGCCAGTTGGTGAGCGTGCCGCCCAGCCACCGGTTGTTGATGTACGGCATGGCGCAGCGCTCCGCTTCCTGCTGGATGGTTTCCTGCGCCTGGCGCTTGGTCCCCACGAACAGGATCGTGCCGCCGTTCATGACGGTGTCGCGCACGAGGTCGTAGACTTCGTTAATCTGCACGACGGTCTGCTGCAGGTCAATGATGTGAATGCCGTTACGTTCGGTGAAGATGTACGGCTTCATCTTGGGGTTCCAGCGCCGGGCGCGGTGACCGAAGTGGACACCGGTTTCCAGGAGCGCCTTCATCGAGACTGCTGACATGGCTTTGTGTTCCTCCAGAACTGTGTTTAGGCGTTCACACCCGTCAGCCCGGCCCCGAAACCGTGTCACTGGCAATCGCCAGTAAGACGGCAACACACGGCCCGGTCAGGATGTGTGGGAATAGGGCTGCACTCAGCGGTAGCCCGGCGAGGTATTCTAGCCGATCCCCGGGGAGGATTCAAGGGCGCCTTTTAAGGAACGGGCGCTGAATCTGGCATGACCGGCAGCGGGGCTGCTATACTCGGCCCCAGTGACGCCCACCATTCCGGGGGATAGCACCTGTGTCGCACCTGCTTCAGCGCCGCTGGGCGCGTTTCGTCCTGCCGCTGGCCTTCGGGCTGGCGCTGCTGGCCGGCTGGGAGGCGCTGCACCGCAGCGGCCTGTACCCGCCCTTTATCATCCCCGCCCCGGGCGATGTGGTCGCGCGCCTGCTGGACGTGCTGCGGGATGGCACGCTGCTGCGCCACACGCTGACCACCCTGCAGGAGGTCGTGTTCGGGCTGCTGATCGGGGTCAGCGCGGCGGTCGTGCTGGGCTACCTGATCGCGCGCAGCACGCTGCTGGAGCGCATCCTGACGCCCTATATCGTCGCGCTGCAGGCCGTGCCGGTCGTGGCCATCGCGCCCCTGCTGGTGATCTGGTTCGGCTCCGGGCTGACAAGCAAGGTCCTGATCTGCGCGCTGACCGTGTTCTTCCCGATGCTGATCAACACCATCGTGGGGGTGCGGGGTGTGGCCCCGGAGCTGCACGACCTGATGCGCGCGCTGGAGGCCACCCGCTGGCAGACGCTGCGCCACCTGGAAGCGCCCGCCGCCCTGCCCGTGCTGATGGGCGGGCTGAAGGTCAGCGCCACGCTGTCCGTGATCGGCGCGGTGGTGGGGGAGTTTGTCAGCGCGCGGGCCGGGCTGGGCTTCCTGGTGAACACGTCGCGCAATGTGTTCGATACGCCGCTGATGCTGGTGGCCGTCTTCACGCTGGCGGCGCTGGCGATGAGCCTGTACGGGCTGGTCACGCTCCTGGAGCGCTGGCTGGTGGCCCGCCAGCGGCGCGCGGCGAGCGCTGACAGAGGCAGGCGATAAGCGGTCAGAGAAAAGCGCCAAGCGGCCAGCGAAAACACACCCGGCCGTAGGGGCGGTTCGCGAACCGCCCGGAAAAGCGTCACAGCGGCATAGCGGCCCACGCCGAGCGAAAATCGTAGGGGTCGAGCATGCTCGACCCCTGAAGTTTGGCCGTTTTTGAGCACCTTGGAGGCAGTTGTTACCCAAAGGCATGCCACCACAACTGCATTTTTCGGGTGGTTATCCGGGAATCAGCCTTGATCGGCATAAAATGCATGGTCGGGTAGCTCCGCACCCGTTTTGAGC
>NPIE01013160.1_pt1 | contig 21472 bp, 14 predicted proteins | sample 8637661 | NCBI WGS metagenome assembly NPIE01 (sample SAMN07420842, study PRJNA396082) | bioreactor metagenome | isolation source: sample BA12 brine-fed electro-methanogenic bioreactor BA | place: Japan: Kochi | collected 2016-12-09
GAACGCCACGGTTTACGCGGAGACGGCGAGCGGCGCGGGAACCTTCACGGCATTGGGCGCGCTCGCCGGCGCGGACATCGCTCCGGGATCGTACGCCACCGCGTTCATGGCGGCGTCGCCGGACGGCACGCGCATCGCGGTGGGCAACAACGGCGGGTCCAGCCTGGCCAATTATGAAGTCGGCGTGTTCGACCTGGCGACGCTGACCGGCGACTGGTTTGCGGCACACCACTACCAGGCGGCGTGGATCGACAGCACCAGCCTGGCGCTCACGGCCGGGACGTTCGGCTCACCGAGCGAGGTGACGGCGCTGGACACGGCCAGTTCGCCGGCCGCGCCGGTGAAGGCGGTGTTGGTGACGAACATTGGCGGGTCGTCCGGCGGGGTGGCGTTTGACGCGGCCGGCCGGCTGTACACCGCCAACGGCTACGCCGGCGCGGGCCCCAGCGCCACTGGCGACATCAAGGCCTTCGCACCGGCCGACTGGCAAAGTGCTTTAGCGGGCGGGCCGGCTCTGGATTTCGAAGCCGAGGGCGTGCATGTCGCCGAGTTGCTCTCCGGGCAATCGCTGGGCTTTGACGGCGCGGGCAATTTGCACGTTGGGGGCGGCGACTTCGCGGAAGACTATGGTTTCGCCGCGTTGGTCTCGGCCGACGGCCTGGCGGCTGCTTTGGCCGGAGGCGCCCCCATCGATGCCAGTGATGCGGGAATCGTGCAGCAGTTCGATCCTGATACCGCCAACGGATTCAACTACTACGACGTGACGTACAACGACGCGACCGGCGAATTGCTCGGTCGTGAAGGGTCGTCGGTGTACGTGTACGCGATACCGGAGCCAGCCGGGCTGCTGCTGCTGGGCGTCGGCTTACTGCTCGCGTCGACGCGCCGGCGGGCACAGGAGCGCAACCGATGACTGCGCGACGGACATCCAAGCGCCCCGCTCGCGCACGATTCGTGGCTACGGCAGGCAGCCTGCTGCTCGCTGCGGCCACGTTGCGGGCCGACACCGGCATCACGTTTGCGATCAGCGCCGGCACCGACGCGGTGGCCGTGGGGGCGAACGTCACGCTCACCGTGGCGGCGAGCTTCGATGAGCGGCTGGCGGGCTGCGCGTTTGACCTGGTGGTGGTGGATGGCGCGGCCGATTTGACGGAGCGCGCGGTCGCGCCGGGCCTGCGCTACCTGGCCACGTCGGCCGAGAATCCACTCGCGACGGAGTTGCCGCGAATGCTCGCCGACGGGGAGCGCGCCACGGAGGTGCTGCTCAACCTCGACGCGGTGGATCCGCCTGGCGGCCCGCAGGACGGGGTCATGCCAGGGGCGAATGTGATCCTCGCAACCTACACGGTGAAAGCGATTCAAGGCGGTACGCTGCGCATCGCCCTCGCGAACCCGCGGGCGGTGGAAACGCAGAGCGACACCGATGGAGCGTTGTTTGATGCGGTCGTGGTCGACCCGAACCATGCCGAGACGGTGATCATGGTATTCGCAATGGGCGACATCCACGGGGACGGCCACGTGGACCTGCGCGACTATGCCACGTTGCAGGCGTGCGCGGCGCCGACGGTTGCGGGCGCATGTGCGGCGGCGGACCTGGATAGCGATGGCGACGTGGACGCGGCGGATCTGGCGGACCTCGTGGCGTGCCTCGGCGGTCCGGGTGAGCCCAATGCCTGTGTTTCGCGAACGGCGCCTGCGACCAATCCGAAAGCGACGGTGCAACCATGATGCGGCGACCAACCATGGCGTTCGCAACGGGCACAGCGCTTATGCTGCTCGGGCACGTGTCGCCCGCGGCGGCGTCCGACTTTGCGGCCGAAGTGGTGACGTGCGTGCCTGCTCCGGGCCAGTACGTCAACCAGCCGACATACAACGAGCCGAATGCGGTGTTGGGTCCGCCGGAAACGGCCGGGGGCACGCAAACGCCGGACAACGGTTCAGTACTCAGTCTCGGCGGGTTTGGCGGCAGCGTGGTGCTCCGGTTCGATCACACCGTGATCGATGATCCCGGCAACTACCTGGGGCTCGACTTCATCGTGTTCGGAAACGCGTATTGGGCGTCGAACGATCCGCAGCGGCGGTGGGGCGAGCCGGCGCACGTCGAGATCATGCGTGACCTGGACAGCAACGGTCTGCCGGGCACGACGCCGGGCGAGCGGTGGTACCTGATTCCGGGAAGCCGCGGGCTGGCCGTTGGCGTCCGGCGCAGCGTCACCTGGGACGATTTGCCCGATGCGACCTATCCTCCGGCGAATCCCGATTGGTTTCCCTGGATTGGTGTTTATCCATATTTTCCGACCGGGCCCAGCGTGATCCCGCTGGATGAAAACGGGCGCTACGTCACGGACGCGTATGAGATACCGGATACGATCTACGCAGATCCCGCCGGCCAGGGCGGACTGGTGGGCGTGATCGTGAATCCCAACAGCGCCGACGGCGACCCGGAAAATGACGCCAATGAAGCGCTGTGGGGCTACGCCGACATGTCGCCCACCCTGCGGCTCGGCGATCTCGACGGCGACAACGTGATTGACGATGCGGCGATGACGGTCGAGCAGTTTTTCACCGTGCCCGACAATCCGTACCGCGTCGGCGTCACGCCCGGCTCGGGCGGGGGCGACGCCTTCGACATAGCCTGGGCGATCGATCCGGACACGGGCGCGCCGGCCGGTCTTGAGGGCTTTGACTTCGTCCGCCTCACCACGACCGTCGATCGAACCCTGGGTTTTCTCGGGGAGGTTTCGAGCGAGATCGACGCGGTGGCCGACGTGCGTCCGGTCGCCTGTCCGGGGGACGTTAACGGCGACGCGGCAGACGACCTGGTGGACCTGGTGCATCTGCGCAACCGGTTAGGCACGGTCGATCCGGAAGCGGATTTCGCCATCCCCGGCGACGTGGTGCAGGACGGCGCGTTCACGCTGGCGGATCTCGCAGTCACGCGGGGCGCGTATCTGGGGGTGGCGTGTGAGTAGGCGTACAAGGCATCTCGAACCTGTGGGCGGCCGGTATGGGCATTTTCCGCCGCGAGGATTTACGCTGGTTGAATTGCTGGCGGTGGTGGCGATCATCGCAGTGCTGGCGGCGATTCTGCTGCCTGCGCTGCAATCCGCCCGCAACCAGGCGAAGGCGGTGGTGTGCCGCTCGAATATCCGCCAACTGCACCTGGCCAACAGCAACTACGCCCTGGAGAACCGCGACCAGTACGTGCCGGCCGCTGCGGACATGACCAGCGGATTCGGCGGCCGACGACGCTGGCACGGCGTGCGCGCGTCGGCGGGCGTGGACCCGGATCCGGAGAAAAACACGTTCGACCCGGCCGATGGGCCGCTGGCGGCGTCGCTGCCGGACGGCGAAATCCGGGCCTGCCCGCAGCGGACCGAGTTCGTCACCGACGGGGCCCGCAACGCGTTCGAGGCGGGCTGCGGCGGCTACGGGTACAACCTGTACGGTATCGGGTCGCAGTTCTACCGGCAGAGCTGGTCGCATGCAGAGTTGGCCGCGGGTCGGCAGTACGCGGCGGGCTGGTGGACGTCACGGCTGCGCACGCCGGCGGCCACGGTAATGTTCGCCGACACGGCCTTTCGACAGTTCCACAGCCAGTACGGCAATTACCTTATCGAATACTCCTTCTGCGAGCCGCCCTGGAGCGTGACCGCGACGGTGCGCGGTCCGCGGGTGAGTCGGGGCGAGCCGGCGGAGTGGTGGCTGACCACGCCCAGCATGCACTTTCGCCACAGCGAGCGAACCAACGTCGCGTGGTGCGACGGGCACGTGGGCGCCGAGGCGCTGGCCCAGGTCAAGGCGGACAGTCGGCGGTGGGGCCTGGGCTGGTTCGGCGAGTTGGACAACGCCGCGTTCGCACCGGAATAGACGCCCGGCCCGGGCGCCGTGCAAGGCCATCGCGGCGGCGCCGGTCAGATGGGGCAGGCGATGGCGCCGAGGCGCTCGGTGAGCAAAATGTTCTCGCGGTAGTCGATGGGGATCGCGAGCAGCACCGGGCAGTCGCTGGTGAAGGCCTCTTCGAGCGCGCCGGCGAGATCGCGGGCGCGTTCCACGCGCATGCCGCGGCAGCCGAAGGCCTCGGCCAGCTTGACGAAGTCGGGGTTGTCGAAGCTGAGCGGGGTGTGGTGGCCGAACTCGCTCTGCTGCTTCCAGGCGATCATGCCGTAGGACTTGTCCTCCCAGATCATGGCCACGATGTTGGCGCCGACCCGGCGGGCCGTCTCGAGCTCCTGGACGTTCATGAGAAATCCCGCATCTCCACAGATCGCCAGCACGCGGCGGTCGGGGAAGGCCATCTTGGCGGCCACGGCCCCCGGGAGGGCGAACCCCATCGCGCAGAACCCGTTGGGGATCAGGCAGGTGTTCGGCTCGGAGCAATGGTAGTAGCGGGCGATCCAGAGCTTGTGCGCTCCCACGTCGCTGAGCAGGATGTCGTGCGGGCCCATGGCGTTGCGCACGTCCCACAGGGCTTTCTGGGGGCGAATGGTCCCTTCGGTGTCGTCTTCGGCGTGGGCGGCGAAGTCGGCGAGCATCTCGCTGCGGATCTTCTCGTGCTGCGTCTCGCGGAAGGTCAGCGGGCGGGCGGCGAGACGCTCGTTGAACATGGCCAGCGCGTGGGCGACGTCGCCGACCACCTCGACCTGGGCGTGATAGTGGTCGTCCACCTCGGCCGGCAGAAAGTCGACGTGAACAATGGTCTTGTTGTTCTGGGGATTCCACACCCGCGGATGGTATTCCACCATGTCGTAGCCGACGGTAATGACCACGTCGGCCGCGTCGACGGCGCAGGCGACCAGGTCGCGCGACTGCAAGCCGATGGTGAATAGACAATGCGGCGCGTTGCGGTCGACGCTGCCCTTGCCCATGAAGGTGCTGATCACACCGATGCCGGTGGACTCGGCGAAGCGGCGGAGTTCGGCGCTGGCCCGGCGGCGAATCGTGCCGTTGCCCGCCAGGATGACGGGCTGCTTGGCGTTGCGGATGACGTCGATGGCCTGGTCGACGATCTTGTCGTCGGGCACGGGCCGGCGGGTGAGACAGGGGGTCAGCGGCTCCTTGGACGTTTCCTGGGCGGCGACGTCCTCGGCCAATTCGATGTGGCAGGCGCCGGGCTTTTCGGCAGTCGCCAGTTTGAACGCCTTGCGCACAACCTCGGGCACGTTGTCGGGATGAAGGATCGGCGTCGCCCACTTGGTGATGGGTTTGAACAGGCCGACGACGTCCATGTGCTGATGGGATTCCTTGTGCTGGCGACGGCTGTCGGCCTGTCCGGTGATGACGATCATGGGGGCCCGGTCCATGTTGCCGTCGGCCACGCCGGTGACCAGGTTGGCCGCCCCGGGACCGAGGGTGCCGAGACAGACGCCGGGTTTGCCGGTCAGCCGGCCGTAGACGTCGGCCATGAAGGCGGCCCCCTGCTCGTGGCGGGTCAGAATGAAGCGGATGCTCGAATGCTCGAGGGCGAAGGTGAAGTGGTCGTTCTCCTCCCCGGGAAGTCCAAAGATGTACTCGACGCCCTCGGCCTCGAGGCATTTGACGAACAGTTCGGCGGCATTCATGGGTCGACCCCCTTGCGTCGCAGATGATTACGGGATTGTGAGGCCAGCGGCCGGCGCGCGGTTATCAGGTGGGATGGTAGTGGCGCCGGGCGCGAACGCCCAGCAGCGCGCGAAGCGACCTGTAGACAGCAATCAACGGCACGGCCGGGCGACGCGCCTCAATCGGGAGCGGAAACAGGCTGGGTGGATGCCGGCGGCGGAACCTCCGCATCCACGACGAATTCGATCACCACGGTGATGGGCAACGCCGCCGGCTCGCTGCGAGCCGGCAGCATCGGCGCGAACGCGGGAGTAGCGGCGGATTGGCCCGCGTCTGCGGCATCGGCCGCTGGCCGGGTCGCGGCGGACGGCTGCATCTCGTACCCGTCGCGCGGGGCGTCGCCGGCTTTTTCTCGGGACGTTGTCGCGACGCCCAGTTGTGCTGCGTCGGCGTCGGCCGGTGCGGACTCAGACGCCGCGACAGGGATTTCCTGAATCTCCTGACGAACGACGGCACGGGCGCGCCGCCGGTCGGCACGCTGCGTGGCGACGCCCCGACGGGGTTGGGTCGGTTCCGCGCGGGCGAGCAGCGGCCCCTCCTCCAGCGATGGGGAATAGCCAAACAGGTTCATCCAGCCGATCAGGTCTCCGGGCGACGGCCGGTACGCCACGGCAGTCTCTGTCTCGCCGGCCGGCGCAGGCGCAACCGTGCGGCGGGCAAGTTGATTGGCCGACGTGGCGTCGTCCGCGGCCAAACCGCCGATCGCGAGGCGGACGGAATCGGCCTCGGGCTGCGCGACGCGCGTAATCAGGGCGGGCAGGGCCTCGGGAGGAATGCGGGCGATCAACTGGCGGGTCGCGGCATGGTCCGCGGGGAAGTTCACGCCGGCGACGCCCTGGTGATACCACAACCGGGCGACGGGCGGGGCGAGCGCCTGCTGCACGCGTTCGACGAGTCCGCCGGCGGACGTGCCGGCGGTCGTCTCGGCCGTGTCGAATGCCACCGCGGCAAGGGGCGCGGCCTGCCAGCGATCCAGAAAAACCTCGATGCGGGCCACGAGTTCCGCCTGCTCGGCCTGGGTGGCGGTGTGCAGGGTCAGGCGAACGGGCTCGTTCTCGAAGCGATGGGCGGCTATTTCTGTCCGATCCACCGATTGGACAAGCTTGCGCTCGAGCGTACGGCCGTCAACCACCAGGCGTTGCTTTTGCGCGTTGAGCTTTTTGACGTCGACCGACCGACCGGCGATGGAGCGACCGCGTTGGGTCTCGGTATCCAACACGGATTCGGGTACAGGCGGAGAAGCCGGAGCAGTTGCCCGGAGGCTGTCCTCGTCGGCCAGCACTTCGCCGAAAGCGAGCAGCGTATCGTCGGTTATTTCGGGCTCGGCGGCGATGGCAGACATGTCACCGTCGACGGTGAAGTCCTCTGCATCACTCCGCGGCACACCCGCCTCCTTGGCGTCGAATTCAGTGGCCGGCTGCGTCAGCCGGGCGATCACGCTGTCGAGATCGCGAAGTTCAAGCGCCGACGGCGGCGTGGAAGGCGCAAGCAGTTCATCCCCCATCTCGGCGTTGGACGCGTCCGCAATGCCCTGGCGTTCCTGACGCAGGGAGCCTCCCACGCCCGGGGATTTCCGACGGCTCTTGCTCTGGACGTCGGACTGCAAGCGGACGCCAAATGATTCCTCCGGTGGGCTGGTCGGCTCGACAAGTGCCACGCTCGCCTCGTGCGGCGTCGTCCGGGCGAGTTCGCTGGAAACGTACAGGCCGCCCCCCACCGCGACGACCAGCATGGCCGCGACGGCCAGCAGGGAGCGCAGAGGCCGTCTTTTGTGCCGGGCGAGCCGAACGGGCTCGTCGACGTCGGCCAGCAGTGCGTCGCGCTCAATGCGGGCGGAGATGGCTTCGAACACGTCAGGCGGCGCGGGCGCCGGTGACAGGCCGCGGAGGGCATCCGCGGCCGACTGCAACTCGGCCAGCAGCGCGCGGGCGTCGGGATCGGCTTCCAGGAGGGCTTCGACCGCCGCGCGCTCCTCGGGTGTCCCCTCGCCATCGAGGTAGGCGCTGAGCTGTTCGCCAATGGCATCCCGTGGTTCAGGCGTCATGAGGACTCCCCTTCGTGCTGGCGATACCGTCGCAACTGCTCTGCCAGGGCCTTTCGTCCCCGAAAAATGCGGGATTTGATGGTGCCCACAGGCAGTTCCAACACGTCGGCGATCTCCTGGTAATCGAACCCCTCGATGTCGCGGAGGACGATGGCCACCCGGTAATCGGCCTCGAGCTCCTGCAGCGCGGCGAGTACCCGGTCCTGGTCGTCGGAGGCGGCCAGTGCATCGCTGGGGTCGGCGGCGTGCTCGTCGCGCAGCAGCCTGGCGGGCGCTGATTCGCCCTTATTGCCCCTTCCAGGCGCGTCCAGAGACACGGTCCGGCGGACCTGCCGCTTGCGCCGATGCGAGATGGACAGGTTCACCGCGATACGAAAAATCCAGGTGTAAAACGCACTCTTGCCGCGAAACAACTCGATCGCACGGTAAGCCTTGAGGAAGGCGTCCTGGGTCAGGTCGGCCGCATCGTCCGAATCGCCGCATATCCGCCGGCAGGTGTTGTACACGCGGTCCTGGTACTTGCGGACCAGTTCGGTGAAGGCGTGGAGTTCGCCGGCCTGCACCTGGCGAACGAGCACGGCATCCTCGAACCGCGCCGGCGGCGTTGCGGCGGTCTGCCCCCCACTTGCGGGCTCCGCCGGGTCCTGGGCTGTCTCCGTTTGTTTTGGACGCACGGTTCGCCGGTCGGTTCCCGACCGCCCCTGAGGATGCCGCAACGGTCCCATAATCCGCGATCGGACGCGTTACGGGCGTTTATCATCGTCATTTGCGCCGCATACGGTCAACACCATTTCGCCGCTTTCTGGCTTTGGAGGGATCGGCGGCTGCCGAGCGGGTCGATGCGGCGCCCATTTCGGCCGATGTTTTCGGTGCCTTCTTGTAGGCGGGTGGCGCCGCACCGATTGCAAATTCGCCCGCCTGCCCCTAAATATACGCTGCTCGGGTGGGATTTCACTGCTAGGAGAATGAACCGTGGCCGTCCCCTATAACAAGCGTACGCACAAAAACGGCGAACTCCGCAAGGAGGACGAAGGCCAGGAGGTGATCCTGGTCGGCTGGGCGCAGAATTACCGCGATCTGGGCGGCATGGCCTTCATCGATATTCGCGACTATACCGGCATCACCCAGGTGAAATTCAACCCGCAAACCGATCCCAAGGCCCACAAGCTGGCCGGGACGATCCGGCGCGAGGACGTGATCGCGGTGCGCGGCAACGTGATTCTCCGCGGCGAAAACGTCAATCCCAAGCTGCCGACGGGCGAGATCGAGGTGGAAGGCCACGAGCTGGACGTGCTGGCCAAGGCCGAAACGCCGCCGTTCGAGGTGGACGACGAGATCGACGCCAGCGAGGACGCGCGGCTCAAGTACCGGGTGGTAGACCTGCGCCGGCCGAAGATGCAAAAGATCCTGCGCCTGCGCCACCGGCTCGCCCGCGCCGCCCGGGAGCACTTCAACGCCCTGGGCTTCGTCGAGATCGAGACCCCGGTGCTGGGCAAATCGACGCCGGAGGGGGCCCGGGACTACCTGGTGCCGTCGCGCGTCTACCCCGGCAAGTTCTTCGCCCTGCCGCAGTCGCCGCAGCTTTACAAGCAGCTCTTCATGATGGCGGGGTTCGATCGCTACTGCCAGGTCGTGCGGTGTTTCCGCGACGAGGACCTGCGGGCCGACCGCCAGCCGGAATTCACCCAGATCGATTGCGAAATGGCTTTTGTGGAGCAGGACGATGTATTGCAGGCTTTCGAAGGCATGACCCGCCATCTGCTGAAAGAGATCAAAGGCGTGGAGGTGGATGAATTCCCGCGCATGCCCTACAGCGAGGCCATGGGAAAATATGGTTCCGATAAGCCCGATATCCGTTTCGGGATGGAATTCGTGGACCTGAACGATGTGGCCCAGGGCAAAGGCTTCAATGTGTTCGATAGTGCTGAACTCGTTGTAGGGATCTGTGCCCCCGGATGCGGGGAATATTCCCGCAAACAGCTCGACGCCCTCACCGATTTTGTGAAAAAACCCCAGATCGGCGCCAGGGGAATGGTGTATGTAAAGTGCAATCCCGACGGGAGTTTCAAATCATCTGTCGATAAGTTCTATTCCCAGGACGACCTCAAAGCCTGGGCCGAAAAAGCCGGAGCCAATGCCGGTGATCTGCTCCTGGTCCTTTCGGGTGAAGCCGAATCTACCCGCAAGCAGCTCTGCGAACTGCGGCTGGAAATGGGAAACCAGCTTGGCCTGCGCGACACGAAGGTGTTCAGGCCCCTCTGGGTGGTCGATTTCCCCCTGCTCGAATGGGACGATGAAACAGAACGTTTCTATGCCATGCATCATCCTTTTACGTCACCCAAAAAAGACGATATCTCCTTGCTCGAAAGCGATCCCGGGAAAGTGCGTGCCAATGCCTACGACCTGGTGATCAATGGTGTTGAGATCGGCGGGGGATCCATCAGGATCCATAACAAAGAACTGCAAAAAAAGATGTTCAGCGTGCTGGGTTTTACCGATGAAGAAGCCCAGGAGCAATTCGGTTTCCTGATGAATGCATTCGAATACGGTGCGCCTCCGCATGGCGGCATCGCCCTGGGTTTCGATCGCCTGGTGGCCCTTTTCGGTGGTCAGGATTCTATCCGCGACTTCATCGCCTTTCCGAAAAACAATGCCGGCCGCGATATGATGATCGATTCGCCCTCATCCATAGCAGAAGATCAGCTCGAAGAGCTGAGCCTTAAACTGGAGATTAAGGAAAAGAACAAAGCCTAGTTCAGGCTTTCCCAGATCAGTTTCGGAATATCGGTATTATCGGTGGTGCCTTCGAAGGCTTCACTGTTCACTCCCGTGGCAAAGACCGGAACGGTGACCCCCGTATGTTTTTTAGAGGTCCATCCCAGGCCGGCATGATGCGATACCAGGTCGGTGCTGAGATAGGTGACGGGGCTGTAATCGCCGTATTCCCCTTCCTGGCTGAGCCCCATGCCCATAAAAGCTTTCTTTAATGAAGCGATCTCTTTCTCCGACAGGGGAATGGGAGCTTCCTCATCACCAATGCCGAATTGTTCTTCCAGTACCTTCAGCATGATCTTGAAGCCTTTTTCGTTCAGGTGGTTGGTCTTGCGCCACTCGCTAAGGTATGTATTGAACTCTTCCCCGGAAATTTTCTGGTGGGCCAGCAGGGAATAATCGGCCTCATAATTCATAAGGTCGTTGCCCATCCCAAGGCCGCCGGTTTCATGGTCGGCGGTAATGATGATCAGGGTTTCTTCGGGATGTTCCTGCGCGAAGGCAATGGCGGTTTCCACGGCATCCGCGAAATCGATCACCTCATGCACCATGGCGGCGGCATCATTGGCATGGCACAGCCAGTCGATCTTCCCGCCTTCCACCATCATAAAAAAGCCTTTTTCGTTGTAGAGGTAATCAATGGCTTTTACGGTAATGTCGGCCAGGGTGATATAGTCTTCCGGCTGATCGATGGCATACATCATGGCCGCACCCCCGCTGAGTTGCGGGTTGACAAAAAGAACTTTTTCGCCGGAGGGCTGAAGGGCTTTAAAAGCTTCAGCATCGTTGATGTAGTTGAAGCCGTTTTCTTTGGCCAGTTCAACAACATCCACCTCATCCCTGACGGGATCCTTGAAGCCGCCTCCGCCAAAGAAGTCGATATCGCTTGCAGCCAGGTCAAGTCCGATCTCATGATACATATTGCGGCTGGGTTGATGGGCATAAAATACGGCCGGGGTGGCATGGTCGATGGAAACACTGCTGATGATCCCGACCCTGTAGCCTTTCTTTTTGGCTTTTTCGGCAAGGCTTTCCAGAGGGACTTTCCCGCTGGTGTCAACGCTAATGCGCCCGATGTTGGTCTTGTGCCCGGTGGCCAGGGCCGTACCCGCCGCCGCAGAACCGGTGATGAAGCGGTTGGCGGCAAAAGTGCTGTTCCATCCGCTCACGGGGAATTCAGAAAAATTAAGGGCTTCGCTTTGCTTGCCCGATAAGCTGCCCAGGTAGGCTTCGGTGGCCCTGACCTGGGAAATACCCATACCATCGCCAATGAAGAGGAAAACATATTTTGCTTTTGGCTCAGGGGCTTGCTCATTGCAGGAAGTAATGAACAGCAAAGAGAAAATAGCCAGTGCAATGGCCAGTATTCTTAGTGATTTCATGACAGGATATGTTTGATTTTACTTCACAAAAGTATATTCATTTTAACGCAGTGATGCGTTTGTATAGTTTATCAAATTATTAATTCTGGTCGAGTTGTTCGAGCAGCACTTCCACGGCTTTTTCGAGTTGCTGGTCGCGCCCCGTGATCACTACTTCCTTGTCGAGAGCCACCTTATGGTCGGGCTCGAACTGGTAGTTTTCCATGTAGTTTCCTTCCATGTCTTTCACGCCCAGTTGCGGAATGCCGAAGGTAGTGCTTTTGTCCTGCAGGGTTTCCCACCACACGGCCGTCATGGTTCCGGGTACCGGCATGCCCACGGTTTCACCGATGCCCAGGGCCCGGTAAGCGAAGGGGAATCCGTGTGCGTCGGAATAATTGCTTTCGCTGATGATCACCACCGAGGGCTTGATCCATTTGTTCAGGGGTTCGTGCCCGAAGTTTTCATGTCCGCGGGGCCAGAAGCTGGCGTATTGTGTGCCGCTCAGGAAGGTGGCCAGGTCGTCGTGAAGCCAGCCGCCACCGTTGAAACGGGTATCCACCACCAGGGCTTCCTTATGGTAGTGTTTGCCAAGCACATCGCTGTAAACTTTCCGGAAACTGGCGCTGTTCATGCCCTTGACGTGTACATAGCCGATGCGGCCGCCGGAAAGTTCTTCCGTTTCTTTACTCCGCTGCTCAATCCACCGCTCGTATAACAAAGCATATTCCTGCCAGAAAGAAATAGGCTTGATGGTCTCATCCCAGCGTTCTCCGCTTTCGGGATCGTATATGCTCACCAGGGTAAGCTTGCCGGCCTTGTGGTTCAGCAGGGGGAAATAATCCATGCCTTCCACGATAGGGGTGCCATCGATCTTTTCAATGATCATGCCGGCCTCCAGGCGGGAGTCGGAGCGGTCGAAAGGCCCGCGCAGAATAACTTCCTCCACGGGCAGGCCATCGCCCCCGGCATTGAAATCATAAAACAATCCCAGGGAGGCGGTGGCATCGGCACCGTTATTCCTTTCGTAGTAGCGGGCGCCGGTATGACTGGCATTGAGCTCACCCAGCATTTCGCTCAGCATGGCCGAAAAATCATAGCCGTTATTGATATAGGGAAGAAAACGGCTGTATTCCGCCTTGTAAAAATCCCAGTCGACGCCATGCAGTTCAGGATCATAAAACTTCTTCTGTACCTGCCGCCAAACGTGTTCGAACATATATTCCCGTTCTTTTTGCTTGTCGAGATAAAACTCGGCCATATAGCTTACGGGCTTCTTTTNNTTTATAGATGCCCTGTGAGCTGTACACAAAAAGGTTTTCACCCTTTTCATCCATCAGCAGGCCTATGTATCTTTTGCTTTTCAGGGGCAGCAGCATCTTGGTTTCTTTTTCCACAAAATCCTGTACCCAGAGGTTAAAGCCGTCGTCGCCCTGCGAAACATAGAACATTTTTGTACCGTCGGGGGTGATCTCCGCATCGCTGATGCGTGAGGAATGCACTGTTAACCTCAGCATGCGATGGTCAATATTTTTCAGGTCGAATTCAAGGGGTTCCGGGCTTTCATCCTCCTTCTTTTTGTCTTTCTTCTTTTTTCCGTCATCCTCCTTTTCACTTTCTTTTTTCTCCTTTTCCATTTCTTTGTCCAGCTCCCGTTCTTCCTTGCTGCGCCTGAATTCATCGTTGGCATCTTTGGTGAAGAACAAGCCGTATATATCCGATTCGGATCCCCAGCTTCCGTGGCTTCGGTAACCTGAGCGGTCGGAGAAGAAGTACATCATCTTACCTTTCAAGCCCCAACGGCCGTTCCCGTCGAAATATCCACTTGGGGTGAGGTTGTGGATCTCCTGCCTGCCTTCAGCGTCGACCAGGGCAACATCGCTGTTCATATTGGAAGTAGTGGTATAATCAACCAAAAACCATTTCCCGTCGGGCGACCATTCGTAATGCTGGTCGCCATCGGAATACGAGTAATTGTATTTACCCGGGAGGATGGTCCTGCTTTCCTTGCTTTCCAGGTTGATCACCTTCAGGCATTCCCGTTCTTCAAGATAGGCCACTTCCTTCCCGTCGGGGGACCAGGCCGGTTGAAATTCTTCTTTTTCCGTAGCGACCACTACTTCTTCTTTCAGCAGGGTGGCATTGGCAAAGTTGGGTTCATCGTCATTCACGATGCTGGTCTGGTAAATGTTCCAGCTGCTGTCGCGTTCGGAGGCATAGAGGAGGGATCGGCCATCGGGGCTGAAACTCACCGAACGCTCCTGCTGGGGCGTATTGGTGATCCTGCGTGTGGTATTGTAATCGGTAGCGGTAACAAACACTTCCCCGCGAATGATAAAGGCCATCTGCTTTCCGTCTTTGGAAATAGCATATTCTGTGGCACCTTTGCTTTCTTTCATAAAGGTGACCGGGTTTTCCTGCAGGTCGCCGGTGATTTGAATGGGCACTTTGGTGAATTCTCCGCCATCTTTCCCGGTGTAGATCTCACCGTTGTAGCTGAAACACAGGGTACCCTCGTCTGAGATACTCAGTCCGCGGAGCGGATGATGCTGAAAATTGGTCACCTGGCGTTTTTGGGCATCCCCTTCCCGGGGCATGGCCCAGATATTCATGGAGCCGGAGCCTTCACTCAGGTAGTAAATGGTTTTTTCATCGGGGCTGAATACCGGGTTGCGGTCTTCCCCTTCCCAGGAAGTCAGCCGGGTATGTTTTCCGCTTTCCGAATCATAGATCCAGATATCGCGGGTTACACTGCTGGTGTGATGTTTCCTGAATTCATCTTCATAGCCTTTAACATCGTTATAGATCAGGTAGCGGCCATCCTTGCTGTAGCGGGCATTCAGCACCGTGGTGGCAAGTACCCGGTGAGGTCGCCCCCCTTCCACCGAAACACTGTAGGTTTCGGGGAACAATCCGGTGGGGAATTCTGCATTTTTGGGATCATCCTGCAGATGACTGACATACAATAATTCTTTACTGTCGGGGCTAAATGTTTGCACCTTCACGCTGGAGGAATGGGTGGTCATTCGTTTTGGAACGCCACCTTCTGCGGGGATAATATATCCGTCGGTACTGCCGTAGCGTTGCGAACGGAATGCGATCATCTGTCCGTCGGGCGACCAGCAGGCATCACCGTCCCAGGCCGGGTGGTAGGTCAGGATATCGGCTTCGCCGCCCCTGGCATCCACGGTGTAAAGGTCGCCCTGGTAGTTGAAAACAATGATCTTCCCGTCAGGGGAAATAGCAGGATTGCGCATCCAAAGCGGTCCCTCCTGGGCAAATAAAATGACCGGAACCAGGAATATGATCAGGCTGAAGAGCGAAGCCCCGGCCGGTCCCTTGTACTGCCGGAAATACATCCAGGGGGCCTGTCCGTTCTCCATGGCCAGCAGCATCCGCCTCCGGGGAAAGGTCTCGGCGCTCATCTCCCCGGCGTGGGTGATCAGGGCCCGGGGGACCCTCCAAAGCTCCCGGCCCGATCTTTCGATTCTGACCGAGATATCCAAATCCTCGAAATACATGGGCAGTTCTTCATTCAGCGGGCCCACCTCTTTCCAGACCCGGACCGGAATCATCATGGCGCTTCCGGAAAGCCGACCGGCTTTCTCCGGATCAGGGCCCAGCTTTCTTTTTCCCGAACCGCCCAGAAGCTTTTTCAGCCCGAATTGATAGAGGAACTGGGAGACCAGGGTGGGCCTTTCCTGATAGGCGGCCAGGGCCCGGCCCCCGTGGGATTCCCGGATGTCCGGCGCGGCCGCCCCGGCCTCGGGGCGGGTTTGCAGAAAATCGGCCAGGATCGAGACGGCGTCGTTGTCCAGCCCGGCGTCCGGATTGAGCAGAAAGAGATATTCCCCCCGGGCTTGGGAGGCGGCCAGGTTCATGGCCCGGGCAAAGCCCACGTTGCGGCCGGTTTCCAGCAGCACGACCCAGGGGAAATCCCGCTTTATCAGTTCCACGGTGTTGTCCGGGCCGGCGTTGTCGACCACNNCGAGGTTTTGGGGTCCGTTCTGGTTTCATCCTGGTTCATATTCCACCTTAAACCCCGGAGCGCGCCCCCTGGCCGCTCTCCGCGGCAAACCGGGCAACCCTCTTTCCGGGCCGGCCCCACCGCCCGCAACGGAGCCCCCGGTCCGGTTAATTCCGGACAGGCGGACCACGGCCGGGAAGGCACTGGGTCCCGGTTGGAAACAAAAGGAAAAACAGCCGGACGGGCCGGCCTTGCCGGTCAGGACCTGCGAGGCGAACCTATCTCCGGAAGCGCGGCCAGAACAGGCACCCCCAGGACATTCTCGGCCTGTTGCGGATCCTTGATGGTTCTGTCCAGGAACTCGGACAGATAAGCCACCCCGATGCTGCCCATCAAAGCCAGCAGCAAGCCCATGGCCACGTTCATTTTGCGGCGGGGCCGGATGGGCTTGACCGGCAGGGTCGGGTTCTGAACAATGCTGATATTGGAGAAACGCTCCGATTCCAGGGCCTGGTTTATCCTGGCCTGCTCTGACTTATCGGCGTATTTGAGGTAGTTCGTCTCCTGAATCTTCAGCTCGGTCTGCAGCCGGGAGACCTCCACGGCCAATCCCAGAACCTCCCTGAACCTCTTGTCCTCCTGTTCGTAGCTCCTGTTCAGGGCGTCCAGCTTGGCGTTCAGCCCCTTATACCTGGCCTCTTCCTTAAGATAGGCCGAAAGGATCTGCTCGTAAACCCGGTTTACCCCGTATACATGCTCGCTGACCGTCTTTTTTTCGCCGGCCAACATGGCCTCGGCCTCGGCTATCTGGCGGCGGATCGTCTCCAGGGGCTCGGCTCCGTCCTTGTATTGATCGGCCAGGCGCTGTTCCTTGATCCGCAGTTCGAACAATCTTTGGCGTAGGTTGCCCACGGCCTGGTCCGCTATTCCGGTCTTCCGCTCGGTGANNTCGGAGGGCATATCGGCAAGCTGGGTTTTCAACTGCTCCAGGGTCTTCTCCGACTCGGCCAGGTTGTATTCCGTCTCGATCACCTGGGCCTTGAGATCGCTGATTCTCTTCATCAAAACCGCTTCGGTGTCCTTGGGGTCGCCTATGCCCGAGGTCAGCCGAAGCTCGGTCAGGCGGGCTTCGTGTTCCTGGCGAAGCTGGTTCAGCTTTTCGGCCTGCTCCTGAAAAAAGGCCAGGGAGCGGGAGACCTGATGAACCGCGATGTGCTTGTCCAAAAAGGTGTCGATCAGCTTTTCCAGGACCTGCCTGGCCGCCTCCGGGTTATATCCGTCGTAGGAAAGGTCGATGATATTGCTTTTGGCGTTGACCTCCACGGTCAGGTTTTGGTTCAGCGTCTTTACCGCGGCTTCCATGTCCACCGCTTCCGGGCCGCTTTGAGAATCATCCGCGGATCCGAAAAGCGAAGCGAACAACCCCGGGGGTTTCTCCTTTTCGCCGCTGGGGGAGAGGATCGCCTCGGGGCCGAAGGCCTGAACCACAACCTTGGCGATCTCCTTGCTGGTTAGTATCTCTATCTCGGATTGGATCTCGGCGTCCCTGGCCTGGCCCACCGAGATGACCGAATTGGTGGAACCGCTGATGGTCGGGTCCATGGAGACCGACTCCCGCCCCAGGCGGATCAGGATCTTGGCGTCGGAGCGGTAGATGTCCGGAGAAAAAATTGTGGCCAGGGTCACGGCCATGATCACGGCAATGGAAAAACCGCATATCTTCCACTTGTGCCGGAAGATAACCGTAAAGATGTCCCTTAAGGTTCTTTGGTTCGACATCCTGGTTGAATTTCCCAAGGCCATCCGGGGTTTCCGTTCCTATTCGTTTATCCAGTTGAGCCCGAGGGTGGCGTCGTTGACCGGAAAGGAGGCGGAAACCCCCAGCTTGGGGATGATCTTGTTGATATGCTGGTCGATCCAGGTGTTGACCTGGGCGATGGAGGTTTTGGGCACATAGATGATATCGCGCGGCTCCAGTTCGAAAGGCCGATACTCCTCCCCGGACAGGGCCTTGCTCATATCCAGCGCGGCTCCGTACCTCAGCCCGTTCTTGTGACGGATGATCACCACGTTTTTCACGCTGGCCGTCTCCGAATCAAACCCTCCCGCAAAATGAATCGCCTCCAGGGCGTACAGGGGGCCGTCCATGTCCACCGGTCCGGGGGCCACCACCTGGCCCCCCACATAAACCCGCCTGGCGGCCAGTTTCCGAACGATTACGGATACCTCCGGCTTCTTCAGGATGGGCTCGTAGAGGGACCTCAGTTCCGCCATCACCCGGGAGGGGGTCTTGCCCTCGATATCAACCTCCCCGGCCAGTTGGAGAACTATCTTGCCGTCCGGACGGACCGTCTGGATTTCATTCAGTTCCGGGACATAAAAAAACTTGATCTCCAGGACATCTCCGGGGGAGAGATTCACCCCGGCGGATTTGGTTCCGCCCTCCAGTTGGTTTATGGTCAGAGCCGGGTTGGGGCTGGTGCAGGAGCCCATGAATGAGGCCAGGAGAAACATCTCGAGAACCACCGGAAGTCGTCTAACCGCTCTGTTTTTTTCCATGTTTTTCTTATATGTCAAGGATTCGGGAAGATCAATAAAAAAATATGGGCATAGGCCCGCCTGAGTTATCTTGACTGAAGCGTAATATTACGGCTACATTAGCGCAACTGCTTTCCCCCAAAAACAGGTCCTCCCCAAATCCGGGAGGCGGTGCGGCGGTGGTGGATGTCGGATTCTGATCTTTATAAAAAATTGAAGAATACAGGGCCGGAAACAGACGACCCGAACGGGAAGGCCGGGCCGCGGATCAAAGAGGATCTGGACGACCCCCTGGCCGACCTGATCGCCGAGATGCCCCTGGGCCACCAGGAGGAAATCCCGGAGGCTTCTTCCAAGGGTCCGTCCGATCCGGACAAAACCGCTCCCGGAGCCCATGGTCCGGACGAACATACCGGCCCCGGCCCTTCTTCCGGGGCAGACCCCCGACCCGATAAGGACCCCTCGACTTCGAATCTTCTAAAAGCCCTGACCAAGGCCGGAGTTGTCCCGGTCGGTCTTGTTCCCCTGAGCCCGGAGGTGATCCCCCAGGCCAGGTTGATCAAGGAGGTCAGGGCGATTCCGGCTCCGGCCGAGGAGCCCCAAGCCGCGCCTGCCAAGGAGTGGCCCCCGAGTCGGCCCGAACAGGACCGGCGCGAGCTAGCCGCTCCGCAAACACCGGCCCCTGCCGCCGCTTCGGCCCCAACGACCCCGAAAACCGAGGCGGCCAAGGCCGGGGCCGGACTGAAACCGCCCCCGCCCCCGCCGGCCCCGGTGGTCCAGCAGCCAAGCTGCCCCCTTATCTCCACCGGGGAGGAGGGTCCCCGCCTTTTCATGACCGATCCCAATTGCCACTTCGGCATCAGGGAAGGACTGTGGGGGGCCAAATCCAAACTGGCCGCCCAGAAAAAAGAACACGGGCACCAGGCCTTTTTGTTCACCGGTCCGGACCCCGGGGTGGGTGTCTCCACGGTCACCTTCAACCTGGCTCTGGTCATGGCCCAGGACATGGCCGACAACAAAATCCTCATAATCGACGCCAACCTGTCCAGGCCCAGCCTTCACCGGGCGTTCGGCTGTTCGCCCGAGCCGGGTCTTCTGAACTTCCTGACCGAGCCGCTGGAACTGGGCATGGTTCTGGTGGATTCGGGTATGCCCAACCTGCATCTCATTACCTGCGGAGATACCGCTAAAGAGGTTTTCTCTCCCTTTGATCTGGCCCGGATGGACCACCTCCTGGAGGTGGCCAGGTATTACTACGATTATATCCTGATCGACACGGCCCCGGCCCTGCGGGCCAGCAATACCCGAATCCTGGCCCGCAAGGTCGACGGTGTGGTGGTTACTGTCCGCTACAACAACACCAAGAACCAGGTGGCCCAGGAACTTATCCGCCAGCTCACCTCCGACGGGGCGGAGATCGTAGGTTCGGTCCTGAACCGGCGACTGTTCGTGATACCCAAATTCTTCTATAAATTCATCTGAGGCGGGCGTCCCCAGCCAGTCCTTTCCGGCCGTTCTTACCAGAATCTGTCGCGTCCCGGACCGGCGGCCGGCTTGAGACGTCTTATTTCCGCAAATCAAAATATGTATATTCTCATTTTTTAGAAAACATATTACCGGGCCGCGGAACCCGGGGGTCCCTTCGACCCTTTGACCGACACCGCGATTCAGCCCTCTTTCATTCACCATTAGTTGAAAGGCAAAAATATTCCATCATGTTCTTTTCGGCCGGGATTCAAGAAGGCGGCCTTCGGCGGCCATGCTGTTTAACCTTTGACAACTCCTGACCATATTAAATTCAAATCCAGGCTCACTGTTGTTCTAAATACTGATTTATACATATTTTTACGCATAGTGGATAATCGAGGTAAACCCAGCTTTTCCTCGAATGCGACACACGATCGCGGAGGTTCATGTTTTTCCTCTACATTAATCCATTTTATGAGATAATATTTGGTTGACTTGGGCATCGAGAACTCAAGATGGCCCGCAAACGGTGCAAACAGTCGGATTGGAGTCCGTAAATGCGGTTGCAGGTTGATTTCAAAAAGATATTCGATGAGCTGTTCGACGGCGTTTACGTGGTCGATCGCAAACGGGTGATCCACTACTGGAACCGCGGAGCCGAGAGGTTGAGCGGATACAGCGCCGAGGAGGTAATCGGGAGCTCCTGCCGGGACAATATCCTGGTCCATGTTACCGAGTCGGGCGACAACATGTGCCTTTCGAACTGCCCCCTGCAAACAGCCATGGCCAGGAACATCCACCAGGAAGGAACCGCATACATGAGCCACAAGGAGGGGCACCGGGTTCCTGTCATGATCAGCGTGACTCCCCTAATGAACGGGACCGGCGAGATCATCGGCGCCGTGGAGATATTCAAGGACAACACCCGGGGCCGGGAAATCCAGGAACGGCTCAGGGAGATGGAGAAGATGGCCCTGATAGATTCCCTGACCGACCTGCCCAACAGGCGTTACCTGGAGACCCAGTTGGAATCGAGGCTTACCGAGTTCGAACGGTACGGCTGGTCTTTTGGGGTGATCTTCATGGACATCGACAATTTCAAAAACGTAAACGATACTTACGGCCACGAGTTCGGCGACCGGACCCTGAAGATGATCACCAAATCCCTGAGCACGGCCACCCGCTCCCACGACCTTATCGGCCGTTGGGGCGGCGAGGAGTTCCTGGCGGTCGTCCTTAATGTGACCAGGCAAAACCTCTATCAGATCGGGGAAAGATACCGAATTATAGTAATGAACTCCTCCCTGGAGCACAACGGGCGTGAGATCGGCTTCACCATCTCCGGGGGAGGCGTCCTGGCCGAGCCGGGGGATACGGTGGAGACGATCATCGAAAAGGCGGATCAGTGTATGTACCAGGCCAAGAACACGGGCCGGAACAGGACCGTCGTCTCCTAGCCGCCAGACCTCAACACCCTCCGGCCTCCGTGTCAACGGTAAAGCGCGGATTTAAATCAGTGCGCCGCCGCCAGGGCGGCGCCCAGCGCGCCGACCGCATCCGGCTCCGCCGCGACCAGTGGCTTCAGCCCCAAAAATTTCTCCAGCAACCCGACCATGGCCGGATTCCTGGCCACGCCCCCGGAAAAGACCAGGGGCGGGGTCAGCCCGACCCGGTTGAGCATGGACAGGGACCGGCGGATGACCGACTCATGCAGGGCCAGGG
>NPIE01001125.1_pt2 | contig 21440 bp, 21 predicted proteins | sample 8637661 | NCBI WGS metagenome assembly NPIE01 (sample SAMN07420842, study PRJNA396082) | bioreactor metagenome | isolation source: sample BA12 brine-fed electro-methanogenic bioreactor BA | place: Japan: Kochi | collected 2016-12-09
CGTTTGCCCCTGCGGGGTTCCCTCACTCCGGGAGTTTTAATCCGGGAAAGACGAGATTCGCTGCGCTCAGACGTCTTTCTGTTCCGGATTAAAATCCCTCCGTTCTGCGGCACTCTCAGGGGATGAAATCCAAAAAGCGAAAAGCTTCAAAATGAATCTTAGCGACTTTGACCTACCCTCCCCCTGTGACGCAGCCGGAGCGAAGTGGACGTTTTGCGAAACAGGCGGGGAAATGTCAGGAGGGTATCGGGTTTGCCGAACCGCAACGAAAAATTGGTTGGTCGAGACCAGATTGCCGAGAATTTGAGAGCGAATAGCAGGGCTATTTGTCGAAAATTGTTGGAGATATGGGCCGGCCAGACGATTTTGCAGTCGGTTCCTGGCAAGCCTGACAGCCTCCTCACGCGAAGCGAGTTTTTCCCCGCCCGCAAAACGTCTGCGCAGCGTAGGGAACCCAAAGGGCAAGGAGCCGGGGCGCGTTTCTCTGCTTACTCTCTTTTCGCGTAAAAAGAGAGTAAGGCGTCGCGCGGGGGCGCAACCCCGCGGTGTAAAATGGTTCGATAAACGAAACAGGCCAGTCGCTTTTAATAGCGACTGGCCTGTCTTTTGTCTATATGAAAGAGTAGTTTCTCAGTTGATCTGCACGATATTCCCATTCTGCACCTGCAGCAAAAACAACACCTTCTGTGCATCCCCCTGAGCATCGAAAGACGTCGCACCGGCCACGCCAGGATAGTTCTGCAATCGACCCAGAGCAATACGCAGGTCGTCCCGGGTCAGTTCTTCACCACGGCTGAGTTGTGCCAGCAATATGCCGGCTGCATCGTAGCCTTGTGCTTCAAGAATGGTCGGTTCCGCACCAAAACGCTCGAAGTAGCTGTTGACGAAAGCCTGAACAAAGGGATAAGGGCTATAACGATAAAAACCATCGGTAAAGACCGCCCCTTCCACGTATTTGCCCCCCAGCCGTAATAGCTCCGGATCGTTCCAGCCGTTGATGCCTAGCAGGGCGACATCCTGGACCCCATAGTACGCTAATTGCGGTGCAATAAGCCCGATGCGTTCGGCATAGTCGGGGATGAAAAGAGCCTCGAAGGGCAGCTCCACCACCTCTTCTTCGGGGCTCTCCGGATCCAGAGGTTCTGCAGGTTTCGGCGGTTCGGGAGCATCCGGATCCTCGCCCTTGAGCAAAAGAATCTGCCGCCTGAAGTCCGTAGCGTCGGCCGCGTAGCTGCGATAAGCAACGATACTCCCACCGAGCCGCTCGACCTCGGCCACAAAGTGCCTGTTCATCGCCTGCCCCAGACGGCTGTCCGGAGCCAGTACCGCAAAGTTGCGCAAGCCACGCTCTTCGATGGCATAGCGCACCAGGGCACGGGCTTGCATGGCACTGGTCAGGGAAGTCCGAAACACATAGGGGCCAACCTCGGCCAGGCCGTTGCGCTGACTCAAAGTCAGCAGCGGCAAACGCTCGAGTTGCGCACGTGCCGCGGCCGCTTCGGCAGCGCCCCCGGTAAGGGGTCCGAGTACAGCCAGAGCCTGGTCTACATTGGCCAACTCCGAAACTGCCCGTGCACTCTGATCGGGATCTCCCGCACTGTCTTTGAACAAAAGTTGTATCGGGTACTCGGTATTTCCGAGCTGTTCCAGAGCCAGTTCCATACCTCGTCGTACTGCCTTGCCGAAGGCGGCGTAGCGGCCCGACAGGGGCAGAATCACCCCCAGCACCCGACTTTTGATCGGCGCTCCGGTCAAACGATCCCGCAATCGCACCGCTTCTTCACGACCGGGAAAGGCATTGGGCTGTTGCAGAACAACCTCTACATGCCGACGAGCCGAGTCCGTATCTCCGGCCTGCCAACTCCTGAGAGCCAACTGCAGGCCGGCGGCCTGTCCAACAGGCGAACGGGCAAACATAAAAGACGCTTCAGCCAGTTGTGCAGGGCTGAGCTGCTCACGGACCACGTCCCCGGCCAGCTCAATTAAATGATCGGTTTTTTCCTGATCGATAGACAGGGGCAGGTAGGTATGGATAAAGTAGAGGGCTTTCAGCCAGTCTTGCTGATCGAGATAACTTTCGGCAAGAGCCGCCAGACGCAGGCCCTGCTGGTTCCGGGACAAGCTCGTCTCATTTAGTCTGCTGAGAAGGGCAATCCCTTTTTCACTTTGACCGAGCCGGGTTAAGGCCAAGCCTTCGAGCAAGCGACTTTCGCTACCCCGCAAAGCAGCCGGAATAAGCTCCAGGTAATGAAGCGTGTGCTCGTAGTCACCCCGCTGATAATAAATGCGGGCCAGAATCAAAGCCGCTTCAGGCTCTTGGGTTGAATCGGGCTGCTCAGCCATAAAGTCGAGTAACAGGGCCAGAGCCTGGTCCAATTCACCGATGCGATAATAGTGCAAGCCCTGCTGAAGAATATCGGCAGGGGGCTCCGGCACCCCTTGGGCAAGCCCGGAAGCCGTCGAAAAAACTAGCAGGGTTAACAGCCATAGCAAAATCGAAGCCGGGCTTTTACCCGGAATCAACCCCTTTTTCGCTACCCTGTGGCTGGATAATTTCACCTTTGCACTCCCGAGCATGGGTGGTGGCCGAATCAGCCGAACAGCTCCTTGACTTTATCAAAGAAGGTCTTGCCCATGGGGTGGATATCCTCCCCTCCCTCAAGGGCAAACTCTTCCAGCAATTCTTTTTGCCGACCGGTCAATTTGGTGGGGGTTTCGACCCGCAGCACCACCAGCTGATCGCCCCGGGCATATCCCTGCAACGAGGGGAAACCCTTGCCCGGCAACTGAACCACTTTCCCCGATTGAGTGCCGGCTGGCACTTTGATGGTCATTTTCTCTTCCAGGGTCGGTACTTCCAGGTCGCAACCGAGGGCTGCCTGGGGGAAGGAAATGGGAATCTCGCAAATAATTTCCTGCCCCTCGCGGCGGAACAAAGGGTGATCCTGAACATTTATCACCACATAGAGGTCGCCGGGAGGACCTCCCTGAAGGCCGGGCTCTCCTTCACCTGTCAGCTTAAGACGGCTACCGGTCTCAACCCCGGCAGGGATCTTCAGAGAAATATTCTTCCTGCCTTTGACCCGGCCCTGGCCACCGCAATCGGGACAAGGCTGGTCGATAACCTGACCGACACCGTTACATTCGGGACAGGGGCGGGTCAAGGAAAAGTAGCCCTGCTGGTAACGCACCTGACCGGCACCGCGACAGACATCGCAGGTCCGGGGGCTGGTTCCCGGCTTGGCACCCGAACCATCACAAGGCTCGCAACTCTGATAGCGGGGAATCTGTACCTTGGTTTCAAGGCCGAAAGCCGCATCCTCGAACTTGATGCTCAGATTATAGCGCAGGTCGTCGCCGCGCTGGCCACGACTGGAGCGTCCACCGGCGCGGCCGCCGAAAAGATCGCCAAAGATATCGCCAAACAGATCCTCAAAGGGGCTGCCGCCGAACCCGCCGCTGGAAAAGCCGCCCCCGCCGCCGAGACCGGCATGACCATATTGGTCATAAGTGGCCCGCTGCTGGGCGTCTGAAAGAACCGAATAGGCTTCGGAGAGTTCCTTAAAAGTCTCTTCTGCCTCTTTGTCGCCGGGGTTCTTATCGGGATGATACTTTATGGCCAGCTTGCGATAGGCCTTCTTGATTTCGGTTTCGCTGGCGTTGCGGTGGACGCCGAGCACCTCGTAGTAATCGCGCTTTTCCAAGTCTGTGCCCCTTGGGGAATAACCGCCGGGTAATTCCCGGCGCAGAAACAGTGAACAGCAACAGGAGCCGGGTTTCCCCGGCTCCTGCCGTCATAATTACAACATGTGATTTAACGCAGGGTTAGTCCTTGTCTTCGTCCACTTCCTCGAATTCAGCGTCGACAACCCCTTCGTCTGCAGGCTCGGCCTCTTCAGCAGCGCCTTCAGCACCTGCAGCATCGGCTTCTTCCTGCTTGTACATGGCCTCGGCCAGCTTGTGAGAAGCCGTCGCCAGAGCTTCGGTCTTCTCCTTGATGGCGGCGGAATCGTTGCCTTCCATGGCTTTTTTCAACTCTTCAAGGGCCTGCTCGATATTCTTGCGGGTCTCTTCATCGATCTTGTCGCCATGCTCCTTGAGGGATTTTTCGGTGGTATAGACCATGCCGTCAGCCTGATTGCGCACCTCGACGAGTTCCTTCTTCTGCTTGTCCTCGTCAGCATGGGTCTCGGCGTCCTTGACCATTTTATCGATTTCGTCATCGCTGAGGCCGGAGGAAGCGGTGATGCGAATCGACTGCTCTTTGCCGGTACCGAGGTCTTTGGCGGAAACATGCAGAATGCCATTAGCGTCGATGTCGAAGGTTACCTCAATCTGCGGTACGCCCCGGGGAGCGGCAGGAATACCGACCAGCTCAAAACGGCCGATGGTCTTGTTGCCTTCGGCCATTTCCCGCTCGCCTTGCAGAACATGAACCGAAACCGCCGGCTGATTGTCGGCTGCAGTAGAGAATATCTGGCTTTTCTTGCAAGGGATGGTGGTGTTCTTCTCGATGAGTTTGGTCATCACACCACCGAGGGTTTCGATACCCAGGGAAAGAGGCGAAACGTCCAGGAGCAGTACGTCTTTGACATCGCCCTTGAGAACGCCACCTTGAATCGCGGCGCCGATAGCGACCACTTCATCGGGATTGACACCCTTGTTAGGAGCCTTGTTGAAGATTTCCTGAACCTTGTTTTGTACGGCCGGCATACGGGTCATGCCACCGACAAGCAGTACCTCGTCGATATCCGAAGCGGACAGTCCGGCATCCTTGAGGGCGGTGCGGCATGGGCCTACCAGGCGATCGAGGAGGCTGGCACAGATGCTTTCCAGCTTGGAGCGGGTCAGCTTGATGTTCATGTGCTTGGGGCCGGACTGATCGGCGGTGATAAAAGGCAAGTTGATGTCGGTCTCCATGGAGCTGGAGAGTTCGCACTTGGCCTTTTCGCAGGCTTCCTTAAGGCGCTGCAGGGCCATTTTGTCTCCTCGCAGGTCAATGCCCTGATCCTTTTTGAACTCGGCAGCCACATAGTCGATGATGTGCTGGTCGAAGTCCTCGCCGCCAAGGAAGGTATCGCCGTTGGTCGACTTAACCTCGAACACGCCATCGCCCAGCTCGAGAATAGAGATATCGAAGGTACCGCCACCGAGGTCAAAGACGGCGACTTTCTCTTCGCCCTTTTTGTCCATTCCGTAAGCCAAAGAAGCAGCGGTCGGCTCGTTGATGATACGCAGAACTTCAAGACCTGCGATCTTGCCGGCATCTTTGGTAGCCTGACGCTGGGAATCGTTGAAGTAGGCCGGAACGGTAATGACCGCTTCGGTTACCGCCTCGCCCAGATAGTCCTCGGCGGTCTGCTTCATCTTCTGCAGGATCATGGCTGAAATTTCCGGCGGGCTGTATTTTTTGCCTCGGGCTTCAACCCAGGCATCGCCGTTGTCGGCATTGATGATCTTAAAGGGGCTGATCTCGATGTCCTTGCGGACCGCGTCGCTGTCGTACTTACGACCAATCAGGCGCTTGATGGCGAACAGGGTATTTTCCGGGTTGGTCACCGCCTGACGTTTAGCCTGCTGGCCAACCAGCCGCTCACCGCTTTCGGAAAAAGCCACCATGGACGGGGTGGTCCGGGAGCCTTCCGCATTAGCGATAACAGTGGGCTCGCCACCTTCCATGACGGCAACGCATGAATTGGTGGTACCAAGGTCTATGCCGATTACTTTACCCATAACTTTATATCCTCCTCGTAAATGTTTTCTTTATATGGCTTAGCGTAAAATCGAATACCAACGGTTGTTAATCTTCGGACGAAGCCGCAGGGGCTTTGGCAATCATCACCAGTGCCGGCCGCAACAGTCTGTCATTAAGGGTGTACCCCTTTTGCATTTCCTGCACTACGGTGTTCGGAGCGTATTCAGTGCTTTCCAGCTGTCCCATTGCTTCGTGACAATCGGGACTGAAGGGTTCGCCAATCGCCGCTACCGGAACAACGCCAAGGCGCTCCAGGGTCTTGCGAAACTGGTCGAGAGTCATCTGTACCCCTTCAAGCAGACCGCCTTCCTGCTCTTGCTCTGCGTGGGCCACGGCCCGCTCAAGGTTGTCGAGGATCGGCAACATATCCCGAAGCAGGTTTTCGTTAGCGAAGCGGGCCAGGTCCTCTTTTTCACGCTGCATGCGCTTGCGGTAATTCTCCAGTTCGGCCCGCTCTCGAAGATAGAGGTCCCAGTTCTTTTGTGCCTCGGCCTGACTTTCGGCCAGCACCTCTTCCGCAGAGGGCTCTGACTCTTCGGCTGCGGACTTTTCCTCTTTCGGAGGAGTCTGATTTACGTCCGCTGCTTGATCCTGTTCTTGTTTCTTTTTGTGTGGCAAGGGTTATTCTCCTTTATCTTTTATTCCGACTCGCTATTCAAAATATCGCTGACCAGGCTGGCAGCATAGTCCACCAGGGGAATCACCATGGCGTAAGGCATGCGCGTTGGCCCGATCACGCCTAGAATTCCGGTTGTGCCTCGACGGCTGGAATAACAGGATGTGACCAGACTGCAACCTTCGATTTCGCTGTGGTTGTCAGCACTGCCGATAAGGATCTGAACCCCTTCAACCTGTTGAGCCTTGTCGAGCAACTCGACCAGCAGATTTTTTTGGTCAAATGTCCGTAACAGGCGCTTCATGGTGGAAACGTCGGCAAACTCCGGTTGCTCCAGAATATTACTCGCCCCTTCGACAAACACCTGCCCCCCCAGATCGTGCTGAAGCACATAACTGGAGAGGAGCAAGGCACGGCGTTGCAAACTGTCAAACAGAGCCTGTTCCTGAGCCATTTCAGAAGCAATACGGCTTTTGATTTCCTGAATGGACAGACCGGAAAATTCCTGGTTAAGGTAGTTTGTCACCTCATCCAGTTCGCTCTGGGTAAGGGGCTCGTCGACCTCCACCAATTTATGCTGCACAATACCGGTCTGGGTGATAAAGACGACCAACACTCGCTGCTCTGCCAATCGTACAAACTCGATACGGCGGAACACCGTGGACGTAAAGCGTGGCACCATGACCAGCCCGGTGTAATTTGAGGTAGCGGACAGGATGCGGCCTGCTTCACGCAGCAAGCTTTCGGTATCAAGCTCGGGAACCTGGCACTCACGCCGCAGATGGTCGCGCACTTCGTGGCTCAATTGCTGAACCCGAAGCAGGCTGGCCACATAAAATCGATAGCCTTTGTCCGTCGGGATACGTCCGGCGGAGGTATGAGGCGAATAAAGGTAGCCGAGTTCTTCAAGGTCGGCCATGACATTGCGCACTGATGCCGGCGACAGGTTGATGCCGGGTCGACGGCTCAGAGTCCGGGATCCCACCGGTTCACCGGTAGTCGTATAGTCTTCGATGATCGCTTGCAGGATCAGTCGACTGCGTTCGCTCAGTTCTTCGCTCATCGCATCCACCCGCCCCGTGTCTTGTCCTTTAAAAAAAGACACATCCCGGGTCCGAAAAAAGTACCTGGCTGAAAAAGTTCAAGCCGGAAAAATCCGGCCGATCCAGTCTGTTAGCACTCATCCAAGCGGAGTGCTAACGGAGCACAACATAACAACGGCCCTGGGCTTTGTCAAGGGGAAGGAAGGAGGAAAATAACGGCTTTTCCCAGCGGCTTTTTTACAGAAAAAAAGAGATGAAATGATCGAACAATAACCAACCCTGCAAATCGAAACGCCAGCGCCCCTCATTAAGGCTGAGGCGCTCACCGCAACGTCGTACAGCATCAGGAAAAGCATCGGCGACACCAAGGCCGAACCGGCGGCAAAAATCGTGGTCCGAAACCCCCTCCCGGCAACGCAAACCCAAATAGAGGGTCTCCGCCATAGCTCCCTGCCGATCAAACGTCTCCAAAGTAACGGCCGGGTCCCGGCCCTGCAAGAGCCGCTGCCGGTAGCGTTCCAGATCGGGCGGCACTTCCCGCCGTGCGCCATATCCGCGAGTCATGAAGGAATGGGCGCCAGCCCCTACGGCAAAACAGGACTGACGGCGCCAATAGGCGAGGTTGTGGCGACAACGGTGGCCGGGGAGAGCATAGTTGGATATCTCGTAATGCTCAAAACCGGCAGCGGTGAGTTGCTCATGAACGGTAAGGTAAAGCTCCGGAAATTCGTCCTCATCCGGCAACCTCAGGGTTCCACTGAGTTTCCGCTGCTCAAAGGGTGTGCCCGCCTCCACGGTTAAACCGTAACATGACAGGTGGTCCGGCTTTAATTGCAACAGGGCGGCAAGGTCCTGTTGCAATTCTTTCCGCCCCTGGTTGGGCAAACCGAATATCAGGTCGCAACCAACGTTTTTGAAACCGGCCTGCCGGGCCCAGCTAACGGCCCTTACCGCTTCTTTGGGCGAATGCCCCCGCCCCAATAGCTGCAAGGCGCCATCCTGCAAAGACTGCACGCCAAAGGACAGTCGATTAACTCCAGCCTGGCGATAACCCTGCAGACGAGCCAGGTCTACGGTCCCAGGGTTCGCTTCGAGAGAAATCTCGGCATTGGCGACTAAACCCGCCGTGTACCGAATGCGGTCGAGGAGATCGGCCACCTGGCGTGGAGCCAACAGCGAGGGGGTGCCGCCACCGAAAAAAACCGTTGCCAGCGGGGCGGTAAAGGCTAGCTGCCGGTTCAGCAAGGACAGATGCTGCAACAACAGCTCGACATAGTCGTCCAGCCGGGCCTGGTCGCCGACCACCGAATAAAAATCGCAATAGGGACATTTACTGCGGCAGAAGGGAACATGCAGATAGAGGGAGGGGCCTTGAGCTTCTTGGTTTGCCACTGGGATCGTTACCCGCATCGGACGCCGGCAGGCTGATAAAAAAACCTGTGGAGCCCATGGAAATGCGAACTAAACCGAGGACAGGTTATCTCGTCCTTGATTTGGTAAACACGACTAAAATAGGACTTGCGGCTTGCGGTGTTGAAAAAGTCATGGATGGACTTCTTAACTCATTCCTATAAAAAAAACAGCAGCGACATGGCCGCCAGGTAGAGTACCGCCAGCAGCACGCCGATGCCCACCGGATAGGTGCCCAAGCGGCTGCGGCACTGGACGACGACTTCCGCCTCCTGTCGGTCTGTGCCGCAGAAGCGGGCCAGAAGGCGCAGCCCGGCCACCTGGATATAGCCGCCCGGAGCCTCCAGGAAGCGGGTCACCCGGGGCAGAGTACGACGCACTAGAAGCTCCTCGCACCAGGCATTGAGGCCGTTTAACAGAAGGTCGGCCCAACGACGGAAAACCCTCCCGCCGCGGCGATAAAACCAGTCGGTATCCACCGCAACGGCAGGAGCCGGCTGGAGCTTCTTGAGCAACAGGAAGAACCCGAGCATGGTGAACAGCAGAATCTGCATCGACTCGGAGAGATGATAGGCAGTATAGGGATTGTACTCCACCGGATAGGGCAGCATGTTGTAAAGGTAGGGAGTGTACACCCCTATAAAGATGCACAATGCTGAGCCTATGGCCATGGCGGCGATCATATTCCAGGATGGATCGGCAGCCTTCTCCCAAGTTTCAGGCTTGCAGTTGTTCTTGCCAAACCAGATAAAGTACGGAACCTTGAGGCCGGTATGGAGAAAGGTTCCCGCTGAAGCCAGGGTCAGCAGAAAAGCCGCCCACAGCAAGTGGGCCTCGAAACCCGCCGCTACGGTCATCGACTTACTGACAAAACCGCTGAACAGGGGAAAGGCGGAGATGGATAGGCCGCCGATTAAGGTAAACAGGAAGGTCCAGGGCATCTTGCGATAGAGTCCGCCTAGTTCGGTAAACTTGCTCTGGCCGGTCATTTGCAGCACCGCACCACAGCCCATAAACAACAACCCCTTGTACAAGATATGGGCGAAGGCGTGCGCACATACCCCGTTAATGGCCAGCTGCGTACCGATGCCAACCCCTGCCACCATGTATCCTACCTGGCTGATTATGTGATAAGCCAGCAGGCGGCGGCTGTCGTTTTCCAGCACCGCGTAGACCACCCCGTAAAGGGCCATGATGACTCCCAGCCAGATCAGAATCTCCAGGCCGGCAAAACCGCGCACCAAAGCATAGACGGCGGTCTTGGTGGTAAAGGCACAGAGAAACACCGCCCCGCTGAAAGTCGCTTCCCCGTAGCCATCGGGCAACCAGGCGTGCAAGGGCGGAACAGCGGCATTGAGCAGAAAACCTATCAGGATCAGCCATCCGCCGATTCCAAGGTGCTGCACGTTAAAGCCGGAAAAGGCCAGGGATTCGGCCCCCTTGCTGTATACCAGGATACCGGCCAACAGACAGGCGCCGCCGGCAGAATGGACCAACAGATAGCGAAAACCGGCCGCGAGGGATTCCTTTCGACCGCGCAGCCAGATAAGAAACACCGAGGAGAGCGCCATCATCTCCCAGAACAAAAAGAGCGTCAGCAAATCTCCGGCATAGACGACCCCCAGGGAGCCGGCCACGTACACCCAGGCTGCGGCGAACTCACTCCTCTTCCTCACCTTGAGAGCATAGAGAGTACCCAGCACGGCCATCAGGGACAATATATAGGCAAACACGGAGGCAAGTGCGTCGACCCTGCCGAAAACCAGGTCCCAGGAAAGATAGCGAACCTCACCGTAAACCCCCTGTGCCATGCCGTGCACCCGGGCAAAAACCAGCAGCGGCACCAGCAACAGGTAGCCCGCCCGAATGCGCTCAGGCACCAGGGGCAGCAAAGCCGCTCCCACCAGCAGGATGAGGGCAGGATGGATCCACAGCTCAGTCATGATAAAAATCCTCCCGCTGCAGCAGGCCTATTTTGCCGAGATACTTTGATATGTAGACGATCAGCACACAACTGAAAAAACCGAACAGGGACCAGAACCCCGGAATCGACTCCATAGCTGTATGAGCCTTTTCTTTGTTGACTAGAAACGGCACTGCATCGATAAGTACGAGTAGAACCAATAGTACAATAAACATCCGCACCAACAGCGGCCAGCGCTGGCGAAGGGCTTCGATGGTCCGAACAAGGGTCATGGCTGCACAACCTCAGCTAAGCGTAAAAAGAAATCGGGATAAAGACCGATGGCCATGGAAATGGCCGCCGTGACCGACAGCGGAACCACCAATGCCAGGGGAGCCTCCCGCATGCCGTCGATAGCCGCTGTTTCCGCCGATGGTTTACCGAAAAACCCCTGGTAGACCACTGGAATAAAATACGCGGCGTTGAGCAGGGCACTGATCAGAAATACCGCGATCAGGGCGAACTGACCGGCATCGACCGCCCCGTTGAGCATCAGCCACTTGGAAACAAAACCGGCCGAAGGCGGAGCACCGAGCATACTCAAGGAAGCGACGGCGAAGGCGCCAAAGGTAAAGGGCATGGCCCGACCGAGACCGCTCATTTCGGAAACGTTCTTCTTATGGCTGGCAACATAGATGGCGCCGGCGCAGAAAAACAGGGTCACTTTGGCGAAGGCGTGACAGGCGATGTGCATGACCCCGCCGGTCATAGCCACCGGGGACAGAATCGACACCCCGAGGACGATGTAGGCGAGCTGGCCGATGGTGGAATAAGCCAAACGGCGCTTGAGATTGTCCTGGGTCAGGGCGATGAGCGAAGCGGTCAGGGTCGTCACTGAGGCAAGGACGGTGATAACCATGCCGAGGTCGAGGTCGCCGAGCAGGCCGGTGCCGAAGATGCCAAAAATAACCCGCAGGACGGAGAAGACCCCGACCTTGACCACCGCCACCCCGTGCAGAAAGGAACTGACCGGGGTCGGCGCCACCATAGCCGCCGGCAGCCAGCCGTGCATCGGCATCAAGGCCGCCTTGGCAAAGCCGAACAAGAACAACAGCAGCAAAAGGGTCAGGGTGGCACTCGAAGCCTGCCCGGCCAGAATACCACCGGGAGTAAAGTCGAGTGTGCCGGCGAGCGAATAGGTAATCAGCATGGCCGGCAGCACCAGGCCGATCGAACCACCGAGAATATAACTCAAATATTTGCGCCCCGAAGCACGCGCCTCGTCGTTCTGCTTATGGGTCACCAGGGGGTAGGTGGAGAGGGACAACAGCTCGTAAAAGAGATAAAGAGTCAGCAGATTGGCGGAAAAGGCCACACCGATGGTCGAACCTATGGCCACCGCAAAAGAGGCGAAATAGCGGGTCTGGGCGTGCTCCTGCAAGGAACGCATGTAGCCGATAGAATAGATTGATGTGAAAATCCACAGAAGGGAAGCCACCAGGGCGAAAAGCATACCCATGGCATCGACCCGCAGCTGAATCGGCACTCCTGGGATCACCTCGGCCAGGGTCAAAACAAAACCTTCACCAGCCAGCACACTCGGCAGCATGGCGGCCACCAAGCAGAATTTGCCGATAGCGGCCAACAGAGTCCAGGATTCACGCAGGTTCGGCTTACGGTCCGACAGCAAAATCGGCACCGTTGCCAGTAATGATATGCAGATTGCCGCCAGAGGCAAAAGAGAGGGGTGATAGCTCATGATTGTTTCGGCACACAAAGCGCCATCTCCTTAGCGGGCAGCTGTTCCCTACCCATAAAGCCCATGGATGGGCATTCGACACCAGTTGAGATCGTATCGACTCTCGCACCGGATAAAATTAACAATTAAAGTTACGGGGCAAACCCCGCCGGCAGAGCCAGGCGGATAATGTGGGTAACCAGAGGCCCGGAACTGATACCGACTGCGAGCAGGGCAAAGGCGGTCAGCAACAGGGGTTTAAGCAACATCAGGGGTGCTTCGCCGGCCAGCACACCGCCAGAGAGCGGCTGAGTAGCAGGCTTGAAATGAGCGATCTCAATAATTCGGAAAAAAAGCACCGCATTAATCAGGCTGCTGAGCAGCAATGCCACCACGAATTCCCAGTGTCCTGCCTCCACCGCGCCGAGGATCAGATACCACTTACTGAAGAAACCGCAGGTTGGCGGCACGCCGATCATGGAAAAAGCGCCAACGGTAAAAGCAGCCATGGTCAAAGGCATGCGCCGGTAGAGACCGGTCAATCGATCGAAATCGAGACTGCCGGTACGATAGACGATGGCAGCAGCAGCCAGAAACAAACAGAGGGTCATCAACGCATCGTTGATGATATGCAGCACCGCGCCGGTCATGCCGGTACTATTGGCCAGCCATACCCCGCCGACCATATAACCCACTTCGGCCACCAGGATATAGGTCAACATCCGCCGCAGATTGCGTTGTGCCAGGGCCAGAGCCGAAGCACACAGGATAGCCAGGGAAGCAACCCAGACAATCCCGCCCTGGACTCCGGCATGGGCAAAGAGGGTGTATTCCGGTGAAAAGATCGAGAACATGACTCGGATCATCAGATAAACCGTGACCTTGGTCATGAGCGGCGCAATCATCATTCCGGCCCCGGTTGGCGCCAGACTGTAGGCGTTGGGCAACCAGTTGTGTAGAGGGAAAAAGGCCATCTTGACCCATAGGCCGACTATCATGAACCCGAAGGCGGTAGCCATCGCAGCATGACTTTGGAGACCGGGCAGAATGGAGGCGATATCAGCCATGTTGAGGGTACCGGTGAGAATATAGAGGTACCCGGCCCCAAGCAGATAGAAGCAGGCACCGATGGAGCCCATGATAATATAGTTAAAGCTCGCCAGCGGCGCCCGGCCACGGCCCATGGCAATCAAACCATACGTGGTGATGGAGGTGATCTCCAGCAACACGTAAAGATTAAAAGCATCCCCGGTCATGACCAGGCCGAGCAGGCCGGCCACCAGAATCAGATAGAGGGTAAAAAAGAGGTGCTCCCGCCCAGGCAGTTCTTGCTCGACGCTCTTCAAAGCACCGACCGTGGCGATGAGGGCCACTGCCGAGACCAACAACAGCATCAAAGCGCTGAGCGGGTCGATGACTAACTCAATGCCATAGGGCGGTTTCCAATTTCCAACCGTATAGCGATAAGCACCATGCTGCCAAACCCGCTGCAGTGTCAGCAGAGCGCCAATGGTGGAAAAACTTAAAGCACCGACGGCGATCGGCCCGATCCAGGTACGGTTGCGGCGACCGATCAGGTTCACGGCAAAGGCACTCAGCAGCGGCGCCACCATGACATAAAGGTGTAGATTGGTGGCGGTCATGAGCGAATCTTCTCCAGAATTTCGTCTTCCTCAAGGGTGCCATACTCGCGGTAGATACGAACCAGAATGGCCAGCGCCACGCCGGTAACACTGACCGACACGACAATAGCGGTGAGCATCAGCACATGGGGCAGGGGGTTGATAACCTGGCTGGCATCGATGCCTTGACTCAGCGCCGCGTACTTGTCGACGATGGGTATGTTGGCGCCGCGTTTAACCCCGGTGGAGACATAAAACAGAATGATAGCGGTCTGAAAGATATTCATTCCCAGCAGCTTCTTAACCAGATTGCGTTTGCCGATCATGGCGTAGAAGCCGATCATCATCAGCACCACGTAGAGCCAATAATTGTATTTATCGACGATTTCCGTCAGCAGCTGATCCATATCAGAGCCCTTCCCCCATGTCGCCGCCCGAGGCGAGGTCCCAGAACAGTGAAGCCATAATGCTCATAACCGCCAGGCCGACCCCCAATTCAACAAGGAAAATCCCGAAGGAATGCCATTCTTCAGCGGCCATGGGAATCAGGCGCGCCAGGGCGGCATAATCGAGGAACAGTCCGCCAAGCAGGGCACAAAGCAAGGCAATGCCGACAAAAATCAGCGCACCGACGTTGCTGAGCAGGCTATTGACCCGTTCCGACATAAAACTCAGGGAGGTTTTCAAATCGTAGGCCAGAGCCAGCAGAATGAACGAAGCGCCGAGCACTACACCGCCCTGAAACCCGCCGCCGGGGCTGTAATGGCCGTGAACAATGACATACAGGCCGTACAGCTGGATGAAGGGTACCAACAAACGCACTGCCGTACGAATGATCAGGTTGTCCCCCTCCGGGTTCTTACCAACCTGCTCCTGAAGCTGCTTCATGATCGGCTCCTTCGCAGGACGCTGACTACCGCCATCCCGGCGCAGTAAATAACCACCGTTTCAAACATAGTATCGTAACCACGGTAATCGCCGAGAATGGCCGTTACCAGGTTGGGCACGTGGGTTTCCTCCACCGCCCGCTCGATATAGACCGGCGACAGATGGCTGTTGGCCGGCGAATTCGGGTCGCCCCAGGGAGCGAAATCGCCCGTGCCATATAACAGCACGATACCGGTTGCCAAGGTGGCGAGTAAGGCAAATATTTTCAATCCTTGCTCCTTCGCGTCGTGCGATAGATGGCGGCAATAAACAGCACGGTACTGATGCCGGCGCCAACTGTCGCCTCGGTAAAAGCCACGTCCACCGCCCCCATCTTGGCCCACAACAGGCACATGAGAAAGCTGTAGACGCCGAAGATAACCGCTGCGCTAAGCAGGTCGCGAACGGTAATAACCGCCACCGCGCAGATAACCACCAGCAGCAGTGCAAATTGATCGAGTTGCCAGATCATTGATCCTGATCCTTTCGGCTCCAGGGCTCAACGCCGACCACCAGCGCCGCCTTGGTAATAGCATGGGTCGCCGTGGGGCTGGCGACGAATACAAACACCGCAATGGCCATGATTTTGAAGCTGACCAGCAAATTGGCAAAAGAATAGTCTGTCAGATTGTAGAGGGCGATGCCGGCGATAACCAGCACGGCAGCCAGGGAATCGCACTTACCGGCAGCGTGCAGACGGGTATAAAAATCGGGGAAACGCAGGATTCCGAGAACCCCCACGGCAAAAAAGAACAGCCCCGCTACTATCAAAAAGCCAGCAATCCAATGCATACCAGCATCCTCTCCGTCAGTCGTTTTCCTGCAAACCAGCCTTTTTGCGGTGCAGAAAATACTTGGCCGCCCCAAGGGTGGTAATAAAGTTCAACAAAGCATAGGCGATAGCTATGTCGACAAACATTTCGACCTTTTTATACAAGACCCCGGTGATCAGAAGCATCACGGTCACCTTGGTGCCGATGACATTGGCGCCAAGAATCCGGTCGAGAACCGTCGGCCCGCCGACCACACGAAGCAGACAGAGGGCTACCAAAACCATAAAGGTCATACCGCTAGCAAGAAATAAATTTTCCATCAGGATGCCAAATCAAGGGCCTTGCCGACTCTCCGCTCCATCTCCCCGGGAAGGGATTCGGCGGCGCTGCGGGTAAGGGCATAGACAGTGAATTGATTTTCGTCGAGATTGACGGTAATAGTCCCGGGCGTCAGGGTGATGGATTGGGCAAAGGCAACTTTGGCAATAGGTCTCTTGAGGCGCGTATCGAAACGAACCAGACATGGATCGATCATATCGAGCATCTTTGGATGCAAGACGATATAAGCCACCTCCAGGTTGGCCAGGATAATCTGCCAGAACAACCAGGGAAAATAGAGCATTGCACCGAGAGTGCCCAGGAGCCAGGAGCTTTTTTTGCCCCCATAGAAGAGGAGTTCTTGACTGAACAGAGTTACCAGCAGACAGCTGACCACCCCCAGGGAAAAATGGAAGGCATCGAACATGCCCGACAACATCACCCAAAACAAAAGCATGGTAAAAAAGGTGGCAATTTTGGTGGCCATGAACAGAATTTCCCTCCAGAGGGCGGAGCACCGGGCTCAGCCCTGGACAGCAGGCGCCTGCCTGACCGGTATCAGGCGAGGACGAAATACTGGATTTTCAGGGACTCCGATGCGCAGGCAAAGGAATACCGAACATCAACTTCAGAACCGACCTTTTGAACCGGGACAGACATGCTCGCAACCAAGGTCTAAGCCGCGTTAAATCTGGTTTTTAGCACGGTTACTAGATGGGGGTCAAGCATCGTATCCATCCAAAGAAGGTCATTCCGCTTCCGACAGCATCCCCCTTTAATGCGAGTACCTTGCCCTACAAAAAGCTCTGGACTATAATCGACCTTTGCCAATCTTGAGTTTGCCCTACAAAAGAAGGTTTCCCCATGAACGCCGCTATTTGCGCCTCTGCCATACAATTTCCCATCGTTGCCGGGGATGTCGATGCCAACCTGAAACAGGCTCGTATCGCTTTGGAACGGGCTCACACGCGTGGCGCTCAATTGGCCGTATTGCCTGAAATGTGGAGCAGCGGTTACGACTACAAACGACTGGAACAATTGGCTGACGAAACGCCACGAATCGCTGCCGAGCTGGGAGAACTGTCCGCAAGTCTCAATTTGGTCATCGTCGGAAGCTTACCGGAAAAAGACCCAGGCTCTCTATACAACACAGCCTTCATCCACGACCGGGGGCAAGAGGTCGGCCGCTACCGTAAACTGCATCTCTTTTCACCGATGAAAGAAGATCGTTACCTGGCCCCGGGCGACAAAACCCTGGTGGTTCCAACCTCTGTCGGACGTCTCGGGCTTGCCATCTGCTACGACCTGCGCTTTCCCGAGTTGTTTCGCAAGTTGGCTCTCGATGGAGCAGAAGTGGTCTGTCTGCCCGCACAATGGCCAAGCCCCCGTCAGCTTCACTGGCGCACCCTGGCAAGAGCCCGGGCAATTGAAAACCAGTTCTTCCTCGTCGCGACGAACAGTTGCGGTCAGTTGGGCAACCTGCACTTCTTTGGTATGAGCCTGATCGTTTCACCGCGTGGCGAATTTCTCGCTGAGGGAGGGGAAGAGGCAACCGAGCCAACGGCAGTGCTCGACTTTGCCGAGATGAACGCCTATCGGAAAGAAATTCCTGCCTGGCACGATCGGCGGCCGGAGGTCTACGGTACTCTGCTCTGATTGATGGGGTCGTAACGGCCTGGAGCCTGTCGCACAATACGGGCCAAAACGTTACTTTCCCACGCCACCGCTAATCTGTCAGCGGCTGGGCATCGTTGCGATAAGGAAGCGGAACCTCCTGCAAACTGTCAACGAAATGAAGCTCACCCTGGCGATCGGCGTAGAAATAGCTCTTTTTCGGGGGGGAGGACTGATCCAGCAACTCTTCAATGGAATCCGACTGGCGGGTCAACAGGCGGCTGCGAAGATCCAAATAACATTCCTGCAGCTCAACCAGCAGCGAGTTTTTTGGCGACATGCGTAGCAGAGCCCGGTCGGCCGCGGTCAGGAGCAATAGAAATAGCGCGGCCCAGAACAAAAAACTTGCCAGGCGGCGGCCTATTGATGGTTTTGACGATGCTTTTCGACTTTTTTTCGACATTCGACAACCCTGTTGTCCGGCTGACTGTACATATGGTAAAAGAGCGCGCTTATCATAGGGCAATCGGCAACAACAGGCAATAGGGAGCCGCAGCCGATAAGCAACACCCTCTTTAATTATTCACAACTAATAACAATTATGCTATAAACAACTCGCTTTGCGAGCACGACCAAGGAGTTTTTTCATGGAAGACCAGCTTTACGACGTGATTATCATCGGCGGCGGCCCGGCCGGCCTGACCGCCGGCCTCTATACCTCCCGCGCCAAACTTAATACCCTGCTAGTGGAGCAGATGATCGTGGGCGGCCAAGTCATGACCACCACCAAGGTAGAGAACTATCCCGGGTTTCCCGGGGGCATCGACGGTCCGGACCTGGTCGGCCGTTTTCATGAGCACTGTCAGGAATTCGGCCTGCAGATCGGCAACGGTGAAGCACAGAAACTCGTCGATGCCGGCGATCACAAAGTGGTCACCGTGGACGGCAAAGAATTGCGCGCCAAAGCGGTCATCATCACTACCGGCGCCGAACCCCGCAAGCTCGGCATCCCCGGAGAAGAGAAACTCACCGGCCGCGGCGTCTCTTATTGTGCCACCTGCGATGGGGCTTTCTTTCGCGAGGTCCCCGTAGCCGTGGTCGGCGGTGGCGACACAGCCGCTGAAGAAGCCTTATTTCTGACCCGCTTTGCCAGCAAAGTTTACCTGATCCATCGTCGCGATCAATTGCGCGCCACAAAAACTCTGCAAGAGCGTGTGCTGGCCAACGATAAAATCGAGGTACTCTGGGATACGGTCCCGGAAGAAGTTCTGGCCGACCAGCGTGGCGTCAACGAATTGCGTCTCGCCAACAAAAAGACCGGCGAGAAAAGTTCCCTGGCCGTAGAAGGGGTTTTCTTCGCCATCGGCGTGATACCCAAAGCCCGCTTCCTGGCAGAAGTCCTGGAACTCAACGATGAAGGCTACATCGTCACCGATACCGAATGTCGTACCTCCATGCCCGGCGTCTTTGCCGCCGGCGATGTACGCAGCAAAATCCTCAAGCAGATCGCTACAGCGGTCGGCGACGGTGCGGTAGCCGCTATCGCTACAGAAAAATATCTCGACGAAATTTAACTCGCGACGGGCAGCCGGAAGGACAATACCGTCGCATGAGGAGACCCCATGCTGGCCAAAGTTTTGTCCGGATCCCTGCTCGGTATCGACGCCTATCCGGTAGAGGTGGAAGTCGACATTGCCCAGGGACTGCCCCAGTTCGCCACTGTTGGCCTCGCCGAGGGAGCTGTTAAAGAAAGCAAGGACCGGGTCAAATCGGCCATCAAAAACTCTGGTTACGACTTTCCGGTGCGGCGCATTACAATCAATCTGGCGCCGGCCGATGTTAAAAAGGACGGCGCCGCCTTCGACCTGCCGATGGCCATCGGCATTCTTGCCGCCACCGGGGTCCTTCGCGAGGCCCAACCACGCAAATTCGTATTTCTCGGTGAGTTGAGCCTTGATGGCCTGATCAAACCGGTACGCGGTATCCTGCCGGTCGCACTGGCGGCCCGCCAGTGGGGAGCCGAAGGCCTCATTCTGCCGGTGGAAAACGCCAGGGAAGGGGCCATTGCCGGAGAGCTGCCGGTTTACAGCGTCTCCGACCTCGGCCAGTTGGTAGACTTTCTCAACGGCGAACGGGAGCTGGAACCCTGTAGCGTCGACCATGACGCGCTCTTTTTGCAGGCCACCCACCACGACCTCGACTTCGCCGAAGTGCGCGGTCAGGAACACGCCAAGCGCGCCCTTGAGGTCGCGGCAAGCGGCGGTCATAATTTGTTGATGGTCGGTCCGCCTGGAAGCGGCAAAACCATGCTCGCCCGCCGCCTGCCGACCATTCTGCCGACCCTGAGCTTCAACGAAGCGCTCATCACCACCAAGATCCACTCCATATCCGGTCTGCTTCCCCGCCAGGACGCCTTAATCTGCACCCGCCCCTTTCGCCATCCCCATCACACCATCTCCGACGCCGGTCTGATCGGCGGCGGCACCATTCCCAAGCCGGGCGAAGTCTCCCTGGCCCACAACGGCGTGTTGTTTCTCGACGAGCTGCCTGAATTCAAAAAAAACGTGCTGGAAATGTTGCGCCAACCCCTGGAGGATGCCCAGGTGACCATCAGTCGGGCGGCCTCGACCTTGACCTACCCCTCCGACTTTATGCTGGTCGCGGCCATGAATCCCTGGGGGTTTGTTTATCTTTTTCAAGTAGCATTAAGGAGGGGCTATAAGAAAAGACAAAATGGAGGCTGTCATCCCCGATTTCAACCTTGTCAACCAGATCCCCAACAAGCCTTCTCTTCTCGTCTTCGTTCAGGATCGGCCACATCGAAGCAAAGTTCGTTGCCCTCTCAAGCAAGAAGTCTTTGGCGATGTTGTTTGCCTTCGCAAAGTCGATCTCTGCCTGCAGGCGCGGGATCTCAGCGAGGATCTGCTCCTTCCGCTCTTTCAGCGGCATAAAGCGTTCCGAGAAGTTCCCACGATCGATCGTTTGATCACCGATCAAGTCGAGCAGCGTGTCAATTTTCACATCCACTGACTTGAGCTCTCTTTTTAGCAATTCCAGCCGCTCTTCCTTCGCTTGTCTCTCCGCCTCAAAGTCTGAAACAGCTTTCAGCTCCCCCGGCTTCACGATCATGGTTTTGAGGGCTTTCAGGAAATGTTCTTCAAGCACATCTTCGTTGAGCTTGAAGCAGCACTCTCGGCATCTGTAGCGTGGCACCTTCATCCCAGAGTAAGGGGCCACATACAATTTGGTGCCACATTGACACTGAAGAAGACCGCTGAATAGGTACTTCCCTTCCTTCGGGACCCTTTTCTGGAAAGGCTCGGCGTTTTTGGTCAGAAGCGCATTGGCCTTCTCCCAGATGTCCTCATCGACAATCGGCTCCACCTCTGTAAAGACCCAATCCTCTTCCGGTTTAAGAACCCAGGATTTTTTATTGCCCTTGCTCTTGCTGTAATTGGCTCTTCTGAGTCCTTTGTAGACCGTGTCCTGAAGGAAGCGTTTTAACGTGACGGGCCTGAAAATCCCTTTCCTGGTTCTGAAGCCCTCTTCATTCAGCTTCTGGCACGTGGTCAGGAGCTTGCCGGTCTCAAGGTAGAGTTCATAGGCCCGCCTGATCGTGGGAGCTTCTTTGGGATTTGGTACAAATTGACGATCTTTCCACATGTAGCCAAAGGCACCCTTGCCACCAGTTGGCTTGCCCTGCCGGGCACGAATCGGAATA
>NPIE01009400.1_pt2 | contig 21414 bp, 24 predicted proteins | sample 8637661 | NCBI WGS metagenome assembly NPIE01 (sample SAMN07420842, study PRJNA396082) | bioreactor metagenome | isolation source: sample BA12 brine-fed electro-methanogenic bioreactor BA | place: Japan: Kochi | collected 2016-12-09
CCCTACGCGGTGGCCAAGCTCTACGCCTACTGGATAACGGTCAACTACCGGGAGGCCTACGGCATGTACGCCTGCAACGGTATCCTCTTTAACCATGAAAGTCCCATCCGGGGCGAGACCTTTGTAACCCGAAAGATAACCCGGGCGGCGGCCCGTATTTCCCTTGGACTGCAGAAAAAGCTCTACCTGGGGAATCTTGACTCCAAAAGAGACTGGGGGCACGCAAAGGACTACGTGGAAGGGATGTGGCTTATGCTTCAGCAGGATAAGCCCGACGACTTTGTCCTTGCCACCGGAGAGACCCGCACGGTGCGGGAGTTTGTGGAGATTGCCTTCCGCAAGGCGGGGATAGTGCTTGTCTGGTCCGGCACCGGCGTGGAAGAGAAGGGGAGCGACAAGGCCACCGGCGAGGTGCTGGTGGAGGTGGACCCCCGCTATTTCAGACCTACCGAAGTGGAGCTGCTTCTGGGGGATGCGACCAAGGCCCGCAAGGTGCTCGGCTGGAGGCCGCGGCACACCTTTACCGACCTTGTGGAAGATATGGTAGCCTCGGATATTGAAGAGGCGAAAAAGGATACCCACTTGAGAGAAGGCGGATACCGGACCCTCGATTTTAACGAATAGGATGCGGCAGTATGAATAAAAATGCGAAGATATACCTTGCGGGGCACCGGGGGCTTGTGGGCTCTGCGATTATGCGGCGTCTAAAATCCGACGGTTATGCCAACATAGTGGTACGTTCCCACTCCGAACTTGACCTTACCAGGCAGGCGGATGTGGACTCCTTTTTTGATGACCAGAAGCCGGAGTTTGTTTTTCTCTGTGCGGCCAAGGTCGGCGGGATTGCAGCCAACAGTGCCCTGCCGGCGGATTTTTTCTATATTAATTCCATGATAGCCCTGAACGTTATCCAGGCTGCCCGGCGCACCGGGGTACGAAAGCTCCTGAACTTCGGCTCCTCCTGCATCTATCCCAAGCATGCCCCCCAGCCCCTCAAGGAGGAGTACCTGCTTACCTCCGCCCTGGAGCCGACCAACGAAGCCTACGCGGTGGCCAAGATCGGGGCCTTGAAGATGTGCAGCTACTACAACAGCCAGTACGGCACCAATTTTGTCTCCCTTATGCCGACCAACCTCTATGGTCCCGGAGACAACTACCATCCGGAGTACTCCCATGTGCTTCCCGCTCTTATCCGGAAGTTTCACGAGGCTAAAGAGCGCGGCACCGACGTGGAGCTCTGGGGGGACGGCTCTCCTCGGCGGGAGTTCCTCTATTCCGACGACCTTGCCGATGCGGCGCTCTTTATCATGAACAACTGCGACGCCGGGGAGACCGGCGAGTTTGTCAATGTCGGGACCGGGCGGGACCTTACCATAAAAGAGCTGGCAGCCCTTATTGCCGACGTAGTGGGTTTCAAGGGATCCGTCCGCTGGGATACCTCCCGGCCCAACGGAACTCCGCAGAAGCTTCTGGATGTATCGCGCATTGCTGCCCTCGGCTGGCAGGCGCAGACAGAGCTGCGTGAGGGGCTGCAGCTGGCATACCGGGATTTTCTGGCCATGGCTCTTTTCTGATTGCCATCGTCAAGGTGATTCAATAGTGGTATACTAATCACCAGGGAGGTAATGCTGTATGTCCTTTCAAACTGAAATTAAAGAAATGACTATAGAAGAGAAACTGCGGATGATGGAATTGCTTTGGGATGAGCTTAGAGAAGATGCTGAAAGCATAGAGTTTCCCAAATGGCATCAGGATATCCTTGATCTTCGTGAGAAAGCAGTGCGCAAAGGTCACTCCCAGTATACAGATTGGGAAAAGGCAAAGAGTGACATCCGACAAAGTGTAGAATGAAAATAAAAATTCTCGACTCCGCTAAAAACGATATAATTGAAGGCTTTTATTTCTATGAGAAACAGAGCGAGGGTTTATTCCGATATTGAGTCGCTTAAGGTGTACGCTGGAATTCATCTAAAAAAATACAAGAACTATTATCGTCTGCTTTCAAAACGCTTTCCGTTTGCCATTTACTATAGAATTGAAGATAAAAATGTGCATATAGATGCGGTTCTGGATTGTCGCCGAGATCCTGCCTGGATCCGTGATAAATTGAAGTAGTGCTACTAACGGGGTCGGGGTCTCACCAGTTTACTTTAAAAACACCTGGAAATCAATGAAACATACCGAATAGATCAGGTTTTACATGGGTATGCAAATCCGAAGCAGAAAATCAGGTCCCTGGTAAAGAAGGGGAGACAATGGACACAAATAGACAAGAATTATTAAAGCGAATATCTGTTAATCCTGCTATCTGTTTTGGAAAGCCCTGCATTCGGGGGCATAGAATTTGGGTATCTCTCATTCTGGATATGCTGGCATCAGGTACAACCATTGAAGAGGTTCTTGAAAACTACCCTGGTATTGAGCGTCAAGATATTTATGCCTGCATTGCTTATGGTGCTGAGATATCACAAATGCATTTCATCGAACTTGAAAAAGGAGCTTAGTACTCCGTGAAAGTTAAGCTTGATAAGAACCCCGGCAAACTCCTGAATGATACTCTTAACCAAAGCGAAGATCAGGAGAATTTGAAGGCCTGGATAGAGGAATCAGAAAGAAGATATGAGGCTGTTAAAAAAGGTGAATTAGGAGTTATTGATTATTCCGATATAAAAAAACAGCTGGCAGGAAATCAGCTTACATATTCGTCGCTTTCTTGTTAAACGGTTTCCCTATGGGATTGTTTATACCAGAGATGAAGGTAGAATTCTAATCTTGTCTATTATGAACCTGCACAAGAAGCCTTATATCGTATAAGGGTTCGGTAACACTGCAAAAATAAGGAAACAGGATGAACACAATCCTTGTGACCGGCGGGGCCGGCTTTATCGGCTCCAACTTTATCCGCTATCTTCTCTCTTCTGCGGTCGGCTTCTCCGGGAGGGTGATAAACGTCGATGCCCTTACCTATGCAGGGAACCTGATGAACCTTGCCGATCTTGAGGGTGATTCCCGCTACAGTTTCCGGAAGGTCGATATTTCCGATTGTGCTGCGGTAGAAGCGCTTTTTTGCGAATACGGGATAGATACGGTGGTCCACTTTGCCGCCGAAAGCCATGTGGACCGTTCCATAAACGATCCGGAATCCTTTATCCGGACCAACATTATGGGAACCTGGACCCTTCTGGATGCTGCAAGGAAGGCCTGGGGAGCGCGGAAGGATGTCCGCTTCCACCATGTTTCCACCGACGAGGTGTACGGGAGCCTTGGCCCCGAGGGTTTTTTTACCGAAGAGAGCTGCTACGACCCGCGCAGCCCCTACAGTGCCAGCAAGGCGGGAAGCGACCACCTGGTAATGGCCTGGTACCACACCTACGGACTTCCGGTTACCATTTCCAACTGCTCCAACAACTACGGTCCCTGGCAGTTTCCCGAGAAACTGGTTCCCCTGATGATAATGAACATGGCCGAGAGGAAGCCCCTTCCGGTCTACGGCAAGGGGGAGAATGTCCGGGACTGGCTCCACGTGGAGGACCACTGCCGCGGCATCTGGAAGGTTCTGACCGGCGGAAAGAGCGGGCGGAAGTACAATTTCGGCGGTAACGCGGAGATGCGGAACATCGACCTGGTCCATCTCCTGGCGGAGATAACAGCTGAACAGACCGGCAGAACTGCGGAAGAAATACACAGCTCCATCCGATATGTTACCGACCGGCCGGGCCACGATATGCGTTATGCCATCGATGCTAACCGGGTAAGGGAAGAGCTGGGATGGGAGCCGGAGCGGAGCCTGAAAGAGGGGATGGCAGAGACGGTGCGGTGGTACCTGGAAAACAGGAAGTGGGTGGAGGCTGTCCGCAGCGGGGAGTACCGCACATGGATGGAGACAAACTATTCCGGGAGGCTTTTTTGATACGCTCATTCACCGTATTGATCCAGAAAGAAGAAGCAAAATATAACGTAAGGGAAGCCTTGGAGCTTTTTTTTGAATATGCCGACCAAAGCGAAGCTTTCCAGAGAGCTGTTTGAATAAAGAAACTTGTAAAAACTATATCTATGGAGTAAGAAAATCTATGAAGCTGTCAATAGTTATTCCCTGCTACAATGAACTGGATACGCTCGATGATATTATCGATGCTGTGGAGAAATCACCTTATCCGGATAAGGAGATAATCATTGTCGATGATTTTTCCACCGACGGTACCCGGGATAAATTAAAAGCGGAGTTTGAGGGACGGGTTGCTCAGGTACTGTACCATGAGGTGAACAAAGGTAAAGGGGCGGCTCTCCGGACAGGCATTCAGGCGGCTACGGGGGACCTCATTATTATCCAGGATGCAGATCTGGAATACGATCCGAATGAGTACGGCAAGCTGCTGCAGCCGATCCTGGACGGGAAAGCGGATGTGGTCTACGGTTCCCGATTTGCCGGTGACAGCGCCCATCGTGTGCTCTATTTCTGGCATCGAATGGGTAATGGCTTTCTCACCTTTCTTTCCAATATGTTTACCAATCTTAACCTTACTGATATGGAGACCTGCTACAAACTGTTCAGGCGGGAGGTAATTCAGAAAATTGCCATTGAAGAGAACCGCTTTGGATTTGAGCCGGAAATTACCGCCAAGCTTGCAAAGATGAGCAAGCGTGAGGGCTTGAGGATTTTTGAAGTAGGTATTTCCTACTACGGGCGGACATATGAGGAAGGGAAAAAGATAGGCTGGAAAGACGGCTTTCGAGCCCTCTATTGCATAATTAAATATAACCTGAGAAAAGCCTGAACATGCGGAAAGGATCCGGCCTGGCTCCTGCTGACTTTGTCCTGGCCGTCGCAGCGTTTCTTGCCGCGGCCGGGCTTCTGTTCCTTTTTTTTCTTGGACCGGCAGGGCTTCAGTCTCTCTTTGGTTCTTTTGTCGGGGCCCAGGATGTGGAAGCGGGCAAAGTTACCGCCGGTCTTCTCGATGATATTCATAAGCGCTCCCTTTTCTGGGGGCTTTTTTTCCTGGTTTGTTCGACAATGGTTTTGATCCTGCGCCCGGTGTTCCGGGCCGGTAAGGCAGGATGGAGCATACGCGGAGAATGGCAGAGCTTCAGGGAGATTATTGCAGAGCCCTTGAGAGAGAGGGGCACTTTTTCTGCGCTGGTAGTCATACTCCTGGCGGCGTTTGTTTTTCGTATACTCCATCTCGATCGGACCATGCGCTATGATGAGGCCTATACCTGGCTTTCCTTTGTACGCAGGTCTCCTTTTATCGGGCTTTCGTACTATAGTGCGCCCAATAATCACCTGTTTCATACCCTGCTTGCCCATCTTTCGGTCGGACTCTTCGGAGATTCTCCTGCGGCATTGCGTCTGCCGGCTCTGATCTCGTCTCTTGCGGTGGTACCGGTTCTTATGGCCCTGGGTTCGCGGCTGGGGGCAAAGAAAGCGGGAGCAGCCGCAGCCATGTTATGGGCTGTTTCTCCCATGGCAATTTCCTATTCGGTAAATGCCAGAGGATATACGCTTACAGTCCTGCTGTTTCTCCTGCTGAACGCTGCAGCTTTAGCCTGGGTTCGTGGAGACCTGCCTTATGATAAGCCCCCTGTGTTTCTAATGAGTCTTGCTGCGGCGGCTGGTATGTATACGGTTCCGACCTTCATCATTCCACTTACGGGAACAGCGCTCTTCCTTTTTTTCTCTCTTCAAGATGTAAGGGAACGGAAGCTTATCGGCTTATGCGTTCTCATTACCGCCGTGGCCAGCACTATTCTGTATGTGCCGGTCTTTGTTGTTTCCGGCGTTTCGTCGCTTGTTGCGAACCGCTTTGTGGTTCCGGGAACATTTTCTTCCCTGTTCCATGCACTCCCCGCTTTTCCTGCTGCGCTTGCACGGCAGTGGCAGCCCGCGGGACCGGAGGCAGGTATCTATTTATTTGCCAGTCTTGTTTTAATAGGCGTAATGCTCTCAGGCGCCGGAAAAAAGTGGCGTCCGATTTTTCTTCTGGTAATCACACAGGCAGCATCGCTCCTGCTGTTTATTCTGGTCCAGCGCCGGATTCCTTATCTGCGGGTGTATATCTACCTGCTTCCCCTTTACTTTTTTGCGGGTGCTCTTTTTCTTGAGCTCCTGCCGGGACGAAAACTGTTCGCGGTGTCCGCTTTGCTGCTTGTCTGCATCGGGGGGCTTTACGAACACAGGCAGGGCACGGTTATCTCCGACCCCGATACCGGTTACCTTCCCGAGGCGCAGGCGGTTGCCTCCTGGCTGGATCTTGAGCTGGATGACAAGCGCGGCGTATCAGTAACATACACGCCTATTCTGGAGTATTATGCACAGGTATATGAATATGAAAAACTGGATAAAGCTTTGAGTCTGGATAGAGATATGGCCGAGAGTGTCTATGTAGTTATTGATAAAGAGAGGCTTGCCGACCCCGGAGCACTGTTGGCCGGGGACGGTTATAATCCGAAGCTGTTTGAAGCGGTTTCGGTTCCGGTTGAGCGGTCCAGGATACGGATCGAAACGTGGAGAAGAGTCAGGTAATGAGACTGCATTCATTAATTACCGGAAACGGGCTCATCTCCAGGATTGTCCGCTACGGGTTCAGCGGAGTTCTGGTAGCAGGTTCTCAGTTTCTTGCCATGTACCTCCTGGTGGAACATCTTGGTTTTTCCTCCACTATTCTTGAAAACGCGGCAAACATTCTGAGTATTGAAGTATCCATTTTGACGGGTTTTCTGCTGCATTCCAGAATAAGCTGGAGGCATCGCTTTGACTCTCCCCTCGATTGTCTGCGGGCTCTGGCAGGTTTTCATGGAGTTACGGCGGTATCCTTTGCACTGCGCATTCTGCTTTTCGCCCTGCTTTCCAAGCTTGAGATAGATTACCGGCTTAATACCGGTATAGGCATAATTCTGGCTATTTCCATGAATTTTTTCGGCTACGACCGTTTCGTGTTTCGAAAAAAGATGTAGATTAACCATAATCAGGGAACATTCAATAGTGGAGCGTGATATTGGAGAATAGAGATACAACTGAAATTCTTATTGCGAGCTTTTCGGGTAATTCGGACCTCTGGAAACTGTTTGACTTTTTTTTTAAGAAATACTGGCCCGAATGCCCGTATACCATAAGTCTTGGAGCCAATGGTGAGGAAAAGCGTACACTGGTTCCGGATGGCTGGAAATACCTGCATTTCGGACCGGATAAAAGCTTTGCGGAAAGCCTTACCCAGTACCTTAAGGCAATGAAGACCAACAAAGTCCTTCTTATGCTCGATGATTTTCTGCTGACCGGTGTTCCGGATGTCAGGGCCATAGCGAAGGCCGAGGAGCATGTTGATGCCGGGGCAAAATACGTTCGTCTGGTGCCGGAACCGGCTCCGGTGGAAAGAGAAAGGGTAGATGCCTGGTACGGCAAGCTGAGATGGTATGACCGCTACCGTGCCAGTTTGAAAGCGGCGTTATGGAACAGGGACTTCCTCCTGGAATGCCTTAAGGCAGATTATGATCCCTGGAACTTTGAGCTGGAGATAGGCGCCCATAAGCCATTTCGCAGACTGCTGTTTTTAGGCCCATATGAACCATTGCTTCCCAACAATCATTGTGTGGAGGCGGGAAGCTATACCTACTGGCTCCCTTCCTTCCTTAGCCAGGAAGGCTATCCGGATACGCTGTCATCGGATCGAAAAGTCCTGACAAAGGAAGAGTACAGGAACCTTTTTTCCTCCGGTGTAAGATACAAGCAGTGGATTGCGGAACATACTCCTGCAATATTCTATTTTGCTGCACGATCGGTGGTAAAAAGATTCAAGGAATATAAGAAAAGGAAGAGGCATGAAAAAGAATAGTGAGACAGCAGACAGCTGGACCTACATAATAAAACCTAAAAAGGGATGGTTCGATATTCATCTCGCGGAACTCTGGAGATATAAAGACCTGATAGGCCTGTTTGTACGACGGGATTTTGTTGCTATATACAAGCAGACCATTCTTGGACCCCTGTGGTTTATTATCCAGCCGCTCTTTACCACGGTTGTTTTTACCATTGTCTTCGGAAATATCGCAAAAATTTCCACCGACGGACTGCCCCAGGTGCTGTTTTACTTTTCAGGGACCCTGGTATGGAATTACTTTTCAACCTGTCTGACCAAGACGGCAGATACCTTCAGCGCAAACCAGGGGATGTTTGGAAAGGTATACTTCCCAAGACTGACCGTGCCAATTTCCGTAACCATTACAAATCTGATTACATTTGCAATACAATTTGCGGTTTTAATAGCCCTTATCGTCTATTTCAAGCTGAGCGGATCGAATGTCCGCCCGAACATGCTTATGCTTACGCTTCCGCTTCTTCTTATCCAGATGGCGGCGCTGGGCCTGGGAGTCGGGATAATCATTTCTTCACTTACTACGAAATACCGGGATCTCCACTATCTGGTCGGTTTCGGCGTTCAGCTGTGGATGTATGCTACACCCATTGTGTATCCCATTTCCGAAATCCCGGAGCGGTGGCGGTGGCTTATTCTGTTAAATCCGATGACCGCAATAACCGAGCGTTTTCGGGAGGCTTTTCTTGGTGCGGGCGGTGTTACATCGGAACAATCCTTAATAAGTGCAGGAATGACTCTATTATTGTTGGCTATAGGCATAATGCTTTTCAGTCGAGTGGAAAAAACCTTCATGGATACGGTATAGAATATGAGTGTTGTATTAAAAATAGAAGATGTATCAAAGCAGTACAGGCTCGGGGTAATAAACCACGGTCTTTTATACAAGGATATACAGAGCTATATTGCACGCAAAATGGGGAAACCGGACCCGCACCTGCCGGCGGACAGGCAGTTTTCCGGAACCCAGGGGGATCGGTTCTGGGCCCTCAAGGATATTAACCTTGAAATTAAACAGGGAGATCGGGTTGGCATTATAGGACGAAATGGTGCGGGAAAATCCACTTTGCTGAAAATTCTATCCAGAGTAACATCTCCCACCACAGGGCAGATCAAGGTAAAGGGAAGGATAGCCAGTCTGCTGGAGGTAGGTACCGGATTCCATCCGGAGCTTACCGGGCGTGAAAATGTATACCTTAACGGCGCCATTATGGGGATGAGCAAGTGGGAGATAAAACGAAAGCTTGATGAAATTGTATCCTTTGCGGGGGTAGAAAAATTTATAGACACACCCGTAAAGCGGTATTCCAGCGGTATGCATGTCCGTCTTGGTTTTTCGGTAGCGGCACATCTGGAACCGGAGATTCTTGTTGTAGATGAGGTTCTTGCGGTGGGTGATGCGGAATTTCAAAAGAAAGCACTTGGAAAGATGGAAGATGTCAGTAAAGATGAAGGAAGAACTGTATTGTTTGTAAGCCATAATATGAGTGCCGTTAAATCAATGTGTAATAAGGCGGTTACTTTGGATTATGGCAGAATAGTCGATGAAGGTTATGATGTTGATAGTATTGTTAGCAAATACCTTGATTCTAAACTTACATATAATGTAAGTAAAACTTCAAAAACACTATCTAATAAAAAAGAGACTGACTACTTCCTTCCATACGATATGTATATAGTTAATCCTGTGAATAAAAAAGTTAATGGTAGTGTTTCTAATGATAAGCCAATAAGAGTCATTATTGATTTTGAAATAAAAAAGATTGATGATTCGCTTGTAATAGGTGTGTATGTTCGTCATAGCGATGGTACTATAATTTTTGTTACACAAAACACTGATAAAAATTATGAAAAGTGGCCGGTTTTAAAAAAAGGATTGAATAAGATATGTATCGAAATACCTAATAATCTTTTGAATGAAGGTAAATATCAGTTAACTTTGTTTGCTTCATTGTACCAAAAGTTTTTTATTTTAAAACCTGATGAAGAGGTAATTAGTATTCCTTTAATAATCACTGGAGGACTTAGCTCATCACCGTTGTGGACAAAAAAAAGAGATGGCTATATCGCTCCAGTTTTGGATTGGAAAGTTATAAATACTGATTGAGATTGGATAGAAAAATGAATTGTATAATTTGTGGCCAAGAAACTAAATATCTATTTAATAAAAACGTATTAATCCATGAAACGTTAGACTATTATCGGTGTGAACAGTGTGGGTTTATTCAAACAATAAGATCATACAGCTTAGACTATCCTTATTCAACTGCAATAGCGGATACTGATATTGGGCTTGTTGGTAGAAATATTGGTCTTTCAAAAAGTACTTTTGATCTAATCTGTTGTAATTTTGATATGGACAAGAAGTATTTAGATTATGCCGGTGGATATGGTATATTTGTCCGTCTCATGCGTGATCAGGGGATAGATTTTTATTGGTATGATAAATATTGCGAGAATATTTTTGCAAAGCATTTTATCGCTAATGACCCCAAAAGTGATTATTATGAAATGGTAACTGCATTTGAACTTATGGAGCATATTGATGATCCTGACAGTTTATTAAAAGAGATATTTGCATGTACTGATTCATTTCTTTTTTCTACAGTAATCATACCAGAAAATAATATTGAAAATTGGTGGTATCTTGCAACTGAAACGGGGCAGCATATTAGCTTTTATAGTCTTGAGTCATTGAGAATTCTTGCCGAAAAGCATTATTGTAATTTTTATAGTAATGGGAAAACACTGCATTTAATTTCAAAGAAAACCTTCAAAAAAAATCCGCTTAAAAAAACAAGATCACTATTTAGTAGAAAAAAATGTCTGAGTAAAAGCTTACTGCAAAAAGATTACGAATTTATAAAGAAACACATCAATTCTAATAAAGACTTGTAATCGATAACAAGAGGATTGTAAATGAATAAAATATTGATTACCGGAGTTAACGGATTTGTAGGCAAACATTTTTTAGTGTTTCTAAACAGTTTAAACAAGGGATTCAAAGTATTAGGTATTGACTATTTAGACAATGAAGTAAACAAATTTAATTCGCTTGATTATGATTATAAATCTGTTGATTTATTGAATGAAGGTAAGATTAGGGAGATAATTGAAAGTTTTAAGCCGGATGCAATAATACATCTTGCATCTTTCAGTAGTGTAGCTTTCAGTTGGGAAAACCCTAATTCAAGCTTTATTCACAATATGAATATTTTTTTAAACCTGATTGAGAGTGTTAGAGTTTCTGGTATTGATTGTAGAATACTATCTGTAGGGTCATCTGAAGAATATGGTATTCTTGATGAGTCCATGTTGCCGATACATGAATACCAGAGACTTGACCCGAAGAGCCCGTATGCTGTGGCCAGAGTTGCCCAGGAATTAATATCTAAAGTATATGTCGATGGCTATAATATGGATATTATTTTAACACGATCTTTTAATCACATAGGACCAGGACAGAAAGATACTTTTGTAGTACCTTCATTAGCCAAGCAGGTTATAAAACAGATGGGTAATAAGGAGATAATCATTAAAGCAGGTGATGTATCGATAGTAAGAGATTTTGTTGATGTGAGGGATGTAGTAAGAGCTTACTATTTGCTGCTATGTAATGGTAATAAAGGTGAAGTATATAATGTTTGTACTGGTGTAGGTCGATCATTAAAAGAAATAATTTTAAAAATGGCTTCACTTATTGGAAAGGAAATAAGAATTTTACAGGATCCTGCTTTAATTAGACCTATTGACAATCCTGTGATTATTGGATCCTTTAATAAAATAAAAAAATGTACTGGATGGATGCCGGAAAAATTGTTTGAAGAATCATTAGAGGATATTTTAAAGTATTGGAGAAGTGTTAATGAAAGTTCTTTATGATTACTCGATATTTAATATGCAAAAGTTTGGAGGAATTTCCAGGTACTTCGTTGAATTGATGGATAATTCTCCGGAGGAACTTCATTGGGAATTACCACTGCTATATAGTAATAACCACTATTTATTAAGTAATAAAGTGTTTAACAAGATAGTACCCTTGCCAGAAGAAAAAGAATATCCATGGTATATTGAGAAGACTGTCCGAAGAGGATTAAGGCTTACAAAGAGATTTTTAAAGGTTAAGCCCAAGCATGCAAGAATTATTGAAAGTAATAAATCAGATTCTATTAGAGCTATTAATAATGCTGATTATGATATCTTTCATCCAACATATTATTCAGATTATATTTTGGACCTTAAAATAAGAAGACCGATGGTGCTGACAGTTTATGATATGATTCATGAGATTTATCCTGAGTATTTCCCATTAGGAGATCGGACACGTAAGGTTAAGAATGAGCTGATAAAAAAGGCTGATCATATTATAGCAATATCTGAAAGTACAAAAAAAGATATACTTAGCTTTATTGATATCCCAGAGCATAAAGTAAGTGTTATTCATTTAGCTTCTTCATTGAATTCTGAAAAACTTCCTATTGATAATGATGAAATAATTGATCTGCCGGAAAAATACATTTTATATACCGGAATTAGAAGAGGTTATAAAAATTTCTATTTTTTCTCGACTGTGTTAGCAACAATGATGAAAGAAAATAAAGATTTAAAACTGTTATGTACAGGACCATCATTTACTGATGAAGAAAAAAACTATTTTAGTATTTTAGGAATACAAGATAGAGTAAGTCATATTTACGCAACGGATCAACAATTAAAGACTTTATATAAAAATGCTTTGTGTTTTGTCTTTCCGACTCTATATGAAGGATTTGGTATTCCAGTTTTAGAGGCCTTTACCTGTGAATGTCCGGCTTTGCTTAGCAATGTTTCATCTCTTCCTGAGGTTGGTGGTGATGCTGCACTATACCATGATCCAAAGGACGCTTTGAAACTGAAGAAAAACATAAATATGATTCTTTCAAGTAATGATTTAAGAAGTGAGTTGATAGAGAAGGGAAGCAAGAGGGCGCGTGAATTTACATGGGAAAGGACATCAAAACAGACATTTGAATTATATAAGCAGATTCTTAACTGATTATTATGAGTAGTTCTGTTTTTATAATTCTTCCGGTGCATAACAGGAAAAGAACAACCAGGTTATTTCTCGATTGCCTGGATAAACAAGACTATAAGAATTTCACTTTGGTACTTATTGATGATGGATCAACCGATGGAACGGTAGGCTTATTGGATAAGTATAGTTTTAAAAAAGTTGTATTGCATGGTGATGGTTCCCTTTTTTGGGGAGGCGGCTTAGAAGTTGGCTATAACTATATTTTAGAAGAGTATACGAATAAAAAAATATCTAATGATGATATAGTCTTAATTTGCAATGATGATATAGAGTTTGACAAGTATTTATTAGAATCCATTGTTGCGGATTTGGAGAGCATAGAATCCGCCATCATCCATGCAAAAGTGCTTGACCAGAAAACTGGTGAATCAATAAAGAGTGGAATCCATTATGACTTTAACAGAATGAGTTTTAAAGTTGCTGAAAATGTGAAAATGACTAACTGCCTGCCTACCCGCTGTTTGTATATGTATGCAGCTGATTATGTAAATGTTCAGGGATATAAAAGCAGGTACATCAGGCATTACCTATCTGATTATTTCTTGACAATTAGTTTTTGGAAAAATGGTTATAAGCTACTTGAATCATCTAATACTGTAATTAAGCTGGATAATAATACAACTAAGAACAAAAAAGCTATATTCAATCAAAAATTTAGCAAAAAGTACCTGGATATTCGCTCTCCCCGCTATATTAAAAGCAGGTTCTTTTTTGCATTTTTTATAAGTTCTGGTCTTACCAAGCTCGTACTGCCTTTAAAAATATTAGTTGAGTGTATAATCGATTATTTTCGTATGACAATCAAACCTGGAAAATAATAGAAGCGAGACAATTATGTATACTATGCCTATTCTGCTGATTGGTTTCAATCGTCCGCAGGCGACCAATGAACTGATTGATATACTAAGAAACCTGCGTCCAGCAAAGCTATATTGTTTTGTTGACAAAGAAAGGGTAGCTATTCCTGAAGAAGAGAAGGTAAATCAGGTAAAGCAAATTGTAGAAGAAAATATAGACTGGGATTGTGAAAAGAAATACTACTATCCGGAAAAGAATTTAAATTGTAGATATGGTCCGGAAGCAGCAATCTCATGGTTTTTTGAGAACGAAGAAATGGGTATTATTCTTGAGGACGATATTCGGCCGGATTTGTCATTCTTTCCTTATATGGAAACCCTGCTTAATTACTATAAGAAAGATGAAAGGGTTGGACTGGTTTCAGGAAGAAATGATCGTGGAATTTATGATATAGGCTATTCCTATAACTTCTCTGCTGTAGGGAGCATCTGGGGATGGGGAACCTGGAGACGATCCTGGAAGGATTTTAAAAAATATGAACAGCTCTGGAATTCTAAAGAAATTAGAAACCTGGTATCAGATCGACTACAAAAGATAGGCTTGGGCCTGACTATTGTAAATAAGATGGACAAGGTAATGAACAATGAGATTATAACATGGGATTACATCTGGGCATATGTTAACCTTGCGATGGGAAGGATGGCAGTTTTCCCCAAAATTAATTTAGTTGAAAATGTTGGTTTTGGTCCTGATGCGACTCATACCAAGGAAAGCAGAACTGATCGACTAGAAGCTTATAAAATTGAATCTAAAATAGTACACACTCCACATATGGCAATTGACTTACGATATTATGAAAACAGTAAAAAAAACAGTAATAGGATAAGAGAGAGGATTATTGCAAGGATACGAAAGTATTTTTGATATTCACTAATATAAGATAATCTAGAAATAATTTCAGATGGAAAGGAACCGCTCATGAAACGGCTTGATGTGTTTATTCATCAATCATCTAATGTTTCCGATAAGGCAACTATAGGCAAGGGTACTAAAATTTGGATAAATTCCCAAATTCGTGAAGGTGCAATTATTGGTACTAACTGTATTATCAGTAAGGATACGTATATAGATCATGATGTTCATATTGGAAATTCTGTTAAAATACAGAATGGTGTATCCGTCTACAGTGGTGTAACGATCGAAGATGAAGCATTTATAGGGCCAAATGTAGTCTTTACTAATGATTATTACCCAAGGGCAGTTAACATCGAATGGCAAATTGTAGAGACTATAGTAAGAAGAGGTGCATCTTTGGGTGCGAATTCGACCATTGTTTGTGGACATACTATCGGAGAATATTCAATGGTTGGAGCCGGCAGCGTTGTTGTTAAAGATGTCAAACCATACTCCTTGGTTGTGGGCAATCCCGCTCGCCATATAGGCTATGTATGTACTTGTGGTAGACGGTTGGACAAAGAACTCTTCTGCCAGCATTGCGGAAAAAAAATAGAGGTACATGAATGAAAAATATTGCTCTTATTGGTTATGGTTACTGGGGTCCCAATGTTGCAAGAAACATATATAACAATCCGGAATTAAATCTTATAGCAATCTGTGATAAAAAGCAGGAACGATTGGAAAAGGCTAAGCGGGTATTTATTGAACAGACCGAATATATACAGAATATTGAATTAATTCTGAATCTATCATCAATTGATGCAGTCGCCATAGCTGTTGAAACCAGTTCACATTACGAAATTGCCAGGAAGGCTTTAGAGAAAGGAAAAGATGTCTATATAGAGAAGCCGTTTACCTCTACAGTAGCTGAGGCGGAATCTTTAAAGAAGCTGGCAGAAAAACAGGGTTGTGTAATTCATGTTGACCACATAATGGTGTTTCATCCCTGCATCAGGAAGATAAAAGAATTTATCGACGAAGGTTCTCTAGGTGAACTGATGTACTTTGAAGCTTCCCGTATGAATTTGGGACAGCTGAAGCAGGATGTCAGTTCTATGTGGGACCTTGCTGTACATGACTTGTCGATAGTAGATTACTTCTGTAATGGTATTAACCCCGATTTTATCAGTGCTGTTGGCGAGAAATGGTACAGCAGCAAGGAATCACTGACATTTTTGATGTTCAAGGAAAATAAATTCCTAGGACATATGAAATCCAGCTGGATATCCCCGGTAAAAGAAAGACGAATTATTATAGCCGGAACCCAGAAAATGATTGTCTATGACGATATGAAAGTGGATGAGAAAGTAGGAATATACGATAAAGGATTTGATTTTGTTGATGGAAATATTGAATATCAGGATTATGTTGTAAAAGCGCGATCAGGTGATCTTCTTTTTCCGACAATTCCTGTTGAAGATGCACTGTACAATAGTATAGAGCATTTTCGCATCTGCTGTGAAGATAGAACAGCATCTATATCCGGCCCGGATCAGGCAATACGTATTCTAAAGATTCTTGAACAGGCTGATTTCCAGATGCGGAAAAAAAATACCGCTATTCTGGATTGATGAAGATATTAATATGAAATTGAAGCTGATTTTTTTGTTTCAAAAGTGCTTAGTCATTTGCACTTATTATATTAGAAAAATATTTGGTAAAAATAAAAACAATATCTCCTGGGTGATCGGAGTAACCGAGATCGCTGGAACAATTTACAATACTTCAAAAGCAATTGCTGATTCATATTCTGTGTGTTTGGATGAAAACAAGTTCTATTCATATACATATGATTATAAGAGTAAAAAATGCAACAATAGATTTATTGATAAATTTAAAAGGATGGTTATTGGCCCTGTATTGTTAGGATTTCTTATGAATAGAACTGACAATTTTTTCTACATGTGGTCTTCAGGTTTTTTAATTGATCAAATAGATAGACGTGAATTTGAATTTAATTTCCTGAAAAGGAACAATAAGAGAATTGTTTGTTGTCTGCATGGTAATGATATTCGTGCTCCATTATTGGAGATAGAACAAGGGTTTCGTTTGAATTTGGATGTGGCCTCAAATTATTATCAGTTTATAAAGCCAGGGATGATGAATGATTCTTATGATATAAAGAAAAAGAAAATTGCAAATGTAATTGACAAATACGCTGATATCATAATAACCAGACCTGTTGATCAGGCCAGTTATCTTAAAAGAGAAACGTATCCGTTTATTTACTTTTACCCTGATGATAGAATATGTAGAAATACCAGTAAGTATAGAAGTATAGAAAAAGTAAAAATAGTGCATGCTCCTAGTTCGGCTATTATAAAGGGAACTCAGTTGGTTCGGGCTGCAGTAAAGAAGCTTCAATTAGATGGTTATCATTTCGAATATATCGAACTTATTGACCGGTCGAATACTGAAGTGTTAACAGCTCTTGAAGAAGCACATATTGTCTTAAATCAGTTTTATATGTTTACACCAGGCGTTTTTGGTATAGAGGCTATGGCTTCATATTGTACTGTGCTCACTTCAGCAGATGAAACTATTGAAACCGCATTACCATCAGGCAGTAATAGTGCCTGGATGGTTACCCGGTATTATGAAATATATGAAAACCTGAAAAAGCTTTTTGATAATCCGGAAATGATGCTTCAATATGCTGAAGCAGGGCATCAGTGGATTTGTTCCAATGCTGCAAGCAGTGTTTCCGGAAAGAAACTGCTTTCAATCATCAATTCACATGAAGAAAAGGAAGGAAATAGAGAATGAAAAGAGTTGGACTGGTAGGTTGCGGAAGAATATCCAAACGTCATATTGAGGCAATTGAAGCTAATAATAACATAGAAGTTTCTGTTGTGTGTGATATTAAGGAAGAGAGAGCAAAAGAGCTTGGCAGTAAATTACATGTTCCATGGCTTACAGATTTCCGCCAAATTGCAGATGTTGATATTGCAGCAGTCCTTACTCCTTCAGGAATGCACCCGAGGCATGCCGCCGAAATAATTGAACATACCGATATACCCTGCATTCTGGTTGAGAAACCCGTGTCGCTTACGGTGCGGGAGGCATATGAACTGTTTGATACGGTTGAAAGATCAGGCAAGAGGCTATTACCTGTTTATCAGAACAGATATAACCCGCTTGTTGCGCACATGAAAGAAATGATCGATTCAGGGAAGCTTGGGAAAATATATCAGTTTGTATGTAACGTTTTCTGGAACAGGAACGATGAGTATTTTAATATCGACTGGCATGGAACAAGCCGACTGGATGGAGGCGTTCTTTATACCCAGGCAAGTCATTATGTTGATATGATTCACTATTTCTTTGGAGAAATTGAAGAAAGCAAGGGTATCGGCGGTTCACTTCGTGGACTTGAAGTCTACGATTCGGTATCTGCAGTGTGTCAGTTTAAGAATGGTACTGTTGGTACCATAAATTCTACGGTAAGCACGTACAGACAGAATTTTCTTACAGAATTTACCGTTATCGGAGAAAAAGGGACAGTTCGCTTGTCCGGTACAAATTTGAATACCATTGATTTTTGGGATGTTGATGGACTGGAAAAACCGGAAATTGATTTTACGATTGATCATGTCTACGGGAAAGGGCATGATACATTGTATAACTATATTGTAGAAGAGCGATGGGACATGTTTCCCAGTCGTGAGGATGTAATCTCCGGTATACGACTGATGGAACGACTCAGTTATTAATTACGGAATAATGGAGAAAACTAGATGAAAATACTCTTTGATACCGATGTGATTGTAGATCTGTGTTTACAGAGAAGTCCGGTTTATGAGGAAACTTTACAGGCTCTTGATCTGTGCCGTTCAGGTAATGTAACCATATACCTGTATGTCGGTAGTATTCAGTCCATCCTCCGTGCGCTATCGGATTCACTTGCGAAGCAGGATTGTGTTGAATCCGGCAATCTTGAACAGCATGACATATATGCCAGGAAAGCAGCGCAGCTTCTGGGCAAGCACATACATGGTTTTCTCTTGCATTCTGCCTTAAGCGACGACTGGAATGGTTTTCAGGACGACAAGCCGGAAACAGTGCAGCTTCAGAGAGCGACCAGAAGATTGGGTGAAGATGCTCTCCTGATTACCGGTAATGAGAAGCTGCTTGAGTCATTCCCCCAGGCGATTCGACCTTCCGAATTCATTTCTCGCATGTCGTCTGGTGCTGGTGATAGTACGCCTTTGCAGTTCTGTGACCTGAGCCGGCAACTGGATTCCTTTCGACCGGAGATGGAGAAAGCGGTTCTGAATGTAGTCGAATCCGCTGCATATATTAATGGTCCCGCGGTAGGAGCGCTGGAGAAAGAACTATCGGACTTCCTGGGAGGAGGTGTTGAGTCTATAGCCTGTTCAAGTGGTACGGATGCTCTTCTTATAGCCTTGATGGCCTTAGGCGTTCAGCCCGGGGATGAGGTTATCGTTCCTGATTTTACTTTTATTGCCACAGGAGAAGTCGTTTCGCTTCTGGGAGCAATACCGGTATTCTGTGATGTAGATCCGGAGACTTTCAATATCAAGCCTGAGCTGCTTGAAGGTCTTATAAACAAGAAGACCGCAGGTATTATGCCGGTAAGCATTTTTGGACAATGTGCGGATTTCGATGCAATTCAGACTATTGCTGATAAACATGGAATTTGGGTGCTCGAAGATGGTGCTCAGTCATTTGGTGCCGAGTATAAGGGCAGGAAATCATGCACGATAACTCAGGTGTCTACCACAAGCTTCTATCCGGCGAAACCGCTTGGATGTTACGGAGATGGTGGTGCAATTTTTACCTCCGATACTAATCTTGCCGGTCGTATAAGGGTTATCCTCAACCATGGACAGGATAAACGGTATCACCATTCAAGGATTGGTATAAACGGACGAATGGACACGGTACAGGCCGCCATTGTATCTGTAAAGCTGAAAACTTTTGCAGAAGAAATTGAATTACGTAATCAAATCGCTCACCATTATTCAAACCTTCTTGCACATATTGTAAAAACACCGGTAGTTCGAGAAGGCAATACCTCCGTATGGGCACAGTATACTGTACTGCATGATTCACGTGAGGCAATTCGTTCTTCCCTTGCCGATGCCGGGATACCTACGACTGTACACTATCCTGTTCCATTGCATCGGCAGCAGGCATTTTCCTATTTATGGGAACAGAAAGGTGGAGACAGGCCGTTACCCTCGTGTCCGGTTACAGAGTCCTTATCGGAAAGAGTTTTCAGTCTGCCAATGCATTCCTTTCTTTCTAAAAAAGAAGCAGAGCGTGTAGCAATCGAAATTTCTCGATCTTTAGAACAATAAAGGCGAAATAAGTATGGATCAGAGCATATATATTCATCCCTCCTCCTGTGTAGATGAAGGAGCGGTAATTGGCCCGAAAACAAAGATCTGGCACTTCTCACATGTCATGTCCGGTGCTGTTGTGGGTGAGCGCTGTTCACTTGGACAAAATGTATATCTTGGAAAGATGGCCAGAATAGGAAACGGAGTTAAAATACAGAATAACGTGTCAATTTACGATAATGTAATTATTGAGGACGATGTTTTTTGCGGACCGTCCTGTGTATTTACCAATGTAATTAATCCACGCGCCTTTATTGAACGTAAACATGAATATATGAAAACTGTTGTCAAAAAAGGAGCTTCGATTGGAGCTAATGCAACAATTGTTTGTGGAATTACCTTAGGCATATTCTGCCTGATCGGAGCTGGAAGCGTAGTTACCAGGGATGTCCCTGCATATGCGATTATGTATGGTAACCCGGCTCGTCAGCATGGCTGGATTTGCGAGTGCGGAGAAAAGCTGGTTGATGGTTTTACATGCAGCAAATGCGGTTTGGTGTATGTGTTAAATAACCAGGAACTGAAAAGAGTCTGTGTATGATTCATATTGTTACCATTGTAGGCGCAAGACCACAGTTTATAAAGGCTGCAGTATTGAGCAGGTTAGTACGTTCAAGATATTCAGGAGGAGTACAGGAATATCTTATACACACTGGTCAGCATTATGATGAAAACATGTCAGAACGATTTTTTAAGGAAATGCACATTCCGTCTCCTGATATTAATCTGAATATAGGCAGCGGTAATCATGGGGCAATGACCGGCAGGATGCTGGAGGAGATTGAAAAAGTATTGCTGGAGCAAAAGCCTGATATAGTATTGGTCTATGGAGATACCAATAGCACGCTTGCCGGAGCCCTTGCTGCTTCAAAGCTTAACATTCCTCTTGCACATATTGAAGCCGGGCTTCGATCTTTTAAGAAAACAATGCCCGAAGAGCAGAACAGGGTGTTGACTGATCATATCTCTACATTTCTCTTCTGTCCTACTACGGTAGCCGTTAATAATCTTGCAAACGAAGGCATCAGCCAGGGCGTCTATCACACAGGTGATATTATGTTTGATGCTTCCATGTATTATAGTACATTGCCCCACCGGCTTTCAGTAAAAGTTCCTGACAAATTTTTCCTTGTAACGCTGCATAGAGCAGAGAATACAGATTCAAGAGAAAAGCTTGCTTCTATTGTGGAAGCCCTGAATGAGTTTAAGGAATTACCATGTGTTCTTCCGCTTCATCCAAGAACCAGAAAAATGGTCATCCAGCATGGGTTGAGCTTTGAAGACCATGTTCATATGAGTGAACGGGTTGGGGATCTTGATAGGATAGCGCTGGAGAAGCAGTGCAGTTGGATTG
>NPIE01002173.1_pt2 | contig 21413 bp, 16 predicted proteins | sample 8637661 | NCBI WGS metagenome assembly NPIE01 (sample SAMN07420842, study PRJNA396082) | bioreactor metagenome | isolation source: sample BA12 brine-fed electro-methanogenic bioreactor BA | place: Japan: Kochi | collected 2016-12-09
GGATGCGGGGGAGACTCCCGACTGGGAGGCGGTTCCCGTGGGAACCGTGGTGTACCTGGACCTGAACGGCGAGACGGCCGAGGGCAAACTGGTCGGCTACGAGGACGACGTGGTGTCGGTCGACGTGGACGGCACGGTGCGGCGGGTCCCGGCGGATGACGTGTTTTTGACGGTGTGATGGATTTATGATCTCCGAGCTCATCCTCAAGATCGGCGACCAACAGACCGCCTCGGGCCTGGGATTCGAGGACGGCGACGTGATCTGCGCGTTCAATCGCCGCAGGATTCGGCAGGTCCATGCTGAGGGAATCTGCCATGTTCGGCGTGCACCTCGCAATGGCAGCGGGCTGATCCGGCTGGACGCCGTGATTCGTGACTGGTATGAGGCAACGCACCAGTACCGCAACGAACGAGTGAGCCGGACGGAGGTATTGCGGACGGAGATTGCTACCGGCACGCAAGAAGTGTTCTCTGACAAGCCCAACAAGAAAGGCGAGCGGATCGACGATCAGCTTCGGGGAGACACCCCCGTTCCAGTACCAGGCGATCCGGCAGTAAGGAAATACCCCTATGGCAATCGACAATCCCGAAGCCGTGCGCTTCTGTAACGAGAAGGTCCGCGTTGCCGCGGATCGGCTCGCCCAAGCCTACTACTTTGCTCGCCAGGTGCGCGATGAGTGGTACGCGAACAACATGGGCGCGCTGTTGCCCGTCGACGGCGGTGAAGTGATGGATGGTGCCCATGCGGACGGGCGGCATGTCATTACGGGCAACGACGCGACGAACCTCATCGTTCGGTGTGAAGATCTGATCGCCGACCTGGAGGCGAACGCCAACGCGAAGCTCAACACGGTGCTGGGCGTCGCGGTCAACTACTGAGGGTTGAGCGATGGCACTATCAGCCGATACGGTCTGGGAAGTCCGGACGGACGGCGACGACGGCAACGGTGGAGGCTTTGTCACCGGGGCCTCGGGGACGGACTACTCGCAACAGGCGGCGGCCCAGAAGTCGGCGGCCGACCTGACGATGCACGCCACGACAGATACCAAGTGCCACCCTGGCGCACTCGGCGTTGCGGCAGCCGACGTGGGCAACATCATCTATATCTCGGCCGGCACGGACTGGACGCCTGGGTGGTACGAAATCAAATCACAGGATGGGATCGACTGGACACTCGACCGCTCACCATCGGCGGCTGGAAATGCCAATCTGGCGACGTTCAAGATGGGCGGCGCGCTGGCAACGCCGGGCGGGCTCGGTAAGGCGCTGAACGATCATGGCGTCGCCGGTATGGTAGGCTGGATCAAGAGCGGCACCTACACGCTGGCCAACGGGACCGAGAACACCGCGGGCGGGCCGCTGCATCTGAAGGCTAGCACTCTGCTGAGAATCGAGGGCTACAACGCGACGCGAGGCGACCTTGGCACAAAGCCCGTGATTAGCGCCGGGGCAATTACTGGGATAAGTGTCGTCGAACTAAACGGCAATTACAATGCGAAACGCCACCTGGTTCGCAACCTCAAAGTGGATGGCAACTCCGGCGAGAACGTCAATGGCTTTGATGGCCAGGGCATCTACGGACAGGATCTAGTCTCCAAGTGCCACGCCGTCAATTGCGTCAATGGCTTTACCGGGAGCAACCTTCGGGCGTTCCATTGTTTAGCTTCCGGCTGTACCGTCGGATTCAATACAACTGGCCCGAGTTTCTGCCGGGCAACGGGCTGTACGAGTCATGGCTTTAGCAACCTAAGTGCTCATGGGCGTGCGGCAGTCTTTTGCGTTGCCGATGGGAATGGGGGTGCTGGGTTTTATGAGGATGCGTATGGCACCCAATGGATCGGCTGCATCGCCTTCGCGAACACCGGGAACGGCTTCGATTGGCGGTCCTATAAAATGCAGCACGCCTACCACTGCATCGCCTGCAACAACGGCGGGTATGGCTTCGACGTGGTGGCGGTCGGCGATGACGCGACGCTGCAAGGATGTGCCGGGCGAAACAACACGTCGGGCAATTACCGTGCGGGAACGCTGGCCCTCGACTTTGTCGAGCTGTCGGCCGATCCGTTTGTCGACGCGGCAGGCGGCGATTTCAACCTGAACGACACCGAAGGCGGCGGCGCGCTGCTGAGAGCGATTGGCCTGAGCCTCGAACTGTAGCATGGCGACGATCCTCTACCCATTTGGCCCGTGGTGCGACGCTGAGGCGAGCGGGGACACCACGCTCTATGCCTTCGGCGGCTGGTGGGAGCCGGTGGCGGCCGCGGGTTTCTTCGCACGCCGCTATTATGACAACCTTCTTGCCGGGGGTGCCTGACGATGCAAAAGAACGTGGCCAGTCAATCCTGGATCGTCTTCGCCTTCGACACGACGGACGGGACCGCCAAAACCGGCGACGCGGGAAACATCACGGCCAAAATCTCGAAGGACCACGGGGCCGCGGTGGCCACGAACGACGTCAACCCGACCGAAATCGAGGATGGCTACTATCGGTTCGATCTCACGCAGGCGGAGACTAACGCAGACCACCTGCTGCTGCTGCCCGAAAGCAGCACGGCCAACATCCAGGTGATTGGTGTTCCAGGTGTGGCCTTCCCGCAGGTCTATCAGACCGGTGACTCTTATGCCGTCGTCAACCACGCCGACTACGGCAACGCGAAGCTGGTCCGCAGCACGACGCCCGGCAACGCGCTCGCCGTGGACGCGAGCGGCAAGGTTGCCGTGCCCGACACCCAAAAGGTGGACCTGAACACGATCAAGACGCAGACGGTCACGGCCGGCGCCGCGGTTACGGTCGGGGCTTACGTGGGGCAGGCGACGGCGGCCCTGGCGGTCGACGCCAGCGGCCACGTCACCCTGGCCAACGGGGCGCACGGCGGGGCGGGGGCCTCGCTCACGCTGTCGGATTACTCGGACTTTCATGCCACCGGGTTCTCGACGCACAGCGCGGCCGACGTGTGGAGCGTTGAGGCTCGCACGTTGACGGCGTTCGGGTTCACGGCGGCGGCCAACGTGACCCAGATCGAGGGCCACGCGCTGGCCGGCACGGGGACGCGGATTGCGGACGGGTTCGAGCACTTCTTCAACGTCGAGACGCCCGCCAAGACCATGAACGACGTGGGCGTGGCCGGGTCGGGGCTGTCGGCTGAGGACGTGTGGACCTACGGAACCCGCGTGTTGACGGCCGGGACGAATCTGAACTTCTCGACGCACAGCGCGGCGGACGTGGTGTCGGCGATCGGCACGGGGACCACGTTGACGGCGATCCCGTGGAACGCCTCGTGGGACGCGGAGGTTCAGAGCGAGGTGCAGGACGCCCTGGAGGACAACAACCTGGACCACCTGCTGAAGATCGCCACGGGCAGCACCGACATGACGAACGAGTGCGCCGACTACACCATCCTAAGCCGGGTTATCGCGGGCGGCGACACGTCGACGTTCAGCCCGGGGACGCATAACCTGGTGGCCCTGCGCAACCGGGGCGACGTGGCCTGGATTACCGCGACCGGGTTCCTGGACGCGGCCGGGGTGCGGACCGCCGTAGGACTGGCCAGCGCGAACTTGGACACCCAGCTTTCCGGAATCCTCGGGTACGTGGATTGCCTGCCCGAAAGCTGGGTGACGGTTCCGACCACGGGCGAGATCAAGACGGCCCTGGAGGCGGACGGGTCGAAGCTGGACCATCTGTGGGAGACCACGGAGGACGATCTCGGGGTTCGCCGGTTCACGGAGAACGCCCTGGAGATGGCTCCAGGCGGCGGCGGTGGCGACGCGACGGCGGACAACCAGACGACGATCATCACGCACTTGACGGACATCAAGGGCACGGGATTCGTCAAGGACACGAACAGCTTGGTGAACGTGGCGTCGGGCGAGGCGGTGAACATCCACACGGAGGGGACGAATATCTCGTTCAGGTAGATGGGCACGCGAACGATCCAGAGAAGATGCAGGGTCGAGGGGGTCCTGACGGACGTTACCACGGCCAAGCTGTCCGACCCGACGGGAACCTACGGGGTCAAGCGGGACGACACGGACGCCGTGGTCGTGGCGGCGGGCACGGCCATGACCAAGGTGTCGACGGGCACCTACGAGTACAGCTTTACAGAACCCGCCGAAGGGCTGGCGTACACGGCTTACGTCGAGTTCGTTTACGGCGGGGCGACCTACCACATCGAGCACGACCTGCCCGCGCTGGGGACCGAGGACGACGACTCCCTGGCGGTGACCTACTCGATCCTGGACCGCGAGATCGGGCGGTTTCTGGGGTACGGCAGGGAAACGGCGGACTGGGCGGACGATACGGACAAGGTGACGGACATCGAGGACATCCGGAAGGCGGGGCTGCGCCGGTTCTACTACCCGCCCCCCCTGCCAGGCGAGAGGTACAGCCACGAGTGGTCGTTCCTGGGACCGGTCGCGGAACTCACCACGACGGAGGACGACGCGGATTACGACCTGCCCGCGGATTTCGCCGGCATGGTCTCGGCCACGTTGTCCTACGATCCGGACAGCGTGCTCTTCTACTACACGCTCGAGCTCACTTCGGAGGAGCGGGTGCGCAGCGCCCTAGTGACCAAGTACACGGGGAAGCCTACGATGGCGGCCACCAGGCCCAAGGCCCTGGATGCGACCGCGGGCACGCGGTACGAGATGATCCTGTACCCGGTGCCAGACGGCGAGTACACGATCCACTACCGCTATCGGGTCAATCCGGCGCCGCTGACCGCCACGAACAAGTATCCCTACGGCGGGCAGGAGCACGGCGAGACGATCATCGAGGCGTGCCTGGCCGCGGCAGAGGCAAAACTGAACGACGGGGTGGGGGTCCACGAGAACCGGTTCCGGGAATGTCTCGCCATGTCGGTGAGTCACGATCGGAGGCTTGCCGCCCCGCCGCGTCTCGGGTATAATGGGGACCGGAGCGACGGGGGCGCGCCCCCGGACTCCCGGTATTTTGCGGACACGGTGGTCACGTACAACGGCGTGACCTACTGAGAACGGGGTAGTGACAAGTTGTCACAATAGGAGAAAGACAATGCTGGTGGAATATCCGGTGACGATCACGGTGGACGCCTTGGGGGACGGGATCGGATACGCCGGTTCGCGAATTCGTGGCAAGGTGGTCGCGATCAAGTACGAGTACGGGAGTCTGGAGGCCACGGTGGACGCCACGATCACGGGGGAGACGACCGGCGTGCCCATTATGACCAAAGAGGACCTGGCCCAGGCGAACGCATGGTTCTATCCGCGTGCGATCCCGGTCAAGGTGACGGACGGCGCCGCGTTCACGGACGCGGCGGTGGACATCTGGGTCTTCGACGAGCGGATCAAGGTCGTCCTGGCCCAGGGCGGGAACGCCACGTCGGGGAAATTCACGTTTTACGTCGATGAACCCCAGGTGGGGTGAGAATTACGGGTATGATGCGAGACGAAAGAAGGAGTTTGCGAAATGAGTTCGCACAACACGCTGTTTGAATTGTTTGAGGAACACTGCCCCTACGTCATGATGGACCCCGGGGATGCGGGAACCCTGGAGCCGGACCGGCAACTGGCGATCTTCAAGATTACCACGGCTGCGGCGGAGACCAGGACCCTGGCCCAGCCGACCAAGCCGGGGCTGATTTGTGCCGTGGCCATGGACGTGGACGGAGGGGACCTGACCCTGACGGTCACGGGCGGCTACAACCAGGCTGCCGACACGTCGATCACGTTTGGCGACGCGGGCGACTGGGTGGTGTTCTACTCGGTCGAGGTGGGAACGAGCCAGTATTGGCGGGTTCTCGGGAGCGAGGGGGTCGAGATTGGCCGGGTGGCCGCCGGTGCGGGAGCAGCGGCGGGCACGGGGGTTGTGGCGACGGAGTACGGCGGCAGTGGCCTGATCCACAAGACCGTGCTGACGTTGACGGACCACTCGATCGACATGACCGACGAGGCGGATGTTGTCGCTCACGGTGGAGAGAAGATCTACGACTTCCCCGAGGGGGCGATCCTGATTCTTGGAGCCGTGGTCGACCTGACCGTAACCGCGGATTGCGTCGACGGTGTGAACACCGAGGTCAACCACGACTGGAACGGGGACTGCGCCCTGGGGACGGCCGTTGCCAGCAACAATAACACCTTGACCAGCACCGAGGCGAACATCCTGGCGAGCTTTGCCACGAACCAGGCGGTTGCCGCGGTGGCCCATGTCAAGGGGCAGGGGTCTTCGGTGATTGCCACCACGCTGAACGGCGTGGCGACGGCCGCGGATATGTACCTGAACTACCTGATCGACGACTCCGACCAGAACATTAACGGCGGGAACGGCGCGGCCCTGCGGTCCAACGGCACGATCACGGTTCACTGGCTGAACCTGGGAGACATTTCCTAACACGCACGGCGCAACGGAGGCTTTTGCCATGCAGAAGGTATTCGTCGCATTGCCGGTCGCTGGCGACCAGGCGTCGAACCCGTTCGGACTAAAGAGGGCCATGCTCGAAAATGGGCTCGTGGGCAAACTGCCGTTTGCCTGCGAGCCCTACCTGTCGACCAACCTGTGCTACGGGTTCGACCAGTTGTTGGTCATGGCCCTGAACGGTGGGTTCGACTATTTCGTCATGGTGCACGCGGACATCGTGCCGGAAGCGGGGTTCGCCTGGAAGCTGATCGAACTTCAGAGGGATTTTGATGCTGACATGGTGTCTGTCATGTCGCCCATCAAGAGCGGCGAGGGGGTCTATTCGTGCGGGATCGGGAAGCCGGACTCTCGGTGGGGTCCCCTGTTCCGGATCACGGCCAAGCAGCTTGCCGAGTTGCCGGACACGTTCTGCGCGGGTGACCTGGGCTACCCGGATCACCCGTTGCTGCTGAACACGGGCTGCTGGGTGGCCGATCTGCACAGGCCGTGGGTGCGCCAGACGCGGGTGGACTCCGAGGACGGGCGCAAGTGTTTGGCGCATTCGTTCTACATGAACCACCGGATCGCTGTCGACGACAACGGGCAGTTCCAGGTCCAGACTGCGAGCGAGGACTGGAATTTCTCTCGCGACCTTTGGTTGGCCGGCTGTCGGAAACTGTACGCCACCAAGGCGGTCAAGCTGCGCCATTGCGGCGGAGGCCGCTGGAAGAGCGAGGCGGTTTGGGGGGCGGAGTTCGACCCGGCGAGTATCGGTAACTTCATCGGGCCGACGGGGGCCTGGCAACGCGATTTCGAGGAAGGGGCGACGTTCGATCAGGAGTTCGCCGACGACCTGATGATGCTGATGGGAGACGGCGCCACGGTCTTGGACATGGGGTGCGGCCGTGGGGAGTATGTACGGTACATGCACGACAACGGGCACTGCTCGGTCGCTGGAGTCGACGGCAACCCAAAGACGAAGGACCTGGACTTCTGCTTCTGCCACGACCTGACGGAGAGGCTGTCCAGCCGGTTCGTGAGCGACTGGGTGCTGTGCCTTGAGGTTGGGGAGCACGTTCCCGAGCGGCACCAGGACATGCTGCTCAATAATGTCTCCACGATGGCACGTAAGGGCGTCGTGATCTCGTGGGCGCAGCCTGGCCAGCCGGGGGTTGGGCACGTGAACTGCCGCGAGCCGGAGTGGGTGGTGGCGCAGATGGCGGCGCGTGGATGGAAAGAGGCGCCGGATTTGTCCGCCCGATTGCGCAAGGCGGCGACGCTCCCCTGGTTCCAGAGAAACACCTTGGTGTTCGTGAAAAAAAATGACCGATCGGTTTCGTGACCTCCGGTTTCCCATCGCCGGCGTGGTCCGGCGCATGGCCCATCAGGATCGGGGCGAGCAGAAGCCCTACCCGACGCCCTGGGCGGTCAACGTGCGCGCCGAGGACCCGATCAGCGGCCGGCTCCGGGGGGGGAGCCGGCCGGGCCTGACCAAGTTCGTGGCGGACGCGGTAGGCACGTCGATCGGCGGGATCGTGGCCCTGGACCAGGTGACCGCGGCAGGGACCGCGCCGCAGCTTGCCATGATCGTGGACGAGACCCTGGGGATTCACGAGGGCGGGGCGGTGTCGTTTCCAGCCGCGGTCATGCTGACTCAGGCCGGGGACGAGATGCTGACTCAGGCGGAGGACGAGATGCTGCTGGGCACGGGGGCCGTGCCCGCGTCCGGGTTCCTGGCGGTGCGCAACGAGCGGGTTTACGCGATCACGCCGGCCGGAGTCGTGTCGATCAACGCGGCCACCGGGGAGGCGAGCGTCCTGGAGGCGACCAAGGGCACGGTGCCCACGGGTTGCACGTTCGGATGCGTCTACCGGGACCGCCTGTTTCTGGCCGGCGAGGACAACGCGATCTACGCGCCGCGGCAGGGGGACGTGACGGACTGGGACTACGGGGCCGACGTGGAGGACGCGGGCCGCGCCCTGGCTTTTCAGCTTTCCGGCGGGGGGGAACTCGGGCCGCTGCCGACCGCACTTGTGCCCCACGAGGACTCCTATCTGTTGGCGGCGTCGCTGCACACGCTCTGGGTGGTGCAGGGCGATCCGGCCGCGGGCGGCGCAATGCGGAACGTGTCGCGCAACGTCGGCATCGTGGGGCCGTCGGCCTGGTGCAAGGTGGATGGCGCGGTGGCGTTCCTGGCGACGGACGGCCTCTACCTGGTCGGCGCGGACGGTAGCGGGCTCCAGTCGCTTTCGGGCGACCGGATACCCGAGGAGCTGCTGGACATCGACGCAAGCGAGGTGGCGGTCAGTCTCGTTCACGACCATCGCCGGGATGGGGTGTGCCTGTTTCTGACCCCGGCGGCATCGGGCGGCACGCACTGGTTCTTCCACTTCCCCACGAAGAGTTTCTGGGCCATGCGGTTCCAGGATAATCACGAGCCGGTTGCGGCGTGCCGGTCCGGGGATGACGTGGTGCTGGCCTGCGCGGACGGGTATCTGCGCGTGGTGGGGGGGGACGACGACGATGGGGAGCCGATCGAGAGCCACGTGCTGATCGGGCCGATTCAGGCGGCGTCGTCGATCGCCACGTCCGTGCTGACCGAGATTCAGGGCGTTCTGGACCAGGCGAGCGACGGCGTGACTTGGCGCGTGGTGACGGGGGACACGGCGGAAAAGGCCGTGACGGCGGCGAAGACGGCCATCGAGACCTACCAGAGCGGCGACACTGCGACGGCCGAGGCGATTGCGTCCTACCGAGGGACGCTGGTGGCGGGGAGAACCAGGGTATCCCATCCGCGTGTACGGGCCCCCTGGATGGTGTTCTGGTTGCAGTCGACGGGAAAGTGGGCCTACGAGAATCTGACGATCGGGCTCACCAAGGCAGGGAGGTGGCGGTGATGGGCGTAAAATGGGATGACGTTTCGATCACGGACGTGACCAGCCTGGCCGGCACCGAATACTGGGTTTGCGTTCAGGAGTCCACGACGAAGCGGGTCACGGCGGACCAGGCGGCGGCGCACGCGGTGGACACTCTCCTGGCCGCTGACGCGGCAACCCCGACGGCGGGTGACAAGGTGGTGGCGGAGCGGGCGGGAACGGAAAAGCTCTACACCCTGGCGGACCTGGCGTCGTACTGCGTCGCGTCCGGCTGGAGCGGGGCGTCGGAAGCGGACCCGGCGGTGACCGGGGACATGGTGCTGGTCGATCGGGGCGGGACGGTCTACAAGGTGGACGTGGACACGTTGGTCACCTACGCCCTGACGGGCGTGCAGGCGTCGACGCTCGATATTTCCGGGCTGACGGCCGCGACCCTGGCGGGGACGGACCAGTACCTCGTCGTGCAGGGCAGCACGGCCAAGAAGACGACGCTCGCGGACCTGGAAACCAAGCTCTGGACGGACTACGCGACTTACGTGTCCGGGTTGACGGCGGTGGAGACGGCCGCGGACGGGGACGTGTTCTACACGATCCAGGGGGCGACCCCAAAGTACATGACCGGCTCGGTGCTGGCGACGTACATGACGGCCGAGATCAAAGGTGCCGTGGTCGACTCGGCGTGGGACGACGCGGCGGCTGTGACGGATGTTCAGGCGGCGGACGTGTTTCTCCTGGAACGGGCCGACGTTCGCAAGACGGTGGCCGCGTCCTACCTGGCGACTTACGCCCTGTCGGGCCTGTCCGGCAGCGCGGCCGTGGACCCGGTGGCGAGCGGGGACGACTTCCTGCTGTACCGCGGCGGGGCGGCGAAGCTGGCCGACACCTCGGTCATGGCTGCGTACTTTCTGCCGCTGGTGTTCAATTGGACCACCGAGACCTCGATGGTGGACGCGGACGAACTGGTGTTTGGCCGGTCGGGCACCGGCAAGACGATCACCTACGCGAACTTCAAGTCGGGGGTTCTGTCCGGGTTGCAGGCGTCGACCCTCGACATTTCCGGCCTGTCCGCCGCGACCTTGACGGCCACCGACGAGTTCCTGGTGTGCCAGACGGGGACGGCCAAGAAGACGACGCTCGCGGACCTGGAAACCAAGCTCTGGACGGACTACGCGACCTACGTGGCCGGGTTGACCGAGATTACCACGGTGGCCGACGCGCACAAGTTCTACGCGATCGACGCGGGGACGCCCAAGTACACCACGGCGGACGCGATTGCCGAGTACGTGATCAAGGAGGCGTACGCGGACGCGAGCACGGTGTCGCCCGCGGTGACCGGCGACCTGCTGCTGGTCAACCGGAGCGGGACGATCTACGACATGAACGTGGACACGCTCGTGACCTACGCCCTGTCCGGGGCCCAGTCGACGATCCTGAATATCTCGGGCCTGGACGCTGCCACGATCGCGGCCTCGGATCACGTGCTGGTCTGCCAGGGCAGCACGCCGAAGCGGGCCACGGTGGAGGACCTGACCGCGGAGGTTCACGGCGAGTTTGCCGACTACGTTGCGGCCCGGGACGCGGTGACCGCCTTGACGGCCGAGGACGATTTCTGCCTGGTTCAAGGCGGGGCGTTGATGCGGGTCGATTTGGGCGACCTGGCGGATTACGTGGTTGCCCAGGCGGGAGAACTGCCTTGGACGCTGGTGGGCTCGTCCAAGTACACGGCGACGCCCCCCACCACGTCGACGCTCACCATGTCGGACACGAGCGACATGGCGATCGGGAAGCCGATCCGGTTCACCCAGAGCGCGACGAACTACTACGCGATCGTGACGGCCCTTTCCGCCAACGCGAGCATCACGATCGCCGGGGCTCCGCTGGACACGGGGGCGCAGGTGACCGAGCTGCGGGTTGGCCAGCCGGAGACGGTCGAGCAGGTCGAGTTCAAGGTTTCCGGCGCGTGGGCGGCGTCGGTCCAGGACGTGCTGGCCGCCGTTGCCAAGACGTACTTCAAGTGGCAGCGCCAAGACGCCTACCTCGTGGCGATTTCCGCGGTTCACGCCACGGCGGACACGGGGGCGGCCCAGCCCAAGCTGAACGTCAAAGTGGCTGGGGACCTGGTGTCGACCGAGGACTCGAACGCGGGCCTTCAGTTGAGCACGGCGGGAACCTGGGTGGATGGCAGCGCCGTGGCGATCAGCGCGTCGAACTACAAGATCAGCCGGGGCGATGCCGTGGAAATCCGATGCACGTCTACGGGCAGCAACGCGGACGCCGAGGACTTAACCGTGTCCTTGGTGTTCGTCTTCGAGTGAACGGGCGAAGGAGTTGAGTAATGGCTGTCGAGAACATGGCCCCCATCGTGCCGATCGACTCGATGAACAATCTGGACCCGGTGCGGATCGGGTCCCCGTACACGACGCTCTGGTGGAAGTGGGCCCTGATCACCGACGTGCCGGAAAGCGCGTTGCCTTGGCTGCTGGCCCAGGGCTGGAAAATCGTTGCGATCCGGCAGGACGAAAGCACGACGCCCCCGACGCCCTACTACACGATGGGCAAGGAGGGTATGAACAACTGGATCATCCTGCAACACTTGATGAACCAGTTCACGATCGCGTACAACGAGGGCCGGCGTCTCAACGCGACGCGCTACAACGACATCGTGCGAATCTGGAACGAGATGATCGTCAAGACGACGGATCACCTCGACGAAATGGCCAGCGACACGAACGCGGCGCACACGCTCTACATCAACTCGTTCAGCACGCTGATGGACGAGATTGACGACGACATCGCGTCCGTCGAGAGCACCGTGGTGGCGGACAGCGAGACGATCCGCACGCAACTGGCGGCCTTCCTCGCCAAGCTGGCCGACCTGGAGGTCAACTACGCGGCCCATCTGTCGAAAATCGAGTCGGTCCTGGACGACATGGACGACGAGTTGACCACGCACCTGGCGGCCTACGATGCCGAGTTGGACACGCTCAAGGGGCTGTTCGACACGCACGAATCCGTCGTGGACGCGAAGGTCACGACACTTTCGGGCTACCTGGATTCGCACGCGACTAGTTACTTGGCGCTGCTGGACAAGCTGGCGGGCGATTTGTCGGACCATGAGACGGCGATCGAGACGATCACGAACCGGTCCGCCGCCACCCTGGCGTCGTTCAAGACGGTTGCGTCGGGGCTCATTTCCAGCTTGCTCACCGATTGGGAGGCCCAGGACAACGAAATCCGGGCGTTGCTGACCACGGCGGACGGCCTGCTGGGGACGCACGCGACGAACTACGAGGCCCTGCTGGCGCTGCTGTTGAGCGATTTTTCGAGCCACGACGTCGAGGCGCGGCAATATCTGATCGACCTGGGCGCGACGGAGCTTGCCCGGATCAACGAGCACTTCGACAACCTGCTGGCCAAGACGCGGCAGGAGTTGACGAACCGCGGGTTCTACTCGTCCGCCCTGGTCGCGCAGACCGACGCCCGGGTGGAGCGGGAGCGGGACGAGGCGATTGCCGCGCTGAACGACCGGCTGGCCCGGGAGAAGCTGGAGAACGCCCACCAGTTGTACGGGCAGCGGACCGGGATGCGGGACCGGGTGATTGCCGGCCGGGACCGGCTGCACGCGACGCGCCAGGAGGCGTTGCGCTACCACGCGGAATCCCTGGTCCGGCTCTACGGCCAGTTGCAGGACGTTCGGAACCGCACCCTGGCGGCCCGGCAGGCGCTCCACGCGGTCGAGCAGGACATGGACCGGTACTTCGCGCAGGTCGAGAGCGACTTGTACGCGAAGGGCCAGGAGGTGCGCCGGATCGTGCGCGAGGGGCAGGAGCGAGTGTTCCAGTTGCGCAGCGCGTTCAAGCAGTGGGACGTGGGCAACGAGCACCAACTGTGGGGCGAGTTGGCGACGGTCCGGCAGGCGTTCATCGATGGGGCGACCCGGCAGTACGCGGCCACCGTGGACGCCAACCAGAACGTTGCGACCCAGCGGGACCGGCTGTACGCGCACATTCAGGACGCGGTGAAGGGCGTCCTGGCGGGGCGGGAGCGGTACTCGCAGTTGACGCAGCAGAACGCCCAGTTCTTGACGGACTCCCGCTACCGGCTCTGCACGATGAAGATGCAGGTAGCCATCGAGCGGATGAAGCAGTTGCGCGAAACGCACACGTTCGAGATGGAACTGATGAAGTACCAGTTGGAAGCGCGGAACAAGTGGCTGGTCGATCTGTTCGGGTTCATGGAGCGGCGAACGGACAGCTACCCGGACATCGACCGGATCGCGCAGTTGGTGACCGGCCTGGCCGACTCCGGGTCGACGCAATGGATCACACCGTAACGGGGATGTACCCATGAGGCGTTCGAGGCGGGCACCTGCCCCTCATTTCCGGCAGCCGGCTCCATTCTCCCCGATCGGCGGCAAGCACGCCAAGATCGGCTGGGATCTGGACCCGACCCGGGTTTCGATGATGCAGATCGTCGAGGAGCGGGAGAACTACCTCATCTGCCGCGGCTGGGACGTGGACGCGCACCGGCCCGAGGAGCGGCGGTTCGTCTGGGAGATCGCGGTGGCCAAGCCCTACGTCCTCCAGGTGTTGCCGTGGCACACGCGAACCGTGGTGCTGAACGACGGTCGCGAGGTGACCTACACCTACTGGGAGCCCTGGTGGCGGACCGCGGCCTACGACGACGGGACGGTCGCGTCCGAGAAAATCCACCCGCCCTACTTCGTCGGTGACATCTTGGTTTGCGCCAAGCCGCGAACCAAGATCGGGGACACCCCGGGCTCACCGGACGGGCCGGACCTCGGCGAGGACGAGTTGGACCGGCACATCGACATCATGCTGGACGACGAGGGGAACCCGATCTGGTACACGGACTTGAACGCCGCGGGCCGCACCTGGGCGGCGAGCGTGGACGAGGTGGGAATCCGCCGCGTCTGCCTCGCCGAGGATCATCCGGGCTGCGGGGTCAAGTTCAAGGTCAAGATCGGCACCTGGAACCCGGACACGGACGGCTGGGATTACGACGACACCGAGGAACTGGCCGCGGCGGAGGACGAGGAGTACGAGTGGCAGCAATGGGGGATTGACTGGTTCTTCGGCGGGGACGATTTCACGTACCCGCCGGCCGGCGCGACGGCCGCGTGCGTGCGGCGGGAGTCGAGCACGACGCCCACCGGCTACATCTGGGAAGCGATCAGTGGCGACTGCGACACGTCCGAGTGCGGCGGGTTGTGCGGGGAGGCAAGCACCTGATGGACAGACGATGTTGTTGTCGGAAACCGCGGGGTTGTCTGATATGCTGGGACAATTTCGACCGTCCGAATAGCGATAGCATTCTACCGTTTATCGAGAAGACTGGGGACTGGTCGATTGACGGCAACCGGCTGAAAGAGGCGGGTGGGAATGATGGGCTCGCCTACTGCCCGACAAAGCATCCCGTCGAGACGTGGACGGCCGTTGCCCATGTTACGCTCGTCAACATGGAGGTCGGCAACGAGTACATTCTTTTCGTGAACTACGATCCAGTAAGTGGAGGGTTTGAGGGCATCAAATTCGTATGCGACGACGAAAACACGGGCACGCTTTCCATCATAGACCACGGCGTATCGCTTAGCAATATACCTTATGGCGATGATGGAGAACTAACAATCTCACTCTGCCGCAATCTGAATGCAATCTGGGGAGAGAATGGCAAGACGGACGGTTACGTCTACAGCACGGTCGAACGGATTGATGCGCCGGGCCGCAGATACGCGGGCGTTAAAAACCCCGGAGAAAACGCAGTCTATTTCGATAACTTCCGGTATGAAGAGCATCACGCGACAAACGCGGACTGCGATCAATGCCCATGTACGTGCGGGGTTGGATTCGATGGTGGCGCAGATTACACCTTGCCACGAAAACTACTCGTGACTCTAGAAGTGACTGGGGATGATGCGCCGGAATGGTTGGACGGCGAGACGTTCGAGATAGAGTTGAGCTACGCCAATTCCGGAGAGATTCTATGGTACGGTGAGGGCAGCTTGCCAGATTGTTCAACGGGCAGCGGCAGCTATCTCTGGAAGCTGTCGCTCTACTGTCGCGGCACGACGCCGAAATGGGAGTTGGTCATCGAGAACGAGCCTTGCATCGGGGGCACCTATGGGCGGGAGATACTGAGCATCGTTTGTGACCCGATCGTTCTTGCCTTCGGTCCCTGGCACATCATTTCGGGCGACGATGCTTTCGTCAATGCTATCATTACGGAGATGCCAGCATGACTTCTTTTCCCCCCGACTGCGCGGCAACCTGCCCCGGCCTGTCCATCGACTCGGGGCGGTTCTGGTGCGAGCGGCACGGGTGCCGCAAAACGAAAGACTGGGGGGCGCTCTGCCGCTCACGCGAAAGCTACTTCCATGAGTGGGAACGCGGCCACGGCCCCGGGCAGCAGCAGCCCATGCAGCCTGGGAAGCCAGCTCGCTCCCGTCGCCAGCGCAGGCCCCCAGCGTCTGCTCATCCCTTGATCCTCATCCTCGGCATCCACCGCACCCTATCCTCTTGCCTGGCAACGTGTTTGGAAAAGCTCGGCGTGTTCATGGGCGGCGACACCAAGGGCGGGGAGTGTCAACGGTTGCGGTACATCCTGGAGGCGGTCATGCGGTTCCCAAGGACTGAGCCGCACGTCCGCTGTTCGGACCGCGGGGCGCTGCGCCGCTGGTTTGCGGCCCATTGCGAGCTGGCCGGCGACCGCCCGATCGGCGCGAAGTACCCCCACCTGTGCGCGTTGGCGCCGGAGATTGCCCGGCTGGCCCCGCTCAAGATCATCAACCTGGAGCGTCCCATCGAGGAGTCGATTGCGTCGCTGGTCGATCGGTCCCGGCAGCCTGGCGGTCTGTCCGCCACGCCCGAGGAGTGCGAACGGCTCCAGCGGTATCTCGATCGGGAGAAACGGCGGTTCTTAACTGTTAAGGATCACTTAACGGTTCAGGCCCACGACCTGTTGCGGTATCCGGCCCGGGAATTGAATCGGGTCTGTGAGTACCTCGGTTTGGAACCGACGGCGGCGCAGTGGCAGGCGGCCGTGGACAACGTGTCACCCGAGCGGGCCGTGCATTCTGCGGTGGCCCACCCGCCCGCGTGGTGTGCCGAGACCACGGTTTGCATCAAGACGTTCGAGCGGCCCGGCTGCCTGGACACTTGCGTCCGGTCGATCCGGCGTCGCTACCCGTCGGTTCCGATCCTGGTGGCGGACGACTCGCGTGAGCCGGTCCAGCGGGACGATTGCACCGTGGTGCCCATGCCGTTCGACTCGGGGCTGTCGGCCGGGCGCAACCTGCTGGTCGAGCGGGCGACGACGCCCTACGTGTTCATGCTCGACGACGACATGGACGTTGGCGACGCTCGGATTGAGGCGCTTTGGGACGAGTTGCTGCGGGGCGACTACGACCTGGTGGCGGGAGAGATTACGGACAACCGGCGTCCCGTGTTTGCCGGCCACTTCGAGCACGCGGGGGACACGTTGCACATCCATCCCGAGCCGGTCCCCGGCAGCGACCCGCCGTTGTGGCACGTGGTCTACAACTGCTTTTTCGCCCGCCGCGCCGCCCTGGTGCGTGTCCCGTGGCTGGACTCGCTCAAGGTGGGCGAGCACGTCGAGTGGTGCATCCGCGCGTGGAAAGCGGGGCTGCGGATCGGCAGGGTCGCAAGCGTCAAGATCAGCGACCCGTCGTCACGACCGACCAAAGAGTACAAAGCCCTACGGAACCGGTCCCGGTCGCTCCAGATGGAGCCGATGCGTCAGTTGGCGCGGCTGTTGGGGTTCCGGCACTTGATCCACCATTCCGCCGCTGCGTCGTCACTGAGAAACCTGTTCTAGGAGCAAGTCATGCCCATTGAAGTCAAACACGGAGCCCACCCTCAGTCCGTTCTGTGGGCCGCGGCCGGTCAGGGACACGCCCGCGGGCAGGAACGCCGGGGCATGGACTTGGCGCAGTTGGCCGTCCAGCAGCAGCAAACGCAGCACCAGAACCGGATGCGCATGGCCGAGACTTGGTCGCGGCACCAGGACCGGCTGGCGGGCCAGAAGGCCGCCGAGGACCGGCTGGTCTTTCAGCAGGAGGAGGCCAAACGCCGGGCCGAGGCGGAGCAGGAGCGGGCCAGGCAGACCCAGGAAGACCGGGAATACCGGCGCGGGGCTGCCGCGCTGGGGCCGGCCGAGGGCATGGTGCAGGGGTTGGAAGGCGAGTTGGGGGCGCTGCAATTTGATGACGTAGGGAAGGGAATCTATCGCAAGTTGATGTCCGATCTGGCCGCCTTGCGTGCCGCCAAGCCAGGACTGAAGCCGGATGACTACGCGGCGCAACTCCAGCAATGGATGCAGAATGTCGAGGAGTCGGGAATCCGGGCGCACCAGGCGAAGACGCCGACGGCCGCCGAGGGGGCCGAGGAAGACATTTTCGAGCACCCGAACCTAGGATGGGTGTCTCGCACGTGGAGGAGCGGGAAGCCACACTACGAGATCTTGAAGCCCAAGGAAGCCGAACGTCCTACCACCGCGCACGGGCTCATGGCCGACGAGGACTGGTACAAGGCGGTCCGCGAGGAGGAGAAGAAGCGGATTCTGGCGAGCCGGGACGTGGACGACAACACGTATCCCAGCGAGGACGAAATCCGCGCAGCGGTGTGGAAGAGGGCCGAATCCGAGGTCAAGCGATTTGAGGAGATCAGGGAGCGGGAGCAGGGGGCGCAAGGCGGCGGCAAGTCGATTGCCGAAGCCATGCTCGGCGCGCTTGGCGCAGCGTTCGAGGGTGCGGCGACGGCAGGTGCTCCCGCGGCCGAGGCACCGACGCAACCAGCGCCGCCGCCCGTGGAGGGAGCCCCGCCGCCATCGGCGTCGGGTGGGCCCAGCGCGGAGGAGGTGTTGCGGCCGGCGGCCGAGGCGCCGACTCTTGACGATTTCCGATCGCAAATGGACCGGAACTACGCGACTCCACCCGCCGCACAACCCGACGCTCCGGCGACGGCTGAGGCCCCGGAAGCCGCGTCCGAGGCGCCGCAAGACCCGCTGAAGAGCATGGTGGAGCGGTTTACCGAATGGGAGGCCGAGAAGGCCCGGACCAGGGATGCCAGCGTTGCCGCGCGACGGGCACTGCGATCGGCGCAGCGCGAGGCGACTCGTCTGCGGCGGAGCGGGACGCCGGAGCAACGCGAGGCGGCGAAACAGCGGGTCTTGGAACTCAGGCAGCGGGCCAAGGAGGCAAAGCGAGCGGCCAATCGGGTGCGTCACAATCCGCCCAACTGGCGCGATTCGATTGCCGGAATGGGTGAGGCCGTCCCGGAATCGCGGCCACCGGCTGCGCGGGACCATGCCCAACCGGAGACGCCCGATGTGCCGGAACAGGTCGCGACCCCGCACCGCCGGGCGGATGACAAGGTGCCACGTGGCGAGGGGATGTTCACGCCGGGCTCCAAGGCGGGCCGAGTGCTGGGCGCGATGGGGCAGGCGATTGGCAGTAGTTGGGGGCCGGTCGCACAGACCGGGCAAGCAGCAATGCCCATCGCAGAACAGCCCGGTGTCCGCACAGCAAGGCCCGGTGCCCAAGACACCGACGTGCCGTTTGCGCAAGAGGGGCTCGACGCGGTCAATGCCGCAATCCAGGCCAAGGAAAAGGAACTGGCCGAGGCGACAAAAGCATTGTCCGGCAAGACGAAATACTCCGGGCACATGGGCGTGAGCGGCGCGGGGCAAATGGCGTCGGGTCATGCGTCCGTGGGCCGTCTCAAGCAGGAACTTGCCGAACTCAAGCGGGTCCATGCCGAGCACCAGAGGATGGTTACGGCACAGCAGGACCGGCTCAGCAGGCAGATTGGCACCGACGTTCGCCGCCTGCCGAAAGTGTCGAGCGAGGCTGAATTCGCGGCCCTTGCGCCGGGGGCCTACTACTACTGGGACAACACGCTTTACCAGAAGCCGAGCAAATGACCAAACCAGTGAAAGAGCGGCCGTCCTGGATGAAGGACGCTATCGAAGTTGTGCCCACCAGCGGGACGCCAGCGGCGGCTCCGGTCCCGCCGTCGCCTGAACGGCAGGTTCCGCCTTGGATGCGGGACGCCATCCGGATCGGCACGGTCGAAGAGGTGGAGCAGTGGCGTCGCAACTACGAAGAGAAGGTGAAAGCCTACAGCTACCACGACATGGCGATAGGGCAGGTGTCGCCGGGAGCAAAGGCGCCAACGCCCGTGCTGATGCGCCGGTTCGACGAAACCAAGCGCGCCTTGCCGAACGTGAAAATGGACAAGGCCGAGTTCGCCAAGGTGGAGGACGCCTATGCGAAGGCGAACCTGCTGTTGGAGCAGCACGATTACGTCGACGAGCGAACCATGGCGCACACCCTGGCCAAGGAGGTGCGCCCGGAAGACCGCGAGACGTTCCTCCTGGCATTGGCCCGGTTGCGGCAACGGGCACCGATCCACAAGGACGTGTCGACGGCGCGGCGTGCGGCCCACGGGGTTGTCCGGGGGGCCCAGCGGTTCGGGGAGTCGTCGACCGCGTGGGTTCGGTCCCGGCTTGCCGGTAAGGACGACGCGACCGGGAGTCTGCCCGGCTTGCCGCGCCTGACGGACGACCAGAGGCAATTCCTGTACGAGATGGACACAACGCTGGAATCGGCCGACCCGCTGATCCAGGAGGCCGATGCGTGGTATCAAAAGGGGCTGATCCAGGCCGGCGAGATGTTGCCGTACATGATCGCGGCCGAGAAGTTCGGCGTCGCGCTGGGCAAGCTGGGGGCGCTGAAGTGGGGCGCGCGCGGCGCCAGGGCGGGCACGATGGCAGGCGTGACGCTGGCCACGATCCCGATGGCCTCGGAACTGACCTACCGGGAAATGCTCGCCGAGGGGATCGATCCGGGCGTGGCGGGGCCGATTTCGGTTCTCGCGGGATTCCTGGAGGGGCTGGTCGAGACCATTATTCCCGAGCCGCTGAGCGGCAAGAGTCGCGTCCCATTCCTTCGGCAAGTGAGCCGTGGGCTCGTCGGGACTACCATTGCGATGGGGGGCCGGCTGGCTGGTGAGATCAGCGAGGAAGGGCTCCAGGCAGTCACCACGTCTTTGCTCAAGGACGTGGCGCGAGCGATGGAGGGCCGGGATACGGAGGGCCTGGTTTCCGCCCTGGAGGACGGATGGAACGAAATGGCGGAAACCGCGGTCCCCCTGGCATTCACGATGGGGCCGGGCATGGCCGCCGAGTTTGGCGGCAAAGCCATTGGGCGGCAGCAAGCGAAGCAACGACTGGACAGGTGGCGGGAGATTCGGGAGCAAACCCAGAAAGCGGAGGTGAAGGATGCCGAGCAAGTCAGAGAAGCAGGCCCGGACGATGCGGGCCGCGGCGCACAACCGGAAGTTCGCGAAGAAGGCCGGGATACCGCAGAAGGTGGCCCGGGAGTTCGTGAAGGCGGACAAGCGGGCGAAGAGGGGGTAGTGACGGAGCGGCCGAGCCGACAGGAGCTTGCCGGCCCGGAGGTCGACACCTTGCTGAGCGAGCTGGAGGTCCCGGAGACGGCCCCCGCGCCGGAGACGGCTGCCGAGCCACGCGCACCGGAACCGTCGCAAGAGCGGGGCGGAGAGGCGGCGGAGGAGGGTGCTGCGGACCTGTCCGGCATGTCGGACGGAGAATTGCGCACCCAGATTCATCGGCTGCGCGGCGTCCGAATGGGAGAACGCGGCTATGTGCGTAAGGACTCGCCGCGCGCCGACTTGGAGCGAATGTACCGCGAAGAGTTGGAAAAGCAGGCCGCAACCGCCGAGCAGTCGGTGTTCGAGGCGCCGGATGAACTGGTGAGAAGCGCAGAGGGGGCCAAGCCCCGGAAGCAGCCGTTTGAGCGCAACGACCCCGTGGATTACCAGGGCCAGCGCGGCAGGGTGATCGCGGAGGCCGTCGGCGATGGGCCGGTCACGGTTCGGTTCCCTGGCGGACGGGAACTCAAAATCCCGGCGGAAAAACTTGAGCCGGTTAAGGCCAGCGAGGCGGGCAAGGCCGAGTTGGGACGTGAGGCCGTTGACGCGATGGATCGTCTTGCGGCCATCGGAACCCCCGTCGAGCAGATTGCGGAGCAGGTGGGTGTTACGCCCACCGTGGTCGAGGCCCACATTGCGGTAGGCAAGACGCCCCAGCGAGGAGAGCG
>NPIE01014481.1_pt1 | contig 21363 bp, 16 predicted proteins | sample 8637661 | NCBI WGS metagenome assembly NPIE01 (sample SAMN07420842, study PRJNA396082) | bioreactor metagenome | isolation source: sample BA12 brine-fed electro-methanogenic bioreactor BA | place: Japan: Kochi | collected 2016-12-09
ATCAAATTCCATCGATTCGCGTTCTGACATCTTTTTTGTTCTCCTCAGAACTGTGCTTCATCCAATGCCAGAATAGCTTCACTTCCGGCTTTAATAGTCTGCCAATGAGCCGCTACACGAGGTACAAAATGCTCGCAATAAAAACGTGCGCTAACCAGTTTGGCATCAAGAAAGCTTATATCTTGAGTGCTATCCGCTCGTAAAGCATGAGCCGCGGCAGCACTGCGTAACATAAGCCATCCCCCACAAAGATACCCGAATAGCATCATTAGGTTAACACCTATTGATGATGCATCCTCCTTGTGGGATAGCAACCAAGCAACTGCGCCCCTTGCATCTTGCTCTGCTTGAACCATCAACTCATAGGCAGCTTGCATATTATCAGGTAGCTGCAGAGTAACCAGCTCATCGCGAATCTGATCCAACAGCGCTAACATTCCAGCTCCTTTATCTGATACACCTTTACGGCCCACCAAATCTAAGCCTTGTATCCCTGTGGTACCTTCATAGATAGGTAGAATACGTGCATCCCGGTAAAACTGGGCGGCTCCCGTTTCTTCAATAAATCCCATCCCTCCATGAATTTGCACACCAAGCGATGTTAACTCCTGAGCAAACTCCGTTATCCACCCTTTTACAATAGGGGTATAGAGATCAAGACGGGCTTGATGATGGGCTTTATTCTGGGGCGCGGCTGCTTTTAGTCGATCCGCTTCCGAAGCGGCAACATAGGCTAACGTGCGCATCGCCTCGCTGCCTGACTTCATCATCATGAGCATACGGCGAACATCCGGATGCTGAATAATAGCAACCCGACTACCATCACGTTGTGTGCCTTGAATACGATCTTTTGCATACTGAAGTGCATGTTGATAAGCCCGCTCGGAAATAGCCAGCCCCTGTAAACCAACACCTTGCCTTGCGTCATTCATCATAGTGAACATACAGGCTAGGCCAGTATGCGGTTCACCAACAAGATATCCTACTGCACCACCTTGATCACCATAACTCATCACACACGTCGGGCTACCATGAATACCAAGCTTATGTTCAAGCGAGACGGCTTTAGCGTCATTCAGTTCACCTAATGAGCCGTCTGAATTGACCAAGAATTTAGGCACAACAAACAGAGAGATACCCTTAACGCCCTCAGGTGCATCCGGCAGGCGAGCCAAAACAAGATGGACAATATTGTCCGTCATCTGATGGTCCCCCCAAGTGATGAAGATCTTTTGGCCGGTAATTCGGTAGTGATCACCTTGCGGAATCGCTTTTGCTTTAATAGCAGCTAGATCAGAGCCTGCATCTGGCTCTGTTAAATTCATCGTAGCCGTCCATTCGCCGCTGATCATTTTTTCTAAATAGATCGCTTTTAGCTCATCTGAGGCATGCTCAGTAACCGCTTCAACAGCACCCTGAGTGAGTAGAGGGCACAACGAAAATGCCATATTAGCTGATTGCCAAATTTCCATTACCGCGGTGGATAGTGCTCGCGGTAATCCTTGTCCACCATATTCAGGATCACCTGCGAGTGACGGCCATCCACTCTCCATAAACTGCTGGTATGCCTCACTAAAACCTGCCGTTTCTTGTACACCACTGGCACCCAGCTGCGCACCCTGCCTGTCACCGATCTGATTAAGTGGAGCTAAAACCTCGTGACCCAACTTGGCAGCTTCTTCCAAAATCGCATCCGTCAGCCCTGAGTTCAGGTCATTTTGATCTAATTGATTACACAAATCTGAAAAGCCAACTACCTGCTGCAACACAAATTTGGCATCTTGATCGGGGAAAAAATACTCGCTCATAACGGCGCTCCTGTCTCCCGATAAGCTCGGGATTTATCATTCTTATTGATACAGGAATGATCCGGCAGAGAAGCCTGCCCCTCAATAACATTATTAACCTTATATTATGACAATTACGCTCAGCACCAACCAAGCCACATATTAAATCCCTAAATACTTATCAAAGGGCCCTGGGTCAGATTTATGCTATTGCTCAAACTGATGACAGTAAACTTCACTCTTGCGGTATTCGCCAGGTGTCATCCCTGTCCATTTTTTAAACGATCTAAAAAATGCGGAGGGCTCATCAAACCCCATTAATCCAGCCACATCATTAATGGATAACTGGGGAGAGTTCATATAATTCACGGCGGCTGATTTGCGGCAATCGTCTTTGATTTTTTGATACGACGTGCCCTCATCTAACAGGCGGCGACGCAATGTCGAAACTGACATATGCAACACATTCGCCACTTCATCTGCACTGGGTAATTCGCGGCTGAAATCCTTACCTATCATCGCGATGACTTGGGACTTTAGACTTTTATCATCGTCCACCATGACATGTAACTGGAAAGGCGCGGTCTTTAAAAAGCCTCGCATCGTCTCTTCAGTTTGGACAATGGGGTAATCCAAATAACGGGCAGGAAAGACCAATGCATTATCATGCTGATCAAATTTTATTTCTGAACGAAAAAGGGTCTCATAATAGTCAGCATCCGCCGGCTCACTAAACGTAAAGTAAGCCGCTTTGATCTCCAAACGTGTACCTATTAGCCAACTGGTAAAGTGTTGCCATACCGACAGGGACGTTCGAATACGATCTGCGGACTCCCTCTCTAATAACTCTTTAAAACCATCGTTATCCAATTCCTGAGTCGGTGCAAAAGATATCTTTGCATAGCGGCCTCGACGAACTAGTACCGGTTTGATTTTTGAGCCTCTGCAAATTTCGTAAAAATCACTACAACGCCATAACGCCTTCTCCAGCGTTTTTGCATGCAAAATAGCATGGCACATCATGCGAAAGGTGCCATTGGGTACTTTTCCCCCACTGATCATGCCAAAGGACTCGTCTTGGGTTATCCAGATAATCCTTTGATACAGCTGGCCGAATTTCTGCGCAGGAAACTCTGTCTGGTTCTCTATATCCTCAGGACTAATGCCCACATGATCAAGCAAACTATTAACATCGAACCCCTGACTCGCTGCATGGTCAAGCAAGTATTTGACGTAACCATTAGGCACTGTAATCTTGCGCTCCATAATCATCCCCAGTTCAGTTCCCAGTGTGCATTATTATTTTTGTTACTATTTTAAGCTCTCCTTTTGACCACGCAATCTAACAAGCGAACTCTTTTGTCAGTCATAATGGAGAGAAATGTTATTGTTGAACTAATTAACAGTGTAGATGATAGTTTTGCAAGCTACACTGATGAAATAGCATATCGGTTCAAGCAGTTAGAACGGGTATGAAGTTAACGCTTCAGTGCTAGGTTTCCCAAGAAGCTGATTAGTCTAATACTTACTTTCTTGGTGCATAGCCGTTGCTACAAAAATAACAATGCAAGGTGAACGAAATGGCAATAAAAAACACCAGAGTGGATAACAGCGCTCTACTGCCTACCCGCGTCCTCAAACGTAAATTTTTCCCCGCTCTGCTCGCGGCTACTTTAGCCGGGCAGGCATATGGCGTTGAATTTCAACTCGGTGAAATTGACGGCCGTTTTGATTCTCAGCTATCAGTCGGTGCCAGCTGGCGCCTAAACGACCCTGACTCTGATCTGTTCTCCGAACCCAATGGCGGAACGGGTAAAGGTTCCGGCAGTTTTGATGATGGTAACCAGAACTTCAAAAAAGGTGAGACCTTCTCAAAAATTTTTAAAGGTACACACGAGCTATCCCTTAGTTATCAAAATTTTGGGGCGTTTGTTCGCGGAAAGTATTGGGCGGATTTTGAATTAAAGGACGGCGATCGCGCACATGGGCACACCGGTAACGGTTACATTCCCGGCTCTGAACTTAATGATGATGGCTTTAATGATTTTGCCAAGTTTTCAGGTGCCGAACTTTTAGATGCATACATCTATGGCAATTTCGAAGTAGGCGAGAAACCATTAGACTTACGCTTGGGTCGCCAAGTAGTTAACTGGGGCGAAAGTACGTTTATCCAAGGTGGAATTAACGTTATTAACCCCTTTGATGTTAGTGCTTTTCGTCGCCCTGGTTCCGAAGTTAAAGAGGGCTTACTGCCTGTCAACATGGCTTTTGCCTCACTCGGATTAACTGATAATCTCAGTGTAGAAGCATTCTATCAATTAGGCTGGGAACCTACGGTGGAAGATGGCTGCGGTACCTATTTCTCCGCAAACGATTTCGCTGCAGAAGGGTGTAACGGTATTCGAGTCGACTCTGGTGCGTTCAATGGCGTTCCTGACTCACTCTACTTTAACGGTGTTGCTGGTACATCACCATGGAACCTAACGGGCACCAGCCCTGTTGTAGCTCGCGATAGCAACGGCGTACGTGAAGCAAAAGATAGCGGTCAATTTGGTTTGGCTGCACGCTACTTTGCTGAAGATCTGAACAATACGGAATTTGGTTTCTACTTTGCTAAATATCATAGCCGTCTTCCTATCGTGAGCGGTATCAAAACCGATACCAACATGGCGGCGCTCGGTGCAGCCTTAACACCTGGCGTCACTGCGCAAGTAACACAGCAATTTATTGCTGCAGGTCAGGATGTGACCAATCCTGCTGTGCAAGCTGCCATTGCATCCACCGTATCTGGCACTGTCACTCAAATAGTTCAGGGGACAGCTCCTTTCAATAGCCGCTACTTCACAGAATATCCTGAAGATATCAAGATGCTGGGCTTCAGTTGGAATACCAACATCGGAGATTTAGCTTGGTCCGGTGAAATCAGCCACAAACGAGATGTACCTATTCAGCTAAACGGGCCTATGCTAGTTGCCTCCATGCTGACACTCGGTACTCAGCCAGGCAACCCTGCCAATGGGGCCGTAGTTCCGGTAGGCTCTGCAGGCTTGGGAGAAGATGTACATGGCTACAAAACCTTCTCCGTCACCCAAGCACAGAGCACTGTGATCAAAACACTCAATAACGTTATGGGCGCTAGTCGCTTGGCGCTTATTGGGGAGCTAGGCTGGACTCACATTCATGACTTTGATGAAGGTGCTGAAGCCTTAAAATTCGGGCGCAGCGGCGTATTTGGTTACACACCTAATGATAATGATGGCTTCGTTACACGAGACTCCTTCGGTTATGTAGTTCGTGCAGCTTTGTCTTATCCTAACGCGTTTGCAGGTGTAAATCTGACACCTCAAATCAGCTTTAAGCATGGCATTAGCGGTTACGGCCCACAGCCAGGTGCCGCCTTTAATGAAGGACAGAAGTCGATCAACCTTAGCCTGACCGCAGACTATCTAGAGCGTTACTCTGCTCAACTGTCTTACACCAATTTCTTTGGTGGGGACTTTAATGAACTGGCAGATCGTGACTTTATTTCGCTAAGTGCATCTGTGTCTTTTTAAGTCCGGCAGGAATGATGGAGTTTTATGATGAAATTTAATCCAAAAGCACTGCTGATGACATCAGCAATCACATTAGCATTTGGCGGTGTAGCAACTGCTGCTGTCTCACCGCAAGAAGCCGCCAAGCTTGGAACATCGCTAACGCCGGTTGGCGCCGAAAAAGCCGGCAACGCCAGTGGGACAATTCCAGCGTGGAAAGGTGGTCTTCCCAGCACTTCGGATAGATATGCCAATCCCTATGCAGATGAGCAACCACTGTTCACCATTACGGCTCAGAATGCCGATCAATATAAGCAACATTTAACGCCTGGGCAACTGGCTATGCTCGCTAAGTATCCTGACTCTTTTAAGATGCCGGTATACCCAACTCATCGGTCAGCAGCTATGCCACAATCGATCTATGATTCCATAGCTAAAAATGCAACCAGCGCACAGCTTACTGATGAAGGTAACGGGATTTCAGGCATGACTGAAGCGGTTCCTTTCCCCATCCCTTCTAATGGTCTTGAAGTCATATGGAATCACATGACACGTTATCGTGGCGGTGCGTTGGAAAGAACTTTTGTACAGGTTCCGGTACAAGCTAATGGTGCCTTCACCGCTGTTAAAATCAACGAGAAGATGTCATGGCCAAGCTATTTATCAGATGGCTATGATGCAAAAACCGATGACAATATTCTGTTCTATTTTGTGCAAAAAGTTGAGGCCCCTGCTCGCTTAACGGGCAACGTCCTTCTCGTGCATGAAACCATGAACCAGATCAAACAACCTCGTCAGGCTTGGACGTATAATGCAGGTCAGCGTCGAGTTAGACGGGCACCGCAAATCGCCTATGACGCGCCGGGAACCGCTACCGATGGTCAACGCACTACCGACAACCTAGATATGTTTAATGGTGCACCTGATCGCTATGACTGGAAGCTGGTAGGTAAGCAGGAACTTTATATCCCCTACAACAGTTTCAAGCTGGCTGATCGTGGGCTGAAATATGATGACATCCTTCACGCAGGCCACCTCAATCCAGAACTGACGCGTTATGAGTTACACCGTGTTTGGAAGGTTGAAGCCACACTTAAAGAAGGTGCGCGACACGTTTACGCCAAACGTACTTTTTATATTGATGAAGACACATGGCAAGCTGCTGTTGTCGACCATTACGACGGCCGCGGCGAACTCTGGCGTGTTGGTGAAGCTCATAAGTTCCAATACCGCGATGTCAATGTGCCATGGATTGCAGCAGAGATGCTGTATGACTTGCAGTCTGGTCGTTACCTTGCCGGTGGTTTAACAAACGAAGAAGGCAACGGTTTCGATTTTACTAAGCGCTTTGTACATAAGGATTTCACTCCTCAGGCTATCCGTCGTATGGGCAAGTAAACGTCTTTTTATCCCCATTAAAAAGCCCCGCAACAAACTGCGGGGCTTTTTTAAACGTGTTTATACGTCATCCAAATGAAACGTTTCAAGATTCTCTAGTGTGAGAGGCCGTGAATAGTAAAACCCTTGTATCTCATCACATCCCTTCGATTCCAGAAAGCTCACCTGTTCAGTCGACTCTGCCCCTTCAGCAATCACTTTAATGCCCATCGCATGAGACATCGCAATAACAGTCTGCACAATTGTTTGGTCATCTTCATCTCTACCAATATCCTGCACAAAGGTCCTGTCGATTTTAAGATACTGAATCGGCATTTTTTTCAGGTAGCTTAAAGAGGAATATCCTGTCCCGAAATCATCGATAGCGATTGACGCACCTAAACGCCTAACCTGCTTTAATTGATCAAGTGTTTGATCCAAGGAATCAACCAAGGCCGTTTCTGTGACCTCTACCGTTATTTGCTTGGCATCAAGCTCACCCGTGTTATTCAATCGACGTAACGTGTTTAGCCACTTCGTACCGCGGAACTGCTTGGCTGAGATGTTAATGGCGATATTCGCATCAATAAGTGTCGGTGATCGCTGCTTATCTGAAGCCACTTGATGAATCACCCAGTCTGTAATGTGATCAATCTCTCCTGATTCCTCTGATACAGGGATAAACTCTGCTGGAGATACATAGCCTAAATCCCGGCTATTCCATCTAAGTAGAGCTTCATAACCAGTAATCACTAGGCGCTTAGGATCAACTTTAGGCTGATACATCAAATGGTACTCGGAGCGATCTATCGCCCCACGCATCGCCTGCTTCACTCTAATGAGTTTTTGATTGCGTGCATTGATAGTAGAGTCAAAAAAGGAGAAACAACCTCGACCTGCCTCTTTAGCATGGTACATAGCCGCATCCGCATGCTTTAAAAGCTGTTCCGTATTGCTACCATCTCTTGGGTAAATAGCAATCCCGATACTACAACCAATAATAAATTCACTCCCTCCAACCTCATATGCTTCGCTAAGTGATTTAATGATTTGGCTTGCCATCACTGCCAAACCTGATTCCGTGACACTCCCCGGCACCAGAACGGTAAACTCATCACCACCTAACCGACTCACCACATCAACTACACGAGTATTTTCTTTTAGACGCTCAGCAACCATCACTAGCAACTTGTCTCCAGCCTCATGCCCTTGTGAGTCATTAACCTCTTTAAAATGATCTAGGTCGATAAATAAAACACCAAAGGAATTTTGATAGCGCTTTGCATATTCGATAGTTCCAACCAGCTTATTTTTAAAGGCTTCGCGATTAGGCAAACTGGTAAGGGGGTCAGTAAATGCTAACCTGGCAAGATTTTCTGTCGCTTCTTTTTCCTTGGAAACGTCCTGAAAAATACCTATATAACCGGTCATCCGACCTTCTCTATCTGTAATCTTATTGACAGATAGTCGCTTAAAGAACTCTTCTCCAGACTTCTTACGACTAATAAGCTCCCCTGCCCAACGACCTTGTGCATCAAGCGAGATCCACATCCTGTCAAACATCAATTTAGGTGTTTTCTCTGATCGCAAAAAAGCCGGTGTCCGACCAACCACCTCCTCTTTTGAGTAACCCGTTATACGTTCAAAAGAACTGTTAACATCTAATATCCGCCGCTGCCCATCAGTGATCATGATGGCTTCAACGGTATTTTGGAAAATACTTTGTGAAATATTAAGCAGCGTCTCTGTTTGCTCTTGTTCCGACACATCCGAAGCGATAGTACAGATAGCATAAGCACACCCATTACGATCAAATAGAGGAAACTTCACCATATGTAGCTGACGAAGTGTATTTTGGTAGCTAAAGGACGTGTACCTAGCGATAGGCTCCCCCAGCTCTAAAACTTCGGCATCATATTGGGCAAATTTCTCAGCCTCATCTTTAGGAAGAATATCAAATGCAGTGTGTCCTTGAGATGAAGCCACACTAGGGAATGCCTCTTTAAAACGATCATTCATCATAAGGTACTGCCCTTCTCTATCTTTGATATACACCATCGAAGGGATATTTGTGAGTATGCTCTCTAGCTGCAGATGATGATTGAGCAATTCTCTATGGTCTTCTTCCAACTGGGAGGCCATTGTGTCGATTGTGTTCGCGATCTCTGTTAACTCATCATCACCCGCCATATTAAGACGGGTATTAAACTGCCCTTTTGCGATCTTCTGTGCTGCTACTACAATGGTTGCTAAACGCGTACTAACTGAGCGGTTAAAGACCTTCCAAAACAACAACCCTATAGCACCTATTACAATAGAGACTCCCCAGAAGAAAAAATCGAAGCGGTTTAACAAAGATGCTTGTCTTCTTTCTAAATCAATTTCAAGAATTAAAAGCCCCTGTTGTTCTCTTCGACTTCCATCTTTGCCTAGCAGCCTAATGGGAGCAAAACCATATAAGGCATTTTCCATGTTATTACTTTCATGAATAGATAACGAAGTTTGCCGCATCAACTCATTGATCTGTTCTGAAATGTGTAAATGTTCGCTATCAAACACCAACCCTTCTTCACTTAATTTCGAAGATGCGAGTATTCTCTTCTCTTCATCTAATACCAGTAAATGCAGTACATCCCTGCTCGCACTGTTGGCAGAAATTTCTCGCTTTAATCCCTCGGTATCATCGATAGAAAGCAAATACTCAACGGTGCCTTGCAGGCGATTGACAGTTGAAACAATATCTTGGCGGGATTGCTCAGCAACGACTTCCTTAACATGAGGCTTTAAAACAAATAAATTCAAGCTCACCAATGAGAGCGAGAAGAAGATAACTAACAGTAAGAAACTGCTTCTTAGTGAGAGCTGAAAAGGTGTGATCATTGCGATAAAAACCGACTATCAATTACGTTTTCAGTGAGTACTTCTTTATAGAGCAACCCACTTTTCAACAATAAATTTTCTACTTTCCTACCGGCAGATAAAATATTGGGGGGCTCGCCACTTAATAGCTGCTTATTCTCCTCCCTTCCCAATAAAATCACCCCATCATAAGCAGCAGCTAACGCCTCTTGATCCATTTTAAGGCGCCCACCCATCTCTTGAAGAGCCTGTTTTTTTTCATCGTTCAAAAATTTTAGCCCAGCAAACCACCCATTTACTAAATTAGATAACTGTGACGGATGCCGACCTATAAGGGACTCACGCGCAACTAGCACATCCACAATTTCACCAGGTATCTCTTTACTGGAAAACAAAACCTTCCCACCAGCTTCTATTAATTGGGACTTCACTGGCTCAAATGTCACTACAACATCGACCTCCTGATTAAGAAAAGCGCGTTCATGGCGATTGAACTCCATATTAACTATTTTCACGTCAGTAAGCTCTGGGGCATGTATATCCACAGCCCTTGCCCACACAAAGGCACCAAGAGCCGAAGATTCCAGCCCAACACGCTTACCAGATAGCTCACTTAAGTCTCCTATATATTGTTGGGCAATCACGACGTCTGCCCCTGCAGAGAAATCCATAACAAGGATAATTTTCGTATCTGGCTGATCTTGAATGAGAAAGAGAGCTTCATCTAACGTTAAAGCAGCGACATCAATGGTCTTATTGCGATATGCCCTTAACACTTCTGAAGCGGCGGTAAACTCAACAAAACGAACCCCTCTTGTATCAAATAGCTCTCTGTTTTTTGCTAAATACAGAGGCTCATAACCAGGCCATACATTGGTACCGACATTAATGATGCCCTCATCAGGTTGGCTACAGCCATACAACGACACTCCAACAATCAGACTTAGAACACATACAAATAATTTCACACATAAGCTCCGTACAATCTCTTATAGGTCTTAGTCTAGCAGTAATTCTTATCCTTGCTTCCAACTCATATGAAGTACCGAAATTCCCCCAAATTAAACTCTCATTCATCTCGCATCTTATTAAATAGCAGATTCAAAAAGGATTTATGACCATGACTGGAGACTACTATGCTAAAACCCATACACCGCATCACTACTGCTAGCTTACTTTTCACTAGCATTCTTCTAAGCACACCGGCCTTATCTGCAGCCACATGCAAAGGGGAATCGCAAACAACCTGCAGTAATAGCACCAGCTGTTATTGGGTAGATGCTTATAAACGCTCTGATGGAGCCTCAGTTAAAGGCCACTGCCGCGCTAAACCAAGCGCTTCTATTAAGAAATCAGAAACTAAAAAGGCAGCTACAAAAAATGAGCGGCCTAATGAAAAAGCACAGTCAAAGGCCGAAGGTGCGAAAACAACAAAAGCACCTGAAGTGAAAAAGACAAACAAACCTAAGACCGATAAGCAAAAAACAACTTCCGACAAAAAGTCGTCTAAAACTAATCAAGATGCTAAAAAGAAAGAAACCAAGACAAGTCAGAAAAATACTAAACAATAGTCTATCCAGAATAAGTACCTAGGTAGCTATTGGAGCTAAAAAAAAGGGGGCTGAATCAGCCCCTAATGACAAGAACCGTGTAATCACCTGAAAGATAAGGGCTTTCTGATGATTGAGTGAAGCATACCGCAAAAGGTTTTGACTAGTGCGGTATAACTTGCGAGCCAAGACATAATATTAAAAACGAGAATCATTATCAATAGCATTTGCATATTTTATTGAATTTTATCACCAGCTGCTCTGTGTAACCCTATTTACAAGGTGTGTATAACCTCTTAGTAAGTCGCATTATTCCTATACAGCCGCGACTTCAGGCTAGTTGGACGATTCTTGAACGCATCTTCCGTTAATTATCAAGGTTAACAGGGCGAACCATCTTCCAGAACGCACTTTGCCAATAAGGGTTATCTAAACGCGATCGGGTCACTCCTTTGGATTGGGATGCATGTATGAAAGATCCATTTCCGTTATAAATACCTATATGGCGGTCAAAGAACCCCGTTTTAAACAAAACTAAGTCTCCCGGTTGAGCCCTACTCGCAGCGACTGTGCGCCCAGCACTGGCTTGCTGCTCAGTTGTTCTTGGGAGGACCACACCAAACAATTCTCGATAGGCATTGGCTACAAAAGCAGAGCAATCCAACCCGGAACGTCCTTGCCCTCCGTACTGATATGGCGTTCCTCTCCAATCATCAAAATAAGTATTGAGTTGGGAGTTAATCACTTGAATCCGTATACTGTCATTAGCTCCCCTGCGCTCACCTTGGCTTGAACACCCCGCCAAAGCGAAGCTCAGTACAAGTACAGGAATTAGGTGGTTATTCACAATCAATTTCCTATTTAAAAAAGCGATGATATACAGTTTTTAGCGACAGCCATTTCAAGTTCAATTATTCTTAGCTCTCTTTTTTGCCTTGGGAGCAATAATTATTTGGACAGCCAGCCTTTATCTTCCCCGCTTGCATCTCTAATCGAAGATGCTTGGTTCAATGAAATTACCGAAAGCCTTGCCCACTGCGGGTATTATATTAAGACAAATGCTCTGCCTGAACGACTCATCGATGAACTAACACTCACCGCCCAAGACTCAAAGCCTCAATTTCAGTCAGCGGGTATTGGTAGAAGTGACAACCACCAAATTAACCAAGTCATCCGCAATGATACTATCCACTGGATAACTGGCACAGATCAAGCGCAAGCAATCTATCTGAATGAAATGGAGCGCTTACGTGTAGCTATTAACAGGCGCCTTTATTTGGGGTTATTTGATTATGAAGCCCATTTTGCCAATTATCCCATTGGCGGCTTTTACAAAAAACATGTCGATGCTTTTAAGGGACAGTCAAACAGAGTACTGACTACGGTTCTTTATCTCAACAAGCACTGGCGCGAAGAAGAGCAAGGACACCTTCTTCTTTATAATTCAGAAGGCTCGTTGATTAAATCGGTGCTGCCAGATGCTGGAACGCTCGTCATATTTTTGAGTGAAGAGTTTCCTCACGAAGTTATTCCCACCGCACGTGAACGGTTAAGTATTGCGGGTTGGTTCAGAATCAATACCTCTACCTCCGACAAAGTAGATCCACCTACCTAGCCCTACTGGCAAATGAGCGGATTAACTATTAGGATAACTAGGCACAACAATAAATAACGTCGCTGTTTCGTTACCATTCAGGTAACAGGGTTACAATCAATCAAGACTGTTTGTATAAATCCGAGGAATATAAGCATGGCCAAACTGACCGATATCAAGGGTATTAACGACGCAAACGCCGAGAAACTAAAAGCTGCCGGTGCAACGACGCAAGAGAGTTTTCTAGAAGTCTGTGGTGATAAAAAAGGCCGTAAAGAGGTCGCAAGCAGCACAGGTATTGACGAAAAAGAGATTTTAGGTTGGTTAAATCGTGCTGATCTAGCCCGAATCAAAGGCGTTAGCACCGTATATGCTGACCTACTTGAGCTTGCGGGTGTAGACACTGTACCCGAGTTAGCACAGCGTAACGGTGCGAATTTACATGCAAAAATGGTTGAAATTAATGACGACAAAAAACTTGCCGAGAAGATGCCAAACACTTCACAAGTAGAAGATTGGGTAGCTCAAGCTAAAGATTTACCTCGCGCTATTCATTACTAAGCACTCTAATAACGGCGACACCCTACTCTGTCGCCGTTTACTCTTTATTAACCTCTCCCTAAACGCTGCTTTCTGTTAGCATACTGTCTGGATCTTATCTTCAGAGAGTTGTGCATAGTGTTTACCGATTTTTCCTTAGATGCCCGTCTGCTAAAAGCGCTGGAGGCACTTTCTTTTAGCCAACCAACGCCCGTTCAAGCGGAAACAATCCCACCCGCCATGGAGGGAAAAGATTTATTGGTTACCGCAGAAACCGGTAGTGGTAAAACAGCAGCCTTTGTTTTGCCTATACTCAACCGCCTACTCTCAGACTCCGCCCCAAATAGCGGCACCCGCGCTTTAATCCTGACACCTACGCGGGAACTTGCTCAACAGGTCATGAAACATATTGAGTCCCTTGGGCAGTTCACTTTTATTAAAGCTGATACTGTCTGCGGCGGAGAAACATTCAAACCACAAGCTGCAAGGTTGCGCAAAAACCCGGAAATTATTGTAGGGACTCCGGGCCGATTGATAGAGCATTTAGATAAAAAATCTTTAGATTTCTCGGATGTGGAATGCCTCATTCTGGACGAGGCTGATCGCATGCTGGATATGGGTTTCCAGGAAGATGTAGAACGAATAGCAAAAAGCTGCCCAACGACACGCCAAACCATGCTTTTCTCGGCTACACTTGGCCACACAGGCATGCACTCTGTCATCACCGCATCGCTGCATTCACCGCTGACCCTTCGACTGAATAGTCACCGAGAGACGCAAGCAAATATAAAACAACAAATCATATTAGCAAATGACACCGCACTAAAAGACAAGCAATTGGTTTGGCTACTTAAAAACGAGTCGTTCGAAAAGGCCATTGTCTTTACAAATACCAAAACCAATGCAAGCCGGTTAAACGGCTATCTACGCTACCATGATATTCGAGCTGGCGTAATTCAAGGGGATTTAACCCAAGAGCAGAGGCAGCATGTTATGCAGCTACTGCATTTAGGGAAAATTGATGTGCTAGTCGCTACCGATGTTGCGGCCAGAGGCATCGATGTCAAAGGGATTGATCTGGTTATCAACGTAGAGATGGCAAGAAGTGGCGATGATCATACTCACAGAGTCGGCCGAACAGGTCGGGCAGGAGAAACAGGCTTAGCCATCTCTTTGATCAGCCCAACCGAATGGAATCTGATGTCCAGTATCGAAAGATACCTGAAAACACGCTTTGAAAAGCGGGTAATACCGGGATTAGAGGGTAGCTATACAGGGCCCAAAAAGCTTAAGGCCTCCGGTAAAGCAGCAGGCTCTAAAAAGAAAAAGACCGACAAAAAAGCAGCCGCCAATCGAAAGCCTGCGAAAGCTCCAGCCGGTAAGCGCCCTTCTAATCGAGCCGCGCCTAGCAAAACCATTGATGATGGTTTTGCACCCTTCAAGCGCAAACCTTGAACGGCTCTCTTAAAGTGGGGAACTCTCGACTCCCCACTGCTTTGCTTCATGCATATGAATAAAAGGGACAGCCTGTGATAACGGCATTGGTTTCGCTAACAAGTAGCCTTGCATATAGTCGCATTCTAAGCTTTCCAGAACCGCTAACTGCTCATCCTGCTCAACGCCTTCTGCCACAACAGCGATACCTAATGCACGCCCCATCTTAATAATAACCTCGACTAACGTTTTATCTTGCTCATCATTTAGAATGTCGTTAATAAAACTTTTATCAATTTTAAGATAATCAACAGGGTAATTTCTTAGGTAATTGATGGCGGAAAAACCTGTCCCGAAGTCATCAATTGAAAACTGGACACCTAGCTTCCTTAAAGCAGAGATAGTATTCATTTGAGAAGAGTGGCCATCCATAAATAGTGACTCAGTGATCTCAAAAATAAAACGGTTACTATCTACGCTATTCTCACTAAAAATACCCTTCCACGTTTCATAAGCTTTAGAGGAATAAAACTCACTAACAGAACGATTAACGGATAACTTTATATCAATATCCGCCTCTAAGAAGGCCCGCAGGTCTTTGCATGACTGCCGTAGAATCCAATTGCCTAACTCACGAATGATACCAGTCTTCTCCGCCACAGAAATAAAGCGATCTGGCATAATCAGCCCCTTCTCGGGATGATTCCAACGTATCAACGCCTCACATTTATCTATTCTCTGCGTTCGAATATTAAGTATCGGCTGGTAATAGAGTTCAAACTCCTCTGCGGCTAACCCTCGTTGGATATCCGCATTTATCAACAAATGGTGCTCTGCGGCCTCACGCATACCTTCATTGAAGAAGAAATGTGTATTTCGTCCAGCTCTTTTAGCTGCATACATAGCCTGATCCGAATGCAGTAGTAAAGCTGTAACATCAGAACCATCTACAGGGTACATAGCTATACCAATGCTCGCTGTCATCAGGTGCTGGCGCCCATCAAGAAGAAAGGGCTGCTGAATCACTTTTTGGAGTTTTTCTGCCAGTAGATCAGCCTGGATGACATCACCAACATTACGTAATACGATAACAAACTCATCTCCTGCTAATCGGGCCACGATATCCGTATCTCTTGAGGATTTGACTAATCGGTTGGCAAAATCTACTAGTAACGCATCGCCAGCGGTGTGTCCTAAACTATCATTAATCTGCTTAAAGCGATCTATATCAATAAAGAATACAGCAAAATCTAACTGCTCTCTGCGCATCTCTTTAATCAGCACAAACAGCCGCTGCGTGAAAAAATAACGATTAGGCAAACCTGTCAGGAAATCATAATTAGCCCGGTAGTTGGCTGTTTGCATCGCCTCATTTTTTTGCTGATATACAATAATAAACAGATAAGCTGCCAAACCTAAGATGAGCGCAACCGTAAAGGCTCCTCCCCACATCAACCATAGTTGCCCTGCTGGCGCAGACCACCCCTGTTTTGGCAATAGTGCCATCTGCCAGCTCCCCAGAGGTAGATTAACAGTAGTGAGCAGCGCATCTTTCTCAAATAATGTTCCTGAACCTAAGAAAACAGCGCCGGCTGACCCTGTACCATCACGTCCTCTGATACTCAAAGAAAAGTCATTTTGTTCTGAAACAATGCCAGAGCTTTCTAGAAGCGTGTCGTAATTAATAACAACAGATACAATACCCCAAAGCTTGAGATCAGCCTCACCTCCTAAGTAAACAGGGGTACGAGCCACCAAGGCCTCTCCGCCTTGAACCAAAGTCAACGGCCCTGAAATAACAATCTTATTTTCTCTAACCGACTTCATAACAGAGTCTGATTGCTCCTCATTCACGGAGTAATCTAACCCTAAAGCTCGTTCATTGCCCTGAAGAGGAAATATGTTTTTTACGACTAAATCAGGAGCCAATGCAATGTGCTTAATTTGCTGATTATCTCGCAATAGCTCTACCGCCAAACGCTCTAACGTAACCTGCCCCATGTAAGGATTAGCTGCAATCTCGGCTTTCAGAGAGCGAAGTACAGAAATATTGCCATTAATTTCACCCTCTAGTCGCGCTCTTAAAGTACTCAATACGCCGGAAGCCTTGAGCTTCTCCTCTCCGATTAAGCGATGAGTCTCTAACCGGATAAAAAGAAAAGCAATTAGCAAGACAGAGCCAACCACCAAGAGCGCAGGAACCATAGGGTTGCGCAGCAGTAATTGCCGAACATCTGAAAGGAGCTTCATTCTCCTAGCATTCCTAATACAACGATTTTCATACCACCTAATTTATTTGAGTGAACAAGGCTCTATCATTATAGACAACTTTTAAAGATGGCCGAGAAAAAGAGGATATTCAGGCAATTACAAAACTTTTCCTGGATTCATCAAGTTATCTGGATCCAAAGCGGCTTTGATCAACTTCATCACTTCAACACCTGCTGGCAGTTCCTCCTCTAGGAATTGTTTCTTCCCTACGCCAATGCCATGCTCTCCCGAACAGGTGCCTCCCATGCTCAGCGCTCGCCGAATAAGACGCTGATGAAACGCCTCTATCTGCGCCATCTCTACAGGGTCATTTGGGTTCACAGCAGGCACCACATGGAAGTTACCATCACCTACATGACCCACAAGTGGCATAGCCATACCCATTCCCGAAATATCTTTATGGGTTTCTAGGATGCAATCGGTTAAACGAGATATAGGGACACACACATCTGTAGAAAAAATACGTGCATCGGGCCGCATAGCCCGGGCAGCATAGGCTAAGTCATGGCGAGCTTGCCACAGGGTATTACGATCCTCTGTATTAATAGCCCACTTGAAATCGCTACCACCATTTTCAGTAGCCAGTTCACGTACAATATCGGCCTGTTCCGCAACACCTGCCTCGGTTCCATGAAATTCCATAAACAGATGAGGACGAAGTGAATAATGCGTTTGACTGTAATGATTAACAGCCTCTATCGCCACAGAGTCAAGCAACTCAATTCGCGCAATGGGAACCCCCATCTGTATCGTTTGAATGACCGTGTCAACCGCACCGGCTAAATGCTCAAAATCACATATCGCAGCCGATATAGCTTGGGGAACCGCATGCAAGCGCAATGTAATTTCACAAATAACTCCCAACGTCCCTTCCGAGCCAACAAAGAGACGTGTTAAGTCATAGCCAGCAGCCGATTTTCTAGCCCGACTACTGGTTTTCACAATTTTCCCATCCGGCATCACAACGGTTAACGCTAAAACAGCCTCACGCATCGTGCCATATCTGACCGCATTTGTTCCTGATGCACGGGTAGCAGCCATTCCACCAATAGAAGCATCTGCACCAGGATCAACAGGGAAAAACATGCCCTGATCGCGTAGATATTCATTCAACTGCTTACGGGTAACCCCCGCCTGTACCGTACAGTCCATATCTTCAGCAGAAACACGCAACACTTTATTCATAAGTGACATGTCGATACATAACCCGCCAGAATAAGCGTTTACTCCTCCTTCCATAGCTGTCCCGGTGCCAAATGGAATAATCGGCATGTGGTGTCGCATACACACACGCACAATTTCAGAGACTTCTGAGGTACTTTTAGGGAAGGCAACAGCATTAGGAAGAGCTGCTTGATGGAAAGACTCATCCTGAGAGTGATGAGTACGGACACTGGTAGACGTATCTAAACGGTCACGTAAGAGTGACTTCAACTCTTCTATAGCAAGGGTATAATTTGTGGTCATCCTTCCTCCGCATCTGACGTTTTTGTCAGCTTAACAGAGAAGCGAAAAGATTAAACCAAGGAGTGAACGGCTCTGATAAAACAGAGCCATTCAGAAGAGAAGCTATTAGACGTTCGCTTTACACCAAGCCTCCAGTTCATCAGCACCACCAACATGCTGGCCGTCAATAAACACCTGAGGCGTAGTGCCCTGACCAGAAAGTGCATTCAGGCTTGAAAAGCTGACACCGTTTTTACCCAGTTCAATCTCTTCATACTTAAAGCCTTGTTCTTTTAGCACTTTTTTAGCACGAGTACAGTGCGAACAGCCGGGCTTGGTCAGCAAAGTGACTCGTTTTGGCTGTTTCGCGTTAGGATTGATATACGCTAGCATAGTGTCTGCATCTGACACTTGGAATGGGTCTCCCGGTACATCTGGCTCGATAAACATCTTATCGATAACGCCATCTTTTACCAGCATAGAGTAGCGCCAGCTACGCTTGCCAAAGCCCAGTTCTGACTTATCTACCAGCATTCCCATACCTTCGCTAAATTCACCATTGCCATCCGGAATAAACGTGATGTTTTCAGCCTTTTGATCTTCTGCCCAACTATTCATCACAAACGTGTCATTCACGGATAAGCAGATGATGTCATCAACACCGTTTTCAGCAAAAACAGGTGCTAACTTATTGTATCGGGGTAAATGGGTACTTGAGCAGGTAGGCGTAAAGGCCCCTGGTAACGCAAAAACTATAACGGTTTTACCTGCAAACAGTTCATCGGTTGTTACGGTAACCCAATCGTTTCCTTGGCGCGTTGGAAAGCTTACGACGGGTACGCATTGTCCTTCTCTATTGTCTAACATGTTTCATTCTCCAAACTGGCTTACTGTTATTTATGGGACTAGTTTAGGAGGAAATATTCAATTTTAAAAATTAATAAAAACAAATAAAATGATAGTATATTTTTATCTAACAATTGCTTTCCGTCGCACGCTTCCCGGCGGTTCCCCCATCACTTGCCGAAACACCCGGCGAAAAGCAGTCTCACTCTGATACCCTAACTTATCTGCCACTTGGCCTACGCTATACCCTCCTTCGCCCAACCATTGGTGTCCAAGCTGCATGCGCCACTGTTTCAGATACTCCCCTGGAGATATGCCAACCACTGCTTTAAAGCGCTGGCTAAAAGAGGTTCTCGACATACCTGCCGTCTTAGACATGAGTGCTAAAGTCCAAGGTAGGCTTGGGTTTTCATGTATCTGAGTTAAAACCCGAGCCAATCGAAGGTCACTAAGGCCAGCCAAAACGCCTTGCTCCATCTGCATCGAACTTATAACAAAACGAAGGATATGTATTAGCAAAACCTCCGCTAAGCGATTCACCGCTGTTTGATGGCCGCATCGTTCTTTTCTAGCTTCTTCTAACATCAATGCAATAATGGGCTGAAGGTCGGCATCTTGCCCTCCTCCCTCTAATTGCACGACAGCAGGTAATGAATAATATAAAGGGTTGTTTTTCACTTGCCCAAAATCGAGCCTAGCCTGAACCCACGCGACGAAACCTTTACCTTTTATGCTAAAAGGCTTCCCTAACGCCACCCATATCAAATCACCAGAATTTAACGCATATCGCTGGTTTTCACAGAAAAACTCAGCTTCCCCTTCATAGAGTAGAAATATATCAGACATGGGATAAGGCTCACTCTGGTCATAGGACAAACTCTCCCCGTGAAAGCAGCGAACAAACTCTGCCCGAGGCGAAAAGAAAGAGAGTAATGAAGAAAGTCTATCCATAATAAACCGTACGATCTGATATAAATTAACAGAATTTTACATACCAAAAATACGCCAGTAAAGATTAATATAGCCTTTTCAAGTATGGAGCAAACCTATGAAACCACTCATCCCTCGACAAGCCGTATCCGACCTTACTATCGAAACCCTAAGCGGGAGTTGGTCTTTACATGATCAAAACCCGACGCATTTTACGCTGCTGGTTTTTTATAGGGGTTACCACTGCCCGATCTGCAAGAGCTATATTCAGGAACTCAATAGAGTACTCAAAGAGTTCGAGCAAAAAGGTATTCGCGTGATTGCAATCAGTAGCGACTCCAAGGAGCGAGCGCATTTAGCTCAAACCGAATGGGCTATAGATCAACTGGAGATCGGGCACAGCCTTACTAAAGAGCAAGCCCAATACTGGGGCTTATTCCGATCGACAGGTCGAGGACTTACATCCATTGGCGTTGAAGAGCCTGAGAGCTTCTCAGAACCGGGGCTTTTTCTCATCCAGCCTGATAAAACACTCTACTGGAGTCAGGTGAGTACTATGCCGTTCGCACGCCCTCACTTCAAAGAGATACTCGGTGCAATTGATTTTGTTCTGAAAAATAATTATCCCGCCAGAGGGGAACTGATTTAATTACTTAGTATTTGGGGTACGCGCTGCGTTCAATTTGCGGTTGTGCGCACGCTCAAGGATCGAATGCTTTTCCTCTGGCGTTGCTGCAGACCATGCCTTTATCTCCTGCAACGTCCGAAAGCAACCAATGCAGGTATCTTCTTGGTTTAGACAGCAGTGCCGGATACAAGGTGATTCAGGCTCGTACATACAGACTCCGAGTTCAATCAATAGGCATACAAACAAAAAAGGTGCGTCAGAGCGCACCTTTTATATTAGAGTAAAACATTAGCTGCGAGATTTTAATAAGTCACGGATCTCAGTCAGCAACAGTTCCTCTTTCGAAGGCTCCGGCTCAGCTTCCGGCTCTGCAGGCGCCTCCTCTTCTTTCTTTTTCAAAGAGTTAATAGTCTTCACTGCAACAAAAACAGCGGCCGCCACAATTAGAAAATCGATAATCGTTTGCAGGAATTTCCCATAATTCAGGGTAACAGCCGCTTGTTCACCAACCGCTTCTTTTAAAATAACAGCCAAATCCGTGAAGTGGTGTGCCCCACAAAAAGTAGAC
>NPIE01001774.1_pt1 | contig 21334 bp, 20 predicted proteins | sample 8637661 | NCBI WGS metagenome assembly NPIE01 (sample SAMN07420842, study PRJNA396082) | bioreactor metagenome | isolation source: sample BA12 brine-fed electro-methanogenic bioreactor BA | place: Japan: Kochi | collected 2016-12-09
CATGAGCCCATGAACCCTTGAGCCCACGAACTCTTGAGCTCATGAACTCTTGAGCCCTTGAACCCATGATCTCTTGAGCCCATGAACCCTTAAACAGCGAGCAAACCAATTATCAATTAACCGTATGGTTCATCTATCACAAATAAAACTTCAATTCGGACATCAGGTAGTATTTGACGGTGCTTCGTGGAGTATTTTTTTCGGTCAGCGGGTGGGACTTGTGGGTCCGAACGGATCGGGGAAATCCACCATATTGCGCATGTTTAACGGAGACATAACTCCGGACAGCGGTCAGATCATCATTCCCCAGGACGTTACAATCGGATATCTACCTCAGCATATGGACGATTTTAATACAAATCAAACCCTGATGGATGAAGTTATGGGCGTTTTTAGTCATCTGGTAGAAGCCGAAAATGAAATGCGTGAACTTGAACACCGGATATCGGAAAAACATACGCCGGAAGACATGAAACGGTATGACAAACTTCAGGAAATGTTTATACGGGAAGATGGCTTTACCATGGAAGTCCGGGTCAAAGAGATCCTTTTTGGGCTTGGATTTGAGGAAAAAGATCTCTCACAGTCAGTCAGAATCTTTTCAGGAGGATGGCGGATGCGAATTGCACTGGCAAAATTGTTGCTGATGCACCCTACATTGCTTTTATTGGATGAACCGACAAACCATCTTGATATGGAAACACTGATCTGGCTGGAAAAATTTATTGCAGATTACAGGGGTACTCTTGTGATCGTCTCTCATGACCGGTATTTTCTGGATCGAATAACAAATCATATTGCGGAAATATACGATGGTAAAGTTCGTGTTTATACCGGTAATTATTCTGCTTATGAAGAAGCCCGGACAATGCGTTTGCTTCAACAGGAAGCTGAACAAAAAAGCCAGGAACGGCGAATTGATCAGATTGAACGGTTTATTGAACGGTTCAGGTATAAAGCCAGCAAAGCTAAACAGGTTCAAAGCCGAATCAAATATTTGGAGAAAATTCAGCGGACGGATGTGGAAAAACTGGGAAAATCAATCGGTTTCCAGTTTCCTAAACCGCCGCGAAGCGGTGACCCGGTTATTGCATTTGAACATGTTCTTTTTGATTACGGCAATGGACCGGTATTCAAGGATGCTACATTCCAGATACGGCGGGGAGAAAAAGCAGCGTTGCTGGGACCCAACGGAGTGGGCAAATCAACGCTCATGAAAATCATAAGCCGGGAACTGGAACCGGGAAAAGGGAAGACCCGGTGGGGACATAATCTGGAAATGGCATATTTTGCCCAGCATCAATTGGATCAGCTTAATCAGGAATTGAATGTTCTGGATGAAGTATGGAGTCAATCTCCGGGTATAACACAAAGCAGTATCCGCAGCATGCTTGGACAGTTTCTCTTTTCCGGTGATGACGTTTTTAAACCTGTTTCAGTCCTGAGCGGCGGAGAGAAAAGCCGGATTGTTCTGCTTAAAATGATGCTGAAGAATGCAAATTTTCTTATCATGGACGAACCGACAAACCATCTGGATATGCAAAGCAAAGAAATTCTGGCCGAAGCACTGGATGAATTCCCCGGAAGTGTCCTTATTGTCAGTCATGACCGGTTTTTCCTCGATATGCTGGTTACAAAGATTCTCTATTTTGAAAAGGGACATGTTCGGGAATATCCCGGTAATTATTCTGAATTTCAACAATGGTATGAAGAGAAGAATACGCCCGTTATGAATGCCTTAAAACCCGTAGAATCCAAACAGGCAAAAATTGACAGTAAAACAAGGCGCCGCCTTGAGGCTGAAGAACGGCAGAAAAAATCCCGGGAAATGAAGAAATACAAAGACCAATTAAAAAAAACAAACAGCCGGATTGAAGAATTGTCTCATGAAAAAAATGTATTGGAAATAAAAATGAGCAGTCCGGATTTTATAAAGCTCACTCCGGATGAAATGACTGCTGTAAACCGACGATATCAGGATGTTGTTAAATCGCTTGATAAACTGGAATATGAGTGGCTTGTTTTGACTGATATTATTGAAGAATAAATAATTGGATGTATTCATTAATATCAACGAATATGATCTGTCTCTAACGATGAATCCTGCAGATAAGAACAAACCCTGTAAATTTTTATGACAGTAAGGCGATTTTTTATTTAAAATTCATTCGAAGAAATTTTGTTAAATAGACAAAGGATACAAATCATAAAATGTCAGATCGTGATCATATTGCGAGTGATAAAAGAACCATAATAATCACTGGCGCCACATCAGGTATCGGATTGGCAACAGCGAAGATTTTAGCCGGTACGGGAGCCTTTGTTATTGGGACCGGTCGATCGGCTGAACGATGCAGAGATGCCGAGAATTCGATTCGCCGCGAGTGTCCATCCGGCAGGATCAATTATGTACTTGCTGATCTGTCGTCTCAACAACAGATTCGGACTCTTGCCCGTGAAATACGATCATTGCTCGCAGATAACTTTGAAACGCCGGTAATAGATACATTGATTAATAATGCAGGGACATTTTCCGGACGTTTTACAGAGACAGAAGATGGGTTGGAAACAACCTTCGCCGTTAATCATCTGGCACCGTTTTTATTAACACACGAACTTCTTCCTCTCCTTTCACAATCAAAGGATGGCAGGATTGTAACCGTTGGGTCAGGCTCGCATTTCCATGCAAAGATGAAATGGAACAATCTGCAATTACGCCGATTCTATTTCGGCTGGACGGCCTATAAACAGTCCAAACTGGGGAATGTCCTCTTTAGTGCGGAATTTAACAGGCGATTTCTTGAAAAAAACGGTATCAGGGCTTTTGTGGCCGATCCCGGGCTGGTTCAAACAGCAATTGCCTTAAAGAACTCAGGTTTGGTCGTTAAAATGTTTTGGAAACACCATATTAAAAAAGGTGCTACTCCGGAAGAAGGTGCTGCCACCAGCGTTTATCTGGCGACCTCTCCTGAAATACATGATAATGATGCGATATATTGGAAATATCAAAAACCCATGAACCCCAATCCCAGGGCACTTAATGCTGCTGACGCCCGTACGTTATGGGAAATTTCTTGTCGCTTATGCCACATCGACAATTGGGGCTAAATGAGTTTCCTGAAACTATAACATTCATTATTCAGCAACTTGATTTTAGTGATTTGTATCACACAATCATTGAATGATTGTATTGTAATGCCTTGCAGTGTTGATCGGATAGTTAAAAAAAACTATGTTGTAAGTATGGTTGTTTAAAAATCACAATATGATATAAGGGGAATATTATTGTTAACATCCGGTTTAGGGCACAAATCGTCAATAAAGAGCAAGGGACCACTATACATCAGTTTAATATATTTTGCTTTTGGATTCTTGTGGATTCTGTTTACGGATAAGTTCTTATATGTGATAACTGATAGTGACGTGGAATTTGCTAAATATCAAACATACAAAGGATGGGTTTTCATTCTCATGACCACAATTCTGGTCTATGTGCTGGTAAAAATATATACTGTTTATAAAGAAAAATCCCTTCAACTTCTCAGGGATAATGAAAAAATTATCCGGGAAAATCTGAAAGAAAAAGAGACGCTTCTTATGGAAATCCATCATCGGGTAAAGAATAATTTTCAGATTGTAATCAGCCTCCTGAGAATGAAAAGCAGGCATGTAAATAATGAAATACTCACAAAAAATACGCAGGAAATTATTGATAAAATAAATGCAATTTCTATGGTTCATGACAAACTGTATGAGACAGAATCCCTGTCGGATATTGATTTTCCATCCTATATTCATGATGTTGTCAGGCATTTACTGATATCCTCAGAAAAGTTAGAATCCGTAAAAGTTGAGTATGATCTTGATCAAATTGTTTTACCTATAGAAATTGCAGTTCCCTGCGGAATTCTTATAAATGAAATTATTTCCCGGATTTTGAATGATTCGGTTATTCATAATAATGTCGACCTAATTGGAATTCTCATGAAAAAAGAAATTGAGAACAGATATTCGCTTATCATTGAAGACAATGGGAACCGCAAGAGTGATGACAATAAAGACTCTGATCGCCGTTTTGAAATGATGATGATCAATATCTTAACGGACCAAATCAATGGGGATATTCAAATACATGCTACTGATAAAGGAACAAAGTATTCTATAAATTTCCCTGGATAAAAAATTCAGTTTAACAAATTGAAACCGTATGATTTTATTTTACAAATTTGTTGCGTTCCTCTTCCAGAAATTGGAGTAACAGAGGATTTTTATAATCAGGGTATGTCCAGGGCAGTGGATGAAAATGCTTGTTTTGGTAAAAAAGTGTTACTTCAGACCAAATTCCGTGCCCCAGGTAAATACGGTGTGAATATCCTTTGGTCGTCAGAAGTGTAAAATTAAAATGGGTTAGGAATCCCGGGTCGATATTAAATGTTCGTTTTCCGTTTATCCGGTAATCGTCTTCAATTAAATTTGACTTAAGTTTATATCCTGCACTGTTTTCCAGTGAGATGTTTTTCAGGTTTAATGCATAGATTTTATAAAGATCCGGTCCCATTTCTTTTTTATAATAATCAGTGATATCACTAAATGGATAAGGTCCAAGTATAGTCCATTCTCCGGGCATTAATTTATCCAGAAGATCCTCAATGGCGATGGATAGATGCGGGCTTTTATGAAATGTTATCGCCGTAAAAAGCATAGCTTTGGGAGGGTGAAATGTTTTTTCCATGATTCTATCTCTTGATTTGCTGATTCATAGTTTTTACCATGAGTCTGATTTCTTCCCACTGATGTCTTTCATCGGATGTATAACAATGTACGGAATTATTATGTAGCAGCGGATCATCCTTATCGGTAAAACCGGCCTTTTCAAATAAGGGCGTTCCGGGGACAGGAGAATATGAGGAAAGACTGATCCGGCTTCCTGCATTATAAACGACGTCAATCGTTTCTTTCACATCTTCCGGATCCTGCCCTGGAAGCCCCATCATGATGTAAGTCAAAAGGTCCTCCGCATTATATCCTGCATTATGTAAGTACTTTACTGCTTTCAAATATGTTTGTCTGTTAACTTTGTCACTTATCATGTTCCTGTGTTTGTGTGAAACGGTTTCAAGACTCAGTCGTGGTTCGTGCAAGCGGGCCCGAATCATGAGTTCAGCCATTTCTTCGTCTATAAAACGAACGAAAAGTCCATTGGGAGTATGAAAAATCAATTCTCCCCATGTAGTGAAAATATTTTTTAAGAGGGGTTTGATGTGATGATCAGGATTTACAAACAAGGCATCATCATAGAATACAAAATGGTGCACATTCCTTTCACACAATGCGAACCTTATCTGTTCCAATATTGATGAGACGGGCAATTGATGAAATGTCGGATTTAATCTGCGGCTGGCACAAAATTCACAGGTATAGGGACATCCTACAGATGAAATGAGTGGATAATGTTTTAAAACAGGATAATGGTCCCAAACTTTTTTAAAACTATATGCGAGGGATGGCACATAATCATATCCAAAATTTTTCTTCAGCCATTTTTGCAATGGACTAAAATTTTGTCCTTGTATTAAAAGGTTTGGTTTAATGGTTTTTTGAGCATGATCCGGCATAAGAGTCGCATAAATTCCGCCCAGAATGAGTGGTGTTTCCGGGAAAACCTCTCTTAGAAGATTTGCTGTTTCTTTAACTCCGGTATACCAATATGTCATATGGGACGCAAGAAAAATTGCGCGGGGTGGTGACTGTAAATTCATTAAACAGTCTTTTGCTGCTTGATATGGAACGCCGTACCGGCTGAAATACCGGGGTATATCTCCCAATATTGATGGTTTGGCAATCTTTTCCCTGAAAAAATGCCCTGTTCCGGCATCTGTATCCTTTTGATGGGGGAATGTATGTACCCACCGGGGATTATATCGATCCAACAAATCCACAACGGTTATTTCAGCAGGTCCACTCGCCATGGATTCGGCTAAATTCAATAATCCCAATGGCCTGTAAAAGAGATCATAGGCTGCAAAATCATGAATCCACGGATTTACAAACAGCATATTGAACTTTTTTTCCATTTGGTAATGTAAAACAATAAAACAATGGGACAAATTTCATTTAAAAGTGTATTTTATGGAAACGATAATCCATAACACTAAGCGTGAAAGGTCCCTATGTTATTTACATTCCGCCTTTCAACAGACCGTTCTCTTTCTTTTACGGATATATCATCCAAAGTAAAGAAATATATCCGGGAATCAGGATGCCGGAACGGTATTGCCATTATTTTTACGCCGCATACGACAGCAGGAATCACCATCAATGAAAATGCAGATCCTCATGTTCAGGATGATATTGCCTGGAAATTCAGGGATTTGATTCCACCGGATGAATCAGAATATCTGCATGGAGAGAGAAACAGTCACAGTCATGTTATGTCTACTCTTACCGGAGCATCGGTCACCCTGATAATCAAGGACGGAAATCCCCTTCTGGGTGTTTGGCAGGGCATTTATTTTTGTGAATTTGATGGTCCTCGGATGCGTACGATCCATATTAAAATCATGAAAGATGTTGAATAATACATGATTCCTTCCTTTCCCGGATTTCCCCGGATTGTACGAACAAAAGGTTCGCCGTTTGATGCCGGAAGAGAAACCGGACAACAATTGGGTCCGACTCTCTCTGGCTACATTGATCTTTATCTTTCTACGGGTCCGTTCCTTCATAAAAATTTTGATTTTTTACATCATTCGCAAAATGCCATGAACTTTTTAGCACGACTGCCGGACCGGTTTCGTCTGGAACTGGAAGGCTTGGCATATGGAGCCCAAATATCTTTGGAACGGGTTGCAGAATGGGTTTCCGCAGAATCATGTTTGTCGCCAAAATGCAGCGGTTTTATTTTGAAGTCCGGGGGAAAAATCTGGATCGGCAGGAATAACGACCTGTGGAGCACCAAACTGTGGGGGTATGCACTGAATCGTGAAATTTTCACCCGTATCCCGACGTTAACATTTGGCCTGGCCGGCGATGTGTTTACTGCTACGGGTTTGAACCGTGCCGGCTTATGGCTTCATTACAATTATCTGAAAGCACCGGATTTGAATAAAGAAACACCGTATTTCCCTCCCAATTATATTCAGATACCGGATATGCTGGAAACCTGCGAATCGATGAATGATGTTTCCCGTTATCTTATGGAAAAAACCCGTTCCGAAGGTATGATGCTTTTTGTTTCCGATTCCGGAAATAATGAACACGGAATTTTTGAATGTACCTGCCGGGAAACTGTTTTCAGGTCTTTGCCGGCTGATCTTGATTTTGCGTATATGGCCGGTACTAATCATTATACGGCATCCCTTTATGATAATTCGTTGGAACCGGATCGGGCAGATTCTCTGAAACGGTATAAAAAACTTGAGAAATGTATGGAATCCTTCCGTGATTCCGGGAAAGCCCCCTGCTTCCAATCACTTAGGGCGATTCTGGCTGATGATCAAATCGAAAAGAGAGATCATGAGTATGGAACGGTTTATGCAAATCTCTACTGTCCTGCAACACATAAGCTGTGGTATACATTTGGAGGTTACCCGGCGGCATCATGCGGGCGATGGAAAGCTGTTATGGAGCACGGGGTTCCGACGGAATGAGGTTATATAGGATTGATAGAAAGTTTAAAAGGTCCATTTAATACCTTTATATGACATTTTAATTAATATTGTAAAAATATGATCAAGTATTAATGAACAGCAAATTACATAAATCTGTATTTTAAAATGTTCTGCTTCAGCAATATTCGCTGAGACAGGTCGGGATAACCTTCGACTTTGTTTTTTTAAGGAATATCTTTCTTCTGATGGAAAATCTTTTGATTTAAAAAAGACTTCTATTGCTGTGCTGTATAATCTTTTGTAAACAAAAAGATAGGTGTGAGATTTTAAATTTTCCAATCCCAACTCCCGAATTAATCCCTTTCAAATATATCTTACTTCGTACTACTGTTCCCTAATACCCTTGTTTACTCAAAATTCCATCGTTTTATCCAGTGTTCGATATTGTATGGCCTCACTAACGTGTTCCGGGAGAATCGTGTCCGATCCCGCAAGATCAGCAATTGTAAGGGCAACTTTCTGAATTCTGCTGAAAGCTCTTGCACTAAGGCCAAGCTGAATACTGGCCTGTTCCAGGAGAATGTTGCACGGTTCATCCAACGGTGCGAATGTCCGTATCATTTGTGTGTTCATATGAGCATTGCAATGTACTTCAGGGTAATCAGCAAAACGGGCTGTTTGTTTTACACGGGCAGTCTGAACTCTTTTCCTGATTTCTTCGGATGATTCTCCATTTCTTTTGTTTTGTAATTCCTTAAATGATACAGCCGGAACGTCCACATGTATGTCTATACGATCCATCAGAGGACCTGAAATCCGTCCCCGGTATGCTTGTATTTGCCCCTCGCTGCAGATACAGGAATGCCCCGGATCTGTACTGTAACCGCAGGGACAGGGATTCATGGCAGAAATCAACATAAACTTTGCCGGGTATGTAAGACTGGTTAATGCCCTGCTGATAGTAACCTCTCCGTCTTCCAGCGGCTGGCGCATGACTTCCAGGACATTCTTTTTAAACTCAGGAAATTCATCAAGGAAGAGAACACCGTTGTGTGCAAGGCTGACTTCCCCCGGTTTGGGATAGCGCCCCCCGCCAACAAGAGCAGAATCGGATATGGTATGGTGCGGTGATCGGAAAGGGCGGGTGGCAAGGAGTCCGCAGCTTCCCGGCAGTAAGCCGGCTATTGAATGGATCTTGGTTGTTTCGAGTGCTTCCTCAAGCGTTGGATCAGGCAGGATGGATGGAAACCGTTTCGCCAGCATGGATTTTCCAGAACCGGGCGGCCCGATCATAATAACATTATGGCCGCCGGCTGCTGCAATTTCCAAAGCCCTTTTGACATGCTCCTGTCCTTTAACTTCAGAGAAATCATGAGAATAAACCCTGTTCTCCATAAAAAGTGTCTTAATATTAACCGTTACAGGCTCTAATTCTGTTGTTCCGTTTAAAATAGCAATTGCTTCTGATAGGGTTGAAACGCCCCAAACTCTGGCTGTGGCAGGAATAGCAGCCTCTACGGCGTTTTCTTTGGGAACAATAATATCTGTTTTTAAAAAACGTTTCATACCCAATGCTATAGGAAGAGCACCTTTAACAGTCCGAACCTGACCGTCTAAGGCCAGTTCCCCGAGTATAATAAAGTCTTCCAGACGTTTAGGAGGGATAATTCCTTCACAGGCCAAGATACCGGCAGCCAGAGGGAGATCAAATGAACTTCCCTCTTTTCTCAGATCTGCGGGAGCAAGGTTTTGTGTGATTTTTCCCCCGGGAAAAGTAAACCCTGAAGATTTGACGGCTGAAACAATTCGTGAAAAACTTTCTTTAACCGCACCTTCAGCCAAACCAACCATGATATGTCGTGGTGTACTGGGAATATGATGGGTCTCAATGGTGATCTGAAAAGCATTCACGCCTTCCAGCCCGGCTGAATAGACCTTTGATAACATATAAACTCCTCATGTATTTGTTCAAAAATAATATGGATATGCAATGAAACAAAATTAATATTATTATTACTATATTCATAAAACATGATAACAGGAATACCTCTTTTTATTTTAACAGGGAGTGGTTAGATTTTCGCCTGTTAAAGGAGAATGTATGAAAGAGTACAGATTAATACTTGTAGCGGGAGCCCGGCCGAACTTTATGAAAATTGCTCCTTTAATGCATGCCCTGAAAGATCATGCTGTAATCCGACCTTATTTGGTTCATACCGGACAGCATTATGATGAAAAAATGTCGGATCTTTTTTTCAGACAATTGAATATTCCGGAACCGGACATCAATCTTGAGGTGGGATCTGCTTCTCATGCTGTTCAAACAGCCATGATTATGGAACGGTTTGAGAAAGTATGTCTGGATATTAAACCGCATATGGTCATGGTAGTGGGAGATGTGAACAGCACAGCGGCATGTACTTTGGTAGCAGCAAAACTTCATATTTTATCCACCCATTACGAAGCAGGATTAAGAAGTCGTGACCGCTCTATGCCGGAAGAGATTAATCGTTTGGTTACAGATGCCATATCGGATTACTTTTTTACAACATCCGTTGATGCTGATGAAAACCTTATCAATGAAGGAATTCCGCAGGAGAAAATATTCATGGTTGGAAATCTTATGATTGATTCTCTGACGGACAATCTTAAAAAGGCCGAATCGGAAACCCGTCCGGTAAAAACAATCGATGGATTGAAGGAAGTCCAGGTCGGTTTGACGGTTCCTTCAGGAGGATACGGAATCATGACTTTTCACCGGCCATCCAATGTTGACAACCCTGAAATGCTGGCTAAACTGGTCCAGGCCTGGGGTTCTGTTTCCAAAAAAATTCCGCTGGTCTTTCCAATACATCCCAGAACAGTGAAAAACTTAAAAACATTTGGTTTGTTAGAAATTCTCCAATCGTTTGAAAATATTTACCTGACCGAGCCGGTCGGATATCTGGAATTTATCCATTTCATCAAACATGCTTTATTTGCATTGACTGATTCCGGCGGAATTCAGGAAGAAACAACAGCTTTGAATATCCCATGCCTGACTATCCGCCCAACAACCGAGCGGCCGGTTACGATTTGGGAAGGGTCCAATAAGCTTATAAAAGTCCATGACATTGAAAATGAAATTGATTTTATTCTTAATGGAGAAGGAAAAACAGGCAATATCCCGAAATATTGGGATGGTCATTCCGCCCGGCGCATTGTTAAAATATTGGAAAAGATTTTTGCTGCAGCAGCCAATCCGGTAGCCGGTCCAGTAGCCGGTAGCCGGTAGCCGGTAGCCGGTAGCCGGTATTGTAACCCACTTCCGTTTTTTGTATCTGAAGATAAAAAATTGGAGGACTCGTGACTGAACATTTGACAAAACAGGATTTTTTGACCAAGGTTTTCAATTATGAACAGAATTCTGATTGGAAATACGAGGGTGATGCGCCCGCAATTATTGATTTTTACGCGGACTGGTGTCAACCGTGTAAAATGGTTGCTCCCATTCTTGAAGAACTTTCTGATCTGTATGGAGATAAACTTCATATCTATAAAGTCAATACAGAAAATGAACAGGAGTTAGCATCCGTATTTGGAATAAGAAGTATTCCGTCTATACTCTTTATTCCTAAAAATGAACAACCGCAAATGGCTGTCGGCGCACTCCCACGGGAAAGCCTGGTTAAAGCGATAGACGAAGTGCTGGGTGTAAAAGTTCCGGCATAAGAATCGTATGTAAATGAATTAAAGCAGATCGGCTGTGCCCGATCTGTTTTTTTTTATGATAATTTTGCGTAGAGATCGTATTCTGTTGCATCCACAATGGTCATGTCGTAAAAATGACCTTCTGTAAGAATCTTATCAGTAAAAACACTGTTATCAATATCCGGTGAATCGGCATACGTCCTGCCGGATGAAATACTGTTTTTCTCATCAACTTTGTCGATAAGCACTCTGATATTGGTTCCTACCAGTGTATGATTTTTAGACAGGGATATATTCTGTTGGAGCTCCATGATCCGGTTAAACCGTTCTTCTTTAATTTCAGCAGGAACATTATCCGGCAGTTGGGCAGCAGTTGTGAATTCTTCTTCGCTGTATTTAAAAACACCCAGTCTGTCAAAGCGGAATGATGAGATAAAATCCAGCATTTCGTTGAATTCACTATCGGTTTCAGTAGGAAAGCCGGTAATCAACGTTGTTCGCAATGCCACATTGGGGATTATATTCCTGGCACGGTTGAGAACGTTTTTTACTGATTCAGTTGATTGTCCTCTTTTCATCAGTTTAAGGATTCGGGAATTTATGTGTTGCACGGGTAAATCGAGATACGGTAGGATTTTTGATGATTTTGCCATTAATTCAAAGAGTCCGTCCGGAATATGTGCCGGATGTCCGTAATGGAGCCGAATCCACGGAATATTCAATTGTTCCATTTCTCTTAAAAGTTCCGTCAGCGTTACCTTTGGACTCAAATCAGTACCGTACATCGTTGAATCCTGAGCAATTAAAATCAGTTCTTTTACACCCTGTTCTATTAAATAGTGTGATTCCTGAAGGATATTATCAATTGTCCGGCTTTTTTGAGGTCCGCGAATTCGCGGTATGGCACAAAACGAACACTGATTGCTGCATCCCTCGGATATTTTTAAATAGGCATAATGACGGGGCGTCATAAGTGATCGCTTGTAAACCGGATCATAAGTAAAAGTGGGATCACCGGATAAATAGCGAATAACGTCAGCCATTTTATTCACCCCAAAAAAAGCATCCACTTCCGGAAGAGACTCCCGAAGTTCTTTTTCATATATTTGCGTTAAACAACCGGTTAAAATCAGCTTTTTTAATACGCCTTCTTTTTTGAGCTCTGTCACACCAACTATTAAATCGATGTTTTCTTCCCGTGCGGATTCAATAAATCCACACGTATTGATTATAATTACTTCGGCTTCATAGGGATTGTCAGTCCACAGTAAATTTGTTTTACCTATGGCGCCTTTCATCACTTCACTGTCAACCAGATTCTTTGAACATCCCAGAGATATGATATGTATTTTCATTTGGATCCTATTAATTCTTTAAAAATTTTATGTATTATCATAAGGAGAAAACCGGAACTGAGCTTTGTTTATTTAGTCATTTCCAAATAAAGAGTCTGTATAAAGGTCGGGATCAAAAGGCAGAAGATCATCAATTTTTTCTCCCAGTCCCACAAATTTCACGGGATATCCAAGTTCTTCATGAATACTTACCAATATTCCACCCTTTGCTGTCCCGTCAAGTTTTGTGATGACTAAACCGGTTACGGGCAGAATTTTCCCAAATTCCCGTGCCTGAATAAGTCCGTTTTGTCCGACAGTTCCGTCTATTACCAGCAGGGATTCATGAGGAGCTTCCGGGATCAGTTTTTTAATAACTCTCAGGATTTTGCTCAGCTCATCCATTAAATGGGATTTATTGTGAAGTCTTCCGGCGGTGTCAATGAGAATGATATCAGTTTCATTACGGATCCCTTTTTGGATCCCGTCATAAATGATTCCGGACGGATTTGTAGCATCCGGATTCTTAATAAAATCGGCGCCAGCCCGTTTTGCCCATGTTTCCAGTTGTTCAACAGCCGCGGCACGGTATGTATCCCCGGCAATAATAAGAGATTTCTTGCCCTGGTCTGCAAAGTATTTGGCTAATTTTCCCAGGGTTGTCGTTTTTCCGGATCCGTTCACACCGCTTACAAGAAGTACAAATGGTTTATATTTTTCCGGTTGAATGGTTATATCATTTTGAGAAAATCGGTCTCGAAAGTCTTCCTTTATAATATCCCGAATCTGGTCATAGCTTTTAATACTTTGTTTTCTGGACGTTGCTTCAATTTTCCGTAAAAGACTTTCAGTAATATGGGGTCCAAAATCTGATTGGTATAAAATAGCTTCAATATCGCCTAAAAAATTCTCATTAATCTTGATTTCCTTGCCAAATATTGATAAAAAACCTTCTCGAAGCCGGTTTCGCGATCGTTGAAAACCATAGTTGAATTTTTGTTCTTTGCTCTCATTTTTTTCTGAATGAAATGAATCATCCTTTTTGTTTCTGAAAAATATCATTGTTACTTGATGTCTCCGGTATCAATTTTTTCTTCCGGTGTTGATTTTATCAGGTTGACCAAATCATAAATATAGATTGCCCAACTGTAAAGCATAAGTCCGGTTGCAATATAAATGACTCCCATACCAATGTCACGCCATTCCGGTTTAAACCATAAAAACAGGCTGAGTGAAGCTACCGTAATAAAAATTTTCCCCGGGACATTGGCGCCGGTTGTTACACCGCGGGAATTATGCAGATGGAGGGCTAAAAGTGATATTGTAAAATCCCGTATAACCAGAAGGTATAGAAACCATATAGGGTATCCCAGTTTATCGACCATAATCAACAGAACAGTAAATCCCACGATTTTATCTGCCAGCGGATCCAATACTTTGCCATAACTAGTAATGTCGTTGTTTTTTCGCGCAGCGTACCCGTCAAGCCAGTCTGAGATGACTGCAAGGGATAACCAGATAATTGATGCACGGAAATTATCTGATGACATGGCATGCACAATTGGCAGTGCCATAAATGCGCGACTGAGACTAATTATATTTGCAAGCGTAAAAAAGTAATGGGGTTTTACCCGACCTGTTCTCAGCTTATCGCGAAGCGTTCTTGCCCTGATGTTTTCCGAGTCATCCATTTTCGGTCCTTTCCAGCCACCTTTCCGCATCCAATGCAGCTGCACAACCGGATCCTGCAGCAGTGACAGCCTGACGATACACCTTATCCTGAACATCCCCACATGCAAAAACTCCTTCCACGCTGGTGTAAGTGGAATCGGGTTTTGTGATTATATAACCGGTTTCATCCATTTCCAATTGCCCCTTAAAGGGTTCGGAGTTAGGTTTATGGCCGATTGCCACAAAATAACCGGCACAGGGGATAACCTCTGTATTGCCTGTTTTAACGTTTTTTATTCGAACTCCGGTTACACCAATCTGGTTCTGTTCTCCAAGGACCTCTTCTACAGTACTGTCCCATTTTATATCAATTTTTGAATGTTCAATGACCCGTTTTGCCATGATTTTTGAAGCGCGGAATTCATCCCTGCGATGGATTACTGTCACTTTTTTCCCAAACCGTGTCAGAAAAAGTGCTTCTTCCATAGCCGTATCACCGCCGCCCACAACGACAATATCTTTATCTTTGTAGAAAAATCCGTCGCAAGTCGCACATGCACTGACACCGTAACCCCTGAGTTTCTGTTCTGATTCGAGTCCGAGATATCTTGCACTGGCACCGGTTGCAATGATCACAGCTTCTGCCTTATATAGCATATCATCATCGGTCCATACTTTAAAAGGGCGTTCGGATAGATTTACCTTATTAACTACTTTAAAAAACGTTTCTGCACCAAATTTGACTGCCTGTTTTCTAAACAGATCCATCATTTCCGGACCGCCGGTTCCTTCCGGAAAGCCGGGAAAATTTTCCACTTCTGTTGTTGTCATTAACTGGCCGCCCGGTTCCATCCCTTCTAAAACCACCGGTTTCAGTCCTCCTCTGGCAGCATAAATAGCCGCTGTAAGTCCGGCAGGACCGGATCCTATGATGATCACTTTTCTGATGTCTTCACTCATGTTATTTGATTCCCCAGCTTTTGAATTGTTTTATGGTTTGGAACACCCTTATCCTTGAATCCTGTATTTTATTTATCTTTTTATTTGAAACAGACCTGCTCTGCTGGTTACAAATTCTCGTCACATTCGAGAGAGATCATCGAGTCAATGGTTTCTCGTTTTCTCACAAGAGTAAGTTTTCCGTTTGAACGGATGAGAACTTCCGGGATTCGGGGAAATGAATTGTAATTTGCCAGGGACATGGAAGAGCAATACGCTCCGGCGGCACCAAACGCCAGAAGATCACCGATTTGCGCAACAGGAAGGTTGATGGGTTCTATCCCTTCGGGATCTCCCGGCAGCGGCGTGAAAATATCACCGCTTTCACAACAGTGTCCCACGATCACAACAGATTCTTCATGGCTGGTTTTTCTGTTTTTGGGATATAATTTTATTGGATGAAGTGATCCGTACAGCGTTGTGCGGGTTAAATCATTCATTCCTGTATCCAGTTTTAAAAAAGTATATCCGCCTTTTCCCGTGGATACTTTATCCATGACCGATGCCAGTAATATGCCGGATTCGGCCACAAGATAGGTCCCGGGTTCAATCTCCAGATTCAGTTTTCTTCCATCTTTTTCCGCAAATGACAGAAATGCTTTTTTAACGGATTCACCAACACGTTGAATATCCGTTGTTTGTTCTCCGGGTGTTCGTGCAACTTTAAAACCGCCGCCCAGATTAAGCGTATGAACCAACGGAAAGTGTTTTACCGCTTCAAGACTCAGACCGGCAACACGTTCCCACACTCCCACATCACCGCCCGAACCGATATGAGTATGGATTTTTGTGATCCTGAGCTTATGCGTTTCAGCAATTTTCTGAACATCTTTGATCCATTCATACCAGATTCCAAAACTGCTGGATAAGCCTCCTACATTGGTTCTGTTGTTATGACCTGAACCAATACCGGGATTGATTCGCACACTTATTTCACTGCCCGGGAAATCCCGGCCGAATTGTTCCAGCTGGTGACAAGATGTGGCATTAAACAGCACGCCGGATTTAAAGAGCTCTTTAATATTGTGAGGATATTCCTGGGCTGTAATTTGAATTTTATCCGGTGAAATACCGGCTGAAATGGCACGTTGAGCTTCATACCCGGAACTGGCATCGAAGTGAAGACCCATTGAATCAAACAATTTCAGTATGAATTGATTGGAATTGGCTTTCATGGCGTATCGTGCAAGGAAACCGTAGGCATGGGGAAATGATAGAATTCTTTCGATTGAATGTCTTAATGTTTGTTCATCATAAACATAAACCGGAGTCTCGATTTTGGAAGCGATCTCTTCTGCCAATGAAGCTGAAAGGAATTCAAAATATTTTTCCATTGCCATCCTGCTATTTCTACCCTGAAATATAAGACAAATTATCTTTGATTTCGAGAACTGTGGACAATTATTTGGCACTTAGCGGCCGTGTTTCATAAATTCTTGCCATGTCAGAATTAAAAAATCGATTCCTTATCATCCGGTTTTCTTCCATGGGAGATATTGCTCTCACGAATCCTGTTCTGGATATCCTGTACGATAAATATGGAAGAGGATGTGTCGATTATGTTACAAAATCACATTTTTCACCCCTGATAGAAAATCATCCGGCTGTAAATCGACTTCTTTGTCCCGGAAAATCCCTGTCGTTGAAAAACCTTCGGCAAAGTATACGCAAGGAGACATATTCCGTCATTCTTGACCTCCATAAGAATGTGAGAAGTTTATATTTAACTGCAGGGCTAAAAAATGTAAAACGTTATAAAAAAGAGATCATGAAGAGAGAACTTCTTTCCCGGTTAAAGATCTATCAGCCTCCATTTCTACATGTGAGCCAGAAGTATATAAATACACTTTTTAAGTCGCCGAATATTCCTCAATCTTTTTTGTACTTACCGGATGAATCGGCAGTCAGAGAAGAAAATCGAGAATTTTATAATACTTTGAAGAGGAGTAAACGGGCTCTGATTCTTGCTCCCGGAGCCAGTAAACCGACAAAAATGCTGCCTATGGAGACATGGGAGCATGTTTTGGCAAGTGTAGGCGATTTATTTGATTACATTGTCGTTATTGGGAATGGACATGCCGAGTCCCGCTGGGCTGATGATGGTTCCAAAAGAAACGATTTGGGGAATATGATCAATCTTACCAGCCGTCTCGAATTAGCTGAACTTATGTTATTTATCTCATTGGGGGAATATTTTGCCGGAAATGACTCGGGTCCGGCTCATATTGCAGCCATGCTTCATATACCGACACTTGTCATATTTGGACAAACCAGTCCGGATTACGGTTTTAAACCTTTGAATAATTCAACGCCTGTCGAGCCTCCTGTCCATCTGATATGCAGGCCTTGTGGACATCTTGGATATAAATCGTGTCCCCTCGGTCATCATGATTGTATGCGGAGCATTGACAGTGAAATGATAATAAATGAAATCAAACATGGTATTCAACGAATTTCTAATATTGAAAAAACAACATAAAATCTGGTGTATTAATCACGCTTGTTTTTTATATTTTCTTATGAACTGAAACACGGGAATATTCTCAAATCATGCAAATTATATATAACTTGCTTTTGCTAATTGCCGCGCCTGTTATTTATATAGCCGGTCTTTTCTCACCTAAAATCTGGCAGGGAATCGTCGGCAGAAAAAATGTTTTGAAAAACATTGAGAAATGGCGTGAGACTATTACAGATAAACATGCTGTTATTTTAATCAACTGTGCATCGCTGGGAGAATATGAACAGGCCAAGCCGGTGATCGAAGGAATTCGCAAAAAGAGTGCAAAAGCACGAATTGCCCTTTCGTTTATTTCACCCAGCGGATATATGAATTTTAAAGAAAAATCTCTTGTGGATATCGTTTTTTATCTGCCCTATGACCTTCCCTGGACTATCCGAAAATTTCTGAACATTCTTAGACCCAATGCAATAATCAATACCAGTTATGACATGTGGGGTAATCTGATGGTCATGGCCAATAAACGGAATATTCCCCAGTATTTGATTTCTGCACGGGTGCGTTCCACCAGCAGTAAAATCAAAATCCTGACCATTCGTTTTTACAAGAAGCTGTATAAAATCTACAAGCGTATTTTTGCTGTTTCCATGGAGGATTACAACAATCTTCGCCTTCTGTTATCCAATATGGAAAATGTTATAATAACCGGAGATACGCGATACGACAGAGTTGAAGAACGATATAAAACCTTAAACAACAAGCATTTATTGCCTGTTTCATGGAAACATAAACCTGTCTTTATTCTGGGTTCCATTCACCGGGAAGATTTGCAGGTTGTATTTCCTGCAATGCAAAAGCTTGAGAACCGGTTTCCGGACCTTCATGTTGTGATTGTCCCGCATGAACCCATGAACGGGAATTATGAGGAAACCTGTAATTATTTCCCCGACACAGTTTTATACAGCCAGTTAATGCCAAAAACAAATCCCAAAAATATATTCGTCGATACAATTGGTGACTTGGCATCTCTGTATTTTTCTTCAACTTTAGCATATGTTGGGGGAGGCTTCGGAAGAAACGGCCTCCATAATGTTATGGAACCTGCCGTCGCGGGTTTGCCTGTTTTTATCGGACCCAAATGTCAGAATTCATTGGAAGCTCAGGCTCTTATCCGTGAGGGCGGTGCTTTTATAGTCAGAAATTCCGAAGAACTATACGGAATTGCTTCTGCCATAATTGATGATAAAGACCAGTATAATAAAATTGCTCAAACGGCCCGGAATTACATCACCCGTTCTCTGGGTGCTTCCGATAAAATTATCACGATCCTGAAAAATGATCAGATTATCTGATATCCGGATCAACCTGTCCCGTCAACAAACGATCCGAATCACTAACTTTACTCTGCAAAAGAATACTCTGTACCTGCTGACCGGCCACTCCGGTTCCGGTAAAACAACGTTTTTAAAGTTTCTCGGCGGGTATTTACCGTCTAATAAAATTCAGGGATCTTTTTCATTACCCAAATCAGCGTTGCTTCTTCAGAATCCAAATCATCAAATGATAACATCCACTGTAAAAAGCGAACTCCAATTTCCTTTGATTCAGCAGGGAATTTCATTACAAAGGATCAATAATAAGGTAAATGCTATAGCTGAGTTTTTTCATATTATGCCGCTTTTGGACGAAAAGCTTTGTAACCTGTCGTTTGGTGAACTTCAAACCGTCATGTTGGCAACGACCTTTCTGATACCTGCTGATTTGTATCTGCTGGATGAACCGACCAGCCATCTGGATCCTATGATGTCGGATAGAATGTTTCAGTGGATTCGCATGGAGGGAAAAAACAAAATTTGTTCATGGGTTATTGCATCTCAATACCCTGATGAATATTGTTATGCAGACCGGGTTTTAATCTTTGAAAATCTGTCTTTGATACAGGATGTTCCTGCCGGTGATTATCCCGGATTGAAAGAATCTGAATCACGGTTTAACAGCCATGAAACGCTTCAATATTAGTATGGAATCGAAACATGATTGTATACCCTTTCAATTTTAAAATAAATGATGTCAAAACTCTGATTAATGAAAATCAAATTGATTTAAGTCCGTACAGAATTACAGGACTCTGTGGACCCATTGGTAGCGGGAAGTCTACGTTTATCAGACTCCTTGTGGATTATACATACAGGGACCTGAAGATTTTCAGTTCATACGGATTCAGTGCATATTTGTCGCAGGATTTAACGCGTTTATTCACCGGCAATACCGTTAATAGTCTCATCGCATTATATCAGGATGACCGCTTTGAAGTGGGACGTTATTTTCAAATTGATAATTTCGAACGCTATATGCAATTATTGGATTTCCCCGGAAAGGACAGATATAATGAATATCTGACGGATTTTTCTGAAGGGGAAAGGCAGAGGTTAGCCATTGCTCTTACGGCTGGTTCTTCTGCAGGGACAGCAGTCTTCGATGAACCGACAACGGCATTGAATAATAAATACCGGCAGCGGTTTTATACCATTGTCAAAGAAATATCGCACAATTCCAGAATTTTTATAATATCCCATCGCATTAATGACATTTTAGCTCTATGCGATTCCATAATCTGGTTTAAAGGTCTGCATATTGTCAAAGCCGGACCTATAGAATCCATGATTAAATTTCCTGAACTGGTCAACCATTATTTTAATGTTAAAAGGATGAAAAAAGAGAGCTGAGCTTGAGCTCGCTGCGCTCGCTGTTCAAGAGTTCAAGGGTTCATGGGTTCAAGAGTTCATGGGTTCATGGGTTCAAGGGTTCATGGGTTCATGAGCTCAAGAGTTCATGGGTTCATGGGTTCAAGGGTTCATGGGTTCATGAGCTCAAGAGTTCATGGGTTCAAGAACCACTTTGAAGGCTAATTGCCTGACAACTGACGACTGACAGAACCATAAGCGTGAATTAAAAGCATAATTGGTTATTCACACTCGAACCAGAAAAAACCCTTAACGACCATGAAACCATCTAAATGCAACAAAAACCGTCAACCGGAACACAATCATATCAACTGAAACAAAATCAACGCACCCACCTGACAACCGGCTACTGATTGGGGGTGGTCAGTGGTTAGTAGCCGGTAGCCAGGTGGGGGCAGGTATGGCGTTAATAAAATATAGAAATTATAATATTAATTTGCACAATGTAGAAAACCGGAGTATTTTATCCCCCGGGGCGGGGGAGGTTATCTTACCAAAATCCTATATCTGACTTTCATTATTACATATCAATCAGATCATAAACAATTCCTCAATCGAATCCAACCAATCAAATCAATCCAGTCAATCGTCCGTTGATATTCAATCCCCGCTACGTGGAGTTCAATCACCTCATGTTGTTCGGTGCTCAATCGCTGCTTCACAGCGTTCAACATCTTGAACATCGAGTTATTCACACTCGAACCAGAAAAAACCCTTAACGACCATGAAACCATCTAAATGCAACAAAAACCGTCAACCGGAACACAATCATATCAACTGAAACAAAATCAACGCACCCACCTGACTACCGGCTACTGACTACCG
>NPIE01000884.1_pt1 | contig 21326 bp, 17 predicted proteins | sample 8637661 | NCBI WGS metagenome assembly NPIE01 (sample SAMN07420842, study PRJNA396082) | bioreactor metagenome | isolation source: sample BA12 brine-fed electro-methanogenic bioreactor BA | place: Japan: Kochi | collected 2016-12-09
GTCGATATGTCGCGGGTTTTAGGCGAGAATACCCAAAAGGTGGGTTGTACGCCTGGCGCAATATTGAATTGAGTGGTCAATTCGGTACTATCCGGAGATCGACCGTTTAATTCGACGATTTCGAGTTTTATGATGATATGGTCGGGGTCGCCGTCGCCGTCGACGTCTTTGGTTTTGATGATCGAGTCGGCGGCCAATTGAGTATCCATTAACGTCGACATGCTGATGTTATTCGTGCCTTTTACGAATGCGGCAATTTCTGCAGGATTGTCGGGGTTGCAAAGTCTCGATTCTTGAATCTCAACGCCGTCGATGACTTGTGCGTCTCTCCATTTCGGTGACGTGAAGTCGGAACAGACTTCTTCCGATTCGCCCAATTCAATTTTAGCGGAAGGCGGCAAGTCATTGGCTGCTTGCAGTTCAAGTGGAACAATAAGCGTCATGGCGCCGCAGAGAAGGGTAAGGAAATTTTTATGCATGCGAAGACCTCTGAAAAAACACACGATTCGAGTCATTGTGACTCGCAAAAAGTGCGAAAGTTTATTTACTCCATATCGACTGAAAAAACGTTTAGATAGAGTTTGTTATTATGATGCTTTAGTGATAGCGCCTGTCCGATGGTTGCCGGCCTTGTCGGTAACGCTTAATGCTTTCTAACTTAAATTAGACGTTTTTCGGTCGTGTAAGAGCGGTAAAAAACATAACTTGTTTGAAAATTATACAGGAGATTCTTTCGTAGCGGTTGATTAAAGTCAAGACCTCGATTCGATTGATTTCATTTCGGTCGGTCACAAAGTGCTCTTTGATAACGGAGAGCCGGTTCTTGGGGGGTATTTCGGATTGATGCACTCGAGAATGTTGTCAGGCGATGCTGTTTCGCGGCTGAGTAATCTTATTAATTTAATGAGGTGTGAGCGACAACTGCATATTTATTCTGGTAAAAAATAAGATATAGACTAGAATTTTTATGACAATATTTGGTCGATCGGAGATGGCTATGGAAAAGAAAATTTATCCTCGTGTTGCTGCGCATTTGCCTGTTGTGGTTACCAATGAAGAGGGGGTACGTCTCAAAGTATTGGCGATTGATACTTCAAGTGACGGGTTCTCGATCCAATGCAATATATTGCAGCGGAATTTGATGACACCGGGCGGATGTTACATCCGTAACGGTCGCCCGGTGGAATTAAATGCATGGCTGGATTTGCCGCTTGCCGGCGATCGCCCTTTACAAGTAAAAGCGCGTTGTAATGTTGAGTTTTCCCGTCGGATAGCGAGGGATCGTTGCGAAATCGGTATGCGATATAAGGATCTCGAAGGTGACGGTTATGAGAACCTTATCCGTTTTATAGAAAATCGACTGGCTTCGAACGAAGTTACGGTGTCGTCTTTATGATCTATATACCTTTCGGACTTCAAATTTCGATAGTGTTCTAAGTGGCGCCGGGGTGTCAGATACTGCTTAGGCGTATTCACTCAGCATCTAAATTCCATAGCCGTTAGCTATGATTAACTATCTTAGATAATTCATCCAGCACCTAAATAAGCCATGATTTTGAATCATTGCCAAAGACCTATGGAATTTAGGTGCTGGATTTAGGTGCTTAGTTCACGGCGACCTTTGACGGCCACCCCTGTTCGATGCCGAATTTTGATCTACGATATGTTATAGCAAGGGGATTTTGCTTGGCGCTGAATCCTCTCTGCTAGCGAAAGGGTTATAAATGGTCGCGTAATGCGGATTGAATGGCTTGCTCCAAATTTTGTAATGTTTCGTGGTCTTGAATCGGGTTAGATTGATAATCGGTAAAATAAAACATGTCTTCTGCGCGGCTTCCTATCGTGGTGATTTTGGCGTCGTGTAGTTGAATGTTGTGATCGTTGAGTACATGGCCGATTTTGGAAAGAAGTCCCGCATGGTCTGTTGTGATGAGTTCCATGACCGTAAAGCGTCTTTGCGGATCCTCGTGAAATGAAATCGTTGTCGGTATTGGAAAGTGTCGAGCTTGCCTCGATTGGCGTCGAATGTTTTTTTGTTTGTTGATGTGGTGTTCTTTTAGATTTTTACGGAGCGCTGTGCAAATATGCACTTCTCGGTGTAAATCCTTGATCGGGTCGCCTGATTGTTCGAGAACTTGGAAGCTGTTCAATACATACTGATCGCTGGTGGTAACGATCCTTGCGTCGAGAATCGTAAGGCCGAGTTGATCGAGGGTCTCGGTGCTGATTGAAAAAATAAAGTCTTCGTTGCGGGTGTAAATAAAGACTTCTGCACTGCCTCGTTGAGTTTGTGGGCGTAGTAACACCAGTGGCAGGTCAGGTTCGTCGCAGGATGCGATCGCAATCGTTTGCCAAGCAATTTCTTCGGCAGTATATCTAAGAAAGTATTCATCGCCGACATGTTTCCATGATGCATGAATAGTCGCTTCGGAAATGCCTAGTTTCAGCAGTTCTTCCAAGGCTTCGGTTTTATTTTCTTCGAGTCTGTCGCTGATATTGATCGGGTTCTTGAGGCCGCGACGCAAGGCGTTGTAGGTTGCGCTATAGAGTTCTTTCAATAATGCGTCTTTCCAAGAGTTCCATAGTTCCGGATTGGTTGCGCGTATGTCTGCGACAGTCAATAAATAAAGATGATTTAAATATTCGGTGCTACCGACTTGAGTGGCGAAATCATGAATGATGTCTGGGTCGCTGATGTCTTTGCGCTGGGCCGTCATCGACATAACCAGATGATTGCGGACTAGCCAGGTGACGAGCTTAGTATCATGTCTAGACAGATCGTGCTGCTGGCAAAATGCTTGGGCGATTTCTTCGCCAACTTGCGAATGATCCCCGCCTTTGCCTTTCGCTATATCGTGAAACAATGCCGCGATATAAAGTAGCTCGGGTCTCGGGATCATCAAAAAAATGTCGTTACAAAATGGCAGTTCGTGGGTGTGCTTTTCTAACGAAAAACGTCGCAAATTGCGAATTACGAATAGGGTGTGTTCGTCCACGGTATATATGTGGAATAAATCGTACTGCATTCTGGCGACGATGTGAGCGAAGCTAGGCAGGTAAGCGGCGAGTACGCCATAGCGATTCATTCGTCGAAGTGCGTGCGTGATGCCTCGCGGTTGGCGTAATATCTCGATGAATAGGTGATTGGCGTGCTTGTCGGTTCTAAATTGATCGTCGATCAGGTGCAGGCTTTTGCGGATTAAGCGAATCGTTTTTGATCGGATACCTTTTAGCGAAGGATTTTGCTGGATGACTAGGAAAATTTCCAATAATGCCAGTGGGTTGTCCTCGAAAAGGCTGTCCGTTTCGGCTTCTAGGTAACCGTTAATAGCGATGAGTTTTGTGGTTTTGGTTTGGATTTGTTGATAAGTCGTTTCTCCGCCGATAAAACGCTCGTTAAATAGTTGTAGTAGCATTTCATTGAGCCGCTCTAGGCCGACTACGGTTTTATAGTAATGCTGCATGAATTCTTCGACGGATTGATTCGGATCGGCGCCTTTGAATCCGAATTGTTCGGCCAAGTCTCGTTGAAAGTCGAATAGCAGGCGATCCTCGCAACGACCGGTTAATAGGTGAAGTGCATAACGGATTCGCCAAAGTACGTTACGCGCAGTGACCAGTTCTTCATATTCGGATTCGGGCAAGAAGCCGTATTTAATTAATTCTTTTAAGGTTGAAGAGCCGTAATGGCGTTTAAAAACCCAGGCAATAATCTGCATGTCGCGAAGTCCGCCGGGTCCTTCCTTGATATTGGGTTCGAGATTGTAAGCGGTATCGTGAAACTTAAAATAGCGATGTTCCTGTTCCTGCATTTTGGCAGCAAAAAACCGGTTTGACGGCCATATCTCTCCGCTGTTTATCGGTTCGAGTACTTTTGCGCACAAGCTCGGATTGCCGCGCAATAGTCTGGTTTCCATTAGACTGGTCATGATGGTTTGGTCGTCGATACAGGATTGAATGCATTCTTCGACTGTGCGTACGCTTAATCCTGGTTTTAAACCGATGTCCCAAAGGAAATTGCAGAATTGTCCTAATACAGCCTGGGTTTCCGTAGAGGCCTCTTTATCCAATAATACGACGATATCGATGTCTGAAAAGGGAAACAATTCTTTTCGCCCGTATCCGCCTACCGCAATCAGGCTCAATTGATCGGCGGTTTCACCGAGGAAATGATCCCAGCCAGTAATCAGGATTTCGTCGACGAAATCAGCCTTGGCAACCAATAAAGGCGTGACCGGTTCTTGTGGGTTAAATGCCCGCTCAAGCTCTAGGTTTTTCGATTTAATGAGCTCTTTAAAAGCAATGATATAATCGGATTGTGTGAAATAGTGGGTATGGGCTAAGGCTTCTGTCACATTTCCTCCTGTCTCAGAGTCAAAATTTCGTAACCGTGGTCAGTGACTAGGATGGTATGTTCCCATTGCGCCGAAAGGCTGCGGTCTTTGGTAACCGCGGTCCAGCCGTCCGCTAACACCTTCACATGGCGTTTGCCTAAATTAAGCATCGGTTCTATCGTAATAATCATGCCGGCTTCAAGGGCAGTGCCTTCTCCTGGTTTGCCGTAGTGCAGCACTTGCGGTTCTTCATGAAACTTTTGGCCTATGCCGTGACCGCAAAATTCGCGGACGACCGAATAGCGATTCGATTCGGCGAATTTTTGTATCGCATGGCCTATATCGCCAAGAGTTGCTCCGTGTTTAACTTGTTCAATGCCCCGATACAGGGCTTCTTGAGTGATTTTCACTAAGCGTTTGGCGTGGGGACTGACTTCGCCAACACAAAACATTTTGCTAGTGTCGCCGTGATAGTCGTCCTTGATGACGGTGATGTCGATATTGACGATATCGCCGTTTTTTAATTTTTTGTTGCTAGGTATGCCGTGGCAAACTTGCTGATTGATCGAAGTGCATATCGATTTGGGGAAGCCGTGGTAATTGAGCGGGGCCGGAATCGCATGTTGAACGTCGACAATATAGTCGTGGCAAATTTGATTAAGTTCTTCGGTGGTGATGCCCGGTACAACATGCGGTTCGATCATTTCCAGTACTTCGGCCGCAAGTCTACCAGCGACGCGCATTTTATCGATTTCACTTGGTGTTTTAATGATGATACCCATGATTTGACGGCTTTATGTTGGCAAGTAAGCTAGTAAGTGAGTTTGCTTGAACAAACTCGCTAAGGAGTTGATCAATGGTGGAGATTACAGTAACTAAAGGCTTGAGCGAACGAAGAAGTCCTGCCAGTTTAGCAGAGAATTAATTGTTGTTAAAATCTAATTATGATATAAAGGCAAGTTCATTTTTGTATTATAAATACTCACGTTTGTCGACACGCTTGGTAGGGTGCCTTTCTTGATTAATTTGAAGGGGGGGTTGCCAAGGGGGGCAGGCGGAGGCGTAACCCAACGAAACATTAAGTTTCATATAATCCGTAGGAGAAAAAAATGGCAGCAGTGTCAATGCGTCAAATGTTAGAAGCGGGTGTTCATTTCGGACATCAGACTCGTTACTGGAATCCCAAGATGGCTAATTACCTATTTGGCGCCCGTAACAAGATTCACATTATCAATCTTGAGAAAACGCTTCCATTGTTTAATGACGCAATGAATTATCTGGGGCAAATGTCCGCGAATAAAGGCACTATCCTGTTTGTTGGCACCAAGAAAGCAGCCCGTAAAGCAGTCGCCGAAGAGGCGAAACGTTGCGGAATGCCTTATGTCGACCATCGCTGGTTGGGCGGCATGCTGACCAATTTCAAGACGATCAAAAAATCGATCAACCGATTGAAAGAATTGGAAGCGATGAAAACGGACGGAACGCTATATCATAAATTTAGCAAAAAAGAAGCGCTGGGGATGGAGCGCGAATTGGAAAAACTCGAACGTAGCTTGGGCGGCATTAAGGATATGAAAGGCGTACCCGATGTATTGTTTGTATTGGATGTCGGTTATGAGAAAAACGCGATTGGCGAAGCCAAAAAACTGGGTATACCTGTAGTTGGAATTGTCGATTCGAACAATTCCCCTGAAAGCGTTGATTACATCATACCGGGTAATGATGACTCCATTAGAGCGGTTAAACTTTACTGCGAATCCGTAGCAGATGCAGTATTGGAAGCGAAATCCGCGACATTGAACTTATCGGCCCAGGTCGATGATTTTGTTGAGGAATCAGAAGTCGAAGCAAACGCAGAGTAAGCGTCGGTGCGGTGAAGGGCAGCTAGCTCTTCAAAGGCAATGGCGCATTGGACTGAAAAGCGCCTCCTAACAGGAGGCGTTTTTTATAGTTAAGAATAAAGAGGAAAAACGAGAAATGAGCATATCAGCTGCAATGGTTAAGGAACTGCGGGAAAGAACCGGTTCCGGTATGATGGAATGCAAAAAGGCACTAGTCGAAGCAAACGGTGATCTGGAAGTCGCTATCGAAAATATGCGAAAAGCCGGTTTAGCAAAAGCCGATAAAAAATCCGGACGGACCGCTGCGGAAGGTGTGGTGGGCGTAAAAGTCAGCGACGATGCTAAAACGGCGGCGATTGCCGACATCAATTGCGAAACTGATTTCGTTGCGAAAGGTGATGATTTCGTCAATTTCGTCAACAATGTTACCGACGCTATTTTAAACGCGGATGTGCAAACACCCGAGCAAGTGTTGGACCTGAAACTGCCAAACGGCAAGACTGTCGACGAGGTTCGTCGCGAACTGATTGCAAAACTGGGTGAAAATATCGCGATTAGACGTTTTGAAAAATACAATTTGTCCGGCGGCGGTGCTGCATGTTATTTGCACGGCAGTAAGATCGGCGTATTGGTAGCGCTGGAAAAAGCCGATGAGACATTAGGTAAGGACATTGCGATGCATGTTGCTGCAATCAACCCGACTTGTGTTTCCGAAGATCAAGTTTCTCAAGAAGCAATTGAGAAAGAAAAAGAAATTTTTTCCGCACAAGCTTTGGAAAGTGGAAAGCCCGCTGAGATTATCGAAAAAATGGTGAGCGGAAGAATCAAAAAGTTTCTTGCCGAAGTTACCTTGTTGGGCCAGCCTTTTGTTAAGGACGACAAAGTCACCGTCGGCGAATTGGTTAAGTCAAAAGGTAATGCCATTATTCGCTTTACCCGGTTCGAAGTTGGCGAAGGTATCGAGAAAAAAGAAGAAAATTTTGCCGAAGAAGTCATGGCGCAAGTCAGAGGCTCATAATTCAATCCCCGGTTTATCCGGGGATTCGTTTTTATACTCCAAGCGGATTATACTCTTCGTAGATCAAAATTCGGCATCGGGGTGCCCGTCAAAGGGCGCCGTAAACCCAGCACCTANNATTCAAAATCATGGCTTATTTAGGTGCTGGTTGAATGCGGATTTTGCAGGAGCAAAAATCCGCCTAACACTTCGGTGCCGTATTTTTGATTTATGAGTGGGTATATATAACTGTTTGCGCAACGCAGAATATGGGCAAAAATCGTGGCGTCGGTCGCCTAAGATAAAATGCACTTTCCTAACCATTTCTCAACTTAAAAATCGATAATGACAAATTTTATCTGCCAGCGAATTTTATTGAAATTAAGCGGCGAAGCATTGATGAGCGAAAAGGGAGGCAGTATCGATGCCGATATCCTGAAACGCTTGGCCGGCGAAATTAAAGAATTATGTGATGCAGGGATACAGGTCGGTCTAGTTGTCGGGGGCGGTAATATTTTGCGCGGCGCGCAAAAAGCTTCCGAAGGTCTTGACCGAGTCACTGGCGATCAAATGGGCATGCTTGCTACTGTAATCAATGCCTTAGCGATGCAGGATGCTTTGGAGTATTTAGGCTTGCAAGTTCGCGTTATGTCTGCATTAAAGATTAATCAAGTGTGCGAAGACTTTATTCGCCGCAGAGCGGTTAGACATCTTGAAAAAGGTCGGGTCGTGATATTTGCTGCCGGAACCGGAAATCCTTTTTTTACTACGGATTCGGCAGCCAGTCTGCGGGCGATTGAGATCGATGCTCAGTTGATGATTAAGGCGACTAAGGTTAAGGGTGTTTATTCGGCTGATCCTGAAAAAGTTAAGGATGCCCGATTTTATCCGAGATTGACCTATGATGAGGCGTTGGATCAACGCTTAAACGTCATGGATGCCACTGCTTTGGTATTGTGCCGCGATAACAATTTGCCGATGCGCGTAATGAATATTTTTGAACAAGGTGCAATAATGCGGCTGATGCAGGGCGAAGATATCGGCTCACTGATTGAACGAGGAACAAAAGCATGATAAGCGATATTCTACAAGATGCGGCTAAGCGAATGGGCAAAAGTGTCGAAGCGCTGAGGAACGAATTTACCAAAATCAGAACAGGCCGGGCGCATCCGAGCCTACTGGATCAAATTACCGTTCCGTATTACGGTGCCGATACGCCGCTTTCACAGGTAGCCAATGTCGCGACCGAGGACTCTCGGACTTTGACGGTTACACCATGGGAAAAAACCATAGTCAAGGCCGTCGAAAAAGCGATAATGGCTTCCGACTTGGGGCTTAACCCTTCCTCTAATGGTAATGTGATTCGTATCCCATTACCGCCGCTAACCGAGGAGCGTCGTCGCGATCTGGTCAAGGTCGTCAAACAAGAAGCCGAGAATGGACGAGTAGCGATACGAAATATTCGCCGCGATGCCAATTCCGATATCAAGGATGCGCTAAAAGAAAAAATGATTTCCGAGGATGAAGCACGCGCGGCCGAAGATAAAATTCAAAAGTTGACCGACCAATACATCAAAGAAATTGAGAAGCACTTGGAAGAAAAAGAAGCGGACTTAATGTCTATTTAATGGAGTAGATTGATGCCTGCAGAATTTGAAACGCTTCCGAAATTGAACCAAAACCCTCGCCATATTGCAATTATCATGGATGGTAACGGGCGTTGGGCACAACAAAGACATATGCCACGTGCAATGGGGCATCAAGCTGGCGTCAAAGCGGTTAGAGCCATTGTTGAATATTGCGCCGAAGCGAATGTCGAAGTATTGTCGTTATTTGCTTTCAGCAGCGAAAATTGGCGCCGGCCCGAGTCTGAAGTCTCGATGTTAATGAACTTGTTTATTTCGACCTTGCAAAGCGAGGTTAACAAGTTGCATCGGAACAATATTCGTTTAAGGTTTATCGGTGAACGTAAAGCTTTTTCTGAAAAATTGCAGGCTAAAATTGCAGAAGGCGAGATTCAAACCCGCGATAATAGCGGTCTGACTTTAGTGATTGCTGCCAATTATGGTGGACGATGGGATATGTCCGAAGCGTTTAAAAAAATAGCTGCGAAAATTCAAAGCGGTGAGCTCAACGAGCAAGAAATCGATGAGGCGCTGATCGGGCAACATTTATCCACCGCCGACTTACCCGAACCGGATTTATTTATCAGAACCGGTGGTGAGCAGCGTGTCAGTAATTTTTTGCTCTGGCAGTTAGCTTATACCGAATTATATTTCACGCCAACCTTATGGCCCGATTTTAATCGGCAATCGCTAGAGGAGGCTATCGGAAGCTTTAGAACTCGGCAAAGGCGTTTCGGGCATACCGGCGAGCAAATCCTCACAAAAGCAGCCCCCCTCTAACTATTTGACTAGATAATAATTATAAAATGTTACTACAGCGAATTATTACGGCTTTGATTCTTGCGCCATTAGTCGTATTGGCCGTCTATTTATTACCAATACCTTATTTTACCCTGATTGTTGCGCTGGTGATGTTGGTTGCCGCATGGGAGTGGACAAGCTTAACCGGTATTGATAGGCCCTCGATGCGGATTTTATTTCTTGTCTTACTCATTTTACCGATGGGCGGTGTTTATTTTTGGACTTATTTTCTGGAAATAGTGGCACAAGTTTTCGATTGGCCGGAAGTCAGGGCGCAGTCCGGTTTATTGGAATGGCTGATTATTTTACCGGTTTTATTTTGGGTGGTAGTGATGTTTCTGATCAGAAATGCATCGGATGCGTTGCTGAAGCTCGAATTAAAAAATGTTTATAAGGGATTGATCGGGTGGGTGATTCTGTTTTTTGCGTGGATGTTTCTTTATCGCATGCGTGCTTTTTACGGTTCCGATATGGTGATGTATTTTCTGCTGTTGATTTGGATTGCAGATATTACCGCCTATTTCGTTGGCAAAAAATTCGGCGCTACCAAACTTGCTCCTGAAATCAGTCCCGGTAAAACCATGGCAGGATTTTACGGGGCTTTGGGAAGCGGCGTCGTTAGTGCGATCGTTTTGAGTTTGGTGTTCGGGTTTAATTTGATGATCGGCTCTGATTTTGTTTTGTTGTCGGTCTTGACCGTTTTGATTTCGATATACGGCGATCTATTTTTTAGCCTAATAAAACGACAGCAGGGCGTTAAGGATACGGGGTCTATTTTGCCGGGACATGGTGGTTTGTTGGATAGGATCGACAGCTTGGTGGCCGGTATCCCGTTTTTCTATGCTGGTATTCTGCTGATTAGAGAGTTATTTTAATGAAAGGTATTTGTATTTTGGGCGCGACCGGTTCTATCGGTGTTAGCACGCTGGATGTGGTTGCTCGTCATTCGAATCGGTATAGGGTCGTTGCGCTGACCGCGAACAATAATATCGATCTGCTGTACGACCAATGCATCATACATCGCCCTGACTATGTTGTCGTAGTTGATGAAGATAAGGCTAAACAATTTGCAGAACGCATAGCTACATCGCCGGTATCCGATATCAAGGTGCTATCGGGAGCCGAATCGTTGCAGCAAGTAGCCACACTGGATAGTGTTGATTCGGTAATGGCGGCAATCGTCGGTGCAGCTGGTTTATTACCAACTTTGGCGGCTGCTAAAGCCGGTAAAACCGTATTGCTGGCAAATAAAGAAGCGTTGGTGATGTCCGGCGATATTTTCATGAAAGCGGTTACCGAGTCCGGTGCGCATTTGCTGCCGATCGATAGCGAGCATAATGCCATTTTTCAATGCATGCCGGCAGATTACTGTACGGGTCAAGAGGCTAAGGAAGCGCGGCGAATTTTGTTGACTGCCTCGGGCGGCCCGTTCAGAACTAAGCCGGTCGAAGAGTTGGTCGATGTCACTCCGGATCAAGCTGTCGCGCATCCGAATTGGGATATGGGACGCAAGATTTCTGTTGATTCCGCAACTATGATGAATAAAGGGCTTGAATTGATTGAAGCCTGTTTATTGTTCAATATGTCGCCGGATAAAATTCAAGTGGTGATCCATCCGCAAAGCGTGATTCATTCAATGGTCGATTATGTCGACGGCACTGTGTTGGCGCAAATGGGTAACCCCGATATGCGAATACCCATTGCGCATGCGATGGCGTGGCCGGAGCGCTTCGACTCCGGTGCGGCGCCGCTGAATATATTCGACGTTAAGCACATGGATTTCGAACAACCCGATCTTCAGCGTTTCCCTTGTTTACGCTTGGCGATTGAAGCTGTCGAGGCAGGCGGTATTATGCCGGCTGTATTAAATGCAGCTAATGAAATCGCGGTTGCTGCCTTTTTGGACGAGAAAGTCCGTTTTACCGACATTCCTTTCATTATTGAACGGAGCATGCATCAATTCAAAGCCGATCCGGCGGATACGCTGGATATTGTATTGGCAGCCGATAGCAAAGCCCGTGAAGTGGCTGAGCGTATCGTCGAAGAACTTAAGCGTTAATTGGGTTAATGAGTACGCTATTTTATTTTATTGTCGCGATCGGTATTCTGGTTTCGTTTCATGAATTCGGTCATTTTTGGGTCGCGCGAAAAACCGGCGTCAAAGTACTTAGGTTTTCAGTCGGGTTTGGTAAAGTCATTTGGTCTTATCAGAAATCGCCTGCGTCGACCGAATATGTCATCTCGGCAATACCTCTAGGCGGCTATGTCAAAATGGTTGACGAACGCGAAGGCAAAGTGGTTGATGAAGATTTGCCTTTCGCATTCAACCGCCAACCATTATGGGCGCGGTCGGCGATTGTCGCGGCCGGACCATTATTCAATCTAATGCTTGCCGTGCTGTTTTTCTGGATCGTGTTGTTTATCGGTGAAACCGGCTTACGCCCGATTATCGGTCATGTCGAGACTGGTACGCTTGCCGCCGAAGCCGGTTTGCTCGAAGGCGAGGAGATCGTAGCGGTCGATCAAAAGAACACCGCGACTTGGTCGGAGGTTATTGAGTCGATTTTCTCGGCGGCCATGACCGGTCGAGAAAGTGTCGATGTTACGGTAAAAAACATCGATGAACAGCAGCATTCGCGGCTTATCAACCTTCCTGAAGAATTGCGAAGTGAGCCTGATAAACTTTACGATAAATTAGGTCTCAAACCATGGATGCCGCAGCTTAGACCGGTCGTCGGGCGAGTGCTGGAAGGCATGCCGGCGGCCGATGCCGGATTACAGTCCGGTGATTTGATTGTTTCTGCTAATGGTGAGCCGATCAATACCTGGTTGCAATGGGTCGACTATGTGCAAAATAGCCCAGGGAGAGTTATCGACCTGACTATTGAAAGACAAGGCGTGCAATTGAGTCTCGAAATAACGCCTCAAAAAGTCGTCGAAAAGGACGAGGTTGTCGGTAAAATCGGAGCGGCCGCTGAAATTCCAGAAGACTTGATGGCGTCGTTGCAAGTGCGCAATGATTTGCCGCTTTGGCCGGCTCTGACGGGGGCTGTTTCGAGAACCGTTTTTTTTAGTACCGCAACACTCAAAATGATGGGTCAGATGATTGTCGGTAATGCTTCTGTGAAAAATCTTAGCGGTCCAATCAGTATCGCCCAGTTTGCCGGGCTTTCGGCTGAGCGCGGGTTTGTCGAATTTCTGTCTTTCTTAGCGAAAGTTAGCATCAGTCTTGGGGTGCTTAATTTATTGCCGATTCCGGTGTTAGACGGTGGCCATTTATTGTTTTTTGCGATTGAAGCGATTAAAGGTAGCCCCGTCTCGGAAAAATTCCAGGTTGTGTTACAACAGGTCGGTATTTTGTTGCTACTGTCGTTGATGGTATTGGCTTTATTTTTGGATTTGGAACGTTTATTTCAATGAAAAAAACCGCTTTAAAGCATTTATCCAAGAAAAAGCATTTCACCATGAAGATCAGGTAGAACAAAAAGTTAATTCAATAACTTGCTCAGCCTTAACAAATGAAACCCCATAACCTAAAGACCGAAAAATGTTAGAGCTGGGCTTGCTATTCATTTGTATAGAACTTTCGCTCATCAAAAAGATTAGCGAGAATGTATAGGTATATTCTTGAAATCCTTCATTTGCTTCATGGTTAAACTGCCGAATTTAGGTTAATGTTTGCTTTTCGCACTTTAAATTTCTGTAGTGCCTAAGGAGGCATTCCGGTGCCGAATTTTGATCTATATCAAAAATCAAAACCAAGCCGATAGAAAATCGCCGTATAGCGGCTTCTATTTTTTTATAGGGTAATGAACAAAACACTCGGACGACAGTCCTACAAACGCATTAGTCAATTTGAATTTATGGAAACGTTATGAAACAAATACTTAAAACAGCGATATTGCTTGGTTCGGTTTTAGGCGTGAGCGTTGTTCAAGCCGATGAAGCAGCCATCAAGGAGGCTTTAAAAAAATCGATGCCAAATTTCAATCCTGACTTGATTAAGCCTTCCGAAGTGAAGGGGGTTTATGAAGTCACGGCGGGCCCAACCATTTTTTATGTCTCCGATGACGGTAAATACTTATTCCAAGGGCGCTTGATCGACCTGGAAGCGAGAACCGATTTGACCGAAGCGAAAATGGCTAATGCGCGAAAGAATACGCTGGAAAAGTTAGGACAAGATCAAATGATCGTGTTCAAGCCGAAATTAGGTCAGCATAAAGTATTTATTTTTACCGATATCGATTGCGGCTACTGTCGGAAACTGCATTCCGAGATTGATCAATATATGGCTGAAGGCATTACTGTTCAATATTTGTTTTATCCGAGAGCGGGAAAGGGCTCTGATTCTTATACCAAAGCCGTTTCGGTATGGTGTGCGGAGGATCGTAATGATGCTTTAACCAAAGCCAAGCAAGGGAAAACCCCCGAAGCCAAGACCTGTACCAATCCGGTCGATGCGCACATGAAGCTCGGTAACGATTTCGAAGCGCGCGGAACGCCGATGATAGTCACTGAACAAGGTTCTGTATATCCGGGTTACTTACCGGCCAAGCAACTGGTTGAAGTATTGCGCGAAGAAAAAGGTTTATAGAATATCCGGCTAGGTTGTGTTGGGTGCTTGAGAACGTTTATTCTATAACTGGCTCGCATCAAATGGTGGCGCTTCCTTAAGAATCGCCAAAATTTGAAGCGCGAAAGGTATATATATTTCGTGCGGCCATGTTTTCGGATTTTATGGCAATACGCTTCGATAAAGGAGTTTAAATTGCTATTAATTTATAATTTGCTAATATACTAACAAATTATAAGTCCATGAGGTACAAGACGATGAATTCTCCGATCAATCAACAACGCCGACAATGGTTAAAGTATGCCGCTTTTGCGGCAGCCGGTGCGGCGACGTACCCCTCTTGGGCGCAATCGGGCGGAGCCTTTAAAGCGGTCAATACGCCTTCTGCGAATTTTCATCCCGATGTGGAAATTGAACTGACGCAGGATATCGCGCAGGTTCCTATCTTCGAAGGGCCTGAAACCCGAGTTTGGAAAGTGCGGGCTAAAGTTCTTAAAGGTCCGGCTTCATCGATAGAAAATCACCCCGATACCTATCTTGCGCCGACGATTCGCCTGAAAAAAGGCCAAAAAGTCAGAATTCATTTGAATAACAATTTACCGGCGCATTCGATTTTGCATTGGCACGGACTGCATGTGCCGGCCAACATGGACGGCAATCCGATGTACGCGGTCAGTCACGGCGAATCTTATATCTATGAATTCGAAATTTTGAATCGTGCCGGAACCTACTGGTATCACGCTCACACCCATAGCGTCACCGCCCGACAAGTCTATTCGGGTCTTGCCGGCTTGTTTATTGTGCATGACGATGAAGAACGGGCTTTGAATTTGCCCAAGGGTGAATTTGATCTGCCGTTGGTCATCCAAGACAGAAGCTTTGATAAGAATAATCAGCTCGTCTACAGCGACCACATGATGCAACGCATGCAGGGCTTTCTCGGCGATCGGATTTTTGTCAACGGCCGGCCCGATTATGTGTTCCCTGTCGCGGGACAGGCCTATCGGCTGCGATTACTGAACGGGTCAAATTCGCGGATCTATAAACTGGCCTGGTCGGACGGCAGTAAAATGACCGTGATCGGTACCGACGGCGGATTGCTGGAAAGGCCGAAGCAGTATTCCTATGTGATGTTGGCCCCAGGCGAAAGAATCGAGCTTTGGGCCGATTTCAGCGGTCGTTCGGTTGGTTCTGAGATAAGCATGCGCAGCTTGTCGTTCGATATTGCGACACACGGTCATGGCGGCATGGGCATGATGGGTGGCGGTCGCGGAATGATGGGCGGAGGACGGCGCGGCATGATGGGCGGGGGTATGGGCATGATGCACTCTTCCGGTCTGCCGTCGGGTAGTGAATTTTCTTTATTTAACGTTAAAGTGATTAAAGCCGGCAAATCGTCGCAGAGTTTACCGGAGCGCTTATCCACGATACCTAAGTTGAATGTTCGCGATGCTGCGAATAACAAAGATCCAAGAACCATTAGATTGTCGATGCGGCACATGTCGGCGTTATTGAATGGGCGTTCCTACAAAATGGACGATGTTCGCGACGATGAAATCATTCCTGTCAATAGCTTGCAAGTCATCGAATTCGACAATGGATACAGTGGCATGAGCGGCATGCCGATGCCTCATCCGATGCATTTACACGGCGAACAATTTCAAATCATCAAACGCCAAGTCAATCCGAAATCGAGAGAAGCGTACCGAACGATTTCCGGTGGATTGGTCTGGGGCGGTTGGAAGGATACGGCGTTGGTGATGCCCGGCGAAAAGGTGACTGTATTGAAACCATTCAATGATTTTATAGGGCTATTCATGTATCACTGCCATAATCTCGAGCATGAAGATATGGGTATGATGCGGGATTTCTTAATAAAATAATCTGAGTTCGGTTTATACTCATCGTAGATCAAAGCATGTAGACCGTATGCAGCGAAGCGGAATAGGGGAATGGCGTGGCTCCGAGCTTCCCGGATTGCGCTACGCTCCATCCGGGCTACGCTGCTTAGACCCGCCGGAAGCGGTCGGTAGCGATTTGGCAGCGGGGTCTGTGCTTAGCTTGATACTTATGGACAAACACTCCCCGCGACGATCGCTAGCCAAGGCTGCTCATGAGCGGGCTTGCCTTTAGGGCGGTAATAATGATCGAGCACGGTGAAGCCGGCTTCCTCCAGATACTGTTTACTGGTTTCGAATGTCATGAAATGACCATAGCGTTGCCCGGACCAACCTTCCTCGTCATTGCCGCGCGGATTCGAGGAAAATAAAATGCCGCCAGGCTTTAATGTTGCATGCAAGGTTTTAAGTACCCGCGGCAGCTCCCGGCTCGGCACATGAAATAACGAGGCATTGGCGAAGATGCCGTCGAAACGTTGCTTGGCAAGGTTTAGGTTAAGGAAATTTTGATGCAGAATCTCGCAGCCTGTAAGACTGCGGGCCATCGCGCAAAACGCCTCGCAACCGTCTAGGCCGATCGGTCGATGTCCCAGAGACTTAAAATAGTGAATATCCCGTCCAGGTCCGCAGCCCAAATCTAAAATATCCAGCGCTTTATCTTTAGGCAACGGGGCTAAAAAGGCCTCGTAGTTCTGAGCTACGTCATGATCTTTGGTGCCTAGCCAAAAGGATTCGGCGTTGTGTTGATAATGACTGAGCGTCAATGATTCAATTTGAGCTAAGCCTTCTTCTTTGCGTTCCATCTTTCACCTGATAGTCGATGTTTGGGTAAAAAGGGAGTAAAGGTATGGATTTTCAATAAGCCTCAAGCAGCTTGCAAGATATGGCTTATTTCATCGAGCATGCTTCGATAGTCGAGATAGTCAATGCGAATGGCGACCAATTCGTCATTATGCTGCAAGCGTAAGGACGGATAGCTCGACACGCCCATGTTTCGAGCCAATTGAATTTCTTGCTGTAATTCATCATCAATCGCCGGGCTCAACAAGTCTTTACCGAATAAAGAGGTGTCTAAGCCGATTTCGGCGGCGCATTCCAGAAGCGTGCCGGTCAGCGACGGGTTTTTGGCGCGTTCATAATAGGCCGACTGGATAGCCTTTAGCATGGGAATCTCATGATCGGGACTTTGCTTTCTGGCCGCTAATAGCGCACGACAAGCCGGATAAGTTGAGCGGATCGGCGTATTGACAGCCCAAAATTCGAAATTAAAACGGACTTCGGGTACGGTTTGTTCGATTCGGCGCCAGTTTTGTTGAATGGCTTGCCGCATAGACTCGGGCATCGGCGTGGTGGAGTCCGGAGCCAAACCGCCCAACAGATAAATCAAACGGATAGATTGTGGTAGGTTGCTTTGTAAGGCGCTAAAGCTCGAGCGGAATGCATAGCACCAACTGCACATGGGGTCATGGATATAGAATAAACGAATTGTCGGCATGGTCAGTCTACGTGCAATAAAATGCCCCTCATTGTAACCAGTGCGTTGAAGCCGCGTCAAAACACGAAAAAGTCAAGCTTAAGAATCCCTGTTTCGATTGAGAAAGCAGTAATTCCCAGTTTGAGCATTCTCGCTGGATTTAGGGTGTGGGNNATCCCTGTCGAGGAACGCCGTGAATCCATCCATGGGGGCTTGACGTCAGCGCTCCCTGCTGCCGACATCCTCGTCAAGCATACCCCACACCCTGTTTGATCCCCAAATTGGGAATTGCTGTTGAGAAAGCCTGTACTTGCGGACATGGGAGAGGGCGCTTAAACTAAGCGGGTTATAAATTCATTTCCAAAATAATTTTATGAAATCAACGGCCAAAATCGTTTTTGGTTTGGTTATGGCAGCCTTGCTCGGCGCATGCGTCGCGCCAAGGCCTGCCGCTATTTCCGATATCACTTTCGCTACCACCGCTGCCGCCAAGCCGCAAGCCCAGCCTGATCGGAACCTTTATTTTATCCCTCAGCTGTCGCCGTCGTTGGATGGTCAAAGAACTGTCGAAGATGTCCTACAGGCTTACGGCCCGTATGCAACGCTCAAGCTTGCATCTTATTTCGCCAAGGCCAATGTTTCTTATCCGCCAAGTGAAATCGTCTTTATCGCTCTGAAACAGGAAAAAAAACTGGAGCTATGGGCCAGAGGCAGCGGCGAATTTCGATTTATCCGCGACTATGACATTCAAGCCGCCAGTGGTGTTGCGGGCCCTAAATTACGTCAAGGGGACGAGCAGGTGCCGGAGGGTATTTACCATATCGAGGGGTTGAACCCGAACAGTCATTATCACTTGTCGATGAAGATCAATTACCCTAACGAATTCGATCGCTTTCATGCCTGGCAGGAAGGACGTAGCAAGCCGGGGTCGGATATTTTCATCCATGGCAAAGCCAGCTCCATCGGTTGCCTGGCCATGGGTGATGAAGCAATAGAAGAGCTTTTCGTGTTGACCGCGAATGTGGGCGTTGACAATGTAAAGGTCGTGATTGCACCGCATGACCCCAGGGTTTATCCGCTGGTGGCCGATACCGAAAAACTACCCGATTGGACTTTTGAACTTTATTCGAATATCTCCCGTGAAATCAATGCACTGTCTCCTACAGTGAGGTCGGTAAAAACCGGGCTGTGATCCTCAAGGCTGGATTTTCATTATTCCCAAGCTCTGCGGTTCAGGGGGGGGCGCTGCTTCGTAACCCTAAAGTTAGGCCTTGACAGAATAAGTAGTGCACGCATTCAGGCTCGAATGCGCTTCAAAAGCTTGCCATCCATGGCGGAATGAAGGGCTTCCCTTGGCTTAATGGTAGTGGGACACTCTGCGGGGATGATTGGTTAGGCATTATCTTAGAGAAAGTTCTCGAGCGATACGGTTTCTCAATTGATAAGGTACATTTTCATTCATCACGATGGCAAAAGGCTGCCATTCGCCGCGTTTGACTAAGTAACCTGCTAACGAACTGACGCCGGTTAGGGTTCCGGTTTTCGCGTAGACGCCGGGCTCGATTTCCGGTAACAAGTGTTTCCATGGCCGGAAGGCTTGCAAGAGTTCGGTCAGTTGCTGCGGCGATAGACGGTTATTACGAGATAGGCCGGCGCCATCTTCAAATGTAAAATTCTTCCAAGCGAAATGCCGAGATAAGGATTCTTCCATATATCGCTGAACATCGGCAGTATTCGCTGGGTGTTGATAGGTTTCCGAACTCAGCATCAAAATTAGCTGGTTAGCAACGAAATTAGTCGAATATTTCAACATCGTACGCACGATTTCGCCGAGTGTTTTGCTATTGGTGTGCGTATAAAATACTGGTTGATTCGGTACTTTGCCGAAAACGATTCGCGGATCGACCTCAATTCCTTGTGCCCGTAAAAAGGCAGCCATTAATTCGGCAAAATAGCTTTCCGCATTGCTTGGATTTCGGCCGGTATTGACGCGCAACTCGCCGCTATTGATCGAGCGGCCTAGGCTTTTCGCGTATGGGGTTAGCGGTGTTTGGGGCTCGGCAGACAGTACTTTTCCGTTAATCTTTTTGATTGCTATTGTGTTGAAGTTCGCCGCCGTTGCTGAAGGTACCGCATCGTAAGGATTGTTCGTGGTTCCGGTGCCCGGTAAAACCAAACCTGCTTGAAAAAGAGAGTTGTCGAGGCCTAAGGCTTTAACTTGTTGCAGACCCTTTTGTTTCAGACTTCGAGCAATCCGGGCGATTTCTTCGGAAACCAGATAAGGATCGCCGCTTCCTTTTATCCATAAAGTTTGCGATGGTTCATCCCAATAGAACTGAGTACGAAAACGATGAGCTTCGCCCCAGTGCATTAATGCTAGCCAGGCTGTGGCTAACTTGGTTGTTGAGGCCGGAATTAAAGGCCTATCGGCGTGATCGGCACGTATCGTTCGCCCATTTGAATCTAAAATGATGAGCCCTGCGTTATGTAGTTCTGAAAAAGCGGTTAGGGCTTCATCCGCATGGCCGAGGACAGGCAAGACAAGCGATAAATAAATCAGGTAGCAAATTCGGCGCATTTAAAATTTCCAGGAACGAAAGTGTTATATCTTAATGTCATTATTTAATTAAATACAATAGCTTATAGTATTTAACATGTCTTTTATTTATAAGGTGTCGACAGTATAGGAATGAAGGCATCGGGTTATTCGATAGTCATTCCCTGACGCCGACACCTGTCTTCCGGCATTTTAAAAAATTCGATCTAAATCTCATCGTCAACAATAAAAGTCATTTTTTTGTGACGGACCATTCAATATGTTAGGCAAATTGTCTCACTTTGAACTACTTTGAAAAATGAAAATTCATTGTCGGCTAGATTACATACAAGATTTCTATTTTGTATTGGAGGGGGCGTAGTAATGAAAACGATACCCGGTAAAGTTTCATTTCAGAGTTATTTATTTTTTCTTATTATAGTTTTTTTTCTACCAATTAACGCAAAGGCACAAGAAGCAAGCGATCTATTAACGGTAAGATTAGTCAGCGGAGCGACCGGGCAGGCGATTTCCGAACAATCGGTTACAGCTTATGAGGTTTTAAGCGACGGGTCTGAAAAATGGGCGCGGCGCGCCACTACCGACGCTCAAGGTGTTGTCGATTTATCCTTGCCTGGGTTAATGCAAGGGAGTCAATATTTATTAAAAACGGCCAATCCATTCGATGGCCGAACCAAGGTAAGTCAATTGATCGGCCAGGCGGGTAGTTTTACCTTCTTAGTCGGCAACAAATTGTTGAATGTGGCAGTCTCCGACGGTATCGGTAATACGCCGCTGGCAAACCAAGAAGTGATCGTCATGACTCGCGAGTCGGACGGCAGCTTGAAATGGTTCCGCCGGGAACATACCGATGCTAATGGTCAATTGAGCCTGGACTTGCCTGGCTTGGGTAACGGTACCGACTATGTTCTGCGTACGACCAAGAAACACGGCAGCGGCATCGTTTATTCCTCCGATATTCAACAAACCGGCAATCACGTCTTTAAGGTCGGCAATGTCCGGGTCAAAGCGGTCAACGGTCAAACCGGCGGCGCCTTGGCGGAATACCGGGTCAACGCCTATGTTCACCAGGCCGACGGCAAGGATGTATATGTCAGCGGCAGCGCGACCCATACCGACGCCAACGGCTTCGCCGATTTCGATCTGCCGGAGTTGGGTAACGGCACAACCTATGTGTTCAAGGCGCAAAGTACTTTCGACAATCGCTGGTTGAGCAGCGACATCGT
>NPIE01033151.1_pt2 | contig 21313 bp, 22 predicted proteins | sample 8637661 | NCBI WGS metagenome assembly NPIE01 (sample SAMN07420842, study PRJNA396082) | bioreactor metagenome | isolation source: sample BA12 brine-fed electro-methanogenic bioreactor BA | place: Japan: Kochi | collected 2016-12-09
CAGCATGTATGACCAGCGGCTGGCGGAAGTGTGATCGGATATGATCAACCGATCAAAAACAGGTGGAACAGCCTGAACCGACGAAAAAGATCCAGGTTTGCGTTGACAGCAAAACAGGTTACATTCTGAAGTCATAAACCGGTGTCCTAAAAAAAAGATGAAAAATGGAATCAAAACAAACCCAAATCTTGCTCACACAATGTGATGAACTCAACAACCAGTTAAACGCGCTTCTTTCGGTGGCATCGGATTTGGCGTCAGAGCTGGATTTCAATATCCTGTTCCCTTTAATTGTCACAAAAATTTCTGAAATGATGAAAGCGGAACGGACCAGTCTTTATCTGCTGGATCTGGATCGCAATGAATTGTGGACCAAGGCCGCCGAAGGAATCGATGCCATTCGGGTCCCGGTGGGAGAAGGTATCAGCGGCCGGGTGGCTCGGACCGGTGAAATGCTCAACATCGAAGATGCCTGGAAACTTCCGTATTTCAACAGGGATTTCGACCAGAAAAACAACTTCAGAACCCGATCCGTATTGTGTCTGCCCATCAAAAACCACAATGGAGAAAAAATCGGGATTCTCCAGGTGATCAACAAAAAAGACAAACCCCGATTTGATGCCCAGGATGAATGGTTCTGTAAAGGTCTGGCCGCTCAGGTAGGCATCGCGCTGGAAAATGCCATTCTGCATGACGAAATGAAGCTCGCATTTAAGAAATCGATCCAGACTCTGGCGGCAACCGTTGATGCCAAACATCCATTGACGGCGGGCCATTCCCGGCGGGTGACAGATTACAGCATGAAAATTTCACATAAAATGGGCCTTCCTCAGCAGGCACAGGACAATTTGTATTATGCAGCCCTGCTCCATGATATCGGGAAAATCGGCATTCCTGATGCCGTCTTGCTCAAAAACGGCCCCTTCACCCCTGAAGAACGCCGGGAAATGAACACCCATCCAACAAAGGCCGAACATATTCTGAACAATTTCTATTTTCCAAGGGCATTGCGCCGTGTTCCCTGGATTGCGGCGTGCCATCACGAAAAAATTGATGGAACCGGATATCCCCGGGGATTGACCGGAGAACAGATACCTCTGGAATCAAGAATCATAGCTGTGGCCGATGTGTTCGATGCACTGACATCTCCCAGGGATTACCCCAAGTATGCCTTTGGAAAAATTCTGAAAGAACGAATCCTTTCTGTTGAAAAAGCGGTCTCTATCCTGAAAAACGACGCGGGCACCCATTTTGACCCAGGGGCGGTCGAAGCCTTTCTAATCTGCCTGAGCGAAATCACCCTTGAAACACACTGACCCGGTCCATCATTTTTGACATAGATAGTGGATATTAAAAGGATCATGGTCCATTTCCAGGACATGTATCCGATCGAAACCGGCCTGTTCGAGCAAAGACACGGCAAGGTTCCGGCCCCACATCATGCCCAGGCCCCGGCCCTGATCGGACAGCCCGACGGGCATGCAGTGCATGAGGCTGACCGTATAGAGAAACGGCCCCATGGGGTGATCCAGGTTGCCGGCCGGATGACTGGCCGCATCGATATCGATCATTGAAAACAGCCCGCCCGGGGCCAGCATGTGCCTCACCCCTCTGAGTGCGGCCAGAGGATGCGACTGGTCATGAATGGCATCAAACGCGGTGATATACTCAAAAGCATCAGATAACGATGCATCTTTTTCAATGGCGGCCGCATCCTTTTCCTGAAAGGTCAGGTTCGTCAGCCCCAGATCGGCAGCGGTCTGCCGGGCCTGGTCAATGGCGGGTGCATCATTGTCAATCCCCACAAAGACGGATGCGGTGAAATGCCGGGCCATCAAGTGAAGGGCAACCCCCTGGCCGCACCCCAGATCACACACCCGGATCCCTTTTTCCAGGCGGGCAACCAAATGTCCGTCATCCACCTGGGGCAGAAACTGCGAAATCAGTACCTGCCGGTGCTTGGCGTGGGACAGCTGAGCCATGAAGGCCTGAAACCGGGGATAGGCGGAGAATTCGATGCCCGCGCCGGTCGGGAAATCCTCCAGGACCCGGGCCATGGCAATCTGTGTGAGCAGCGGAATTTCCTGGGTATACACCCCCATGTTCCCGCTGCCGGCGTTCCGGGTCAGCAGGGCTGCATGGGCCGTCGGAAGATAAAATCGGGGTTCGTCAGATCCGTTTTCACTGTGGGACGGGTCGGGCGGATGGATCTCAATAATCTGGCCGGTGCACATGATACCCAGCCATTCTTCCACATACCGCTGATGAAGTCCGGCGGCCCGGGCCAGTTCCCTGCCGGTGACCGGACGGTCCAGCTCCGCCATCACATCAAAAATCTTCAATTGATATCCCAGGGCAAGACCCAGATTCAATGCCCCATGGTTGAGAATCTCCGTCAGCCGCCTGCTGAAATCGGCCGCTCTGTCCTGTGCCATTTGTTTCCGGTTCCTTTGTTCAATGTTGCATTCAAATCATCACTATCGTTACTATACTTGAATCGTTGGGAATTTCAACTCCCCGATGAACGCCCGGTCCTCTATTCCCTTGATTTTTCCACGTGTTTCAGATAGGTTATGATCCTTGTTTGCATTGGTTTCAAAGGGGATTTATGCCGGTAGTCCGTTTACAAAACGTGTCCAAATCCTTTAATAATCAACGGGTGATCGATGACCTGAGCCTCGATGTCCGCAAAGGAGAATTTCTAACCCTGCTCGGTCCGTCCGGGTGTGGCAAAACCACGGTGCTCCGGCTGATCGCCGGACTGGAGACCTGTGACACAGGGTCGGTGTTCATCAACGGCCGGGACCAGACCCGGCTGCCGGCCTGCGACCGGGATGTCAATACGGTGTTCCAGAGTTATGCATTGTTTCCCCATATGACCGTATTCGACAACATCGCTTTTGGACTGAAACTCAAAAAAATTCCCTCCCGCCAGATCCGGGAACGGGTCAGGGAAAGTCTGGCACTGGTAAAACTGGAAGGTCTGGAATCCCGGTCCATCCACCGGCTTTCCGGTGGTCAGCAGCAGCGGGTGGCCATTGCCAGGGCCATTGTGAATCAGCCGTTGATCCTGCTGTTGGACGAACCCCTGAGCGCCCTGGACTACAAACTGCGGAAACAGATGCGGCTGGATCTGCGGCAGCTTCACCGGCAGCTGGGCATCACCTTTGTGTTCGTAACCCATGACCAGGAAGAGGCATTGACCCTGTCCGACCGGGTGGTGGTGATGAATCACGGCACCATTCAGCAGACCGGAACCCCTAAAGATATTTATGAAACACCGGTCAATCTGTTTGTGGCGGATTTTGTGGGAGAAAACAACCTGTTTGACGCCAGGGTGATCCGTACCCGGGACACGGACATGGAGATCCGGTTCCAGGGTATTTCCAGAACCGTGCAGAACCGCCGCGGGTTTCATACCGGTCAGGCGGTCAAGGTCCTGCTGCGGCCGGAAGACATGACCGTGGAGCGGATCCGGGAGCATTGTCCGGAAGGATGGCTGCCCGGCCGGGTCAAGGAGATGATCTACAAAGGCACCACCGTGGATCTGATCATCCGCCTGGAAAGCGGCCAGGAGGTGTTTGTCACTGAATTTTTCAACGAAGACGACCAGGATATTTTCTACGATGTGGATGAACCGGTATGCGTTTCCTGGATCAACGGATGGGAGGTGACCCTGGCGGATGAATGAGAGACAGGGATTCAAGTTCATTGCCGTTTTTCTGAACATGGGCTGGTTTGCCATGTTTGTTCTGATTCCCGGCATGATGGTGGTGGGCATCAGTTTCATGAGCCGGGATACCGTCACGTTCTTCAGCCTGCCGCCTACCCTGTCCCATTACCGGGAGCTGCTGGATCCGGTGTATGCCAGAGTCCTTGGGCAGTCCCTGATCTATTCTCTGAACACCACGGTTCTGTGTCTCATGATCAGTTATCCCTTTGCCTGGATCCTGTCACAGGGTCCCAGGCAAAGACGGGCCGTGCTGCTCATCATGGTGATCATCCCCTTCTGGACCTCTTCGCTCATCCGGACCTATGCCCTGGTGATTCTGATGAAGGCCAACGGCATCATCAATACGCTGCTGATCGGTGCCGGCATTGTGGCTGAACCCGTCACGCTGCTGTATACCGATTTTGCCGTGTACGTGGGCCTGATATATACACTGCTGCCGTTCATGATTCTGCCGTTGTACGCGGTGATGGAAAAAATGGACCGGCGGCTGATGGAAGCGGCAAAAGATCTGGGGGCCAGCAAATTCCAGGTGTTCTGGCACGTGATTCTGCCGTTGTCGCTGCCCGGAGTGATGGCCGGGTGCATCATGGTGTTTCTGCCGGCCATGGGCCTGTTTTATGTGCCGGATCTGCTGGGAGGCGCCAAAACCATGCTCGTGGGCAATTTCATCAAAAACCAGTTTCTGACGGCCATGAACTGGCCGTTCGGATCCGCCGCAAGTGTGTTCCTGCTGCTGATGATGGGAATGATGATCCTCATCTATTTCATCCTGTCAAAACGGTTTGACCGGGACCAGATCCTGTGATGCGCTGGCTCAAAATATCCTGGACCACCGCGGTGTTCGCGTTTCTATACGGCCCGCTCCTGGTGCTGATGGCATTCTCCTTCAACCAGGCCAGATACACCACATCCTGGCAGGGATTTTCCCTGAAATGGTACAGGCACCTTCTGGACAACCCGCAGCTGCTGGATGCGTTTGTCAATTCTTTGACCGTGGCCCTGGTTTCCAGCATGGCTGCCACGGCACTGGGAACCCTGGGGGCGTTTGCCGTTTCAAGATACCGGTTTGCCGGAAGAAAACTTTTTTTCGGACTGGTGTATTCGGTGATGATGAGCCCGGATATTGTCATGGGCATCAGTCTGCTCATGCTGTTTGTCATGGCGGGTCTGACGCCCGGGTTTCTCACATTGCTGGCCGCCCATGTCACTTTCTGCCTGCCGTTTGTCATTGTGCTGGTGCATGCCAGAATATCCGGATTTGATCCGGCGGTGGTGGATGCGGCAAGAGACCTGGGGGCCCGGGAAAAAGATGTGTTTTTCAGGATCATTTTACCCATGATCCTGCCGGCGGTCCTGGCCGGTTGGCTACTGAGTTTCACTCTTTCCCTGGATGACGTGATCATCAGTTTTTTCGTTACCGGCCCCGGGTTTGAAATTCTTCCACTCAAGATCTATTCCATGGTAAAACTGGGGGTCACCCCGGAGGTCAATGCCCTTTGCACGGTATTGTTCGTGTTAACACTGGCAGCGGTATGCGCTGCCCATATTCTGACAAAGGAGATCAAAAAATGAAACAATGGATGCTGCTGGTATGCCTGGTGGTTTTCTCCGTGCCGGCAATTGCCGGAGAACAGCTCTACATTTACAACTGGACCGAATACATGCCCGATGAAGTATTGACCGAATTTCAGGAAGAAACCGGCATCAAGGTGATCTATTCTACCTATGACAGCAACGAATCCATGTATGCCAAAGTCAAGCTCACCCGGGGCAAAGGGTATGACGTGGTGTTCCCTTCCACCTATTTTGTCCACAAGATGCGCAAGGAAGGACTGCTCAGCCCCATCGATCATGATGCGCTCACCAATTTCCAGCACCTGGACCCCGCCCTGATGAACCAGCCCTATGATCCGGGCAATACATACTCGATTCCATATGTGTGGGGATCCACGGCCCTGGCGTATAACAGGGATCAGGTGGCCCCGGAAACGATGACTTCCTGGAAGGATCTGTGGCGGCCGGAATTCAAAAACCGTCTGGTCATGAACGATGACCTGCGGGAAGTCCTGGGAATCGGCCTGATTGTCAACGGATTTTCCGTCAATGAAACCGACCCGGACCGCATCGAAACGGCCTATGAATCGATCCGGGAACTGATGCCCAACATCCGGGTGTTTTCAGGGGATTCCCCCAAACAGCCGCTGTTGAACCTGGAAGCGTATGCCGGCATGGTATGGAACGGGGAAGCCTATATGGCGGCCCAGGAATTTCCAGCCATCCAGTACGCTTATCCGAAAGAAGGTGCCATTTTCTGGGTGGATTCCATGGTGATCCCGGCCGGGGCGGAAAACAAGACACAGGCCCATGCGTTCATCGATTTTATCCTGAAGCCGGAGATTGCGGTCCAGGTGTGTGAATATATCGGGTATGCACCGGCCAACCGAACCGCCGTCGATCTGATGCCGGAGGAAGTGAAAACCAATACCACCATTTTTCCGGCGCCCGAAGAGGTGAAAAAAGGAGAATTCCAGACCGATGTGGGCGACGCCATTCTGGTATATGAACGATTCTGGGAACGGCTGAAAACCGGAATGTAGGGGAGCGGATCAGCTTCGTTTCAGCTGCAGGGTATGGGGAATCAGGATCGTTTCAGGTTCATAGGATTTTTTGGCCTGGCGCAGGCCTCTGATTCCCAGATCCTGTTCCCGGTTGATATACCGGCAACGGTCCCGCAGGTACAGGGCGGTCTGCTGATTGATCACCTGGGCCGCCCCCTTGTATTCAACTTCGGATTTTTCAAACTGGACGTTAAAAGTATCTGAATTCAGGCGGCTGAAAATGGAAAAAGCGGCCATCTGATCTTCCACCACCAGGGCAAGCCCTTCCAGTCCCAGAGCGTCAAAATGTGAAAACGCCTTTTCCATGGCTTCGAACTCGTCAATCAATCCGGCTGGTACCGGCTTTTGCACTTCCATCTGATGTCTGGCCATGGCCCTGGCCGAAACCAGTTTTTCCGGCGTCAGCGCCATGATCCGGTAATCCGGATGGGCGCGCTCAAACTGGGAGATCAAATTTTTCTTTTTGTGCAGTTTCGGTGTGTTCAGATGACACAGCTGCTCCACGTCATAGATGTATTCGGCATAATCCCGCTCTGAATGAATGGAAAAATACTGTTCACACCTGGGATAGGCATCCAGGTAGTCTTTTTGTACCAGACCGATATCCGGCACCAGACCGTCCCGCATCAGTTCTCTTGCCAGTTCTGCCAGTTCTGCCGGGGGCAGCGGTTCTCCCAGCGGCATGAACGCACACTGATTGACCCCGTCATAAATCACCAGCCGGCCTTTGAACAGGCGCCAGGAATATTTGTAAATCTCCTGCCAGCAGAACAGGTTGGCAAAATTGTACTCGCAGGACTCAGGGGCATACTTGTCGATATAGATCTGAACCATCTGCCGGTCTGCCAGCTCGAACCGTCCCGCCGTCGGAAAGCACAGGGTCTGTTGGAAATCCCCGGAAGTATAGGTGTCATATCGGTTGTACATATATCAATCCTTTAATCTGTAGGGTGTGTGCCCGGTCATCGGTCTGAACCCCATAGATTCGTAGAAACGTCCGGTACCGGGCTCACCGATCAGACCGATCCAGTCCACGCCGTGTCTTTTCAGTCCGTTGATCAGCGTTTGAATGATCTGTCTGCCGACGCCGCGGCCCCGGAACTGCCGCAGGACCACCACATCCTGAATATAGGCATCACTGACCAGGTCCGAAAGGGCCCGCCCCATACCGATCATGTTTTGCTGACAAAACGCCCCCACAAACAGGGCAGAGTCCGGCACCACCCGGGATAGAAATTCCGGATGCCGCTCACACGCCGTATCCCACCATCCGGCATCCTGGTAAAGCGACTTTAAATCATGGGAATCCGCTGTCTTCAGAAACCGGCAACTGACGGTGGATAAATCAGGATCCTCCATGTCAGAATGCCTGCATCAGTGATCTGAAACGGTCAATTTCCGTGCCACAGGGAAAATCGCGCTGTTCCAGTCTGCGGATCATTGCCGGGTCGTTGAACCGCAGGAAGGGATTGATCCGGAGCTCATCCGCCAGACAGGAGGTCACCCGGCCGGGATCATACGACTCAAGATACCGCGACACCCCCGGCGTGTCCGGATCGATGGCCTCGGCGATTTCCACCGATTCCTTTACATAATCATGCCCGGCAAAAATCCGGGTGGAACCGGGAAATGCCAGCAATTTTTTCAGGGAATGGTAAAACGCATCCAGATCTCTGGAGAAACAGTTTCCTACCGTGCCGTTGAACAGGGTGTCACCGGTCACCAGAAAATCATCGGCCCTGAAACAGACATCATCGTGGGTATGGCCCGGTGTGGCAATCACGGTCAGTATTTCGTTTCCCACCGCAATGGGTTCGTTGTCCGACAGGGTCCGGCAGTCAATATACCCGGCCCCGGTTCTTTCCAGCATCCGGGCGTTTCCGCTGGTGTGGTCCGGATGAAGATGGGTATTGGTCACCCGGGCAATGGTGATGTTTTTGGACCGGGCGAATGCCAGCATCTCATCCACGGCACCCGGATCAATGGCGATGGCGCTGGCACCCGAAAATACCAGATATGCCAGATTGTCCGCCGCGTATCTGAACTGTTCAATCCGCATCGTCTTCCTCGACGTCATCGCCTTCTTCATAGACATCCATATCGACCCGGTGTTCGATGTTGTCATCGAATTTGTCGTCATAGATATCGGTCAGATCATCTTCATCCACGTCCGGATCATCGAAATCGACATCCGGCAGTTCCCCGAGGTTGAACTCTTCGAACACATACCCGATGGCGTCCCGCAGATTGCGTTCAAAGCTTTCCGCAAAATCGCCGTCCGGGTCCGGAGTAAACTCATATTCCTCCTCATGCTCTTCGAGCAGCTCCGTCAGTTCGGATGCAATGGCTTCCGGATCATCCATCTCTTCACTGTAAGAGTCGATGATATCACTGAACAGATCATACAGATCAAACGCATCCACTGCGTCACTGATTGTCATCCATTTTGCCATGAAAACCCCCTCCATCTATTTCACAAACCACTCGCCCTTCCCCTGACTCATCACTTTTCATTATCATAAGAATAAACCGTTTTATGTCAAATGTCAGATGCTTTTTTTGGGATGGCAATGGTGAATTCAGTAAATTCTCCAGGCACCGAGTCCACGTGAATCTCTCCCTGGTGAAGTTGTACCGAGCGCCGGGCAATGAAAAGTCCCAGTCCGGTCCCCTTGTTTCCCTTGTCGGAATAAAACAGGGAAAATATCTTTTGCCGGTACTGTCTGTCAAGGCCTTTGCCGTTATCTCTTATTTTAAACAACACCTGATCCGGTGTCTGGACGACCTGGATGCGGATATTCAGTTTCTTTCTGTCATGGGCCACGCTGATGCAGGCATCCACGGCATTTTCCAGAATGGCCAGACAGGCACCGAACATCATCATCTTGTCCATCATCACATGAAAATCATTGCCGGGCCCGGGTGTTTCCAGTATCAGTTCGATGCCGGCTTTCCGGATTCGGGGGTCCACCGTGGTCACCAGTTCCTGGATGAAATCAAAGACAGACTCCGGCTGCATGTCCGGGGTCCGGTCTTTGGAATGATACAGAATGTCCAGCACCATCTGCCGGATCATGGCGATTTTTTCACGGATAATGCCCCAGCCTTTGGATATCCGTTGAAAATCCTTATTTTCCAGTCCGGCCCGAATCAGGTAATCCCCCCCGTCCAGACCGGTGAGCATGCCCTTGATGCCATGGGAAATGGAAGAAATATGCAGCCCCAGGGCCGCCAGGTGATTCTGGAGCTGGTGAATGACCGTGATGTCCGTACACATCTCCATGACATGCCGGATCCGGCCGCTGTCATCGGCAATGGCCGATGTCTGGATGAAAAACCGGCGGACCCGGCCGTCCTTGAGGGTGACATCCATTTCCGACGTATGAGACCGGCCGTCGGCAAAGGTCTGTTTGACCGGACAGGGGTCACAGGGGGCTATGCGCTGCCTGTGCACCTGATAGCAGCAGATGTTCGGGTCATCTCCGAACTGCTCCTTGTGCCGGTTGTTGGATTCCACGATTTTGAAATTTTCGTCCAGAACGGTGATAAACGCGGGTGATTCATTGAACAGCTGGACATACCGTTTTTCCGATTCCGCCAGCTTCCGGGTCTTTTCCGCCACCAGGGTTTCCAGATTCCGGGTGTAATCCGCCAGTTTTTCCCGGGTGCGGATCCGGTCGTTGGCCCGTTTCAGAGCGATTTCCAGCACATCCTGATTCACGGGTTTGGAGATGAAATCCACGGCGCCGGTTTTCAGGCTTTCAATGGCCAGGTTGGCATCCCCGTAACCGGTAATCATGATCACCTCGATATCCGGAAAGGATTTTTTAACGGCTTTGAGCAGAGACATTCCGTCCATCCCGGGCATGCGGATATCGGTGAGGACGATGTCGGGGTTGTGGGTCCTGACCATGTCAAGCCCTGAATAGCCGTTTTCCGCCGTCAACACCTCATATCCGGCATCCGTCAGGGTGATTTCCAGGACTTCCCGGATTCCCTCCTCATCATCGACCACCAGGAGTTTATTCGTCATGATTCTGCAACAATCAAAGGCCCAGAACCGCCTTTACTTTGGCAAGGACCTCTTCGGGTTTGAACGGTTTCGCAAAAAATGCCTCCGCTTTGGGAATGGAATGGGTCCGGCCGGACAGCCCGGAGATGACAATCACCGGAGTCGTATACCCCTTTTTGGAAATTTTCCTGAAAAACCGGGGGCCCCATTCTTCGGGCATCTCCAGATCCAGGGTAATCAGATCCGGCTGCTGGTCCAGGAACACCTCCATGGCCTGTTTGCCGTCATCCGCGACACAGGTATCGAATCCGTTGTCCTTGAACAATGTTTCCAGATACCGGGTAATGGCCGGGTCGTCGTCCACGATCATGATTTTTTTGGTCATGGTTTTCTCCTTATTCCTTGACGTGGCATTCACCGCACAGTACCGGTCCTTCCCCCCGGTCGAAATGGCAGTCTCTGCACAGATTGTGATAGGCGGCTTCCAGGGGCATGGGGTTGTCCGGCGCCGGTGTGAGACTGTGGCAGTCGGAGCAGTAGAGATCTTCACTGCTTTCATCCGGCACCAGTTCACCGTCTTCATACACATGGTGACAGATGCTGCAGTCATCCTCCAGAAGAAAGATATGGTCGTCATGGGAGAACACGGCGCCGGGCCGCCGGGGTGATTCAAAGGCCCAGGGATCCAGACGTTCCAGATCCTGTCCGGCATCACTTGAAAATCCGGTCGCGATCATGGCCAGAAACATGGCCAGACAGAGAAGAAATCGATATGGATGTGTCATGTCATGCCCCCGGCTCATATATTTTCTTTTCCATGGTTTCATAAATCAGGTCCCCCAGAAACTTGATCTCCATGTTCAGATCATAGTGATGGATGATATCCTCCAGCCCGCTGTGACAGTTGTGACAGGGGGCGATGAGCACTTCCGCGCCCGTGGCGGCGAGCTGCTCCGCCTTGACCCGGTTGTTGACCATGCGCTCTCCTTTGTAGGGCGGTCCGCAGTTGATGACCCCGCCCCCGGCCCCGCAGCAGTAGTTGTGCTCCCGGTTGGGGGTCATCTCCACAAAATCCTCACACACCATGTTCACCACTTCTCTGGCCTTGTCATGCAGCCCCCGGCCCCGGGATACATTGCAGGGGTCGTGCAGGGTTACCTTTTTGGTATATTTTTCCCTGATGGTGATCCGTCCCTGGGTGAGCAGTTCATGGTAGAACGCCAGGGCGTGCACCACCTCGAAAGGCGGCATGACCCAGGAGTTCCACCGGTTGCCGATATCGTACACCGACCGGAACGCATGGCCGCATTCCCCCATGACAATGCGCTTGACCCGCAGTCTGGCTGCGGTTTCGAAAAACGCCCGGGCGATGCGGCCTGATATTTCATTGTCGCCGGTGTACATGGCCATGTTGCTGTTGTCCCAGCCCGGAGACGAGGGCATGGTCCAGTTCATGCCGGCCGCATGCATCATGGTGGCGGCCTGGTAGATCAGCCCGGCCTGGAATTTTGGTTCCGGCGCAATCACGGAATACATGATATCCGCGCCTACCTTGTCCAGGGGAATCTGTAAATCCTCAAACTCATCTCTGGCATCTTCTTCCTGCCATTGCAGGGTATCGATCCATTCATCATCCTTGACCCACATCTGGTTCAGGGTCACGGAGTGAGAGTTGACCGTATCCTGGATATACTGGGGCGTGATTTCCAGCTTGTGGCAGATTCTGCGCACCAGCAGCATCAGATAGGCGATGTCGATGCCGAACGGGCAGTACATGGCACACCGTTTGCATGCATTGCATTCCAGGTGGGCGATCCGCACGGCCCGCCCCAGGAAATCCTTGGACACATTTCCGTCTTTTTTCAGCATCTCCCAGATGGTGTTTTTGACTTTGGCGGCCGGCATGAACCGGGGATCCCGGTCATTGGACAGAAAATAACTGCAGGCTTCCGCGCACAGGCCGCAGCGCATGCAGGTTTCCACATAGGCTTTGAACCGGGGGCCGGTCTCCTTTTTCAATACCTGTTGAATGACCTGCCGGATCCGCTCCGGGGTCAACCGTTCAAGTCCGGATTCTATGGCCGGATCCAGGGGTTTTTCAACGGATGAAGGTGCGTCTGTCATGGATTTGTCCTTTGTTTGCATCAATTTGTCTTTACCAGTCTTTCGCCTGTCTGACATGGCCGAATTCAGATCCCATGTAGGCGCGGGTCAGCGGCGCGGTCAACATATGGGAAAACCTGGAAAACGGGATAATGATGAGCATCAGTTCCCCGGACAATATGTGAATCACGGTGATCCACCGGTAGGCGAACCACTGATGGTATGCCAGAAACCCGGTCAGAAAGGGAAGGAGCACCAGCAGAATCAGCACGTAATCCATGGCACCGGTCAGAAATTTCACTTCCGGCACCATGAACCTTCTGACGGCAAAAAATATCAAAGCCGCGATCACCCCCAAAGTCAGCCAGTCCGCCACCTGATCATTGAGCGCAGGCCAGGTTATCTGAAACGCTTCATTGATCAGAACGATATGGGACGTCAGAAACAGCGGCACCAGAAACAGCAGGATGTGAAAGAGATAAGAGACGCCGTAATATACCGGGCTCATCCGGGCGCTTCTGGGCAAAAAAGGGATCATCCAGGCCCCGATGGACCGCAGGCTGTGCCTGAGGGTGACATAGGAGTAAATATAAGGTTCTTTCTGACGAACGGCGCGAAGGATCCCGACCAGCTTGACGGTCAGTCCGCCCAGAAATATGATGACCGATATCCAGACCATGGGGCCCATGATAAAGGCGATAAAACTGTTCATAGCATGCTCCTTTTAAAAAACGCGGTTACACACGGATGATCCGGCGTTTGTAAATGCCGTTTTCAATGCCTTTGAGCAGCACTTTGGACCCGTCCGGACTGATCACGGGATCCGCCATGAAACTGAATCCGGAGGCCGCCACCCGGTTGTTGATCACCAGCTGATACCGGCCCTTTTTTTGAATCACCACCGCCACCACCCTGCCGTCGGCACTGAGGCAGGGGACAAAGACCATCTCAGCTCCCATGTGCCAGGGGGTTTGATCAACGGCCAGGTCCCAGACATCCTTGTGTTTGTAGACCGCTGCCAGGGTGGTGCCGTTTTCGGAAAAATGGATGTCGGAAATCATGGTGTCCCACGACACCGGCCACACCGTGTCGTTCACGGCGACGCTCCAGCGGCCGAAAGGGGCGGACACGATGGCCGCCACATCCCTGCCGCTGGGAGACAGGGTCAGGTGCCAGAGCTGATCATATCTGTGGCGCCAGAAAGGCGCGTCATTTTTGTACAATTCCCATTTTCCACCGACACGGACCGGGGCCAGCAGCGACTGTTCATCCAGAAACTCCGGTCTCCACACCGATTCAAACCGGTTGTCCCAGAGGGTATCGTTCTGGACAATGGCATACGCTTCCCGGTTCGTGCGCACGGCATATCCAACCTGGCTGCCGGATCCATCAAAGCTGATATCCCAGATGTTCAGAAACCGCCTGTCTTTGGGGACACCGTTGCAGGCCACACTGAACACGCCCTGTTTAAAGGCATTCACATCCGCACCCGGCAGGGAGGTCACCTGGACCACGGCGGCTGACGCGCCATCCGGGCCCATGACCGCACCGGTCAGGTTTTCATACCGGTGTTCCCAGGGGGTATCGTTCACGATAATTCCGTATTCTGAATCCGTCTGAAACGCGGCTCCCAGGGTCCGGCCATCCGGGCTTTTCATCATCTGCCAGATAAAATCACACCACTGGGTCCATTCCTGCCCGTCCACGGCAACGGTCCACTCTTCATCCCGGGCCACGAACGCGGCAAATCCGCTGCCGGAAACCGGGGTCAGGCTCCAGGCTTTTTCATATTCACCTTCCCAGACTTCCCCGTTCACGCATACGTTGAACGCCATGTCATCCAGGTTGACAATGGCGGCAATACGCTCGCCATCCCGGCTCACCTGCGGGGTCTGGACCCAGTTGAAACGCGATCGCCATTCGTCAAAGGGTATTTCCTTGAGTTCCGTTTCCCAGTCCCACGATGTTTTTTCTTCCATAGTTTTCTCCAAATCCTTAAGCGGTTTTGGCTTTTTTGCTGTGCCCGGACTGACAGTCGGACAAGGCCAGGTACAATCCGCCGACCGCCAGCTGGGCACAGTGCTCATGATCCGGCGGCAATGTCTGCAGGTAATCCACCACCTGTTCAGGGGTAATTTCCCATGCCTGATCAATGGTTTTTCCCCGGGCGAGAAAGACCACTGTGTTGCAGCAGGCAGTGGTGTTCAGGCATCCATGAGTCATGAAAGACACCACCTCCAGAACGCCGTCTTTGACCTTGATGAAAAATTCAACCGTATCCCCGCATTCTCCGGTTCTTTTTCCATATCCGTCCGGGTCATGAATCATCTCTTTATGCCCGGTATCATATGCCATTTCCAGATATTGAACGGAATGGCGGTTCCAGAAATCCAAATCGTTCATTCTTATTTCTCCATTCTGATATACCCAGCGGTTTTTCTCAAGTCCTTATATACTTTTTCCATCTCCGTGGTCAACCGGGTATCGAATTTCCATGAAGGCCAGTATCAAAAATCACAAAAAATACACCCCTTGCTTTTCCAGCACCATGATACTATTCTGGCGGACATGAAAAAGAAGCCGTTTTATGACATAACGATCATCGGCGGCGGTATCGTGGGGGTTGCCACTGCCCTGGCGCTTCAGGCACAGTTCACTGACGCCGATATCCTGCTGATCGAAAAGGAAAAGCGGTTCGCGGCCCACCAGACCGGCCACAATTCCGGTGTGATCCATGCCGGGGTGTACTACGCCCCCGGCAGCCTGAAGGCTGATTTCTGCCGGCGCGGCTCTTCGGCCACCATGGCATTCTGCACAGAACACCGTCTGCCCTTCAGGCAATGCGGCAAACTTCTGGTGGCCTCGACCCCCGTCGAACACCAACGGATGCAGGCCCTGAAACAGCGGTGCATACAAAACCGTATCCAGGTTTTTGAACTGGACCGGCAGGAACTGGTCCGCATGGAACCGAACATCCAGGGACTGGGGGCCCTGCTGGTGCCGGCCACCGGCATCTGTGATTTTGTGGGAATCACCCGCAAAATGGCAGCCCTTTTTTCTGACCGGGGTGGCGTCGTTCAGATGGGGCACCCGGTGACCGGATTGATGGAAACCCGGGACCGGGTGGCGGTTCACACCCGGACCCAAAGCTTTTCAACCCGGTATCTGCTGGTATGCGCCGGATTGATGGCGGACCGTCTGGCAAAAATGATGCACATTGACATCGATTTTTCCATCCTGCCTTTCCGGGGGGAATACTACCAGCTGCCCGGACATCGGTCCGGCATCGTTTCCCGGCTCATTTATCCGGTTCCGGATCCGGATCTGCCGTTTCTGGGAGTGCATCTGACACCCATGATAGACGGCCGGATCACCGTGGGCCCCAATGCGGTCCTCGGATTTGACCGGGAAGGATACGGGCGGTTCAACGCAAATATATCGGATATCTTCCAGATGGCAACATTTCCAGGATTCTGGAAAGTTGTGAGGCGGCATCTGACATCCGGTATCAAAGAACAGAAAGACTCCCTGTGGAAGCCCGGGTATCTGTCGCGGATCAGAAAATACTGTCCGTCTCTGACGCTGAAGGACCTGCTGCCCTGTCCCCCGGGTATCCGGGCCCAGGCGGTCATGAAAAACGGGGATCTGGTCCACGATTTTCTGTTTGCGCACACCCCCCGGTCTCTGCATGTGTGCAACGCCCCCTCCCCGGCGGCCACGTCCGCCATTCCGATTGGTCAATACCTGAGGGACCGGGTGATGGAACGATTCGATCTTCAAAATTGAAATCCGGCATTGTCAGATGGTTGCTGCAAAAAAAACCAGGTTCGGAAAATAGATTTACGAGTCCGTGGGGATTTTGTCCAGACGATACCTCAGGGATCGTAGGGACAGGTTGAGCAGTTCTGCTGCTTTTTTCTTGTCCCCTCCGGTCACTTTCAAGGCTTTTTTGAGGTAAGCGGATTCGATGGCGGACAGGATCTCATCCAGATCCACGCCCTGTTCCACCTGATTCAGGTCAAACCGGCGATTCTGCACCCCTTCGATCCAACGGCGGTCTTTGTGCATGGATATGGTCAGGCTCTCCGGCAAAATGATATTGGTGGAGGACAGGGCCACAGACCGTTCGATCAGGTTTTCCAACTCCCGTACATTGCCGGGAAATGAGTATCTGTTCAGAAAATCAATGGCATAGGAAGACAGTTTGACAATATCCCGGCCCATCTTTCTGGAATATTTTTTTGCAAAATGCTGGGCCAGGATCGCCACATCCCCTTTGCGATCCCGCAAAGGCGGTACTTTGATGGGGATCACATTCAGCCGGAAAAAAAGGTCTTCCCTGAACCGTCCTTCCACCACCTCCCTGTCCAGTTGTTTGTTGGTGGCTGAAATGATCCTGACATCTACAGTGATATCCGTGGTACCGCCTACCGGCTTGAATGAGGTTTCCTGAACCGCCCGAAGCAGCTTGACCTGGAGCATGGGGGACAGTTCGCCGATCTCATCCAGAAAAATCGTGCCATGGTTTGCGGCTTCGAATAACCCTTTTTTGTCCACCACCGCTCCGGTGAACGCACCCCGGACATGGCCGAAAAACTCACTTTCCATGAGGGTGTCCGGAATTCCACCACAGTTGACCACCACAAACGGCCGGTCTTTCCGGTCCGAATGATCATGAATGGCCCTTGCGATCAACTCCTTGCCGGTTCCGCTTTCTCCGGTGATCAACACATTGGTCTTGGTGGCACTGATCTGTTCAATCCGTTTGTATATGGCTTCCATGCCCGGACTGTTGCCGATGATCCGGTCGAAATGCAGAAAATCCTTAATTTCGGTTTCCCGGTGTTTTTTTTCCTGTTCCAGGGTCTGAAGGGCCAGAGCTCTGGCGATGGTCTGGCGCAGCTCTTCGTTGTCAAAAGGCTTGGGAACGAAATCATAGGCCCCTTCGTTCATGGCGGTCACCGCGATCTCTGTGGTGGAATACGCGGAAATCATGATTACCACGGTATCGGGTTTCTGTTGTTTGACCTGTTTGAGCACTTCCAGGCCGGTGATGTCTCCCAGCCGGATATCGACCAGAACCAGGTCATAGGCCTGACTGTGGATCATCGATAAAGCCCGGTTTCCATTCTCAGCGGTGAAGACATCATAGTTTTCCCTGGTCAGGAGCAAATCAAGGAATTCCCGCATGCTGGTGTCGTCATCCACCACCAGTATCCTGAAACGGTAACGGCTGGGGTCAGTCATGGCACATATCATAAACAAGGGTGCCGCCCACCATGGTGGCCACGGCCCTTCCCTGGACACGCATGCCTGTGAACGGGGTGTTCCGGCTTTTAGATACGAACCGGTCCGGATCGACTACCCATTTTTCCTCCAGGTCGATCAGGGTCAGGTCCGCCGGATTACCTGGAATGATATCATTGTCGATCCCCAGAATCCGGGCCGGATGTTTTGCCATTTTGCTCACCAGGTCCGCCAGCGTCAGGTGTCCATCCTGAACCAGTTTCAAAGACAGGGCCAGCGCGGTTTCCAGTCCCACGATTCCGAAGGCTGCGGAATCGAATTCCAGGTCTTTTTCATCTCTGCTGTGGGGGGCATGGTCTGAGGCGATCACATCGATGGTGCCGTCCACCAGGCCCTGGATCACTGCCTGCCGGTCTTTTCTGGACCTCAATGGCGGATTCATCTTGAATCGGGTGTCATATGCTTTGACATCCTCATCGGTCAGGGTGAAATAATGGGGCGCGGTCTCGCAGGTCACCCGGATGCCCTGCTGCTTGGCGTACCGGATCAGGTCAATGGATTCTTCACAGCTGATGTGGCAGAAGTGGACATGGGCACCGGTCAGCCGGGACAGCAGGATGTCCCTTGCCACCATCACGGCTTCGGCCGCATTGGGAATTCCAGGGATTCCCCAGAAGGTGGCGGCCGGGCCTTCATTCATGGCACCGCCGTTCACCAGGGAGAGGTCTTCAGCATGGACAAACACCGGAACAGACAACCCGTTGCAGTATTCCAGGGCCCGGCGCATGAGCTGGGGATTTTCCACGGGCCGGCCGTCATCGGAGACGGCAACGACTCCTGCCTGCTGCATGTCCCGGATCTCGGCCATCTGGATTCCGGCAGATCCTCTGGTGACCGCCCCTACCGGGTACACCCGGGCCCCTTTGGCCGCCCGTGCCTTTTCCAGAATGAACGTGGTCACCTGGGCATTGTCATTGACCGGTACCGTGTTGGGCATGGCGCACACCGCAGTGAAACCGCCCCGGGCTGCGGCCGCTAGCCCCGAGGCTATCGTTTCTTTGTATTCATGACCCGGCTCCCTCAGATGGACATGGATGTCCAAGAGTCCCGGCACCAGCACCCGGCCGCCCGCGTCAACGACCCTGAGATCCGCTTCATTGACGGGCACGGGGTCTGATGGTTCCAGAACGGATTCTATGGTCTGTCCGCTGATCAGAATGTTCCTGTACCCATCCACTCTCCCGGGATCCAGAACCCGGGCCCCTTTAATCAGTGTCCGCATGTCTGCCTCCTCCCGCCACCAGATAATACAGGGCCATGCGCAGGGCCACGCCGTTGGTCACCTGATCCAGAATCATGGAATATCCGGCATCCGCCACATCACTGCTGATTTCCACCCCGCGGTTCATGGGCCCGGGGTGCATGATAATGACATCTTCTTTCGCCAGTGCCACCCGGTCCCGGTTCAGGCCGAACCAGCCGGCATACTCCCTTTCCGTGGGAAACAGGACATCGTTCATCCGCTCTTTTTGAATCCGGAGCATCATGATCACGTCCGCATCCGCCACACAGGCTTCCATGGTGGGAACCACCGTGCATCCCAGGTCCTGGATTCCCGCGGGAATCATGGTCTGAGGGGCGCACACCCACACCCGGGCTCCCATTTTTGAAAATCCGGCAATGTCGGATCTGGCCACCCGGGAATGGGCGATATCTCCGATCATGGCCAGTTTCAATCCCGACAGACGTCCTTTTTTCTCCCGGACGCTCATCATGTCCAGAAGGGCCTGGGAAGGATGGGCGTGGATTCCGTCCCCGGCATTGATCACCGAACACGCCACCCGGTCCGCCACGAGATGGGCGGCCCCGGAAGACCCATGGCGCATCACGATCACATCCGGCCGCATGGCTTCCAGGTTCTTCACCGTGTCGATCAGGGTTTCCCCCTTGGCCATGGAGGAACCGGACTTGGCAATGGCCACGGAATCGGCGGAAAGCCGCTTGGCCGCAATTTCAAAAGACAGCTTGGTCCGGGTGGACGGTTCCTGAAAAAACAGCACAATGGTCTTGCCCCGAAGGGTGGGCACTTTTTTTACCGGCCTTTGGGAAATTTCCTTCATGCCCATGGCCGTGTCCAGAATCAGGGTGATCTCTTCCGGATCCAGGGAATGGATGTCCAGAATGTCCTTTTTCGTGAATCGCATCATGCATCCTTACAATCTATTGTCTCATATCAGCAGATCACCGATCCGGTGCCACCGGACACCGAATTTATCCCGGTCCCAGGACCAGTAGATCATGAATGCTTCGCCCTTGACGGCCGACAGATCCACAAATCCCCAGAACCGGCTGTCATGGCTGTTGTCCCGGTTATCTCCCATGACGAACAGCTTGTTTTCGGGCACGGTCAAAGAGGGCATGTTGTCCACGTGGGTCGGCATCCGGGAATAGTGGGCAAACGGCTCATCCGTCACCGGTTCCCCGTTCACGTACAACTGTTTGTCAACAATGGACACGGTGTCCCCGGCAACGGCCACCACCCGTTTGATAAAGTCTTTGGACGGATCTTCCGGATATTTAAACACCACGATATCCCCCCGCTCCGGTGTCTTGAGCGGAATCAGGATCTTTCCATCGGTGAAGGGAATCTTGATGCCGTAAATGAATTTGTTCACCAGAATGTGATCCCCGATTTGAAGGGTTTCCAGCATCGACCCGGAAGGGATTTTGAACGCCTGAACGATGAATGTCCGGATGAACAAAGCGATCACAACGGCAATGAGAATGGCTTCGATATTCTCCCGCCAGGCATTTTTCTTTTTTGTCATATCCACCTCATTATTGCTGGAAAAACAGGTGCTGAGGCCGGCCCAGCAGGAACCGGGAACGCCGGATTTCGGACTTGAGTATTTCCGCTATCCTTCTGGCCTTGACCATACTGGACAGGGGATGGGTCGTCACCGTCCGTCCCTTGATGGTAATGGAACCGCTTTTGAGTTCGGCATAACTGACCTGGCCAAAAGACCGGGCCACGCCTTCCGGATAATCATACCCGTAATCCACGATCTGGGTGAAGATCTCGTCATCAGACACGGCCGTGTACTTGAGGATCTCCTCGTTGAGAATCGGAATGGGAATGCCCAGGCCCACGGAAAGGGAACATCCGTACCCCCGGATACTCTGTCCCACCAGCCAGTCACCGGACATCTCCTTGAGATCGCCCATCACAGACAATGTGCCGGCCGGACCCAGAGGCACCCCGTTCATCCCCCTTCCCACAGCGGATTTATGCTGGGTGCCGGTCCAGATCACATACCCCTGGGCACCGCCCAGAAAAATCCGGGTACCTACACCGATTGTTTTGAGATACGGATCATTGAACAGCGGGCTCAACGACCCGGATGTGGAATAATTGGCATTGCCCATGTCCGGCCTCAGGGTACCCATGTAGGTGTATTTGGTACGGTCCGACCGGTTGATGGCGCAATTGTAATTCTGATAGGCGTTTCTGGGGTTCACGAGCATGGCATTGGGCAGTTCTTCAAGGGTCATGACCTTTTCAATACGCCGGTTGGGATAACAGTCGGTGCCATAGGATTC
>NPIE01006934.1_pt2 | contig 21281 bp, 19 predicted proteins | sample 8637661 | NCBI WGS metagenome assembly NPIE01 (sample SAMN07420842, study PRJNA396082) | bioreactor metagenome | isolation source: sample BA12 brine-fed electro-methanogenic bioreactor BA | place: Japan: Kochi | collected 2016-12-09
CGGCTCCTTGTTTCCGTTTGGAATACCTTACCGTTAATTGTGGGGCATTTCAAGATGGCGGCTGCCGGCACCGGACGGGCGTCCGGCACCGCCACCGCGTGCTGCGCTGCAACGCTTCGGCCGCGGCCCCGGGGGCTTCGGGAAGGGCTCCTCGGGCTCACTGCCGATCGCCCGGCCCTTCCCCGCGGCCTGCAGGGTTTCCGCTGCGCCCGCTGCCGCTTTCACTCAGTCGAGCTTTGCGCTCCATTTGGCGGACTGCACGGTATTGTAGAGCAGCATGGTAATGGTCATCGGTCCGACACCGCCGGGAACCGGGGTTATCATGGATGCTTTTTCGGCAACCTCGTCGTAGGCGACATCGCCCACAAGGCGGTAGCCCTTCTTTTTGGAGGCGTCGTCGACGCGGTTCACACCGACATCGATAACCACGGCGCCCTCTTTTATCATGTCGGCGGTAATCATTTCGGGGCGCCCGATGGCCGCGATTACAATGTCGCCCTGGCGGACCAGTTCGGCCATGTTTTTTGTCGCCGAATGGCAGACCGTGACCGTAGCGTTTCTTCCTTGCGCTTTCTGGAGGAGAAGATTTGCGAGTGGTTTCCCGACGATGTTGCTCCGCCCGACAATAACGGCGTGAGCGCCTTTGACGTCGACTCCCGAGCGGATCAGCAGCTGGACAACCCCGTGGGGTGTACAGGGAAGAAAGGTATCGTGGCCAAGCATCATCCTGCCCACGCTGTAGGGGTGAAAACCGTCAACATCCTTGGAGGGGTCGATCGCCATAAGGACCTTGTCCTCATCAATATGCTTCGGAAGGGGAAGCTGTACCAGAATCCCGTTAATTTTCGGATCCTTGTTCATCTTCTCCACCATCTTCAGGAGATCCGCCTCGCTCGTATCCGCGGGCAGCCGGTTATCCTCGGAATAGATGCCTATCTTCTCGCAGGCCCGCTCCTTGGCGGTCACATAGCTTATGCTCGCGGGGTCAGCGCCCACCAGAAATACCCCGAGTCCGGGCGCAATCCCCTTTTTGCCCAGCTCCGCGACCTCTTCGGTCAGTTCCCTCCGCATCTCTTCGGCAATCGCCTTTCCATCTATAATTTTTGCAGCCACAAAAACCTCCTTTTGTGTTCTGTTGTGTTTTGTTGCACAAAGTATAATGGATTTCCGCATATAATGAAACCGTTAAAGCGCTTCAATTCCGGATATGGAGAAGCCGATTCTTCGGCTTATTGAAAAAGGATGATGCAAGTGTTAGTATCGCCTACATATCTATAGTAATGGAACAAGGTGGTTGTATGCATACCTGTGATCGAACGAGGCCATTCGCCTTTTTAATGCTATTCCTTCTGCTCTTTCCCTTTCTGCTCTCCGCCCAGGAGGCGGAAATTGAGCAGTTTATCGAACCCTACGGACGCGGGGACCAGGTTTTCACCATGAATGCCGGCTTCTTTATTCCGATGTTCTTTCACTTTCCGAACCACGAGGATCTGGTTGATACGGATCTTTTCGAATCCACCTCCGGCCAGCTTTCCCTGGGAGGCATGGGCTCCCTCGGCTGGAGCAGCTTCCTTACCAACCGGATTTTCCTCGGCGTAAACCTCTCCGGCACCTTCGCCCTTTCGCCCAACGACAAGGTGCAGATGCTCCTTCCCCTTACCATGCAGGCAGGCTACCTCTTTCTGGCCGGATCCTTCGAGATTCCGGTTACCCTTGAAGCGGGAATAGCGATGAACAAATACGATACCCAGACCTACTTCGGTCCCATCGTAAAACCCGGAGCATCCTTCTACTGGGTGGCCAACGCCTCCTGGGGCTTCGGTCTTACCGCCAAATACTGGTGGGTACCGGAAATCTACTTCGGCAGCCGCTCCGACGCGACCGCCTTCGGGAACTTTACCGAAGCAACCCTTTCGGCCCGATACCGATTCTAATCTGGAGGATTTATGCGAACCAAGGCAATTCTGATATTTTCCGTTCTTATCTCCGCCCTTCTTTTTGCAGGCTGCAACGCCGACGGAGTGGGCATATTCTACACCGTAAGCAAGGAAGTTAAATTATCCGGAAGCGACCTCAGCGGGCTGTTTATTCGTTCCTTTGCATACGACGGCACCGATTATTACGCCGGTGCCGGGCCCTCCATCTGGAAAGCTTCGGGCTCATCGTGGATCAACATAAGCCCCGACGGCAAAGGTGCGCAGCCGACTGTAGCTGAATACAACAACAATATTTACGCTCCATTGTATGTTGAGAGTGATCCTGATAGAGAGAAGTCTCTGTGGATGTATGATGGGAGCGAATGGACTAATACTGGCTTAGCTGCAGACACGGGGATTACCATGATGATTCTCGATACTGAAGGAACAAACGATTTTATTGTGATATCCGAAAATAACATCACCTTTAATGTCTATTATACTGCTGATTATACTTTATTGACTCTCGTACCTGGAATGTCGGGGCTTTCTACTCCGGTATTCGACGCGACATGGAATGGTACAAACTATGTACTGATCGGCGGAAACGGTACTACAGGTAGCGCATATTTCTGGGACGGTACTCCAACAGCTGCGGCCTTGGGAACCGGTCTACCGTCCACAGGCCTGGGCGGCGTCACAGAATACCTTACCAGAATCTTTATTACGGTAAAAAATGGTTCGCTCTATGAAAGTACAGACGATGGAGCAACATGGGCTATTGTAGACACCGCTCCCGATAACTATTCCGGCGATACCCCCGAACTTTTCGACCTGGAAGTTGTAAACGATGGTTCAGACGATTACCTTGTGATCGGAGCTGACGAGGGGTATTACGAGATGCCGCTTCCCGGTGGTACAGAAATTACCCGTCCTTCGGCAACTATTGCTTCGGGAATCGACATCGAATCATCCTATGATACCTTTGCAAAGGGCTATGTTCGAAATTTTTATTACGATACTCCAGGTAACTTCCTGATGGGAACCGAAACCGGCGTCTGGGAAAATATTAGCGGCACCCTCGATCAGAAATAGTCCCGCTTTATGAAAAAAGCCCGCTTCGGCGGGCTTTTTTTTTGGCAGTGACGATGTTCAGGGGGAGAGGACTTCGAACTGTCCCATCATGCCGGCGTCTTCGTGTTCCAGCAGGTGGCAGTGGTACATGTAAATTCCGGTAAAATCTTCGAAGCGTTTAATGATGCGGATCCGGTCTCCGGGCCACAGGAGGACGGTGTCTTTCCAGCCGGCCTCGCCGGGCGGTGGAGCTGCGCCGTTTATGTCGAGAATCTGGAACTGTCCGTCGTGGACATGGAAAGAGTGAGGGGTGTTCATCATCCCCATGCGTCCGCCCATTCCCGATCCGTTTTCAATGGTCCATATTTCGGTTGAGCCCAGGGACACCCGTTCGTCAATCCTGCCCATATCCATCCGCTTTCCGTTGATGGTAAGCCGTCCGCCCGGGCCCATGCTGGACATGACAAATCTTCTCTCCCGTGAGGCTTCACCTGGTGGAATCTTTTCGATGCTATTCAGGGGGGAGCCATAATCTATTGCGCCGGAAGCATCCGCGGTAAAGCTTTTCTTCATCCGGAAACGGAGTATCCGGTACTCTTCGCCGCTGCTTGTTTCCGCCAGAAGGTCGACGGTATCGTTCCTTTTCCTTCCGCCGAAATCGATAAGAAGTTCCGCCCGTTCTCCGGGAGAAAGTATGATGTTTTCCATGGCGACGGCTTTTCCCAGAAAGCCCCCGTCAGATGCGATTTGAGCGAAGCTGACTCCGTCTTCAAATCTGAAGCGGAAGATGGAGGAGTTGCTGCCGTTAAGGAGCCGCAGCCGGATAAGCGGTTTATCCGCGTCCAGGTAAGGCTGTATGGCTCCGTTTACCATCACAACGTTCCCCTGGTAGCCGTGCATAATCTCGGGCATGCCTGGACCGTATGCAAAGGTTCCGTCACGGTCGAACTTCCGGTCCTGAACTATAAGAGGAATATCGTCTGTTCCATATTCAGAAGGTATGTCCAGTGAGTCCGAGTGTTCATCTTCAATAATAAAGAGACCCGCAAGACCGCGGTAGACCTGCTCCGCCGTTGTGGGGATAAGGTGGGGATGATACCAGAGCGTTGCAGCTTCCTGATCGATAAGGAATTCGGGACTCCAGACGGCACCGGTTTCGATCCCCTGATGGGGTCCTCCATCCATTTCCGCGGGGACATGGGCACCGTGCCAGTGCACGCTCGTCGCGTCCTCCAGCTCGTTTTTTATTCTGAAACGGACCCGGTCGCCCCTGCGTACGAGTATCGTCGGTCCGAGATAGGATCCGTTGTACCCCGCGGTTTCGGTGGACGCACCGGGGAAAAACTCCCTCACTCCTTCCCGGGCGGTCATGGAGTAGACCTTTGTCCCGTCCGCTGCAGTTTCCGCTTCCAGAACGGGAGGCACCGGCAGCGCAGCGGAGAAGGCTTCGGAGGGCTGTTCCCTCCTTCCGGCGGCCCCGGAGAGCGCTGCGGAGAGCAGCAGAAGTGGTATAAGAAACAGAACTGAAGTGCGCTTAATCATACTGATTACCTCTTGTTTAAAGGTAACAGTCCTGCAGGGCAGCGGCCACTCCTATTCGTAGATAATCCCCTCGCCGGTCATGGTAAAGGTGACATCCCTCTCCTGACGCGCAAGCAGGCGGGAGAGCTCTTCCAGATCCTGGTAACCGTTCTCGAGACTTCCTACAAGTTCCGCCGGTGAATAGGAAAAACGCCGTGTCAGCTGTTCTTCTCCGGACTCTTCAAGCAGTTCCAGAGCTCCGAAATAGCCGATAAGGTCTGCGGCGGCCAGGGCGGCGCCCTCCTTGCCTGCCTTTGTGAAAAAAGAAGATACCATTGACTGCTGATAAGCAAGAAGGCGTTCGAAGGGGATCTCCTCTTCGCGGGAGGCTTCCGCAAGGGCGGCGGTTTCCCGCTTTTTGGCCGCCTTTCTGAAGAAGCGGGAGGCTTCCATACCAAGGTTTTCAAGGATGATTGAAAACCAGGGGACCGCCCTTCCTTCGTTGTAGAAAAGGTTGACGGCTCCGGCAATCTTTCCGGCTCTGGCCAGGTCTGCAGCGGGGAAGCCCGGGCTCGAACGTACCAGGTATGGATCCTCCCGGTCAAAGTCGAGCCCCAGACCGGCTGCGGTATCGTGGAGCCTTGTCCCGGGCAGGACCGCAAGGAGAAAGATATCCAGGTGGTTGGGAACCATGGAAAAGGCGAAATCGAGGCTGCCCAGAAATCCGTCGAAGCTGTCCCCGGGCAGGCCGTAGATAAGGTCAAAGCCGTAAACGACTTCTTCCTCGTGCAGAAACAGGACCTTTGACTGGAAATCCTCACGGTCCAGGGATCGATTTATGTTTTCAAGAATTTCCGGATGGGCGCTCTGAAGGCCGATCTGCAGGGAGCAGGATATTTCGCCGAAGAGGGCGGCCATTTCGGGGTCAAGATATTCGCTGCGAATTTCCAGGTTATAGTGGATATCCGGTCCGACTGTCTTGAATAGCCGGAGCATCTCCTTTGCACGTTTGCGGTTGTGGTTGAAGGTGGGATCAAGGATAAAGAGTTCCCTTACCCCGCTTTCGGCAAAAAGATGCAGTTCGGCTTCAATGCGCTCCGCGGGGAAGAGACGGACCGATTTGAAGCCCCTGGACTCGAAGCAGAAATCGCAGCGGAAGGGGCAGCCCCTGGAGAGCTCCCACACCAGGCCGCTGTAGCGGGCCGGATCTATGGTTCCGTCAAGATACGGGGATGGAAGTGTTTCGAGCTTCAGAGGGGCTCTCACGGCGCTCTGGGAAGGGGTTTTCCCTTCCAGCAGCATTCCCGCGGCCCCGGAGATGGCCTCTTCCCCTTCTCCGGTGACGATGAAATCGAAGGGGCCCTCTTCGCCTGTCCCGAAGGCTTCCGGGATTGCGCTGACTTCGGGGCCGCCGGCGAAGATTATAAGGGAGGGAAATCTTTTTTTCAGTTCCGCGGCCAGACGGACACTCTTCCGGTGGTTCCAGAGATAGACCGAAAAACCGACACAGTCGGGATTCCTCTTCATAATGGCGTCAATGCATGCTTCTGCCGGCGTTTTCAGATATAGATCGGTCAAAGCGGCATCGACCCTTCCGGGAAGGTTTTTCTTCAGAGCCGATGCCACCGCCGCCGCTCCCAGGGGAACGGCCCGTGCGTTATCCTCCAGGTGGATTGAGACCAGTTCTATTCTGAGAGTTCCTTTATGCTTCACTGTTTTTTCCGATGAGCACAAGGCTCTGTCTGTTTATCAGGACAAGGCTGAGGAAGACCAGAATCATCCCGCCCACCTGGCCCGCTTGAATATACTCACCCCGGAAGACTATTCCCAGGATATTTGCATTAACCGGAATAAGAAAGGTCACCAGCAGAAGATTGGTTGCACCTGCACGTTCGAGAATCCTGAAATAGATGATGTATGCCAGAGCCGTTGAAAGGATTCCAAGAAATAAAACAGATCCGACAGCCGATGCGGGGGGAACAGGAAGCTGCCATGGTCTGTCGACAAGCAACACGGCAGGAACAAGCATAAGAGCCGATGCGCTTACCTGCCCCGTGGCCGCCGCTATGGGCGAGGTCCCCATTTTGCCCAGACGACGTCCGAAAACCCCTGCTGAAGCATAGGAAAAAGATGCGCAGAGGACTGCAAGCTGCGCAGCGGACTGGAGTCCGAATCCCGATAACGCTCCCGATCCGATTATAAAGACCACCCCGGTAAAACCGATAAGCAGACCCGTTATTTTTGATGCGGAAAGTCGTTCGTCCTGCGTAAAGCGGTGGGCGATAAGTACGGTAAAGAGCGGAGTGGTGGCATTCAGGATAGAGGCAAGCCCTCCCGCAATCCGGGTTTGCCCCCAGACTATCAGAGAAAAGGGAATGACATTGTTTATCAGTCCCATAATAAAATAGATTTTCCAGCTTCGACGGCCGGCCGGCAGACGTATTCCCCTCAGGGCAGAAAAAATATTGAGCACGATGGCTCCTGTCCATAATCGGAGGGCTACAATTGTAAGCGGCGGTAGAGATTCAACCGCCAGGGCATTAAAAAGATAAGATCCCCCCCAGACCATCGAAAGGAGAATGAGGAGGAGCCATTCCGCAATACCCATCTTCATGCCCGGTTACCTGAGAGGATCTGCGCTCTGCAGTGAACGGTAGAGCGAAGGGAACGCCGATGCGGGGTGAGCAGATGCGTCCGAGTCACCGAACAGAGGATATCCTCCGCCTTCACTATGCTCCTGGCTCCCGTTCAGGACGGCCTGCTTCCTTATCAGGTTATCATCCAGAAGGTACCTGTCGACAAGGGCGGGACTTGAGAAGAAAGCCGAAACTCTTCTGTTTTCGGAAATGAGCATGGAAGCCGAGATGGTAAAATCCGAAGGCCGGGTTCCGCGTACCGCATATCCGATGGAAGAGCTTTCCGGCGGCAGAACGAAAGAGCTTTCGCTTACCTGCAGGGAAGATCTTCCGCCGTCTATGGCAATAGTATCTCCTCCTGCGGGATAGAAGAAAATTGAACGATGAAACGAAAGCCTGGAGGTATCGGCCTGAATTCCATAGAGAAAACCGCGTGTTCCGGTTTTTCTGGCAAAAACCGTTTCAGTGGTCCGCAGGGAACCTCCGGAGCTTTTTATCTGTACACTTCCCTCATTACCGTCCGAAAGGAAAAGCGACTTCTCAATAACCATGTCTGAATCTCTGCCGTCTATGAGGAAAGAAAGCCTTCCCGAATCTCCGGAGCGAAAGGTGGATCCGAGAACATAAAGATCGGTATTCTGAATGGAGATTCCGGTTGAACGGGAATCCTTGTTTCCGGTTGTCAGAAGGCTGTCGAGAATGGTAAGCGAGCCTCCTGCGGCTGAAAGCAGGGTAAGCCGGTCACTCTCCCCGGGTTCCAGGGAACTCCGGTCCAGGGTTATCCGGGAATCGATGCTCCGGATAAGAGCAGTGCCGCTGCTTCTGGAGCTTCCTTTTATATCGGTTTCTGACAGGGACAATTCTCCGCCCTTCATGCTTATAAGCGAACCCGAGATCATGGGACCGAATGTGATTGCGCTTTTACGCATAAACAGTTTTCCCGAATCCATAAAAAGGGCGGACTCGACGGAACCGGCAGCCTGAAACAGGCGGACACTTTCCATCGTCGTAATACCCCCCTCCTGCCTTACTATTGCATCGCGGGAAGTAAGATTATCCACCGAAAGATCTGTCAGCCTGAGATTGCAGTTTTTAAGCTTAAAAAGCGCACCGGTCCCGAAAGAGGACGCGGTGCTTATCGCGGATATCCCGCCTCCTCTTCTCCATTCCGGATAGGAAAAACCGCCTTCAAGTTTTATTTCAATATCTTCCAGGATTACGCTCTGTTCAATCGCATGTTTTCCTTCGGAAAGCAGTATGCTTGTCATACCATTGGCAACCGCGTCTTCAAGGGCTGCGCTGAGGGAACTGTACGGAGTATCCCTGCTTCCATCACCCTTCCGGTCACCGGGAGCCACATAGAGGACAGCCTTGTCGATCGCGAATTCTATTTGGGATATTTCGCTGCGGTTGCCGGCTTCATCCACCGCGTATGCTTCCAGGAGGTAATCTGAATAGGAACCTTTCTCCGCGCTTACAAGAAGTTCACGATTATAGGTCTTAAAATCACCATCTCCCGCTTCCGGGAGCTGACCCTGAACTATACGGTACCGTATGGCGGAAATTCCGGATTCAGCATGTTCAAGAAGTATTTTTCTGTCGTCACGATAATACTGTCCATGTTCCACACCTGCCGCCGCCGGAGGTGCGGGCGGGGCCCGGTCAATCCCAAAGCGGTAACGTCTGCCGGCAATCGGCCGCTCTTTGCCGCCCAGTCTGCTGAACAGGGCAACATTGAGACTGACATGGAACGCTTCGCCATCACGGATATCCAGCACAAGGGGTTCATCAAGCTGATCCGAACGTTCTGTAACGGCACCAGCTTCACTTCCCAGGGCAAGCTCGTACCGTATTATCCCTTCTGCTTCAGGATAAATGATCACCTTCTCGTTCGTCCAGAAATGTCTCGGCAGTCCGGAGACAAGCTTATCTACTCTGGGAATATTTTCCATCTCCCGCTGATCGGGAGATGGTGCTCTTCCCTCAGCATGTTCCGTTTCCGGAATAATCGGTTTTCCATTGAGGAATATGGTTCGGCCCAGAACGGCAATTGTAGCCGGCGCTGAACGGTTGCCGGCTTTATCAATACTTACCAGATCCAGAGATTCGGACTCCCTGTAGGGTGATTCCTGAAATGGAAGAAAAAAGTCGTCCGTATCCGGCTCAAGCCTTTCTCCTTCCGCACTCTTTACCTTTATTCTCCATCCTTCCGAAGACATTACGGCGGAAACGGATGGTGGTTCAGGCGGTACCGAATCAAAATTTACAATGCTGGCATCAGGAGAAATGGCATAATTGCCTATGGAATCCATAGCCATAAGGTTCAGACGATGAGCACCCTGTCTGTTTTCAAAATCGAGATACATGCTACCGCTGCCGCTGACCGGAGACCCCTCCTCCAGAAATCGTTCAAGCGAGAGATTTATAGCATCTTCCTCCAGGTACGGTTCCAGAAGGAACCAGTACCGTGCCTCCTCGTTTGTACCGCCAAGCCGGATGTAGCTGTTCTTCCGGAAATATGCCATGGCAAGTTCATCGGGAAGTGAAGGCAGCTCCGGAGCCTTTCTGTCCATGGTAAAGGAAAAGGTGACCGGAGGTTCTTCCTGTTCTGTTATCCGTGAGAAGGCTGCAATTTCAAGCTGATACCGTGTTTCGCTATCTCCGTAACCTTCGATTACCAATGGTGTATCGTATACACCGCTCCCGATAATCCTGGCTTCGGCCGACTCATCGCTCTTCTCGCGAAGTACGTATCTGCAAGCCACGGCAACAGCAGTCTCCAGTGTAATAAGCACACGTTCTCTGCTGATTCCACCGGGAGGGAGCCCCTTCAGGGTAAAAGGAAACGAACTGCGGCGATCCAGCTCTATAAGGTCAAGCGTATTTACCGGCCCCTTATTGCCCGTCCGGTCCACGGCCCGTGCGGAAAAGCTGAAGACCGCGACTCCGCTGCTTCCGGTTTCCAGCCGGACAGGTCCGGAATAGGATTGCCATTCCGGCTTTTCCCCGTCTAAACGCAAACCTGTCTCCGGATCAAGCTCTTCCAGAAGATACTCTATGGGTTCCCCGCTGCTTCTGCAGATGATAGTCCCCTCTTCCCGGATAATTTCCACTGCACCCGGAGCAAGGGAATCGTAGGAAAGCGTTACCGGCTCCCGCACCGGGGAAATGTTGCCCGCGGAATCGACAGCGGCAAAACGCAGGGATGCTTTTCCGTATGAACCTTTGGGGATTTTTACTATCATACTCGATTCCGCATGGGGTGACTCAGGGCCAGGTTCAGGGGCTTCTTCACCAAATGCAATTTCGTAAAGAATAGTGGATTCTTCCCCTTCGGGCTGCGAAATATTCAGCCTGTAGCTGCCGTCGGATATCTCCTCGGCGCTGACCTGGGGTGTTCCGGGAGGTACGGTATCATACGGTAGGAGAATCCTGCGTTCGTTTCCCTGAACACCGTTCCTTCCGTAGGCTACGGTCCGCAGTTCAACAGCACCCTGCTCTCCCCACCGGGCCGGATCAATGGTGAAGGCCCTTTCATACCGGAGCGCATACCTGTCGGGGGTTGAACCGTTCAGGGTATAGTAGATGGACTCTTCTTCGCCGGCGGTAAGGGAAACGGTGATGGTATCGGAAAAGGGAACGGTTCCGTCTATATCAATCCGGGGCGCACCGGGTATTCTGTTGTCCATCACATATAGAAAACGGTATTCACCCTGATATTCCGGAAGATCTTCCACCCTTGGACCGGATTCACCTTCTACGGTAAAGCGAAGAGGATGAATGCTCAAGGCACCTTCTATTCCCTTTACCGTTATGGAGCCGTTTTTGAGCGTAAGGGGAGGCCCCTCTTCCAGGAGCGAATATTCTTTAACACCCGGGGGGAATTCAACAGCGAGGGGTTTAGAGTATAGACCGCTGGCTGGAACATCTGTTGTTTCGTTTGGAAACTGGGCAAAGCTGATTTCATTATATACCGGCTCGGAGCTTCCCACGGGAAGTGCTGCTACCCTGAGCCGGACAAGCCCCCGGCTGCGGATAAGAAGCGGAGAAAGATAGGGTGCCCCGCGCAGAACCGGGTCTTCGTTATCGATAGTATAGCGGACCCATTCATATCCCTGAGTGTCTATGTAGAAAAGCTGAGGATTGAGAAAGACTCCCTGGGGCGGGCTGATGATCGGTACCGTGGAAGGGCCCCGGTAAGGCCGTTCGGCGTAGTCGAAAGCGAGGGTGCTTCGATTCCCGGCAGGATCCTCACAGTAGCTTTCTATCCTGACTATATCGGACCCCGTAAAACTTACGGGAACAGGCTCCCCGTTCCATGAAGCAAAAGGAGCGTTTCCACCGGAGTCTATCGGGTACATACGGTAAAATACCCCGCTCTCTTCTTCTGAGCGGAACCGTACCTGCATATCGTCATCGATCGTCAGGAGCGGAGGCGTTGGAGGCTTTTTATCGATCAGATAATTGTAAACATCACCATCTTTAATCTCCACACGGTAAAAGCGTTCTTCTCCCCGCAGCGCTGAAAGCTCCAGCGGACCGGAAAACAGTTCCCAGTCGCCATTGGAGGCTTCAGTGCTTCCGATAAGAATCCTGTAATATCGCGGCGTATCCGGCCTTTCGAGGGAAAAATAAATATTTTCCCGGTAGACTCCCGGTTCGGGAGAGGGATCCGCCGATACCTGAACGGACATCCACATCATCAGAAAAAGTATCAGCACCAATTTCTTCCGACCGGATTGAGTCATCGTCTTTTACTCCATGCCCAGAATGGTCCGGAGGATGGACCCTACTTCGGGGTCGTCCTTTGCATAGTAGGTTTCCACCTCTTCCGGGGTAAGTCCCACCAGCTCATGACTGTTATAATGAATCCACACATCATCATCAGGAGTCGGAATATCAATTTTACGGCAGAAGAAATCAGGGATAATCGGAGGTTTTGCCGCAAGGTAGGAGAGGTCTTTATAATCGTGTACTGCAACTTTTAAATCTTCCCGGGGAATACCGTGCCTCATAATTACTTCGGCCAGATAATTAACGGTGTTTCCGGAGTCGAAAATATCATCCACTATAAGAACCTTGTCGCCATTCCGCAGGAATTCGGGATCATAGGTCCAGCCGTCTATCATTACCTGGGTCTGCTTTTTGATGTCCGTATAGCTTCTTGCGACAACAGCCGCGTAAAAAACCGGACGGGTTTCATTGCGTACCAGCTTGAAATATTCGCTTACTATGTTTCCGAGATACGCTCCGCCCCGAAGCGAAAGATAGATAACATCCGGAATAAATCCGGTTTCGTGAATACGGTGGGCAAGTTTTATCGAATTGTTTCTTACGATGGTGTATGGAATAAACTCTTTATGCATCCGGGGTATCCTTCCGTTATAGTATGAAAAAACAGCGATACCGCCGGTCTTAACCGGCGGTATGCACCATACAGTTCTTCTTTATCTTACTATACCGGCGAAGAATTCACTACCCTCCCGGATATAATTTATTTTGTACTCTTTTACATCAGTTTCATTTATGGCTTTATAGAAATCCGCTACCGTTTCTATATCCCTGTCATTTATCCTGTAGATAACATCGTATGGACGCAGGCCTGCTATATACGCCTTGGTTCCGCGGTCCACTCCGGCAGCCACTACACCTTCAAGCTTTTTATCCAGTTTTAGCTGGCTGCGAACCTCCTCATTGATCGGAATCACGGTCAGTCCGGGCCAGAGCATATTCATTCGACCGGCTATTGCCTCACTGGTTTCCCGCTTTCCTATTTCGACGGTAACCGTTTGTTCCTTTCCGTTCCGGACAAGGGAAAAATCCACCTTTGCACCGGCTGGAAGCTCGCCGACCATTCTGACAAGGTCGTCCCGGTTTCTTACCGGTCTATTGTCGATCGAAAAAACAAAGTCTCCGGGACGGATTCCGCCTTTTTCCGCGGGAGACCCGATGTAGACATTGTGAATAAATGCTCCGGATCTGTTCCTGATATCAAGTGATTCCGCCATTTCCGGAAAAATATCGGTTACCGTTACACCAAGCCAGCCGTACTGAATTTCGCCCTTGCTGATAAAATCGTCTATTGCACGTTTCGCATTATTAATGGGAATAGAGAAGCCCAGTCCGACATTTCCACCGGTCGGTGCTGCTATCCAGGTGTTAATTCCAACAACCTCGCCGTAAATGTTTACCAGAGCACCTCCGGAGTTGCCCTGATTTATGGCCGCATCGGTCTGAATAAAATCGCTGATATTGTTCTGGGGGCCCGATCGGCCTTTTGCGCTTACAATTCCAGCGGTAACGCTTGAGACAAATCCGAAGGGACTGCCTACCGCTATAACCCAGTCGCCAATCTGCAGTTCATCGGAGTCTCCAAGTTCGGCTATGGGTATCTCTCCTTCCGCTTCAAAAGAGACCATGGCAAGATCCATCCGCTCATCACCGCCTACCAGGGTGGCGGGATATTCCCTTCCATCATTGAGAACTACCATAATCTCATCCGCCTTGCCGGCAACATGATCATTGGTCAGTACATAATGGGTATCTCCGTCGTTGCGGACAATAACTCCCGATCCAAGACCCTGGTTACGGTACTCCCTTTCTTCGGGGGCCTCGGACCCGTCGGGACCGTTCTGCTGATCAGGAAAGAGAAAATCCCAGGGCCAGCCCCTTCCCTGCGGGACCTGCTGGGTAACTACCTCGACCACTTTTATTTCCACAACGACCGGAAGCGCTTTACGGGCAACCGATCTGAAGGAGTTCTGCATCTCTTCCATCGAAGGGGGTACAGTAATGGAAGAATCATTTTTTTCCTGTGCCAGGGCGGTTTCACCGCTGGAAATGCCCGTTGAGCAGCCGAAGGTAATCATGGCTACAGCAAATCCTGCAATCACTCCCACAAGCAGAAGGTTGAATACGAAAAAATTTCTTGAATGAAAAAGCTTATGTTTACTCATTTTCTATCCTCCTTAGAGTTCAATATCCTTGAATGCTGTAAGAACCTCAAAACCGTTTCCTGTAACAGCCACGGTGTGTTCCCAATGAGCCGAAAGAGAACCGTCCGCGGTTTCAACGGTCCATCCGTCTTCAAGAAGAACAACATCTCCAGTGCCCAGATTTATCATCGGCTCAAGGGCAATAACCATCCCCGGCTTCAGTCTGGGGTTGGGCATTTTCCTGATATAGTTGGGTATCTGGGGCTCTTCATGCTGTGAAAAACCCACTCCATGGCCGCAATATTCCTTAACGACTCCGTAGGAAAACTTCTTTGCATGCTCCCATACGGCCCTGCCCAGATCGTTTAGCCTGTTACCGCCCTGCACCTTCGCTATTGCCAGATCCAGACAGGTCCGGGTTTCGGCTATAAGCCGTTCGGTTTCTTCAGCAATGGTTCCGACCGCCATGGTAAAAGCCATATCACTGAAATAGCCGTTAAGGTCTACTCCCAGATCGAGGCTTACAATATCTCCGTCTTTGAGCTTTCTTTTGCCCGGTATTCCGTGTATGACTTCACTGTTTACCGAAACGCATAACGAGGCGGGATAATCCATAAAACCAAGAAAAGCCGGTTTCGCTCCCCGTTGTTCTATAAATGATTTTGCGAACTGATCCAGTTCTCTGGTGGATATACCGGGAGCGACCATCTTCTTAAGCTCATAATGGGTTTCCGCAAGGATCCGTCCGGAATCCCGTATTTTCTTTATTTCATCAGCAGACTTTAGTTTGATCATGGTATTAAAATACTATCAAGGATGCAATTCATCAAGCAGAGAATTGAAAGAACGTGCCGAAGGGTTTGAGGGGGCAATTTCCAGGGCATAGCTTATATATCGTCTTGCTTCATCCCTTCTGCCGGCGGCAAGCTCGATTTCGGCGAATTTGGTATAGATAAGCGCTATGGAATTTCTGTCTCCCGTGGGGACCGAAGATTCGGCTTTCCTGAGCCATATTCCGGCTTCCATATTCCGTCCGTTCACAAAATGGATCACCCCGGCATTGTAGGCAGCTTCCCAGAGCCTGTTATCCAGTCCCCAGCTCTTTTCAAACAGTTCCAGGGCTTTTTCCGGCCTGGTATCCAGAACCGCCGCAAGAGCCTTAAAAAAGAGCGGCCAGGGCTCTTCTCCCCAGTGCTCAACTGCATAATCGCCAAGCCTTTCAATTTCTTCGCGGGCTCTCAGACCATAGAAGAACCACACACCATGACCGGCTTCCTGCATACCGGCGCCTTTTTCCTCAAGAAGTCGCTGAATAAGGATTCTGTACCGTTCCGGATGAGCATTTCCGCCTGTCTGTTCTCTCAGGATGGCGGCAATTGCGGAGGAGCCCCCGGAATCCTCATAGGCGGCAAGAAACTTTTCAGCCGCCTTAAAAAATCCTCTATCGGTGCAGTATAGAGCTGACAGGATAAGGAATTCCTTCTCATCTGCAAAGTATTCAAGTCCGGAATCAATCCGGAAAAGCGGATTGTCCGCTGTAAGGTCTTCTTCCAGCAGCTGCAGATTAAAGTATGGAATCCATGTTTCATCCGGATATTCCGCAAGGAAGGTCCGGTAATGCTGAGCTGCTCCCTTATGATTTCCAACCTTCAGCATAATATCTGCTGTAAGAAGCTCTTTTTCGCGTCGAGAAAACGCGGGTCCGGTTTCCAGTAAGCCGAGGGCAAGATCATACTTCCCCTGTTCGGCCAGCAGCTGAAAAAGAAGTTCGTCCCTCAGGGGATACCGTTTATCCCCCGTCCCTTCGTATAGAAGGGTTGTCAGCTCACTGGTCTTTTCCGTATCATCGGAAACAAGATACAGAAGCAGCGCATCCGCAAGCAGGGCTTCACTCTCAAGTTCCAGAGCCAGGGTATAAAGCGTTGATGCATCATACTGTTCAATGCCCGTATCCCTTCCGCTGCTGACGGCAAGGAGCGCTTCACCATGGATAACGGGAAAGAGAGCTCCTCTGAAGGGTTTGTACTTTTCGCTCAGCACGAGAGCTTCATCAGAGCGCTCCTGCCGGAGAAGAGCGTATGCCAGAAGCGCCGCCATATCTTCCCTGCCCTCAAACTTCTCATGGCCCCTGCGTGCTGCCGACTCCAAAAGAGAATAATTGCCGCTCACATCTCCAATCAGAAATGCGCGGCGTGCAAGTTGAAGGATAAGAGAGGCATTTTCGCTTTGTTTCAGGATTTCGTTTATCTGTCCTGCGGCCTGTTCGTAAAGGCCCAGGGTAATGTTCCGGTCTATTTTTTCCAGGACGGCATTACGCTTCGTGGTGCCAGGCTGTACAGTCTGAGTACTGCGGTAATGATCCCAGGCAAACCAGGCCAGAACAGCGGTTGCGGCAGCAAGAACAAGAACGAATACAGCAAGCGTTCTATTGCCGAACCTGACCGCCATTACGAACCTTCCCGTTCCTTCCGGATTGAATCCAGCATCCCATTGATAAACCGGTAGGAATCATCTCCCCCGAACTCCTTGGCCAGATCCACCGCCTCATCTATGGCTACCGTTGCCGGAACATCGGTCTGAAAAAGAAGCTCGTAGGTACTCAGACGCAGAATGGCCAGATCCACCTTTGAAAGCCGGGAAAAATCCCAATGTTCCAGTTTGCCCTTTATGGAGGCATCTATGCTTTCCACGTTCTCAATGGCTCCCTGCACCAGGAGACGCGAAAAAAGCCAGGTCTGAGCGTCCAGCTTATCCTTGCGCTCTCCCTCCAGCCAGTCAAACTGAAGGAGTTCGTGCAGCTCAGGCTTGTGGAATTCCCAGCTGTATATGGCCTGAAAGGCAAGTATGCGAGCTTTTCTTCTTGAACCCATGTTTGTGACTCAGTACTTTACGATTTCGGCTCTGTTCGTGAGCTCTTTGACAACCGCGTCCAGAGCACGTTTCAATGCTGCCTGCTGTTTCTCCTGATACAGTCCGGCGCGTATGTATTCGCGGACCGTCATGGGATTATCCGGAGCAATCTGATCGTCAAGTGAAAGAATCCGGGCTTCCCGGTGTTCGCTGACTTTCAGAATATGGATTCCTATATTGGAATCGATGACACCGGAATATTCGCCTTCCTTCAGTTCAAAGAGCCTTCGGAAAAAATCCCGCCCGTAGGTCTGCTGTACCCTCTGGTCATCTCTTGCTATGTATCCGACATCGCCGCCCCGGTATTTTGAGGACTCATCCTGGGAATACTGAAGAACCAGGTCCTCAAACTTTGCCGAACCGTTTCTCAGTTTGTTCCATGCGGTTTCAAGAGTGGCCCTTGCCTCCGCTTTTTTTTCGTCGTCCATATTGATGGTGGGTATAAAAATCTGCCGAAGCCGGACATATTCGGGGTTTGTTATGGAGGCCGTGTTATCCTCGTACTGCTCGAGTATCTCTTTCTCCGTCGGCGGGGTTACGGCATCAAAAAATGATTTCTTGCTTGTACTGATATAGCGCTGCTGAAGTATCTGATCACGGATACTGGAGCGGTACTGTTCCCAGGACATCCCCGTCTGATTGCGGATCAGCTCTCTGAACTGGGAATCGGTAAGAGGCCTGCCGAGCTGCTGTTCAACCCCTTTTTTCTGACCGTTGATTATCTGCAGCAGTTCCTGCTCGTTTACGGTCATTCCGGATTCCGCGGCGGCCTGCCGTATAAGAATCTCGGCAATCATGGCATCGAGTACTTCACCCTTGTTGACACCGGTTTCGGGGAGACCGGCTTGCCGGCGCGCGGCCATTACCTGTTCCATTCTGCGGTTGAGTTCAAGGGAGGAAATCCCCTCGGTTCTGGTAAGCGTTACCGTCGCTACGGTCTCTCCCAGAAGCTGGGAAAAAACCGGTACCGACAGGAAAAAAAATATGATAAAAAGAAAAGCTTTATTTTTCATTTTATTCAACATGAAGTTTGGCTCCTATTGCCTCAGCCTGGCTGCCGCTGCTGATAATGTCCGAGACCTTCAGATACATTCCTTCGTGTTCCATCGTCCGCATGAGTGTCTGCAGTGTTTTCATTGTTCGTATGCCTGTAGTGATGGTAAAGGCGAAAGATCGTTTCCCGGAAATCATACCGCAGTTCTGAAGGAAACTTTTTATTTTCGGTGAGATTTTGCCTCCCCAAAAGTTTTCCGGGGGAGCACCGACGGCAATGTACTGAAAACTGCTGAGCTTTTTATCGGATTCCTTTTCACCGTCAATGATCTGTACGGTATGAATACCCTGACTCTCAATACCCTTCGCAAGCCCTCTGGCTGCTTCCGTCATCTTTTCACGCTTGCTACCGCCAAAGAAAAGTACGCAAATGTTCATAACCGGCTCCTGCTCCAAAAAGAAGCGGCCGATTACCCGTATACACGAAGAATCGGCCGCATTCGGGCTTACTGAGCGCTGGAATCACCGGACTGACTCGAATCCTGAGTCTGAACCGGTTCGCTCCACCAATCTTCCTGCTCTACTCCGGCTTCCTGACGCGCGGCTCTGATAACATCGCCGTTTTCAGGAGTGTGGTTAACCCAGGCCAGACCGAAAGAGCAGACAATAAAGATGGCAGCCAGTATCGAGGTGGTCCTTGTAAGAACATTCCCGCTTCTCGAACCGAAGGCGCTGTTGCTTGAACCGCCGAAAATCCCTCCGAGTCCTTCACCCTGATCATCCTGAAGCATAACCAGAATAATCAGAAGCAGGGCGCTTATAACAAACACCACCAGAAGAAGTATACTGATAAAACCCATACTATATCACTCCAAAAATATTAACTATCGTACTTCATAATCGGTACGAAGTTTTCAGCTGTTAAAGCTGCGCCGCCTACAAGGGCGCCATCAATGTTTTCCCTGGCCATAAGCTCTTTCACATTGTCCGGCTTCACCGAACCGCCGTACTGAATGACGATTTCTTCGGCAGCCTTGTTTCCGTACATTTCCCTTATAACCTTTCGGATAAAGGCGTGCACCGCATCCGCATCCCCGGGGGTGGCGGTTTTACCGGTACCGATAGCCCAGACAGGTTCGTAGGCAATGGTAACGCGGTCAAGCAGCCCCTCGGGAACACCCTCGAGACCTTTTTCAACCTGCTCCCTGACCAGCGATTCCACCTGACCGGCTTCACGCTGTTCCAGTGTTTCACCGACACAGAGTATAACTTCAAGTTTGTTGTCAAGCGCCCGTTTTACCTTGCGGTTGATGAAGGCATCCTGCTCGCCGTAGACGTGCCGGCGTTCCGAATGGCCGAGTATTACCGCTTCAACACCCAGATCCAGAAGCATTCCAACCGATATTTCTCCGGTGTGGGCGCCCGACTCCGAGTCGGACATGTTCTGAGCGCCGAGCATAATCGGGCTGCCTTTGAGAACATCCCGTACCGCCGAAAGAGCGGTAAAGGGTGGTGCAACCAGATAGCGGTGTTTTCCGCCCCCGGCGGCGGCTGTCAGCTCTTTTGCCAGAGCAACCGCTTCCGAGGTAGTTTTATTCATCTTCCAGTTTCCTGCAATAAAAGTTTTTCTCATCTGTTCTATCCTTCCAGCGCCGCAATACCGGGAAGCACTTTCCCTTCCAGGAACTCGAGGCTCGCGCCCCCTCCTGTGGATACATGGTCGATTCTGTCGGTAAAGCCGAACTTGTTCACGGCCGCCACGGAATCTCCACCGCCCACAACGGTTGTTCCCTCGCAGGAAGCTACCATCTCGGCAACTTCAACTGTTCCCTTTGCGTATGCATCAAATTCAAATACACCCATCGGTCCGTTCCAGACTATCGATTTTGCACCCTTGAGGGCGCTTTTAATCTCTTCAAGGGTCCGGACACCTATGTCCATCCCGATAAGATCGTCAGGAATATCCGCGGTATCGACGGCAACAGGGATTTCCTTCTCAGAGAACTCTCTGGCACAGACATGATCGACAGGTAGAATGATCCTTGTCTCCTTAGCCTCGGCCTGAGCAATCAGATCCATGGCGGTCTGCAGATAATCCTCTTCAAAAAGGGATTTACCGATGCTGTGTCCTTTTGCCTTGAGAAAGGTATAGCACATTCCGCCGCCTATGACGAGGGTGTCGCACTTCTCTATCAGTTTTTTAAGAACACCGATTTTGCTTGAAACCTTTGCACCGCCGATTATGGCCACAAAGGGCTTTTCAGGATTCTTTAAAAGGGGTCCGAAAAATGCAACCTCTTTCGCAATGAGAAATCCTGCCGCCGAAGGAAGAAACTTCGTAACCCCTTCGGTGCTTGCATGGGCACGGTGTGCCGTTCCAAAAGCGTCGTTAACATAAACATCCGCCATGGAAGCAAGCTGCTCGGCAAAAGCGGGATCATTTTTGGTTTCACCGGCATGATATCGGACATTCTCGAGAAGAAGCACTTCTCCGACTTTCAATGCCTGCGCCTGTGCGCGTACATCGTCGCCGATGCAGTCATCCGCCATCATAACATTACGGCCGAGAAGTTCGGAAAGCCTTTTCGCTGTCGGTGCGAGGGAAAATTCCGCTTTTCTCTCGCCTTTGGGGCGTCCGAGATGACTCATTATGACTAAAGAGCTGCCCTTCTGCTCAAGAATATACTCGAGCGTAGGAAGAGCGGCCCTTATCCTGGTGTCATCGGTAATTTCGCCTTCTTTCAGGGGGACGTTGAAGTCCACCCTGACAAGAACGCGTTTACCGTTAAGATCCAGATCTTTTACGGTACGTACTGACATAGGCGCTGACCTTATACCAGTTTTACGGCGAGATCCACAACCCTGTTGCTGTAACCCCATTCGTTATCGTACCAGGAAAGAATCTTGAAAAATCCCTTTCCGATCTTCATGGTGCTGGTTGCATCAAAAATCGAAGAGTGGGGATTCTTTACTATATCCATGGAAACGATAGGATCTTCAGTGTATTCGAGGATTCCCTTCATGGGACCTTCAGCTGCCTTTTTGATGGCGGCGTTAAGCTCGTCCACGGAAGGATCTTTCTCAAGCCTTACGGTAAGGTCGACGATCGAACCGGTGGGTGTGGGAACACGCATGGCCATACCGTTGAGCTTTCCGTTCAGCTCGGGGATAATCTTTCCGACTGCCGACGCGGCACCGGTGGAGGTGGGGATAATGGAAAGAGCAGCAGCCCTGGCACGGCGAAGATCGCTGTGGGGTGCATCGTGAATTACCTGGTCCGATGTGTAGGCATGAAT
>NPIE01018733.1_pt2 | contig 21259 bp, 18 predicted proteins | sample 8637661 | NCBI WGS metagenome assembly NPIE01 (sample SAMN07420842, study PRJNA396082) | bioreactor metagenome | isolation source: sample BA12 brine-fed electro-methanogenic bioreactor BA | place: Japan: Kochi | collected 2016-12-09
GGTGAGGTTGGAGAGTGGTCAAATCCTGCGGACTGTAAATCCGCCGCCTTAGGCTTCGAAGGTTCAAATCCTTCTCTCACCACCATGTGGCTCGGTAGCTCAGTCGGTAGAGCAAAGGACTGAAAATCCTTGTGTCGACAGTTCGATTCTGTCTCGCGCCACCATTTTTATTATTAAAATTAATATGCGGGAGTAGCTCAGGGGTAGAGCATAACCTTGCCAAGGTTAGGGTCGCGAGTTCGAATCTCGTCTTTCGCTCCAGCAGGAGGATCCCGATGCATGCCCGGAAAGGGAGTCGGGATTTTTCTTTAAGTAGCTGTATGAAATTGCAGTCTGACAAAGATCATGGCAATGCCCGGGTGGTGGAATTGGTAGACACGTTGGACTTAAAATCCAATGGCCATTGCGGCCGTGCGGGTTCAATTCCCGCTCCGGGTACCCGGAAGCCCTTATCATAAGGGCTTTTTTTATTTCAGTTTACCATCAAATTTTCCTGTACAGTCTTTTCCTTATCTTTATCATATGAAAGCTACAATCAGCAAACATATTGCAGAAGCAATCCGGCAGGCAGAGGTTGAAATTATTACCTACGTCCCTGGTTTCGGGGCGAATCAGGTTGCCGAGGAAATGAACAGTGAAAAACCTGGCAGTGTGCTTTTATCCTATCATGAGGAGGTGGCTTTCAGCATCAGCATGGGAGCGGCCATAACGGGTGCTCGTTCGGTGGCCCTGCTCAAAACCCACGGCATCGCCAAGGCTGCAAACGCAATTGTGGATGCCCTGTCCTGTGGCCTGAACGCAGGCTTTGTACTCATGGTATTTGACGATAAAACAGGTGCACATTCCGATAATATCTTCGATGCGGAAAGTATGATCCGGGGGCTCAGGATTCCAAATATGAAAGTTGGTGAGGAAATGCTTTTTGAAAAGATAAAAGAAGCCATGATGCAGTCGGAAGCAATGCAACTCCCTTTTTTATTGCTTTTTGATGCAGATGATGTTGAAAAGGAAAGCATGCTGAAAAGGGGATCAATCAGTAAATTCCAGGGAGAATATATAAGGGACCTGAAAAGGCATCTCGTGGTTCCGCCGCTGGCAGCATACCAGTGGGAGGTCCTTGAACAGAAATTACAGGGCCGGAACTGGCGGGAAATTCCTCCGCCTAAGCTTCCTGAAATCGAAGATATCCCGGATCAGTGGCAGGATACCCTTCACTTATACAGCGGCTTTTATGATGTTTTTAAAGACTACAGGGGAAGCATCGTATGCGGCGATACTGGTATCCCAACACTCTTTGCTTTCGATCCATATGCATGTGTGGATATTTGTGCACACATGGGCGGGAGTATTCCCCTTGCTACCGGAGCCATGCTGGCCGGTCACAAAAATGTATGGGCCATTACCGGAGATTTTTCATTTATTGCTGCCGGGCACCTGGGATTGCCTGAGGTACTGAACAGGAAACTGCCGCTCAATGTGGTCATATTCAACAATCGCAAGGCTGAAACTACCGGTGGGCAGCAGAACCATGAAGGCCTTCTCGAACGGCTACTGCTGGCCTACCAGGAATTTGTTACCTATCTTGATGATCCCGGAGATACCCAGGAAACAAAAGAAGCCCTGGAAAGAGCTTCTTCTGATAATCAATTAAATATCCTGGTGTTGAATTATTATTCCTGAACGTCTTGTGCGGTTTGTATGAAAGTTCTATATAGTCAGGGTCAGACTGACAGCCACTGACTTGCAAAATCAAACCGCACAACGCGTTTTTTATAATTCGAATCCGATATTAAAGGATAAAGAACTGTTGTTATACTCTGTTCCGTCCTCTTCAAAGACATCTACAATACCAACACCATAGCGGGCTTCCAGCATCAAACGGCTGATCTTGAAACCCAATCCGAAAGTGAATCCAAAATCAGTTTTAACAAAGTCATCCTTGCCCAGTATATCCGATTCGTCATCCACATTGATGAGGTAACCGAAATAAGGGCCGGCATGTACATTCAGCATGGGAACCGGATGGAATTTTGCCACCACCGGGATCTGGATATAGTCCAGGTTCAGTGTTCTTTCCTCATTATCGCCAAGCAATACGGGCATTTCGTATTTACTGCCCATTCTCTTGTAAAGGAAATCGGCCTGCACCCCAACCGGGCCCAGTTTGGAGTTGAGAAAAACTCCGGCATTCAGGCCGGGCTTGGAGACTGCTCCTTCAATGCTTGCAAGTTGTGAAAGATTTGCACCCACCTTGATCCCGGTGCGTAATTTTTGTGCCTGCGTGCTCATCGTAAACAGGATGAGAAGGCTTATGCTGGTTAAAAGTATTTTTTTCATAGCTTTTGTTTTTAATCATTCATTCCTGATTAAACAAAAACTATGCTAGAGATCAATAGGTTTTAAGGAATACACTGAGCTCGGGCTTTTCCCCCTTGTTTACCCTGACGCGCCACTCACCGGTTTTGGATTGACCGGCTTCCAGGCCCACACCGATCACCCGTGACTCATAAGTATCGTTCTTGTCGCTGGAATTACACTTGAAGGGAAACATCATTTGATAGGTATTGGGGTAGATGTGCCCTTCTCTTGATGAGAGCCCCGTTCCTGTTGCATTTGTAAAACGGAAATGTGCCCAGGCATTCCCGGGTTCTTCAATGAATGAATACCGAGCCTGGCTGAACAAGTGAATGATCTTGTCGCCTGAATTACTGATGGTGGCGGTTATCTGGTAAACATCCTGTCCTTTTACCTCCTTGATGTAAGAGGTGATATAACTAACATCCATTCCCTGTATTTGTAAGGCTTTCCCTTCTTCAATCGTCTGCCACGATTGGGCATTGAGTGAAATACCGGCAATGATTAATGCTGCTGCTGCAATTAGCTTTTTCATCATTTTAAATTTTTTTGAACATGGAGTAAATTTAAGTAATTTTTTATTGTTCTGCCGGATATCCCACTGATTGGGCCAGGGTAATTAACAGATTTCCCTTTAGTTCAAGTAGCTCAGTGATCTTTTCTTTATCGACCCATGCCCGCACCCCGGTTGCCAGTCCCTCAGAAGCACAATACAAATAAATGTTCTGAGAAATAAAAGCAGCATCCGTATAGGCGTACAATTCTTTTTGATCTGAGTCTTCCATTTCATCCAGCTTGGCGATGAAAACAATGGAAAGCGGGGCATCTTTGACGAAATCCTGTATGCCTGCATATTCACGCAGGTCGCCATCTTTCACTTTAATAAGCATATTGTCACCTGCACTGTAAATAAAAACACCTTCCTTAAGGAACACAAATAGCAAGGTCTCCTGCCAGTTATGTGCAGATGGTGCGGTTCTTTTTCCGTTTTCACGATTGTATCCGAAGCCTGCCCATAGCAGATTAGATATTTCCTGCAGGGACAATTCCTGCTTGTCGAAGCTACGGGAAGTCTTGCGTTCTGAAAGTGCATCCATCAATGGCATTCCCCCGGTTTTTTGGGGTTCGGGCAATTGGATGTTTTTATCCTGTGCCAGGCAAACAACAGCCGAAAGCAGTAAAAAAATAATAATCAGATTTTTCATATCCGAATGGTTTTGGTTTTTCTGAATAAGTTGATTTGTGCGATGATGATCCCTGCCAGCATAAGCATGCAACCGATGATTCCTTTCAGGCTAAAGCTTTCGCCCAGCATCAGCCATCCCCCAATTGCTGCAAAAACCGCCTCAAAACTCAGTATGATCGCGGCATGCGAGGGAAGGGCAATTTTCTGCCCGACGATCTGCAGGGTAAAGGCCAGCCCTGTTGAAAGTACCCCTACATATAGCAAGGGAAGCATGGCTTTATATATCCATTCCCACACAATGGGTTCCGACAGAATTGCAGCCAAGCTGCTCATCAGGCCGGCTACCAGGAATTGCATCAATGCCAGCTTATAACTGCTGAAACTGGGGGATAGCCAGCCGATCACATGTACATGTACGGCATAAAATACCGCACAGATAAGCACCAGTAGATCTCCTGAAGAGATTTCAAAATTCCCGTTCACCGTCAGGAAGTATAAACCGGCAGTTGCCAGGATGGCGCCTATCCATACCCGCAATTTCGGGATCATGCCGATGATTATTCCCAGAATGGGCGTGAAGATAACATACAAACTGGTGATAAATCCCGCATTGCCTGCTGTGGTGTATTTTATCCCGATCTGCTGGAAGGTGGCCCCCAGAAACAGGGCAGTGCCTGCGATCAGTCCTGCCTGCATCAGGTTGAGACTGGTTTTTTTTTGCTCTTGCTGAAATGGTTTTTTCTTTCTCAGGAATAAAATGGGCAGTAGGGTGAGGGTTCCCAGTACAAAGCGGATCGCATTGAAGGTGAAAGGTCCGATGTATTCCATGCCCTCTTTCTGGGCAACAAAAGCAAAGCCCCAGATCAGGGCTGTGGCGAACAGGATCGCATCGGATTTTATTACTTTTTTCCTTTCCATGAATTTACTGCAATATATGAAAATGTGACCAGGGCAAATTGCCTGGTATTTGCTTTTAATTTTTCAGATTAATGCTGAAGCTAAATATAGTCTCCTTTGCCGGGATCCTGTATTGCTCGTGTGGCATGGCTCCCCAGGAATTGTCTCCCCCAACACCCTGCTGTTTATGGTCGATATTTATTACTACCACATCCCTGGGCCTGAGATCGATGGTATGCTTATAATTCGGCTTTGTGAGCTGATCCAGGTCCTCTATCCGGAAATTTAATGTTGAAAATCCAAACAAGGGATCACCGTTGATGTGGATGCCCTCTCCCTGGCTATTGTTCAGTTGCATCCACCTGACATCGGTTTTGTAGCCATTTTCCTGTGGCCGGATGTAGGCAAAATATTGATCCGCCACCGTGCTTTCATAGCGCCCGATAAAAGCAGAAGTATTTCGGTCGCAATAATTTTCATGAGGACCCCGGCCATAATAGGTAAGCTCAGAGAAAGCTCCAGGTATTTCAAAATTCATTCCCAGCCGCGGCAAATCAGGTAAACCTTCAATTCCTGGCAGGAAACTACTTCTGATGATTAGTTTGCCATTTTCTTTGAGCAGATAAGTAAAAATCATTTTTGAACGCACCTCCGGCAGGTATATTTCGGAGGTGATCTTTACGGAGGAACGATCGTTCTTTTCCAGGCTGATCTTTTCCAGCACCGTGTTCTTTCCGGCATTTCTCCAGATCCCGCAACGCTGGTCCATGCGGTAGCCGAAATCGTTATCTGTGGGAGCACGCCAGAAGTTTGGGCGGATGGGTGACAGCAAAATCTCCTCTCCGTCTATTCGGATGGAGCTGATAAGTCCGCTTTCCTTGTTGATGATAACATTGAAATTGTCTCCCCTTATTTGAAACCCCTCGCTGTTGTCTGTAATTTTTAATTTTTTTTGAGAGTCTCCCATGATTTCCATAACAATTGGAGAATATGGAAAAGCAATCTGTTCTTTTGCGATAATATGTCCTCTGGGAATTAATGGATTGCTTCCATCTGCATACAGGTAAAAGTTGATAAAATATTCTTTGCCAGGATTAATATCCAGTTTATCTTCCGGTATTTCAATCAAAGCCTGCTGTTGTGGTTCTATTGAGGGTAATACAAGCTGTCCACCACTGATCTTTATTCCATTCTCAACCAGATTCCAGCCGAGTAACATTCCTTCGGGATTCGTAAAAAAACTTTTATTCTTCAGGCTGAATATTCCCTCCATCAGCTGAACAGGTTGAATGCTGTAGTCCTGGTAAACTTTTTTAACTTCTTCCAGACCAGGATGCGGACTTCGGTCGGGATTTACCAGACCGTTCAGGCAGAAATTCCCGTCACTGGGTACATCTTCCGGGCCAAAATCCCCGCCATAGGCCCAGTATTTTGTACCCTTTTCATCGTATTTCACCAGGCCCTGGTCTACCCAGTCCCAGATAAAGCCTCCCTGCAAAATATCATATTTTTCGATCACATCCCAGTAATCCTGCAGGTTGCCCGTACTGTTGCCCATGGCATGCGCGTATTCACAAAGGATCAGGGGCCTGTCGCTGTAATTTTTTGCATACCATTCAATGTATTCAATAGAGGCGTACATGGGACTGTAAATATCCACATGGGGGCGCAATTGTGCACGTTCATAATGCACCGGTCTTGTCGTGTCTCTGTGGTGCAGCCACTCAGCAGCAGCTTCAAAATTCACTCCGTCTCCGGCTTCATTGCCCATCGACCAGATTATCACAGATGGATGGTTCTTATCTCTTTCCACCATGCGCCGGATCCTTTCCAGGTGGGCTTTTTCCCATCGGGGATCATTTCCCAGGGTTCTATCCGGATGATAACCCATGCCATGTGATTCGATGTTGGCTTCATCGATCACATACAATCCATACTTATCACAGAGTTCGTACCAGTAGGGATCATTTGGATAATGTGAAGTCCTGACAGCGTTGATATTGTTTTGTTTCATCAACTGTATGTCTTTTTCCATGGATTCACGCGAAATCACATGACCGCTGAATTCATCATGTTCATGCCGGTTTACTCCCTTGATCAAGATGGGTTTGCCATTGATAAGCAACTGCCCGTTCTTTATTTCTGATGTCCTGAATCCCAGGTCTGATGCCTGAATTTCCATTACAGCATCCTGATCATCTTTTAAAACAAGAACAAGGCGGTAAAGCGAGGGTTCTTCCGCACTCCATTGCTTAACAGCGGGAATAATGCTTTCGAAATACAATGTGTCGCTCTGCCCGGCTTTCAGGTCAAATATCAGGCTGTCCTGCGCTATGATTTTATTATTATCATAGAGTAGCATTTGGATTTTATGGTTTTTTATGATTTGCTTATGATGAAAATTCTCAGGTATTACTTCCAGGGTGATTTTCCCATCCCTGTACGCGTTTATCAGGTGCCCTATAGACCAGTAATCCCGGATATGTACTTCAGGGAGGGCGTATAAATAAACATCCCTTTCAATTCCACTGATGCGCCAGAAATCCTGACATTCCAGGTATGAACCGTCAGACCATCTGTAAACTTCAAGGGCGAGTTCATTTTTCCCATCTTGCAGGTAGTCAGTGATATTAAACTCAGCAGGCAGTTTGCTGCCCTGGCTGTAACCAAAGAATTCCCCATTGATCCAAAGATAAAATGCAGATTTTACAGCACCCAGATGAAGGATGATCTCCCTTTTATTCCATTCAGCCGGAACATTGAATTTCTTTTTGTAAGAACCAACCGGATTATATCCATTGGGAATGTAAGGTGGTTCAGGATTATATGTGAACTCATAAGGCTGATTTACATAAATAGGAATTCCGTAGCCCTGCATTTCCCAGTTGGAAGGAACAGGGATTTCTTTCCATGAGCTGATGTCAAAATCCGGTTGATAAAAATTTACCGGTCTTTTTTCCGGCGAATCCACCCAGTTGAACTTCCAGTTTCCACTCAGGGATTTGTACCATCTGGAAGCTTCCAAATTATTATTCACTGCATCTGCAATATTTGCAAAAGGTATTCCGCTTGCATGAGGATCCAGTTTGTGAATACCGGTTATTGCTGGATTTTCCCAGTCAGGGATGCTGTCGTTTTGAGAATAAAGGTTCTGGCCCAGCAGCATCAGGGCCATGATAAAGAAATTTTTCATCTTATATGGATTTAATGATCCTGAGCAGTTTGTTCTCTTTTTCAAGATACTGCTCCAGCAACTTCAACTGGTTGCGGCAGCGGTCAAGGCTGTGTTCGGGATAAGCGGTTTTATAGTATATATCTCCATTGAGGTAATCCGTCAGGAAACGGGCGGCCTGCATATAAATAATGACTTTGACCCCGAGCGAAATCTCCTTTGCATCCGTCTTTGAAAATTCATCGGCCACCTGGGGAATGTATCCGCTGGCAATGGCTTTGAAAATTTCCAGATCAACATCAACTTTTTCCAGCTTCCGCGCATCTTCCTCAACAGGATTACAGAAAGAGCGAACCATATCGCCAAAATCATAAATCAGATAGCCTGGTTGAACGGTATCGAAGTCGATCACTGCTTTTGCCTTATTGCTATGACGGTCAAACAACACATTGTTGGGCTTGGTGTCGTTGTGTGTGACCTTTTTTTTCAAGCGGCCCGACTTTAGCAAACGGTGGTTATCCGCGTTGATGTTCTCCCGGAGTATGATGCCGTTAATCTCTTCATTGGCAGATTCTTTCCGTTTTGCTGTATTTCTTTTGATGGCTGCCTTTAAAGAACGCACCCGCATATTGAGGTTTCTAAAGCTGGTTATCGTAGTGTAAAATGCACTCTCATGCTGACCAAGCAGGGCTTTCTGAAATACCCCGTATGCTTTAGCACCTTCAAAAGCAACTTCCGGACCGGTAGGAATATCATAGCTCCTCGTATTTTCGATGTATTCCATCAGTCTCCAGTAATTTCCATCTTCATCTTTGATGAAGGGCATGAAAGTTCTGGGTGCATAAATCTCAGGAAAGTGGTACTGTACCTGCTTTTGAATTTCAGGTTTAATATACATGCTCAGTATCTCAAAATTATGAGCCAGTTTCAAAGGATCTTTGAAAACCACAGGGTTGATCATTTGCAGGATAAACCTTAGTCCTTCCTTCGATTCAACCAGGAAAGTGGTGTTGATATGCCCTGCATTTAGCTCCTCGGCCTTATTGAAAGTGTGGCCGCTTTTAAAATGCCTGAATATGTTGTTGATGCCCTCCACCAGAACAAAGTATTTAAGCCCAGAGATTCTCCGGATACAATCCCTTTTCGACCAGTTCACGGACCTTTTTTATACTCAATGATTTATCTTCTTTATAAGTAACACCGAACCACTGATCGGAAGATTTCAGCACCCTGACTGTAGCTTCCATGTTATTGATCAGATCAGTTACCACCGAGGGGATAAAATACTCTGCTTTCGGGTCATGTGCATTATCCCGGATAAAGCGGTCAAAGCCTTCTTCAAGATATTTGAAAAGACCGGGGGTAAATCCCCAGAAGTTCATGGAAACAAAAGTATTTTCTGAAAGCAGGTCCCAGTTGCCATTTTCATCGGCAAAGCCGATATTTCCCTGGATCTTTTCAATTTTGGTATGTTCTACCACTTCCCTGAGAAATCCTTCATTATCAATTGCACAAACACCGCGGGAGACCGAGCCATGTTCCGAAAGTGTCTTGCCCAGTTGATAAGTCACCATTGCATATTGATTGCTTGTGGGATCAATGCTGTTGAAAAACTCTGTAATTAGTCTAAAAGCATTTGCACCATAAAAGTCATCGGCGTTGATCACAGCAAATGGCTCACGGATCTTATCTTTTGCCACAAGCACGGCATGGGCTGTACCCCATGGTTTTTTGCGTTCCGGGTGGATTTCGTAATCCTGCGGAACATCGGTGATTTCCTGCAATACATATTTCGTATCAATTTTACCTTTAAGTTTTTCTTCAAAAACCTCTTTGAACTCCTGTTCTATCCTGCTGTTGATCACGAATACGACTTTGCCGAATCCCGCCCTGATGGCATCATAAACGGAATAATCGATGATGGACTCGCCGGAAGGCCCGATCTGATCCATTTGCTTAACACCACCATAACGGCTTCCAATTCCTGCTGCAAGTATCAATAAAGTAGGTTTCATATTTATCTGATTTTTAATTTCGACCATGTTCTGGTTAAATAATAGGTTGAGACAGCAAACACACCGGTCAGGATTGCTGCGAGCTGGTATTTTCCATAAATCCAGTTTCCTGTAGCAAATAAAGCGCTGTAGATGGCAAAACAACCCAGCACCATGGCCAGTATTCCACGTGGTACGTCCCAGCCTTTTTTCCTTTCTTCAATTTGTGTGCCGTCTATCTCGGCCTGTTGTAATACTTTTTTCCATCCCGGCCCGCCGGGAAAAACAAGCTGGTAGAAACCAATCAGGGTTTTTTGGTTTTCAGGTGCTGTAAGGAATGTGACGAGCAGCCAAGCAAGTGTTGTGATGCCTACTCCGGCGATCAGTTGCAAACCAGTGCCCAGGGCGGGAAGCCCTGTGTGCAGGTGGATGAACTGGAAATAGATTGCCACAAGGAATGAAACGATCATGGCCGTGATCTCACTGTAGGCATTGATCCTCCACCAGAACCATCTGAGGATAAAGATCAATCCGGTACCGGCTCCGATCTGCAACAGGATGTTGAAAGCCTGTAAGGCATTCTTGAGTAAGAGGGCCACGATTACTGTAATAATCATCAGCAGTACTGTTGACAAACGGCCCATCAGCACCAGTTCCTTTTCACTGGCCGTGGGTTTGAGAAATCTCTTATAAAAATCGTTTACCAGATAGCTGGATCCCCAGTTCAGGTGGGTTGAAATGGTCGACATAAATGCTGCGATCAGGGATGCCACAACGATGCCCAGGAATCCATTTGGCAGGAAGCTCAGCATGGCCGGATAGGCAAAATCATGCTGTATGAGTGAAGGGTCTGCATTGGGAAAGGCTGCCTCAAGGGAAGCCAGGTCGGGGAAAACCACAATGGATGCCAGGGCCACGATGATCCACGGCCATGGCCTCAGCGCATAATGGGCAGCATTAAAAAAGAAGGTAGCGCCCATGGCTCCTTTTTCCGAACGGGCCGAAAGCATGCGCTGGGCGATGTATCCACCGCCACCCGGCTCAGCACCGGGGTACCAGACACTCCACCACTGCACTGCCAGGGGCAGGACCAGCAGCAACAGCAAAGAATTGGTATCGGAGAAATCAGGCAGCAGGGATATCTTGTCTTTTATTTCCGGATTACTGATCAATGTTTTCATGCTGCCAATCTCCGGCATATTGATGATGATCAGCGCTGCCCCGACTGCCCCGACCATGGAGATCAGGAACTGGAAAAAATCCGTCAGTATGATCCCTCTCAAACCGCCGAGGGTACTGTATACTACTGTGATCAGCATGGCGATGATGAGCGTTTTGGAAGCTGACCAGCCCAGCATTACGGCACCGATCTTTGTAAGTGCTAATGAAACGGATGCCATTACCAGGATGTTGAAGAAAAAACCCAGGTAGATGGAACGGAAGCCCCTCAGGAAAGCAGCCATTTTACCACTGTAACGGATCTCGTAAAACTCCAGGTCGGTATTGATCCCGGAGCGACGCCATAATTTGGCGTAAATAAAAACTGTCAGCATGCCGGTTAGGAGGAAAGCCCACCAGGCCCAGTTGCCTGCCACACCGTTTTGCCTAACAATATCGGTCACCAGGTTGGGTGTATCGCAGGAAAATGTGGTGGCCACCATGGAAACACCCAGCAACCACCAGGGCATATTTCGACCTGATAAAAAGAATTCAGCATAATTCTTTCCTGCTTTCCGGGAAGAATATATCCCAATAATCAGGGAAAACAGGAAGAAAGAAGAAATGATGATCCAATCTGATGTGTTCAGTACCATTTTTGGTTTCGGTAAAATTAGGCTCAAAGATAAAACTAATGCGCAAATGAATAATGGGGGACTGGAGATCTTTTATCCGGCGATGCAGTTTTCATAATAGGAATTAAAATCCTCATAATGATAAAGCAGGGAGATTTTTTCTTTCAAACTGCTTTTGGCCCTGTTGAGCTGGGATTTGGAAGTGTTTTTGGAAATATGCAGCATATTGCCGATTTCCTTATGTGTGTAGCCCTGTATGGCACTGAGCATAAAAACTTTTTTATACCCATTCGGAAGTTCGTTTACCAGGCCGGAAATATCCTTTTCGGAGATCAAATCCAGTCCGTTCAGCGCTTTTTGTTTTGGAATACTTGTTTTTTCAAAATCCACATCCTGGAAAGGTGGGTATTTCCTTTTATAAAAATTATAAGAAGTGTTGATCATGATCCTGCGCATCCAGCTTTCCAGACTTCCTTCATTTCTGAATGACTTGAGGTTAGCAAAAACTTTGATAAACCCTTCCTGTAAAATATCGTCAGCATCTGCATTGCTTTTGGCCATTCGCAAGCAAATGGCATACATTTTCTGAAAGTATTGATTGAATAAACGAGTCTGTGCTTTGGGGTCATCCCTTAAACAGGCTTCAATATTGTACTGATCGCTGATCATAATGCTGAGTTAATGATGCAATTTTACAGGTATTCCTTTTTACCAAAAAATTTTTAAACTCTACCTACCCTCTACAACGAAGATATTTCTTTATTTTTCCACCAGGAATACCTCTACTTGAAAATATCCAAAAGGCACATATACAGCTGATTGTTAAAAAAAAGTTTCCTACATTTGGAGGAAGGGGGTTGGGGGCTTATAACTTCTGAAGAAAATCAGTAAGGCTGTCGTAGGTTTCGAGTTTGATTTTTTTCCGCAGGCGATAGCGGCCCATTTCAACTGCTTTGATCGAAATGTTGTTTAGTGTTGCGATCTCTTTGGAAGAGAGATTCAGCCGGAGCAGTGCTGAAAGCCTTTTTTCATTTTCAGTAAGGAAGGGAAATCTGTTTTCCAGCTTTTCGAAGAATTCACGGTTTACCTGGTCAACATTTTTCTGGAATTGCTCCAGTTCAGTGCTCATGCGCAGGTTCTGATTGACTTTTAACAACAATTCGTTGATCTTCTGAGGTTGTTCGGATTCATCACATTTCGTTTTGATTTCTTTAAGGTCATTTTTTACCGCCTGAAGGAAATCATTTTTCTGCACAATGTGCAGCGCAAAATTCATCAGTTCATTGTTTTTTATCTGCAATTCGCTTTCCATGAGTTTTTGCTGGGTTTTATGGATCTCACGGTTCTTCTCCATCAGTTCCCGATCCTTCCTGATCTTTCCTTTTTGCCGGCCATACATCAGCAAGCCGATGATCAGAAAGAGGATCAATCCACCGATTGCCATGGTCATCCGCAGCCTTATGATGCGTTCATTCCTTTCATACAATTGTATTACCTGATCTTGCAGGATCAGTTCCTGTTTCTGCCTGTCGGCTTCATAACGGGCTTCCATTTCTGCAAGCTGTCGGGTCTTTTCAACATTGAAAAGTGAATCATTGATGTAAGAGTGGCGCTTGAAATATTCAAGAGCTGCCCTGTAATTCCGAAGATCGGAATAGGCCTGGCTTGTGCCCAGTGCTGCAGATGAAGCTGTTCTGGGTAAATTATTTCTTCCTGCTATTTCTTGGGCTTTCCGAAAAAGATCCAGGGCCTTGTAGGGATCTTTGACCTTCAAATAATAATTGCCCATCCGAATATTAGAACTTGCTATACCCTGGGGATTATCCAGTTTTTCGTTGATTTCAAGAGATTTTTGATAATTGGTAAAGGCTTTGTCGAATTCATTTTGTGAAAGGTGTACATTTCCGATGTTCAGGTAATTGATGGCGAGGAAGTCCTGTTTGTTGAGCAGTGAATTGAATTTGATGCTGATATTGTAAAGCTCAAGTGCTTTGGGGTATTCTCCCCTGATCCGATAGATTTCAGCCACGTTGTTGTAAGAGGCAGCCATACCCAGGGTATCTCTTATTTCCTCCCGAATCATCAGTCCTTTGAGATAATAATCATAGGCAAGATCATAATTTGCTTCATCAAAATGAATCCCGCCAATCTGGTTCAGGGAATAGGCTTTTTGCATCCGGTCCTCAGACTTTTCAGCAAACCGGAGGGCTTTGTTGAAGTTGTCAAGCGCCTGCCGCTGGTTTCCCTGGCTTTTATAAATCTCTCCTATCCTGTTATATGCATGGGCCATTTCTGAGTAATCACCGATTTCATTATATACTTTGATACAAATAAGGTAATAATTGATCGCTGGCTGAAAGTTGCTTCCTTCATTGAAAATATATGCCAGATTTTTATTGGACAAGGCTATGCCGTAGCGGTAGTTGATCTTATTGGCCAGATTAAGGCCCTGCCGGGCATATTGTACGGAAATATCCGGATTGCTGTCGCAATAAGCCACAGCAAGTTCATTCAGAAGAAGGACTTTGCTGCTGTCTTGGCCTGTTTGATTAAAGGCTTCGATTAGCTCTGTAATGTTTTGTTGGGAAAAAGATAGACCAGGTCCCAGCAATAACTGGAAAAAGAATATGCAGTAGATAATTCTCATACCGGATTTTTATTCATAGGGATCGGTAATGGGCAACACATAAAACTGTCCTGTCCGTGGGTCTTTATAAAACTTTGCATATCCATTGATGCTTTCGATATTGGCATCCACCTTGCCTTTTATGAAAACAATATCATCAATCCTGACCGTGCCGCTGATTTGCATGGCTGAGTCAGCCACTACAACAGAAGGCTTGAGCTGGGGAATGATGCCTGCATTCTGAAAGACAATGAACCAGATTCCAATGGCGATGGCGATTAATATGTTCCTGAGGCTCTTATTATCCATAATTTGAAGAATTTAGAATATGAGCCAAAAATAATTAGAAAGTAATTTATTTACAATTTAATTTGGGAAATAAAAAAAAGCAGCCAAAACTCAGCTGGCTGTATTGTTCTCTTGAAGGACTTTGCTAAAGTCTCAATTTTTTACGCAGATGCTTTGGAACACCCGCTTTGTTTACCATAAAATTCATGGTCTTGTATGCAATGTAGGGTTTGGAAACATAAATATATCCTTCGTAAATTTGGCCATCGGTTCCCCAGGAGTTTTTAACCACATAGTATTCATTGTCCTCCTGATCGATGGCTTTTCCCACGATCAGCATGCCATGATCATCAGTTGTTTCATAGTTTTCGTAAGCTTCCTGGCGCATTTTCTGTGTAATTTTTTTCTCGGGGACAATTTCTTCAAAAGAATACATTGCTTTTTTCCTTTCTGCTGGGGTAAGCTCTTCCCAGCGTTCTTTTTCAGTTCCACTGAGATCTTCGATTTCCGTATCCGGGACGATGGCAACTCCGTTTTTCCAGCTGAAACCTTTGTCGCTTATGTCAGCGCCCCATGCAACTGTATATCCATTCTCCACTGCATGATCAATAATTTCCATCATTTCTTCAAGCGGAACGTTCATGGTTTTACTCCACAGCCAGTTATCGGGAATTTGCATGATAAATTCTTCATAAAAGGGAACATGGGAATATGAGGTTATCTCGATATAATCATCTGGGTTCAGTCCAAGTTCCTCTTCAAAGCTCTCCGGGGTATATGTTTTGCCATTGTATTTAAATGATTGGGGGTAATTGCCCAGGTAGGCATCCAGCAGGCCCTCAAAACCTTCATGCCAAACGGGCGTGAGTTTGCGGTTCTTATTTTCGATCACAGCATCTGTATAGGCTTTGAAAACATGATCCATTTCGGCATGTACATGATTTTCTTCGCCGATCACCTTTCCGTCATATACTTCTTCAGGAACGAGTCCATAGGTTTCCATAACGTAGAGATCATCGCTGAAACCACCGCCTCCGGCCATGTTTAAATTTCCGTGCAGGCGTACATATTTTTCGGCTTTATCGGAATAGGCATTCCTTACGATGAACATTTCGGAAAGATCGTATTCTCCCTTGCCCTTCCTGATCAGTTCCGCTTCCAGCATCCCGATACCGGAAAAGCTCCAGCAGGTACTTGAACGATACTGATTTTTAACCGGTGTATGTGGTATTGCTTTGGTCTCTGTAAATTGATACCCTTTTTCCTTTTCGCTTGCTGTTTCCTGGGCCATGCCCGTGGCATTAATAAATACCAGCAAGGAAAGCAGGCTTAATGTAATTAATTTTTTCATCTTGGATTTGTTTTGTGAAAGCCAAAAATACAGAAATCAAAGTTCCGGAAAGAAAAAACGGGAAACCGATATGTGTTTCCCGTTAATTCAATCAATCCATTGATCGTTTCTTAGCGCCATAAACCCAGGATGATGGCCATGATCAGTATCATCACAAAGCGATACCCTGCTGTTATCCACCATAGTTTTAGTGGTTTGCCTGAATAGAGGTTTTCGGAGAGCATATTCCCGGCTACTACAAATAATCCAATCAATATGCCCACCATAACAGCCTGCCCGATAAAATTAGCCTGTAGGCCTACGATAAATATCTCCACCACCAGCACAGTAAAAAAGGTGGTGATAAAAGTTATCAGCATGGCTTTTACGGCTCCTTTTTGCATTTCTTCAGGACTTTTGTCCTGGAGTTTCGCCCAGGAATTTCCAAATAGTACCGGTGAATACCAGAGAGCCCCAAAGGCATAGCTGGCAAGAGTGGCAACCAAAATGGCCCACCAGTCGAAATCACCGAAATTGATAATACATTCTTGCATGATTCTTTTGTTTTTAATTTTTCATTATATGAATTTTACTTCTTCATTCCATATTAAAGCGTTAATTTCACAGCCATTGGCTCAGGTAAGTATTTTAACTGCGGAAGCCTTAAAAGAAACCCAGATCTCTTTTCCCTGTTCCAGTTTCATGTTCAGCATGGACTCATGGCTCAGCATTACCGAAAGCTGGATTCCTATATCTGTCACTATTTCAAAACCTCGGATGGCCGGTAATATTTCCATGATCTGGCCCCTGAAATTATTAAGGGCTGAGGTTTCAGTCATTGAATTGCTGAGGAAGATATCCTGGCAACGGATCACCAGCGCGCCTTCCTTTGCTTCTGGTTTTTGCAGTATTTTTATTTTCAGTCCGGGACTGATCTCCGCGTGGCAGATACTATCTTTATCATGTTGTATAAAACGAGCCCTGAAAAAGTTCTTGACACCTGTAAAACTGGCAACAAATTCATTTTTCGGATGCTGGAAAACATCGGCCGTTTTTCCACTTTGAATAATTTCTCCTTTATTGATAACTGCCACCCTGTCGGCCAGTAAGATGGCCTCTTCATGATCATGGGTCACATGGATAATTGTTTGTCCCTGGCTGTTAATTTCTCGGAATAATTTGCGGATACCATGTTTTAGCTGCACATCCAGACTTGTCAAGGGTTCATCCAGCAGCAGTATGTCCGGTTCCATGGCAAGTGTCCGGGCAAGGGCCACCCGCTGACGCTCTCCACCGGAAAGTTTTGCCGGCTTTCTTTTCAACAGATGTGATATTTCGAAATCTTCTGCCAGGGTTCCCACTTTATCGCGGATTTGCTTTTTTGACATATTCTTGGCTTTCAGGGAATATGCGATGTTGTCAAAAACATTCATGTGTGGAAATATGGCATAATCCTGAAAAAGCAAACCAATATTTCTGTTTCGGATATCCAGCTTGCTGATTTCAGTATTGCGGAGCCAAATGCTTCCCGAATCCGCCTTCTGCAATCCTGCCAGTATTTCAAGTAGCAGGCTTTTTCCGGATCCTGATTTGCCCAGCAACATGAAGTATTCACCCTTTCTGACTTCCAATCCTATATCTTTCAATTGAAAATCACTGAAGCCTTTGTTTAGATTTTCAATCTTCAGCATGTTCTTCCTTTTTTGAGGTTAGACGTAAAAGCAGGAAGAACACCAGGCTCACGGCAATAAATATGATTGCAACCGGCCTGGCATAGTCAAGTCCGAAAGAACCGAACCTTTCGTAGATCATTACCGGAGCGATCATGGGGTGATAGGCAATGATCACCACTGCCCCGAATTCGCTCATCCCCCGGGCAAACATCATGATCAGGCCACTCAGAATATTTCGCCATGCCAGCGGAACTGAAATCGTAATGAAGGTCCTCCATCTTGAGGCACCCAGGTTCATGGCTGCTTTTTCGAGCTTTTCGGGTACTGCATTAAAACCATCCCTGGCAGCATTGATCAGGAAAGGCAAGCTAACAAAGGCCATGGCCAGAACGATCCCGGCCGGATGGCCAATAAAATCAATTCCCAGGCTACCGGCAATCTTTCCGACCCAGGTATCTCTTGATATACTTCCAAGCAATGCAATCCCGGCCGCTGTATGCGGGATTACAATGGGTAAGTCGATCATCCCATTAACCAGCTTCTTCAATGGAAAATCCTTTCTTGCCAGGATGTAAGCAAAAGGAATGGCAGCAATTGCAAAAAGCAATGTTCCTGCCATTGAGGTCCATAGTGTTAACCAGATGCTGCGGATTACTTCAGGATCGCCAGAACTTTCGAAAATGCTGTTGGGAGTTGAAGATAGAAAAAGTGAGACCAGCGGCCCGATCAGGAACAACAGAACCAGTCCGCTCAGGAAGGAAAATACCAGATATGTTGTTTTTGTTTTTCCCATTTCTCGCAGCAAAAGTATGGATTTTATTTGTTATCAGTCTGTTGTGAATTTATTAACAGAAAATGACCAAATGCCTGTCAATAATAGATTGCAGGATGGATCAAATTATTATATTTGTTCCCACAATAATCTCAGAATACAAACAGCAACGACACTCATTTGATAACTAATAAATTATACACCTAAAACTCAATTAACAATGCGAAAAACAATGATTTTATTGCTGGGCATGATTATGCCTATGATGCTGTTTTGCCAGATGCAAGAAAAATGGGAAGCCAAAGCAGGTTCCAGCATCGATTGGAATGCGTTTGCACCTGATGGTACTTTGATCCTGGGAACTGATGATGATCAGACCGTCGCCATGGAGGCAGAAAGCGGAAAGATCCTATGGAAAAAAAGCTTCAACTTTGGTAAATTCGAGATCCTTCCAAACACCCCTTATATTTATTTTGAAAACGCTTCTGATGGGGTAGAGCTATTTGTATTGAATCCTGCAAACGGAACAACCCTCTGTGATCCGAAAGCTTTGGGAATGGAAAATATTCAGGCTTTTTATCCGATCCGGGCGGGAAACAATTTGCTTGTTTACACACAGATGAATGACCAGGAGCAATTCTGGATGATTGGTCTGGAATCAGGAAAATTACTCTGGAAGCAGGATATGGACCTTGATAAGGATGTGGAAATTGGCGGTGGACTGATTTCTATCGAAGAAAGAGAAGAGAAAAAAGGACTGATGTGCGATCCTGTAGGTGATGGAAAAGGAGGTGTTTTTGTTGCTGTTCATGAAAGGTTGATGCATATTGACAAGAGCGGTAAGCTAAGTTGGAACATTGAATATCCTTCTCAATTCGGAGATCAGAAAGGTTTCTTTAAAGCTGTGACTGTGGATCATTCAAGGTTGTTTCCTACCATGGATGGAAAGAATATTTATGTTTTCAGTGGACCTTATATGACTTGTCATAGTGGTGAATCAGGCGCTCAGGTCTGGGCACAACCGGTAAAAGTTTCCGGTCCGGTTACCAGCTTGATTTTTCAAAAAGATGGGATAGTGCTGATCCCCGCGGATAATGAAAATATGTTTTCTTCCAATAAAATGAATATGGTGAAGCCTGAAACGGGCGAAACTTTGTGGGGAGATGGTGTTGAGTATAAAGGAGGATATTACCAGTCTTCATTTTGTGAAAAGGGTATTATTTTCGTTACCAAAGCCAGCATGGCCGATAAATTTTTCTTCAATATTGTGGATCCTGAAACAGGAGAATTTGCACTCGAAAAACCCGAAAAGCTGTTTGCGGGCCCTTATCAATTTGAAGAGGTGAATGGAGGTCTGCTGATCTCTTCCAAACACGGAGCCAATATTTTCAAATATGATTCAAAAGAATTTGTTGTAAATAAAGAATTGAAACTTGGTTCAAAGGACTACCTGATTAAGCTGAATGCCGGAAATAAAGTATTCTTCTACAATTCGGGCAGGAGTAATATTTATGAATTCGACAAAACAAGTCTTAGCGCCAAAGAGTTTACGAATGAAAAGATCAAGCTGGATGGTGGTGATGAGGCCAAAGGAATGGATCTGTATGCTGATGGTATTGTGCTTTATTCAGATCAGAACCTGATCAAGTTTGATAAAGAGGGCAAGGTGATCTTTGAAAAGTATTACAAAGCTCCAGGTGAGCGGGGCATCAATGTTGTCGGGCAGGTTTTTGGTGCCACTTTCAAGGCCCTTGGAAGTCTTGCTACGGTCGCCGGTGCTGCCGTTTCTACACAATTGATTGAGGAGGCCGACCAGTATAACCGTGGAATGATGCATGCCATGGGCGATGCTTATGCTCATTCACCAAATATGGATCCGTCAAAACTCAAGGAATGGAACCAATCGGTTTCGGATTATGAAGAAGGCATGGATATGGCCAAAGTTGAATACAACAAAGAGATGAATAGCATGGCTACCATGGGCGTGGCCAATCTTGCATCCATCAGTAATAATGTGAATGCCATTGCCAAGCGATTTAAGAATTCCAAAGCGAGCAAGGATTATCTCATTATCATGACCAAATTGAAAGAAGAAGGTGTGGGTATGGCTGTTGTTTCGAAAAAGGACGGGGAAGTGAAAGCTTTCATCCCCATGGACTTTAACCGGAAAAACCCTTCATACAGCGTTGATCCTTTCACCAATCAATTGTTCTGGATGCCAAGCCTGGACAATATGGGAGCCAATATTTTCGGAAAGAAAAGGGATACCCGGGAGATGATGGAATCGGGAACTGTGATCTGTTTTGATCTGAATAACCTCTGAAATCCTTATTAAGATAAAAAAACCTGGCAGCTTGAAAAACTGTCAGGTTTTTTTTTGTGCTTTTACTTCTGTAAGCATTATTCAATTAGCCGGTAATAAATGCCATTGCAGGATTTGATCGCTCGGTCGGAGAAGAAATCAAAGGCGGGAAAAAGGCGAAACCTGCCACCATGGTTTTCTCCTTCGTCGATCAACAGGAGTTCCGACTGGTCGTTTCGGTTCATGATCTCACTGTAGGTGAAAACAGCACGGTATCCGTCTTCAGCTGAAATGATAAAGTAACCCCTGGCCAGTCTTTCGGATGTCGCAGGAAAAACTTCAGATAAAAGTTCTTTCAGCAAGATCCCTGTAAATGGAGTAGTGCTATGGATCCCTCTTCCACGTCCATAAAAAGTAGTTTCGTAAGTGGTCTGGCACAGATCCTTTGGGAAGCTGTCAATTTCCAGTATTTCATCTTCTAGATTAAAAACATTGATACGGGGTGCAAACATCGGATCCATTCCTTTTTCCACATCAAAAGCCTTATTGGCACTCATTACCCTGATCTTCACAGGATTTGAGATATTCCTTTCCGTGATCAGGTCTGAAGCAACGATAAGCTTTGTTTTTTCGGGCAAAAACCAGAGATCTTTGGTCTTGGATGGAACGATCCGGGCTACCTGAGTTGCAATCAGTATTTCATCATGATGCACCGGATAAAAGATCTCCCCCCAGCTCAGGATGGTTTTTTCTCCGTTCATGTTTTCAATTACGACATACAAATCGATAATGGGTCCGAATTCGGCCTGGTTCTTCTTATTGAGAATGAAATAATTCAGGATGTCGTATCACTAGTGTCCGATTAAATTGA
>NPIE01005202.1_pt2 | contig 21223 bp, 17 predicted proteins | sample 8637661 | NCBI WGS metagenome assembly NPIE01 (sample SAMN07420842, study PRJNA396082) | bioreactor metagenome | isolation source: sample BA12 brine-fed electro-methanogenic bioreactor BA | place: Japan: Kochi | collected 2016-12-09
TGAACCCATGAACCCATGAACCCATTAGCAAGCAAACCCTCTTACCAACCTACCGGCTACCGGCTACCGGCTACCGGCTACCGGCTACTGGCTACTGCCGACTGCCGACTGCCGACTAATTCTTTCTTTTGTATGTTATGGCAAAACCGGCTGCACTGCAGATCACACCGATCACCAGGCCGTCAAAAGCGCCCGGCTGGCCAAGCACGTAATTCCAGACAATCATGCCTGTCAGTCCGGAAACGGCAGAAGCAGTAAAATGGCGAATATCTGCTTTTAGGTTAAGAATAGCCGCAACAAGGGGGACGAGAATAACCGGGGCCCAGAAATTATAGGTAAAGAGGAGAATATCGAGGACGCTTTCAATTTTAACGGCAAAAACCACACCTGCGATTCCCAGGAAAACGGTAAAATACCGCGCCACGCGGACTTCCTGCAGTTCATTGAGCCGGATAGATTTCATCGGTTTGAGAATATCATTGACGAAGGAAACGGTTGCCGCATTCAGAAAAGAATCGGCAGAGGACATAATAATGGCAATAACCGCAGAAATCATAACAGCCCGTATCCCGACAGGAAGAACGGTTCGTACCACATAAGGCATAGCCAGATTGGGATCCAGATCCGGTGAAATTGCCAGAGCTGCCAATCCGATCAAGCCTGTTGTGGCGAAAAACGGGATGGATAAAAGACCGCTCCACAGGGTTCCTTTGGAAACGGCGTGAACATCTTTAGCCAGCAGGAGTCTCTGCACATAGGGAGGAACTAACGTTTCTCCCACCAAAAAAACCAGGAAGAGTGAAATAAATGTCGTTATTGTAAACCCGTTGGCGGGAATTGAAAAATGGTCAGCCGGCACCGAATTCACAACAGCGGATACTCCTCCGGCATGTTTTACGGCAAGGATAAGCGTCAGGGGAATGCCTATCACAAGGAAAATAAACTGAATCACATCTGTGCCTACGACACTTTTCATGCCGCCGGCAGTAACATAAATCAACACAATTCCGATACCGATCAGGATACCGCTAAACTTGGAAATTCCCAGAAAAACATTGAAAATATGTCCCATGGCGCCGATTTGCGCACCGAGAATACCGGCGCAGGCAATCAGGGCAAAAAAACCGGTAAACATTTTTGCACGGACACCGTAATTCTTCTCCATGATATCGCCAACGGAAATGGCATCTTCATAGCGGCTCATTCGGGGTGCAATAAACCGGGCGATCAGAATCTGGCTCAGACTGAAGCCGAAGAGGGCCAGAATATTCATGATACCGAATCGAAACACTTTTTCCGCATTTCCCATTGAGAAACCGCCGCCGATAAAGGAAGCGCTGAGGGTTGCAAAAATGACCGGAGCGGAGTAGGCTTTTCCGGCCACGGCATAATCGCTTAAACTTTTAATACCCCGGCCGTACCAGAGTCCGATCAATAAAATTCCGACAAGATAAACGGCAATGATAGTGAGATCCATAGTAACCTTTCACATTAGGTATTTTAATAAATTGATGTGAAAGGTAAGAAAAAAAACCAGAAATGGGTAGCGTCCAGTAGCCGGTAGCCGGTAGCCGGTGTAGGGGTGGACCTATGTGTCCACCCGGTCGGCAGTTGTCAGTGGACAGTCGACAGTCCGGTAGCCAGTGTAGGGGTGGACCCATGTGTCCACCCGGTCGGCAGTTGTCAGTCGACAGTCAGCAGTGGACAGTCAGCAGTCGACAGTCCGGTAGGGTGCGTTGATTTTGTTNNTGTTTCAGTTGATATGATGTTGTTCCGGTTGACGGCATTTGTTTCATTTAGGTGGTTTCATGGTTGATAATGGTTTCTTATAAATCGTATTAAACTCAAAAATATTTTAAGGTATAGGAGCCGCTGTTAGTCTGAACGGATATATACGACCAAACATATTTTTCCGCCTTTAGTGCTTTATTATTTCACAACTGCGGGATAAAAAAGTAAAGGGATAATTGCCCGAACAGAGATTAAGAAAAGCTTATAGCTTACCACGGGACTAATCCATTATTAGATACAAGACCGCCAATCAACCAATGACAAATCCGCCAGAGCACAGGACCAAGATGGGCTCTCTCAACAAAGTTACTGACTACCGGCTACCGGCTACCGGCTACTGACACATCCTTGTCTTAATGGAATGGGGACTTCAACCGGAAAAAAGTTAAAGCATGGATGGGACGTTGAGGATAGGTCTTAATCCCTTTTCATTCAGGGTATTTATTCAAAGCATATTTTAATATTAAAATATCTGTTTCCTGCAATTTCAAATAGTCTTAATCCCTTTTCATTCAGGGTATTTATTCAAAGATTTAAAATAAACCCAAATGCTTGTAATTATTCTTATTGGTCTTAATCCCTTTTCATTCAGGGTATTTATTCAAAGTAAAAATGAGAAAAGAATACTTACCAAACAAGCCAGACGAAAGTCTTAATCCCTTTTCATTCAGGGTATTTATTCAAAGAAAGGAAGTGCATTATGGAGTTTAAAGAATTTATTGATTCTATGTCTTAATCCCTTTTCATTCAGGGTATTTATTCAAAGTTTTTAAAATTAAATGGTAAAAAAATGAAAAACCAAAACATAAGTCTTAATCCCTTTTCATTCAGGGTATTTATTCAAAGTACAGAAACAGCGTCCTGATGTAATTTTGGCGCATGCTAAGCGGTCTTAATCCCTTTTCATTCAGGGTATTTATTCAAAGATGCTGCTCCGGGCTATTATGCCTGCTGTGGAAAAATATATAGAGTCTTAATCCCTTTTCATTCAGGGTATTTATTCAAAGCAGATGTTCTAAACTGCTTTAGAAGGAATCCTGAATCTTGTATTGTCTTAATCCCTTTTCATTCAGGGTATTTATTCAAAGATGAGGTGGAATTTGTTGCAAGATTTGATAGTGCAGTTAAGGCGTCTTAATCCCTTTTCATTCAGGGTATTTATTCAAAGCCGGGGAACATCCGCAAACAGGCAATGATTATGTTCATTGTTCAGTCTTAATCCCTTTTCATTCAGGGTATTTATTCAAAGGAATTTATTGACGAAATTTTAACAGGGTTTTTAAATGACCCGTCTTAATCCCTTTTCATTCAGGGTATTTATTCAAAGATTAAAAGCATTGAAAGCGAATGGCAGATTCAGTCACATGTCTTAATCCCTTTTCATTCAGGGTATTTATTCAAAGAAACATATTCTTTGTCATATTTTCCACGAATTACTTTCCGTCTTAATCCCTTTTCATTCAGGGTATTTATTCAAAGAGATATATCGGGACGGATCATTTTATCCGTATTACGGAAAGTCTTAATCCCTTTTCATTCAGGGTATTTATTCAAAGTACCAGAAAACTTCCCATCTTTTAATTGGTTACCAATAACGCGGGTCTTAATCCCTTTTCATTCAGGGTATTTATTCAAAGAGAACTGGGAAATTAAGCAGGCAATTCGAAATTGAATTACCGCATCGTCTTAATCCCTTTTCATTCAGGGTATTTATTCAAAGTCAAACATGTTAAATTCTTTAACCCGTTTGGATATAGCTTTTTGTCTTAATCCCTTTTCATCCAGGGTATTTATTCAAAGTCGTTTTTAAATCAGACATTTTTTACCCCTTTCCCGGCAACCGTCTTAATCCCTTTTCATTCAGGGTATTTATTCAAAGAGCTGCCCACAAAATACAAGGAGGCTTATTATGCCTAAAAACGGTCTTAATCCCTTTTCATTCAGGGTATTTATTCAAAGTTGGGATCATTCTTTGTTGACGGAATCCTCACGTATTGAACTGGTCTTAATCCCTTTTCATTCAGGGTATTTATTCAAAGTCGGAAGTGAATTGGAAGCATCTGAGATCTCAAAAGAAATGGAGTCTTAATCCCTTTTCATTCAGGGTATTTATTCAAAGCCAATAAATAAAACATTTTCCCATCCTACTTTTTGGGTTTTAAGTCTTAATCCCTTTTCATTCAGGGTATTTATTCAAAGCCCACAATCAAAGGAGGCTTATTATGCCTAAAAACGAAAGCGTCTTAATCCCTTTTCATTCAGGGTATTTATTCAAAGGAGAAAATTAAATTAATAAATAAAGAGTTGAATAAATGTCGTCTTAATCCCTTTTCATTCAGGGTATTTATTCAAAGGAATAGAGAATTTAGAGTATGACCAGATTGAGCTGGTAGTTAAGTCTTAATCCCTTTTCATTCAGGGTATTTATTCAAAGAAGGAGACAAAGACCTATGGACAAAAAAGTAAGAGAATATGTCTTAATCCCTTTTCATTCAGGGTATTTATTCAAAGTTGTTTTAGCAAAAAAAGAATACCAAGAAGCTGTTTTAAAGTTGGTCTTAATCCCTTTTCATTCAGGGTATTTATTCAAAGAGGTTATCAAAAGAAATAACAAAGGGGGTATGAAAAATGAGATGTCTTAATCCCTTTTCATTCAGGGTATTTATTCAAAGCGAACCAACGGCAAGATCCAGTTGAAAGGGCATCAAGAGTGCTGGGTCTTAATCCCTTTTCATTCAGGGTATTTATTCAAAGAAAAAGTGAAAAAGTTCAAAATCTTAAAACGTTTAAGTGGAAGGTCTTAATCCCTTTTCATTCAGGGTATTTATTCAAAGATACTGTAAATCATGGACGGATTTACATATAATTCTTATCTTAGTCTTAATCCCTTTTCATTCAAGGTATTTATTCAAAGTGATCCAGAATAAATAAACACGTCCGCCCGCTTGAAAGCCTGGTCTTAATCCCTTTTCATTCAGGGTATTTATTCAAAGTTAAGGATTTACAGTATGAAGATTTAGAGCTGGTCGTAAAGACGTCTTAATCCCTTTTCATTCAGGGTATTTATTCAAAGCAGCAATGAAGCTGTTCAATAATACAAGGAGGCTATTATGCCTGGTCTTAATCCCTTTTCATTCAGGGTATTTATTCAAAGGACAAGCGGGCGGACAGATAAGGAGTCTGTATGAAAAATGTGAAGTCTTAATCCCTTTTCATTCAGGGTATTTATTCAAAGTTATCACGGGATATAAAACAAAAAAAAGGGTTGAAAAATGGTCTTAATCCCTTTTCATTCAGGGTATTTATTCAAAGGGGGATACCCCCATTACCTCTTCCGAGTCCATCCATCAGGGGATGGGTCTTAATCCCTTTTCATTCAGGGTATTTATTCAAAGATAACAATAAATGGAGGTAGAAATGAATCTTGAAATTTTGGCAGTCTTAATCCCTTTTCATTCAGGGTATTTATTCAAAGCAAAACAGGATCATTAGAGAGAAAATTTCAGGTTGAATTTCGTCTTAATCCCTTTTCATTCAGGGTATTTATTCAAAGAGACCAGAACGGTCGAAACGGTTGATCCAGAAACTAAATAAACAAGTCTTAATCCCTTTTCATTCAGGGTATTTATTCAAAGAAAAGGATGTTCCCCGAGTATGAGAAAGTAGTGCTTCCAATCGGGTCTTAATCCCTTTTCATTCAGGGTATTTATTCAAAGATGCAGGAAGAGGACAAAAAAATAAGAGAGTATCTCGTTGGGTCTTAATCCCTTTTCATTCAGGGTATTTATTCAAAGCAAATGTGGCTTTAGAAGCCAGATACTCTTCGCTCATTCAGTCTTAATCCCTTTTCATTCAGGGTATTTATTCAAAGCGAGTCCATCCATCAGGGGATGGACGGACTGGTAATCTTTGGAGTCTTAATCCCTTTTCATTCAGGGTATTTATTCAAAGAGGATGATTCCAGTGATGCAGTTATCGCTCTGTATGAGCTGGAGTCTTAATCCCTTTTCATTCAGGGTATTTATTCAAAGCCGTATTTTTGTATGGTTGTATGTCTGTTCGTTATTTTGTTAAAGTCTTAATCCCTTTTCATTCAGGGTATTTATTCAAAGGAGATGGCTCACATAGTAAAAGACTTCACTCACTTTATGTCTTAATCCCTTTTCATTCAGGGTATTTATTCAAAGTTATCATAAAAATGAATTGTTCGGTTTCTCTGAAACCGACTATGTCTTAATCCCTTTTCATTCAGGGTATTTATTCAAAGTAAAAACAGGAAAGTTGTCAAGAAAGTTTCAAGTATCATTCCCGTCTTAATCCCTTTTCATTCAGGGTATTTATTCAAAGAATATAATATTGACAACAAAGACAGGCATCTAACAGTCTTAATCCCTTTTCATTCAGGGTATTTATTCAAAGCTTCCATTGAAATGGAAGTAAAAACAGGCAAGACTTCAAAAAAGTCTTAATCCCTTTTCATTCAGGGTATTTATTCAAAGAGCTACACTCATAATTTATTGATAATAAGCAAGATATGACCCGTTTTTTTCTAATCATTCCCATTTCTCTCCGATATAATCAAATTTGACAAGCATCCAATTATGCAAGTGCTTGTTTTTTATATGTTTATTCGTTTTCTAACCTGACCCGATATTAATCAAATTTTAGATTAGTATTATTCTTAAAAAATATAAAACTCTTTGTCCTCCGTCAGGGTTCCCTGCCCAATTATTTTTACTCTCTTTATACACAATTTGCATAATTCATAACTCCGGATAGTGTCCTCCTCTTCATCAATCACTTTTTTCAATTCATGAATCAGCTTGTCATGTAATTTGTTATCAATCAAACACTCGAAAACTGAATATTGCACGCGTGTGCCATAATTTTCCATGATTTTTGCAACCCTCTGCAAACGACGGGGATTGCGTATGTCATATGGTATGATATACATTTTCTAAAAAAACGGTTTGTAGGGCAATTCTTTCTTTAAACACTCGGACAAATGAAGCACCTGAATGTCAATAACATCCCTTAAAGTCCTGTTCATACTGTCTTTTTTGTTTAACCATTTTTCATAATGCGTTAAGTATTCCTTCAGCGATTCACCGGTTAAGTAGACTCCACCGTCTTTTTCCTGAAAATTTTCCGGCCCAAAAACTCTTAAATTAACCAGTCTTATTACAAAGCGGTCAACAATGGGTCTGAATTCTTCTATCATATCCATACTTAACGAAGCCCTCCCATATTGAATTCCATGATAAAACCCGATGTATGGATCAAATCCATGGGCATATAATCGATTGGAAATTTCATTTCCCAATAATACATATGTAAAACTCAATAATGCATTGACTTCATCACCGGGAGGATGTTTAATCCTTCCCTTGAATGTTAATGTGCTTCGTATCATGATACTGAAACAGGAAAAATACAATGCTGAAGCACTGCCCTCTATACCAAGTATTGTATTGGTTTTGTTTTTTTGGTGAATCTTATCAAACCATTTATTGAGCATATTTGATGTTTCTAACAAACGCTGATCAGGATGATTTTTATGGAATTCTTTTAATACACGGATCATGTTTCTGATTTTTGCGCGAATGATTTGTTTGCTGAATTCTACTCGGAAAAATTCATTCTGAACATTTTGATATTGTTTCATTCGTAATATTATGTTTTTTGAGTTCGTTCCTATCAATCGCCCATAAAGCTTTCCTTTCATTGAAAAAAAAGCAGTATCAATTCCCTTCAAAAGAAAAGCCGTTAATACATCATGCGAAATATGGACACGGCCGATGATCACAACAGCATCAATTTTAAATAAATGTAATTTGGATACAGTCTGATCATCTTTGCTGATAACCAGTAAATCACCTTGCCGTGTCACTTTCGCGCCTTGTTCTTTTAAGTAAATAATCATTATTCTGATCACCCGATTTTTCAAAGAGCTTTATATTCTAACAGTTTTCTTTCACTATCCGGGATATCTCGGCAAATACATTCAGCGGGTATTCTTTATCCAGTTCATTGATAATTCTGTTTAAGAGTTTTCGAACCGTCTCGCGCTTTGCCAGCGATACTTCTATGTTAGTCTCAGTAATTCCAACGGTTCCGTGTGCTATGATTGATTTGTTTCTGTATGATTTCCATCCGTCTATTTTATCTGTAAAATGAATGTAATTTCTGTAACGGTTTTTTATCTCTTCATCCCTTAAAGAGTAATATCGAAGTATTTCCTTTAAATTATATGTATTAGGCTTACTGAAAGAAACCGGTGTTTTCGCATTATTATTGATGAAATCTTGTATTTCCTGTCCTTGCGGGGATTTGAGAAAATTATTAAAATCTACAGGCTCCTGCCTGGAATTGATCTCTGCTGAGTATTCCGTTATCTCTTCAAAAGCAAGTCTTAACATTCCCTCCTGCAAACGAAACATGCGTCCCAGAAAATCCGTGTACTGGCCTGTCTCATACTTGATCAGGGCATTTAACGCAATTTCACACAATATTTTTCTTTGAAACGTATACCATTCCTGCTTTTCCTCTTGCGTTTTATCTCCGTTAAATTCATTTTTTTTTCTAAGATTCTGTATCTGCTTACGAAACAATTTCACCAGTGTATTTCCGTTGGGAAAAATATAGGATAAGGATTCAGGTATTCTGATAAAGGATCCATCCAAAGATGAAATGTCTTCCTCCGCCTTATCAAAATCAAACAGCAGTCTGTAATGAGCATATCTGCACAATAAACCCAAATTTATTTTTACCGGATCCTCGGCATGCTGAGATAAAATATTCTCACACCCTTTGAAATTAAAGCTATCCAACATCCCCGTAATCAATGATTTCTCATAGGATTCAACAAGAATGTGGGCTAAACGGGTTTCTCCCGCTTCACCTTCGAGGGGCAATTCCAGAACGGATGATTTAAGACCGAAATGAATTGTGCCATGAAGTGTAAGACTCATATTACAGGCAGGAGTACCTCCGGCATTGGATATATATACGCGATCAACCCTGTCTAATGTCTTGCTGATAGCAGGCATTTTATTCTTATAGAATACATACATGTTTTCATAATTGCTGGGGTTTTGATGTATTCTGAAACACTGTATTGAATCATCACGCAGCTTGTAAAGATCCTTGATTTTTTTTTGAATAATGTCAGCCATGTAGACTGTATCACTGTACCGGTATGTTTCATCGCTCTGGTCGGTACAAAATAAGCAAATTGACAGATGACAAGTACTCTCTTTTTTCAAAATGTAATCAATTCCCTTTTGTATGATAGGAATTGAGAGATCACTAACCTTATTCTCATAATCATTAAGGAACAGTTTTGCGTAATCACGCGTATTCCCCGGACCGAGAATTTTATTTTTATATAAAACATCCCGCTGACCCACATTACTCAAATACAAAAAATGTTTCATCTTTGTAACTCCAGCCTGATCCATCCTAAAAAGTCTTCTTTTTTCTTATTCCTGGATGTTACTTTCCGGGTTTTGGGGAAAGGTGCCGTTTCGGGCGAATACTTACTCATTTTCTGATTTTGTCTAAATTTATCCAGCCAATTGCCGTTTTCAAGCAGATTACCCGTTAAACCGCCCCAGCCGCTTCCCCAGCCGACCCTCAATATCATCTCGTCGTCAGAGGCATTTTTGATATCCTGTGTCAGCCCCCGATAAAGGGAACGTATATGGTCATAGTCCTGTTTTGAATCGTCTTCTTCGTAATAATCCAGATCATATTGTGCCAGTGCCAGAGATGCTTTGTTGACTATTTTATGAAATGATTCAACATCTGCAGGAAATTCGTTTGCCCTTTTTAAACCCCCATTTTGTATAAAATAATCATTCCACTTCACAATTAGTTCTGAAACAGAATTGGGTTTAATAACCTCAACAATCGATGACATGGGAAATGAATGGCCATTTTTTAAATTCACCATTTTATCAAAAATATCGCCATTCCTGCCCTTGTTAGCTATTTGCACTTCTTCAAGACTCATATGATTTTGCTTAAATGAAACATCTGATACAATCAGGGATTTGAATATCTGTTCATACGGAGTGCCGAACATGTTTCTCTCTAAATGGTCACCCGGATTTCTCTCCCTCAAAACGGATTTTAACAATGCATTCTGTTCATTCAAATCTAAGCTATAAAAGATATTTCGTATCATAGATGTCCGAAAACTTCCTTTAATACCTGATCCGGGTATCATGACAGTACCGTTTCCGTCCCGGTATTGTTCACGAATACTCCTGCATAACCGGTAATATGAATAGACCCTGGAGCGCTTCAGTTGATTCAAAAACCGGTAGTTATTAAAGAAATCATTTAGTGTATAATGATTACTGAGCGAACACAAATCATCGATTGCTTTACGGTTGCTGCTAATATGTTCAAGAATTTCGTGACGGTCCGGGATAATAATACAGCGTGCATTTTTGTCAAATATATAATCAACAAACTCGTTAAGCTCTATACCGTTGCCTGTATGAACCGGGGAAATAGTCGTCAGTTTGTAAACAAATGTTCTGTTCATAACATATCCTTCTTATTATACGGGATATCAAATGCCAAGCCGTATCGAAATAGCGGGTGCTCCAATGCCCGACCGGTTTCTGTTGGTTCCAAGACTTTAACAATATCGCCTTTTAAACCGGGTTCAGACAAAACACTTCCTTCCACCAGCATTCTTACGGCCTTTCTTCGTAAACTGATACCCCGGCCTGACCATGCCCATCCTTTTCGTTCTGTCAGATCATACCCTGCATTCTTCAGCACAGTCACATCATCAACCGGAGCAGGGTGAGTCAGTGATAACAAATATTTATGCGTGGGATTGTCCGGGATTTTCACGTGAAATTCCGGGACTTCTTCCGGAGTAAACAGACCATGACCAACAGACCGGTCACCGCCGATTCCCATATCGCCCAACAATCGCAATGCCGTATTAAATTCAGTCAGCAGGGATTCATCGTTCCATTCGACAAGAAAAAACAGGCCTGAATCCGGACGGAAAACAATCCTTGTAAAATGGAAAATGGATTGTCCCTGATTATTGCGGTTAATCATGAGTCTTGGCACATCATACGCTTTGCCGGGTTGTGATTCCAGAGGAGAGTCAGGTGAATAAAAAGCCGGCACTGTCCGGTTTACATTCGGGTTATATGCCGATTTTATTCCGCTTAAAACAGATTCAAGAACCGTTTTTTCAATAAATCGGATTTTTTTCTGATTTTTTTCCAAAGCCGGGGAGTTGTCGGAGTCTTCCTGCCATATTCTTGCATACGGTTTGGGAAAAAAGAATTGATTGCCGCTAAAGGGAAATGCCGATGATAATCGGAAAGGAAATTTTGTAACAGAATCTTCTCCAGGAGGAATGAGAGTTGTGACAAAGCCCGGATCTATTTGGTTCCATGCATTGATTATCGCACTGAAAAGCGTATCGGAATGAATAATATCTTCCGTATGTTCGAACCCCGGCCGGTTAGAACCGATATGAAGCGCCCCCCGAAAATGAAGCCGGTATGCCCTGTATTTCATTTATGCCTCCAGCATTTTCTCTTGATTGTCCTTTTCATAGGCTTCACGGTCTTTGTACGATTTTTTAATGTCATCCCACATAATACGGATCTGGCCGGATCCGCGGGACCCGCTGCCCCCCAGGTAGTCATCTTCAACAAGATGCAGGGCTTGCTCAACATACTGCAAAAGAACTGTGTCATCATCACCGGCGTAAATATCCAAAACAAATTCAAAAAGAAAAGAAGTACCGGCGGGCACTCTTTCCAATTGACGAGGATTTGCTTCAGAAGTAATTCTATCGATCGTGGCTTCTGTTTTTACTTCAGTAAATGGCATATCCGTATTCGTGTTTTCTTCCAGAATTTTTTTGCTGGATTCACTCATAAAAGCATCACGGACAATCAGACGTCCGGGTTCTTTGGCTTTGTTTGCTGATGTGCCGAAAATCTTGCAAATGACACAGTCTCCGCAATCACACGGCCCCCCCTTGCTGATTTGATCCAATTGCTTTTCCAGCAAACTTCTCATTTTACCTTTCAAAGAGGAACCCGGTATGTAGGGGACCAGTGACAAGGGATCACGAATAACAGGTGAATCCGCTCCTCCAATAGCAAGTCCCTGATTGCTGCCGCCGATATGCAGACCGGTTACAGCAACAATTTCACCCTTTACAAAAATCTTTTTTTCCAGTTTCATGACTCTAATACCTCCTATTTACCGCCAAAAGCTTTATGATATGCTAAAACAGCTTCAAAAATCTGAGAAAAATTTTTCAAAGCGGTTTCTTTATTATTTTCTTCGCTATCTATGATTGAATCAATTCCAGTCTTTAGTATTTCCGTTAAATTGGAAGCAGCTTCCTTAGAATCCTTCATAGATTGTCTGGCAGCACCATAAGCGAGTTTGGGTTTGAAGAGGAGCAGGGATGTTTCTGTTGTCTTGCTCCATCCCTGCATCTCAAGGCGTTTGATCTCCCCAAAAATATTACGGATCTGCGATGAAGAATATTTTTGTTTTTTCAGATACTGACCCAACTTCTCAGCATACGTGACCGTATCTTTGGTAATACCCTTGGTTATCCAGCCGGGCATTTTCAGTTTCATCTCGTCCAGGAAAGCGGGGCTGCTTTCCTCAAATCTGCGAGAATTGTGTTGTCCATTCATGATATTATCTCCTTATTTTCTCATGATTTCTTAAAATATAATCTGCCCATCGTGCAGGCACCTGAAGAAATTCAGTAATTGACTCATTTGATTCATGATTCTTGTAATGATCACCGTTCATAAGGGCTGTTTTAAAATCATCAATAAGAGCCCGTTCACCCTTATGTTTGGATGCATATCTTTCAAGGTCATACACAGCCCGCCAGCGCCATTGCGTATATTGGACTAATTGCGTCAATTCTGAAGCTTTGAGTGTTTTTTTCCCGCTTAAAAGATATTTTTCCCTGCTGTAATTTTCCTGAATTCTGCGAAGTCGGGTTAATATTCCTTTATCTTTCGTTCGTTGAACACAATCAATGATATCATTTTTCATGGTTTCTGACAGATAGAAATCGTTCCAGGATAATGTTTTATCCAGAAAGGTAATTGCATTTTTCTGCTGATTGTTAAAAGAGTACAATTTTGCCTGGGATTCGGCTTCACCGGACAGGTCAGCGCCTTTATGAATCGGGAATTTCTGGGGAACCAGAGCAATGCCTCCGGACAGAGTGATTGACGGATGACGGCATGTGAAACGGCTGAAATCGTGTCGGATCTTTCCGGCACAATGAACCACATCCTCCCAAAAACCCACGATAAACAAATCATCCCCGCCGGAATAAATAATGATCAGTTTTTCATTATCCTGACCGGCAAGTCTGTTTAAATATCCGGAAAAAAATTGATCAAAACGCGAACTGAGGGTTGATAACCGTGATATTGAATAATAGGATTCAAGACATTTTTCTTTAAAACGCGTCAGGGACGGCGCAATAAATCCATGCTTAAAAATGATCCCAAGAGAATCGATGTCCATTCTCAATATGCCCAGTCTTTTAAAACCCGGAGCTTCAGCCAATTCATTGAAAGTCATGAAACCGCCGCTTTTTGAATGGGGTATATGGTTTCCCCCGTACCACATAAATGAACGGCTGATATTTTTTAACCGGATATTTGTCCGATTATCAATTTCGTTCCACTCTTCCATAAAATCAGAATTATTCAAACGGTAAATGTGAATATCCGAAGAATGAAGACGGGATAATTCATTCTGTAATGCTTCCTTTTTAACCAACACCCAGCTTAATGAAATACCCGGGATCAGTGTGATTGCTTCTTTTACACTCTCTTTATCCCCGGAGAGCACAAAATACTCGGATTCCTTCAGCACTTTTCCCATATTAATAAAGCGTTCGCAGGTTTTGCAAACAATTCGCCGTTCATCATCCGGAATATCGTCATCATCATCCTTATCTTCATTTTTTGAAATATCATACATTTCCGTCATGGGATGTTCAGATCCGCAGATCCTGCAAATTTCTGATTCGGCAGGATTTCCATACGGACTGAAAAAATGTTTATCATCTATTATTTGATCCAGAAAACGATTTTGTTTGGATGTTTTAGCTTGTCCGATAGACGAACTCCAAACCTCCCCTGGATTATTCATTAATTCTTCACATGAACAGGAAACAGATCCTGCTGCCAAAAACAGACGGCCGTTATATTCGTCAAATAATCCTTTATTCAATTGTTTTACACTTTTTTGCAGGATTGTATTATTCGTTTCTGTATTCGGAACCAGAATATAGAAATTCCCGCCGGCGGAATAGATCAGGTGCGATGAGGGTAAAGCGAGTTTATTAAGAATATATGCAGCGGCAGTCTGACAAATTAACTGAACAGCAAGGGATCTGCCTTTTAACGATTTTGCGGCATTGAATGATGTAATCTGATAGATGAAGCTCTGAATACCGCTCAGATCACCGCAAATAAGACGAAACGGTTTATCGTCAGTGTCGTCAAAAACCTTTCTGACGATATTTGATCCGGGGTTTTGCAGCTCTTTGGGGTAATTTGTCCATATATAATCATGCAGGCAAAGAGAAATTGCCGAAGTGGTTTTTAAATGGTCATATAAGGATACATCGGGCATGTCCTGAGTTGATCCCGGAATACACCACGTAAATTTTTGCAGCAATGCAAGAAGCGTTTCAAAATTGGATTTAAAACCACCTGTCGGAATTTTAACCAGCTCATGTTCAAATTTTTCCCACAGACTTTTATACTCTTCATTCAGATTTTCATCCAGCGATGTATAAGAGGGGAAAACCACATCATCATCGAGAGACATTTCTTTCACGGGATAGAACAAATCTTTATTGTCAGTGCAGAAATCTTCTCTGAAGATCTGTGAGAAGACAGATTTAAGCCTTTGTTTCCGGAAACGGAATTTCTTTTCAGAACTTTCTTCAGGATCGTTTGACCTGTCCATACCGGCAGAAATCCAGTCTGCAAATTTGATAATTTGCTCCAACACAGAAGAGGCATTATGATGATGGGAAGCTAATTCATAAACCGATTGGGGACTTTCCGGATTATCACAGATAAAATCACTGAATTTTTCAAAAAAACGGGCTGTCCAAAGAGCATGCTTATGGCTGAATGTATGACCCGGACAAAAGTCTGCAATATTATTTTTTACTTGCTGACTCAGAATATTTGATTTCAAATAATTAATGTTATCATCGGCTCTTTGCCAAAATTTGCCGATGTCGTGCAGTAAAGCAGCCATAGAAATATTTTCACGTAAACCCTGATTGTAAGCCATTGTATTACCCTCTGATTAATTTAAATTTTCCCATTCCATAACTGGTTGATTTCCCAATATTTATTAATTCGGCAAGTTTTAGTATCGGGTATAATTCATTTAGCGATCCGGACAATCTTATATTTCCCTGAAGTCCGCTTAAATATATCCACTTATTCTGACGGGTTGAGTACCGGCGGTAGCGGACCCAGCTCATATCAGACTTGAAATCGGTTATCTGTTCATACAATTTAAAATACTTTTCATAGTCACTAAGCAACGGACTGATATTCCATACTTCATTAACCAGATACCATCTTCGGACTACCGCATTCCAGAACAGTTGTTTGTCCAGGGAATCTATAACACTGTTTTGAATTCTCAATCGAAGGGGCGTCAAAAATTGTAGCATTATTTCTTTGATATCTGAATCGGGGAGTAAAACATCATTCGGCAAACCGGGCAAATAATTGATAAATGTCTCTGTATCGGAAGAATAAATATGACCTGAATAGTGTTCAACTGAATCGACAACAACTTTCTGGAAGTCTTTTCCCAGACCAACTTCCGTCATGTGATTAAATGTTACTATAAACCAGGGCAGATCATCGATAATATCACCCAAAAGCACAAGCCGGATTGAAAACATCTTGTTTTTCTCAACCTTAAAACGCCCTGATTCCGGCGGGATATAAAAAATGAACGGATCGGGGACATCCTTAAGAAGATTGCTCATATTGGGCTTGTTTTTTTTAATATTATCTACAGTAGACTCAAAAATCCGGCTGTAAACACAAGATTTTTTTAACAGACATTTTTTACAATCACGTTTTATGTTTCTGTAAACACAGGCCAAGTTTTTCAGATTATATCCGAAAGCGCCGCGGATAGTATTTGTCACAAAAGACGGAAGAGATATATTTTCCTCAGCTTTTAATATTATTTCCAACGGGTAAATTCTTAAATAATTCAATGTCTACACCTGATTTGTAAAGTTTCTGTCATTCCGAATAAGAGTTTTGTCATTAATTTGTCTTGAATATATATACTCATAACACAACATTCAATTTATTTAACAATTTCTATGATTAACGGGTCAATTTTTACAACATACCAGCATTTTTTTCTTTGGGTCATATCCAGATGAGCTTTGTAAGGTTTTAATGATTTATTCAGATTCGAGTGCTCATTTTCTTCAAGTTTGTGTTTTATCCGACTGATTGATTGATGAATAACAGGGGTAAAATCTTTTGATTTATCTTTAACCGGATCCGGCCTTTCTGCAAAATGCCTGTCTTTACACATAAAGGAATCATAAATATCATGAATTTTTCCATTAAAATATTCCATGCTTAAATCAAAGGGAGTAATGCCGCATTTTTCGCAACCGGGACAATCATCATTACATCCCGAATCCTTTCTTCTCATGATTAAATACCTTAAAAATGCTGCATCACGTGGTTCAAGGATTACTTTTTCTATGCCGCTGCTAAAAATATTACCTTCAATTTTAAGTTCTTGCAACGGAGCATTCCTGATAAGTTTCTCCTGCAACTCTTTAACCATTTTAAAAGGATCCAAGGTAATTCTGTTGGTTAAGTAGCGACCGACTTTTATAACAGGAATAAATGAAACTTCCAATTTTTCATCAGGATTATGGGGATCTGAAGGAAAAAACCAATTCTTATTGTACATTTTATCATCCGGGACAAGAACATGAAACATTTCATCATGGTCACGGGCATATAACTGGAAAGCCAGAGCCATAAATGCACTCATTGTTTTTCTGCCGCCGCTTAACAAGGCCGTAACACGTGTATTTGGATCGCTGGTCCAAAGCATAACAACTTCAAACAATTGGGCAAGAGAATTCATATTGTTTTCAGTGGTTCGCAAATCCTGAATCGGATTTCCTTCATTATCTTTGAAACATAAAATATCAAGTTTTCTTACAGGAACTGTCCCGGGCTCAAGTTTTAATGCTTTTTCAAGTTCTTCAAGTTTATGATTATCCCATAAATCTTCCTTCAATATCTTCTGACCTTCTTCAGTAGAAATCAGGATAACTCTGTCAAATTTCCGCTGATGTTCAGGATAGGCATCACAATAAAAATAATATAAAGCCTCAGTGACGACTTGAGGCGATGTTCCAACCACTGCTATAAACACTTCATTTCTCATGAATTAACACTCCCGCAATATTTACATGTTCAAAGAAAAAGTATAGATGTTTTTTCATTTTATCAATCATTCATTTTAAAATTGTATTTGACGTTTGAGATTTGTTAAACATTTTTCAAATTAGTTTTGCATTTTTTACGAATTTGTCTAACTGCTTCCCGATTTTTATAAACCGTAGCTACATAAGGTACCCCATTATCATTTTTTATAATAGCTGTAAGTCCTTGAAGTTTTTTGATATCCAATGCCGATGAATAGGCCTTGGTTTTTGAAAGACATTTATCAGTTATTACATAGAAAACCGCACCAGTTCGATGATATGTCTCTCCGACGTCCAGACAAAATAACAGTTCAGACATTCTGATTCCCCGCTGTGCCATTCGCGTGTTGGCATGACTTGTTACTTGAATCATCGTTTTCATCATTTTATACCTCCTTTTCATATTCAAAGAAATATTAAATGCAAAAAACTTTTTTTAAAACGTCCATAAGCTTTTAGATTAACCTTGCGGATTTGCTAAAATGTATTTTCCCGTTTTCAGATAGTTTAAATAAGTGTTGAACCCCGGGATTCCTCAAAGGAATCCCGGAAATATGACTAAAAATGACTAAATGATTAATTCTCGAAAGTTCATCCACACAGTTTTACACATAGCGATTACTTTATACTCATGGGAGATGGATTGAATCAATCACAGATTTCAACGTTTTCAACAGCAGTTCATCTTCATATAAGCCAGGGCAATAATCAAAATTCAGTTTTAGTTTCAATCAAATTTTCCAGGTTTTGTTTGCAATATCCAAAATCCTTGTTATGTCTAAATTTCCCGATAATAGATGGTAAAAGCACCCATTGCAAGCTTAATTCTTTACCTTGCGAATAAGTATGGTAATCGTCAGCTTTCATACTGATTCAAGGAAAGACTGTCATGATAAATCTCTATTTGTTTGATATGTTTTTATAATGATTTAAACAATCATTCATCGAGGATCGGACATGAATATATACAATACGGAAGAACACCACTGCTTTTCCCGCGTTACCCAGGATTCAACTACACATCACCCGGAACATATTTTATTGCCATGGTCAGCACAAACCGCACATATATGTTCGGTGACATTGCATCGGGAAAATGATTTTGAATGAGGACGGCAATATCGCCAATCAATGCCGTTTGAACATTTCATACCCTTTCCCCCTTCACATTGGATGGCTTTATTATTATGCCTAATCACGTACACGGAATAATGGTGTTGTCTGAATTATACAGCAGATCCGCCCTATACACGAAAAATATTTCGCCTCTGCATCATCCAAAACCCTTGGATCCATCATTCAAGACCCTGCAAGTCCTGCGAGAATTACAAATTCTTCATTCAGTTTCAATCCGCTCTACACATCTGTAAACAGCATCACGGAGTTTTTTTTCACGCTTGTCGTCTTTGATGTAGTAGCTCATTTTATTCATGGCATAAGCGTAACCCAATTGTTTATCCGGATCTGCAAAGGAAAAGGACCCGCCTACACCCGGATGACCGAATGCCCGGTCTGATGATGCATAGAAATCATACCGTCCTGGTTTGAAAAATCCCAGGTTATAATAGGTTTCAATTTTAAAGACTTCATCAATCATAGAGCCCGAACCGGGAACACTCGCCGGTGCTGTTATTTCGCTGAATGTTGCTTCATCGATACCCAGTTCACGTCCTCCCATGGCCATCATGCCGTAAATTGCTGCAATAGCCCGGACTTCCCCGACTCCGTTTGCAGAGGGAATTTCAACGGTCAGAAACGGATACCGGATGTTGGGATCGTAGTGCTTTAAAATAAAAAAGGACTGAAACAGGTAGGATTTGACCATGAACATCTGTTTGCGCGTTTCCCGCGGTATAACAGCCAGATTGAACAGACTGTTTACCGGTCCGATCTGTATCATTCGGGCAATCCGGTCATCCGAAATACTGTCCGGAAGACCGATGTAAAAGGAAAGATTCCCGGGTTTAACGACTTCCTCATTCAGAAACTGACCGATGCTCCGGTTCATGGGATCAGACCGGCGCATGATTTCATTCATGTGGAATCCCAGTGTATACATGTGATACCCGTGACGATATCCCGGTTCCCACCGGGGTTTTTGCCGGCTTAATACTTCCGTGACATAATTCTGATCATCAATTTTTTCAGCTTTTACTTTTTCATCCGGCAAACATAAACCCGCTTCATGATTGAGCAGCTGACGAATCGTGATGGCTTCCTTACCGTTCCGGGCAAATTCCGGCCAATATCGGGAAACAGGATCATCATAATCAAAATATCCCCGGGATTGAGCCATTGCCAATATAACAGCAGAAATCCCCTTCGTCAGGGAATAAGACACAACCATGGTGTGTTCGTCCCATGGCTTCTTCGTCCGCCTGTCCTGATATCCTCCCCACAAATCAACAACCAACTCACCCTTATAATAGACTGCACAAGCAGCTCCAACTTCTCCCCTTTTCCGGAAATTCAAAATAAATTCTTCTTTAACGTCCATAAAATCAGGGTGACAATACCCATGTACAACCGATTCCGGTTCTTTACGGGCGGCATGGCGCACAGAACTGCAGCCGCTAAAAAATATTACTATGACTAACATCATTATGGTATAAAAAAGCCTTGTGGAAAGTCCGGAATGAATTGGTTTAATATCAGCAAGAATTTTCACGTAATGCGGCTTCTATGATTTATTTTCAAGATTCATCTCAGCACTCATACCTCTTTTTCTGAAGTGCATTGAATCGCCCCATTCATCATACGCGATTTTATTATCGGCAAGACCAATTCGCATTTCCAGGCAGGTTTTACAATCTTCGGGATTTTCGTCGGTACACGGTTTATTGTTATACAGGTGATAATCATCTCTGAATTCACCTGGCGTTATATTGGGCATAATGACATTGGCCCCGATTTTAACGGCTTTTTCCCGGCCCAGCTTATCAACAGACTGTAACGCTGTCGCTGCAGCAATGTTAATATCTTTCATAAGAATTCGCAGACAGGCAATCATTTTGAGTGCCAGCTCAAACCGTTTTTGCTGAGGCATAAGAAGATGACGGTATGCGTAAAGAGGCGTATTCTCATGTTCCAGATAAGGGCCCATGCCAACCATATCCAGATCCATGGATTTCATCCATAACAAATCACCGGCCATGCTTTCATAGGTTTGAAAAGGGAGTCCGATCATCACGCCGCTTCCTGTCTGGTATCCCAAATCCCTCAAATCATTCAGGCATTGAAGACGTTCGTCAAAATCATGAGATTTATCCTGAGGATGGAGCTTTGAATAGAGGTCTCTGTCAGACGTTTCAATTCTCAACAGGTACCGAGCCGCTCCATGTTCGTACCATTCCCTGTATGTCTCTTTTGACTGTTCACCGCAGGAAAGCGTAACCCGCAGCTTACTGTCGGATAGTGTGTTTATTTCATCCAGAAGTTTGGTGATTCTTTTTGTAAAAGACGGACTTTTCTGTTCACCCGACTGAAGCACAACCGATCCAAAATGATTCTCGTATGCAAATTCAGCCGATCTTAATATTGCTTCATCAGATATATCGTATCTGCGGACTTTTGCATTGGATTTTCGAATGCCGCAATAAAGACAGTCTTTCCGACAAATATTTGAAAACTCGATAAGACCGCGGAAATAGACTTTATTTTGGACCTGTTCTTCCTTAACCGTCATGGACTTTTTAAAAAGACGTTCCATATCCGGTCCTTCAGCTTTCAGCAACAGAACCAAATCCTCTATTGTGAATATCTCTTTTTCCAGAAGCGCATCAATCATGGATGTAGATGTCCTTTTATAACGTCCGGGAATTTAAGAACAATTCCTGTTTGGAGGGGGAAAATATTAGCAGTAGCCGGTAGCCGGTAGCC
>NPIE01004533.1_pt1 | contig 21218 bp, 15 predicted proteins | sample 8637661 | NCBI WGS metagenome assembly NPIE01 (sample SAMN07420842, study PRJNA396082) | bioreactor metagenome | isolation source: sample BA12 brine-fed electro-methanogenic bioreactor BA | place: Japan: Kochi | collected 2016-12-09
ACTTCCCGGTTTTTCGCTCTCAGCCCCGGTCCCCGGGGACGTTCGACGGGGACTCATTTCCTTACAGACCCTTAGGGGGCGACAGCGTGTTGTAGGAGCCGGTTACCGATCTCCGCTGCTGCCGCAGGATGGTCCGTGTTCTCGAGCAGGATGGCGACGGCATAGCGGGGAACTTGGGAAGAGTTGAGACCCAGAAACCAGCTCAGAGGTCGTTCCGGGCCACCGAGGGCGTGCCCAAGATGTCCCACGCTGGAACCGTGGGAAGACCAGTGCTCCAACAGGGTGGCGGCGGTTTCCGCTTCAAGTACGCGAATCCCGGTGTCTCCGGCTGGCAGAGGACAGCCTTCTTGCTCGCTCGCCAGGAGATACAGCAAGGGTCGGACGCCCCGGTTCCCCAGCGTTGCGGCAACGCTCACCATCTGCAAGGGAGTTACCAGGAGCTCCCCCTGGCCGATGGCTTCCAGTGCTGTCTCGGTTCCCCCCGGCCCTTCGCTGCCGGCCGTCCCAATCTCCAGCGCGGGGGCGGTGGTCAGGCCCCAGCGTTCGAAAGCCTGGGCCAGGCGGGCGGGCCCCAGTGTCTCACCCGCTGTCGCGAAGGGAGCCGGGCAGGCAGCAGTGAGGGCGGCTTTCCAGCTGACCCCTTCCGGCTCCTCAAGACAGCCTAGAGCACTTCCATTCAGATTCACGGAGAGGTCGAGGGGGACGGGGGGGGCAGACAAGGTACCCATCGCCAGCAACTCGCCTAGAATGATCGTCTGCAACGCGGTGCCCGGTTGTGCTAGACCCTGGGTTGCCCGGTTCAGCAGCGGTGCGTCGGGGTTGGCGCGTAGCGACTCCCACTCACTATCGACGAGGGCCGGATCGTAGGTGGGGGCGGAGGCCAGCGCAAGGATCTCGCCGGTGCGGGTGTCGACGAGGACGGCAGCCCCTCGATACCCCGAGAGCAGCGCCTGCGCCTGCTGTTGAAGACGCGCGTCGAGGGTGAGCTGCACGGGGCGCCCCTCCTGCGGACGATGGAGCAACCGATCCCGCGCCGCGTCCCAAGCGGTGCGCCCCACGTCTCCGCGCAGGGCGGGATCGCAGCGCCCCTCGATGCCGGAGGTCCCGTAGTTGAGGGTGGCGTACCCCACAACGGGGGCCGCTTCGGGAACGGGATAGGTACGCTCGACGTAACCCTGGTCGCTCACTTCAATTCCCGCCAGCAGGGTGTTGCGCCGATCAACGATGCGCCCCCGGCGAATCTGGAGCTCGTCGAGGATGCGCTGGGAGTTGGTGGGGTAGGCCCGTAACTCATCGGCGCGCAGCACCGACCATCCGGCGGTCGCCAGACCGGCGAGGGCCAGCAGCCCAAAGAGTACCGTGCTCAGCCGGTGGATGGTTCGCCGCAGGGGGGGGGGCATCCGACCGGCGGCGGGAAGTGCCAGATCGAGAGGCGGGGGGTGGGGCGCCGAGAGATTGAGGAGCAGGCCGATGGCCAGCAGGGTGGTTACCAGGGAGGAGCCACCGTAGCTGAGCAGAGGAAGCGTCACCCCGGTGATCGGGATCAGCTTCACGTTCCCACCCACGATGACCCACGTTTGGAGGGCGAGCAGCGCTGCAATCCCGGCGGCGAGCAGCGATTCGAAAGGGGAGGAGGTCCGTAGGGCCAGGCGCAGTCCCCGTTGAACCAAGAAGGCCAGCAGCCCGAGGAGGGCCAACGCTCCGACGATCCCGAACTCCTCCACCACGGCGGCGTAGACGAAGTCGGTGTGGACGGCGGGGATGAGCGTCGGGCGTCCCAGCCCGGGCCCCTGTCCCAGGAGTCCGCCGGCGGCCTGGGCAAACAGGGATTGCAGAATCTGGAAGGCGCGATCCGCCTGCTCCGGCGCCCAGGGATTCAGCCAGATGCTCACGCGGAGGGCCACCCGGGCCGAGAGCAGGGTGCCCGCGACAAAGATCGGTCCGAAGAGGAGCAGTCCCCCCAGTACGTACAAGGGCCGTCCCCAGGCCAGATAGAGCAGGGCGAGGAAGGTCAGATAGTAGAGCAGGGCGCCGCCCAGGTCATCCTGCCAGCCCAACAGAATCAGGGCCAGTCCAACCATGGACAGCATAGGGCCGAGGACGGCGGGCCAGAGGCGCGGGCGGGTTTCCCGGAGCAGCCCGCGATGATCTGAGAGGTAGGCCGCCAGATAGATCACGAGGAGCAGTTTGAGGAGCTCCGAGGGCTGGAAGTAGAAGCCGGGCAGCCCGAGCCAGAGCCGGGCCCCGAACCCCGAGGGATTGACCCCGAAGACCAGAGTGGCGGCAAGGAGCAACAGTCCGGCGACGAGCAGGGTGTAGCGATACCGGCGTAGCAGTCGGGGTAACGAGGGGATCAGCGCCACGCCACACATTCCTCCCACACCGGCGAAGAGCCAGAAGATCTGGCGCAGCAAGAAGTTGGGTGCAACCCGGGCGATCATCAGCAGCCCCCAACCGCTGAGCAGGGCCACAGGGGCCACGATTAACAGATCGGCGCTGGGGAGGCGTACGCGCAACAGCGTGTATCCTGCGCCCCAGATCGCGAGCCAGCCGCCTATCAGTGCCAGGAGGTGCCGCGGGGTCAGCGCTGCCCAGGGGGCGACGAGATGGAGGATTGCCACCCCCAGCAGCACGAACAGGGCGGCGAGGAACATCAGGCTATCTGGAAGTCGCAGCTTTTTTTCGCTCAAAGCTCTGCTTCCTCAGGGGGGGCAGCGACTACGAAGGTGAGCTGGACGTGACAGTGCCCGCAGCCGACACGCGGGTCCTCAATGGGCCCCTCGGCGCAGTGGGCGGTCACCAGCACCCGGGGCCCTTCCCAAAAGCGCAATAACCGGCGCCGGATGCGCCCTCGCAAGGTCATCTTGGGACAGGCGTTAGCGCGCCTGATCTCTGGGACCGGACAGGTGGCACAGAGTGCCGAGTGCCACCGCTCCGCATCGGCGGTAGGCGCGAGCAAGCGGCATTCTTCCTGATCGGCGTGCCACCGCTGTGTATCACGGTAGTAGTAGGGGCATTCTTGTCCGTCGGGAGTCCGCATCGGCGTAGCTCAGCCCTCGAAGTAACCCTGAATATGCTGGCGGTGGGTGTAGACGAGGTCAATCTGCGTCGGGGGCGTGCCACCTCCCTCGGCAAGAAAATGTAGCCGAACATTGATGAGCGGGATGAAGGTCGAGCGCCAGAAGTCGAGGAAATTGGCGGTCTCGGCCTCGCTGTACAGCGGGACCTCCCCCCGCACGATGAAGAGGGGGTAGTAGAGGAAGAGGGGGGCTGTTTGGGGCGCCTTGCGATAGTCGGCGCGCGTCTCCGCTTCGGTGAAGAGAAGTAGCTGGACGGTGGCCCGGGGAACGATCAGCTGTGATGTGGGCTTCGCGGGCAGTCCCGTAAAACTCCACGGTCTGAGCTGAGCGTCGACGATCTGCAAGAAGTCGAAGTCGTCCTGGTTGATGTAGTTGTGCGGATCCCCTCGACTCTCCAGGGTGCCCGTCGCCCAGTAGAGGTCGGTCACCAGCTGAATAGGGTGCTCTTGAATGGGTGAAGCGCCGAAAAGTCCCATGATGCTCCTCCTGAGAAGGTAAAGGGTGACGGGCAGGTGGGTGAGGGGATAGCTCTTCTCCCGTCACCCGCTACTCGTCACGTTGCCAATGCTTGCAGGGCCTCTTCGTCGAGCTGGGGGGTGCTCAGCTGCTGGGCCTTGCGGTACTTCGAGCCACCCGGATTCTCTCCGACGACGAGATAGTCGGTGTTGCTGCTGACGGAGCCGGTCACTTTGCCGCCGCGCGCCTCGATCCAGCGCTGGATCTCGCTGCGGGGGCGCGAGAGGGTGCCGGTGATCACGAAGGTCAGCCCCTCCAGTGGGCCGCCGGAGTCCGGGAGTTCCCGAGATGCCGCCTCTAGCCGGACGCCGGCAGCGCGCAGCTTCTCCACCAGCTGCTGATTGGGCGGGCGGGCGAACCACTCGCGCACGCGTGCAGCGGTGATGGGGCCGATGCCCTCCACCGCTGCCAGTGCCTCCTCGGAGGCCCCTCGCAGCGCCTTCAGGGTGGGGAAGGCGGTGACCAACAGCTCGGCGACGGTGCCGCCCACGCCGCGAATGCCCAGCGCCGCCAGGACCCGCGCGAAAGGGCGTTCTTTGGAGCGCTCGATGGCCTCCAGCAGATTCTCGGCCTTCTTGTCCGCGAAGCCCTCTAGCGTGAGCAGATGCGCCTTCTCGAGGCTGTAAAGATCCGCCGGGTCTTCGATCAACCCCGCCTCGACCAGTTGCAGGGCGGTCCGCTCACCCAGCCCCTCCACATCCAAAACGTGTGCGAAGTAGATGAGGTGCTGGACCCGCTGCTCGGGGCAGGTGGCGTTGAGGCAGTAGTAGTCCACCTCGTCCTCGTCGTGGCTGACCGGCTCCCCGCAGGAGGGACAGCGCTCCGGCGGCTCGATGGGGCGCTCCTGCCCGGTGCGGGCGTCGACGATGGGCCCCACCACGTAGGGGATGACGTCTCCCGCCCGGCGCACGATGACGCGGTCGCCCACGCAAATGTCGCGCTCGCGGACGAAATCGAAGTTATGGAGGGAGGCCCGGCTGACGGTGACGCCAGCGATGGGCACGGGCGCAAGCAGCGCGCCCGGGGTGATGACCCCGGTGCGGCCCACGTTGAAGATCACCTCTTCCAGGGTAGTAGTGGCTTCCTGCGGCGGGAACTTGTAGGCGATGGCCCCTCGGGGCCGTCCGCCGACGACGCCCAGCGCGGCCTGGGTCTCCAGATCGTCGATCTTGATGACGAGGCCGTCGGCTTCGTAGGGGAGGGTGTAGCGCTGCTCGGTCACGCTCTCGCAGTAGTCGGCGACCTCCTCCAGTTTGTCGAAGGTGCGGTTGACGTCGTCGGTCACGGCGAAGCCCAGCGCCTTGAGATACTCCAGCACCTCGGTCTGGTGGGTGGGAACGGGGCCAGCAGCAGTGACGATCTGGTAGGCGTAGATAAAGATGGGGCGTTGGGCGGTGACGGTGGAATCGAGCTGGCGGAGGGAGCCGGCGACGGCGTTGCGTGGGTTGGCGAAGGGCTGCTCACCCGCTTCGAGGAGCCGCGCGTTCAGGGCCTCGAAATCGTCGAGAAGGATGAGCGCCTCGCCCCGGACGACGAGGGTGGAGGGCGGCTGGGGGCCCTCTTCGGCGAGGGGCAGCCGCAAGGGCAGGGCCCTCACCGTGCGCAGGTTGGCCGTGATCTCCTCGCCCACCTGCCCGTCGCCCCGCGTCGCGCCCAGGGTGAAGAGACCATCGTGGTAGTGCAGTACCACCGTGATCCCATCGAACTTGGGCTCTACGGTGTACCGCAGGGGAGGCGCGTCCAGCGGCAGCAGCTTGGCGATGCGGGTGTGCCAGGCGAACAGTTCCTCGCGCCGGGTAGCTTTGTCCAGGCTGAGGATGGGGGCGGGATGCGCCACCTTCGTGAAGCCCTCAGCGGGTTCCGCTCCTACCCGTTGGGTGGGAGAATCTGGGGTGACCAGCTCCGGGAACTGTTGCTCTAGGGCGCGCAGCTCGTCCATCAACGCATCGTATTCGGCATCGCTCACGACAGGGCGGTTGAGGACGTAGTAGCGATAGTTGTGAGAGCGGATTTGCTCTCGCAGGGTTGCCGCCTGCTCACGGGCCGTCTCTAGATCCATACGCACTCCGAAATGGCTAAGGTCATAAGTCTAAGCTAAAAGGTCAGGTCACCGGTGGGCCATCGCTATTACTCTACCGGTACCAGGTAGGTCCCCGCGCCCCACCCTTCCCGCTGGGGGTCGGCCTCGTCCTTGAGCAGCCACCAGGTCAACCCGTCGGTCTCTTCGGGGCCCCCGGCGATGATGAAGATCGCGCCCTCATCGGCAATCTCCAGCCGCTCGTAGTCCAGCCCTGGCCCCGCGCGAAGGCTCAGGCCCGCCCCTCCCGTCCCGGCGATCTGCACGCGGCGGCCTACGCCCAGTGTCCCCGGAGGGGGAGGCGGTAGCGGGGTCGCGGTGGGCGTGACCGTGGGCACCGGTGAGGGCGTCGCCGTCCACAGCACAGCCGTGGGCCAGGGCGCTGCGGCAGGCGGTGCCTCGCGCATCAGCAGCCAGATCAACCCGCCCAGCATGCCCGCAACTCCCAACCCCAGCACGAGGAGACAACCGGTCAGCCATGGCGTTTGGGTCCCACTTTTGAATTTGATCACAGGCCCATTATACGCGGCCTTGGGCTGGGAGACAACTCTTGCATTCTCGTCGTCAGGTAGCCGCTCGCTGGACTAAAGGCGGTTTGGACATACAACTTGAGGGCCAAGGCCGGTTCTACCCAGACGCCCCCGAGATGGGGCTGTGAGCGTTGCGTGCGATGGCCCTAGACGCTCCCGGGATTAGACGCGGCGGCTGTTCGTGGTAGACTATGCGCTAACTGCGAGGCTCGTATGGCGAGGGAAGGACGGAACGATGCAATTTCGAATCACAGAAGAGACCCACAACCGGGTGGCGTGGGAGATGTACACGCCGTTGGTGCGTCTGGAGATCGGGTTGGGCGTGGGCTTGTTGCTCTGGATCATCGTGGTGGTCGTGCTGCCCGGCTTTACGGGATTCGGGTGGCTCGTCATGGCCGTGCTTCTCGCGAGCATCCTCGGCGCGGCGCTCTACCTGGCGCTGTCGACGCCTCTCGTGGAGCAGGGGGTGATGGAGCGCTTGCCTGACGGGGGCGGTATTCGGCGCGTCCAACGCTGGCTCATCGGCGGCGATCGGGAAGCGATGAGCCTCCCCCTGGAGAACGTCGAAGGATACACGGTCGAGGTGCGGACGTTCACCGGCATGGGCGGTGAGCTGCGGCGGCTGGCGCGCCTGCGGGTGCTTCCCCGTGGCGAAGCGGATGCCCTTCCCCTGTGGCTTACCGACTGGCTGGAGCCTGAGGCGGCGGAAACCTTCAGCTGGGCCCTGGCCCAGGCCTCGCGGCGCCCGGTGCAGGCCTAGGGCGGGTTATGGTATAATGCCGGGCCGGAGGGGATGGTGACGCACGCTAGGCTCTATCGCGTTCAGGGGATTGTGCTGGGGCGGCGGGATCAGGGGGAAGCCGACCGGATCGTCATCCTGCTCACCGCCGAGGGACGGCTCGATCTGCTCGCCAAGGGCGTACGAAAACCTCGCTCCCGCAAGGCGGGTCACCTCGAACTCTTCTCGTGCAGCGACGTGCTCGTCTCCCGGGTTAAGGGCTCCTGGGACATCGTCAGCCAGGCGGAGGCGCTCACTGTGCGCCCGTGTCTGCAGGAGGATCTCCAACGGGGGACCTACGCGCGCTACGTCGCCGAGCTGGTCCTGCGCTCCTTCGCCGAGGAGGGCAACGAGGCGCTCTACGCGCTGGTGACGGAAGCCCTGAATCTTCTGGAGCGGGAGGGCGATGTGGAGCGGGTGGCGCGCTGGTACGAGCAGCAATTGCTCCTGTTGGCGGGGTTTCGCCCGGAGTGGGAGCACTGTGTGGGCGAACGGGAAGGGGTGAGCTGCGAGCGGCGGCTGCGACCTCGCCCGAGCGACAGCCAGCCCTACGGCCTGGATCTGGAGCGCGGCGGCGCGCTCTGCACCGACTGCTTTGACGCAACGCGGGCCGCGGGGGGCGTCAGCCCGCTCTCGCCCAGCGCCCTCTCCTGGTTGCAGGCCTTTCAGCGCCGCGCTTACGCCGAGCTGGCGGCTCTCTCGCTGCCGGACCGGACGGCGCAGGAGCTGGCGCGGGTGATGGAGCGCTACATCTCCTACCACCTTGAGCGCCGCCCGGCGACGTTGCGGGTGCTGGGGAACGGGCGGGAGCGCTAAGGTAGTTTCAAGATTCAGAATGCGCCACAGCGCGAGCAGATCTCTGGGAAAGCGTCAGAGTTTGGAGAACTTATTTGCTTGGAACGGCCTAATAAGGAGAAAGACATGGATCTGAAACACTTTGTCGCACCCGAACGACTGGTGGAAGCGGACTTCATCGTCCGGGGTTATCTGCCCGGCGACGGGGAGCCGCTCGTTGAGGCGCTTACCGCCTCTTACGACCACCTCAAGACTTTCATGCCCTGGGCCAAGCCCGATCCCTCCCTGGCGGAGATGGAGCAGTTTGCCCGGCGCGCCCGAGGAAATTACCTGAAGAGTGAGGATTTTGTGCTGGGAATCTTCGATGTGGAAGAGCGTCGCCTGCTCGGTTCGAGCGGGTTTCATCTGCGCGGTGACAGCCTGGAAAACCGCGCGGCGGAGATCGGCATGTGGATTCGGGCGGAGAGCGCGGGCCAGGGCCTGGGGACGCGGGTGCTGCGCGCTCTCGTGGCCTGGGGCTTCAGTGACTGGCCATGGGAGCGACTGGCGTGGCGCTGTGACGCGCGCAACGTTGCCAGCCGCCGCACTGCCGAGAAGGCTGGATTCGAACTGGAGGGCATCCTGCGCGGCGAGCGTCGCCAGGAAGATGGCAGCCGCGTCGATACCTGCTGCTACGCCGTGTTGCGCGCTCTCCATGTCGACACGGATGGCTGATCCCATCTCGACCGGGTTCATCCTCATTCATCACCCATTACTCATCACCATAGATTGTAGAAACGAGGTTCAACATGCTGACTTTTCAAGAGATTATTCTTCGGTTGCAGCGTTACTGGGAGACCCAGGGGGCGCTGATCTGGCAGCCCTGGAGTGAGAAGGTTGGCGCGGGGACGAACAATCCCGCCACCGTGCTGCGTGTCCTCGGCCCGGAGCCGTGGAACGTGGGCTACGTCGAGCCCTCTTTTCGCCCCGATGATGGGCGCTACGGCGACAACCCCAACCGGATGCAGATGCACACGCAGTTCCAGGTCATCCTCAAGCCCGACCCCGGCGATCCCCAGGAACGCTACTTGCAAAGCCTGGAGGCGCTCGGCATCCGCCGGGAGGAGCACGACATTCGCTTCGTGGAGGACAACTGGGAGAGCCCGGCGCTGGGGATGTGGGGGCTGGGCTGGGAGGTCTGGCTCGACGGGCAGGAGATCACCCAGTACACTTACTTCCAGCAGGCCGGGGGCAAGAATCTCGACGTGCCCTCGGTGGAGATCACCTACGGGCTGGAGCGCATCGCCATGTACCTTCAGCGGGTGTCCTCCGTCTGGGAGCTGCAATGGGATGCGCATCACACCTACGGCGAGATCCTGCTGCGTCAGGAGATTGACTACTGCCGTTACGAGTTCGAGCTCGCCGACATTGACCGCCAGCAGCGCCTCTTTGAGCTCTTCGAGGCCGAGGCGCAGGTCTGTCTGGAGGCCGGGCTGGTCGTCCCGGCCCTTGACTACATCATCCGCTGCTCCCACGCCTTCAACCTGCTGGATACGCGGGGCGCCGTTGGGGTGACGGAGCGCGCCGTTTTCTTCCGGCGGATGCGGGCGCTCTCCCGCCAGCTCGCCGCGGCCTATCTGCAACAGCGGGAAGAAGAGGATTTCCCCTGGCTGGGCCGGCGGGGATTGGTGGAGACGCCGCGGACGGAGGGCACACCCATGCACCTGCCTCTCCGCGAGCTGCGCGCGACGGCTTCGGCGCTGCCGGAGGCAGGGCGGGCGCCCTTGCTCTTCGAGATCGGGGTGGAGGAGCTGCCCGCCAGCCATCTGAGTCTGGCCCTGACGCAGCTGCGGGAGCAGGTCTCCCTCTCCCTACGGGAGCTGCGTCTGGACCACGGCCCTGTGCAAATCTGGGGCACGCCCCGCCGGTTGACCGTCTACGTCGAGAAGCTGGCCCTCCGTCAGGCCGACGAGGAGCGGGTGGTGAAGGGGCCACCGGCCCGCGTGGCCTTCAAGGATGGGGAGCCGACCCGGGCGGCCCAGGGCTTCGCCCGCTCGCAGGGTGTCGCCGTGGAGAACCTGCGGGTGGAGGAGGTGGACGGCGGAGAGTATGTGGTCGCCAAGGTGCATCAGGAGGGGCGGCCTGCTGCCGAGTTGCTGGCGGAGTACCTGCCCGGCTGGATCGAGGGGGTGCGCTTCCCCCGTTCCATGCGCTGGAACGAGACGGGCGTCGCCTTCAGCCGGCCCATCCGCTGGCTGGTGGCACTGCTCGACGAGGCGGTCATCTCGATGACGTATGCCGGGGTACAGAGCGGACGGGTCACCCGGGGGCCTCGACCTGCCGGCTCGCCCGATATCGCCCTCAGCGGCGCCGATGATTACAAATCGACGCTGGAGTCCTACGGTGTCCTCGTCGATGCCCAAGTGCGGCAGGAGGTGATCCGCTTTCAGGCGGAGACGCTGGCGGCTTCCGTCGCGGGCCAGATTCCCGCCGACCCCGAGCTGCTGGAGGAGGTCGCCAACCTGGTCGAGGTGCCCACCGCGCTCCTCGGCTCCTTCAGCGAGGCCTATCTGGAGCTGCCCCAGGAGGCGCTCATTGCCGTGATGAAGAAGCACCAGCGCTACTTCCCCGTCGTCGACGGGGAGGGGCGGATGCTGCCCTACTTCATCGCCGTGCGCAATGGCGGACGTGAGCACCTCGACCGGGTCCGTGAGGGGAACGAGGCGGTGCTCCGCGCCCGCTACGCCGACGCTGCTTACTTCTACCGGCAGGATCGGCAGCGCTCGCTGGCGGATTTTGTACCTGAACTGCGAAAACTCACTTTCCAGGAGGAGCTGGGCTCCATGTTAGATAAGACCCGGCGGCTGGAAGCGCTGGCCCCGTGGTTGGGCCTGAAGCTGGGCCTCGCTCCGTTGGATCTGGACCTTCTCCGGCGTGCTGCCCACCTTTCCAAGGCCGATCTGGCGACGGAGATGGTGGTGGAGATGACCAGCCTGCAAGGCGTGATGGGCCGGGAGTACGCGCGCCTCTCCGGGGAGCCGGAGGCCGTCGCCGTGGCGCTGCTGGAGCAGTACCTGCCGCGCTCGGCGGGGGATACGCTGCCCGCGAGCCCGGTGGGGACGGCGCTGGCCCTGGCCGACCGGCTGGACAGTCTCGCCGGACTCTTCGCCGTGGGACTACAACCGACCGGCTCCTCCGATCCTTACGGGCTGCGGCGGGCTGCGGCGGCGGTGGTGCAGATCCTCGTGGAGCACGAGCTCTCCTTCTCCGTCGGCGAAGGTCTGCAGGAGGCTGGACGCCTGTTGCCCGTCTCTCCCTCGGCGGAGGCGCTCCGGGCGGCGGAGGACTTCATCCAGGGACGGTTGCACGTCGCTCTGCGGGAAGAGGGCTTCGCCCACGATGTGGTCGAGGCGGTGTTGACGGAGCGGGGTGACGATCCCTATCTGGCGCAGCGCAGTGTCGAACGGCTGGCGGCGTGGGTGGCCCGCGAGGATTGGGCGACCCTTCTCGATAACTACGCGCGCTGCGTTCGCATCACGCGGGATCAGCCCCGCCTCGATTTCGATCCGGAGGCGCTGGTAGAACCGGCGGAGCAGGCGCTGCACGCCCAATGGTTGGCGCAGGGACCCATCACGCCGGAGAGCAGCGTGGACGAGCTGCTGGAGGCCATCGTGGCGTTAGTGCCGGCCATTCAGCGCTTCTTCGAGGAGGTGCTGGTCATGGCGGAGGAGCCCGAGCTGCGTCAGGCCCGGCTGGCGTTGCTCCAACGCATCGCCTGGCTGCCCCAGGGGATCGCGGATCTGAGCCAGATGGAGGGATTCTGAGGGCTTATCGCTGTTTTGGATAGAGATGCGTAAACTCAGGTTGCCGAAATGGTTCTTGATCGCGGGGGGGCTGCTCTCCGTCGCCCTGGGCTTCCTGGGCATCTTCCTGCCGCTGCTGCCCACCACGCCCTTTCTCTTGCTGGCGGCGGCCTGCTTCTGTCGCAGCTCCGAGCGGCTCTATCGCTGGCTGATGAACCACAAGTGGTTCGGGCCCATCATTCGGAACTATCGGGAGCATCGCGCCATTCCGCTCAAGGCCAAGATCATCACACTGGTTATGCTGTGGTTGAGCATCGGCTACTCGGCTTTCTTCGTGATCGAGCTGGTGTGGGTGCGGGTGTTGTTGCTGGTCATTGCTACGGGCGTCACGCTGCACGTGGGGCGCCTGCGGACGCTGCCTCCGCCCCCTCGGCTGCCCCAGCCGGGGGCGGAGGAGCTGGATAGCTGTTCCTAGCCGCTGTTCTTTCTGCTGCTACCAGGGCCAGGGAATACGCTGCCAGTTGCCCCCGCTGGCAGCCGGATGGCCCCCGAAGGTGTACCAGAGCCGGCCCAGCCCCGGGCAGGCAACGTTGGCGTAGGCGGTGCTGAACTCCTCGCCCCGGCGTTCGATGTTCGCATCCGCCAGGACGTGGATCAGGTCTGCAGGCAGGGTGAGCCCCTCCGATTGGCCGCAGAGGGTGACGAGCTGGGCCTCCAAGTGGCGCAGGCGGCTCCAGCTGTTCAGCGGCGTTACCTCTTCTTCTGGTGAGGGCAACTCTCCCGTTCCGTGGTTGGTCGCCGCCAACCAGCTGGTCTCCAGGTTGCGCCGCCGGTGGCTGCGGCAACTGCACTCGTAGAGCGCGCCGCTCTCGCGCTTCCCATCCACGGCGAAGAGCAACATCCCATCATCTCGCTGGATTTGGTCGAGGAGCGTCTCCACGTCGGAGAGGGTGGCGCAGGTCTCCAGCGCCTCGGTCAGGAAGGCGTAGGCCGGCAGCTGGGGCTGCCCCGGAGCAGGAGCGTCATCGACGGCCCAGTAGTTGTAGTGCAGCCACAGCCGCTCGCGGTTGACGCCGGTGGGGGTGAAGAGGTCTCCTTCCAGCCCGAAGGTGAGGGTGGGGAGGCGCCCGGTGACGGACCGCAGAGTCGCGTATCCCCACAGCTCCGGCGCGAAGGTGTCGTTGTTGCGGGCGATCCAGATGTGTCCATCGACGCGCAGCAGGGCGCCGCTGCACCGGTGGGCAAGATATCTTTCGAGGTAGACCCATTCGGCCACGCGCTGCAAGGAGAGCCCGGCGCCGACAGCCAGCCCCTTGTACTCCTCCTGGAAGCGCGCCGGCAGCTGCCGTAGCCAGGGGAGTGCCCCAGCCTGCACGCAGGACCACCTCACCGGCGCTTCGGGGGCCACGCGCCGGGCAGAGTAGCGGTCGATATTCTCCGCCAGCCGAGGGCCGATGGCCCGTCCCAGACTCCGCCCGACCTCGTAAGGGCTTCCTGCCGCCCGATGCAGCCTCGGAGGGCAGAGATGGGCTAGCCGGGCTTCCATACCCGCTTCAGCTCCTGGCGAACCCGCTGCCAGCTGAGTGAGGTGCTGGAGAGCAGGGTGTCCGCGCGGAAGAAGCGGGCCGCCACCAGCACGAGCCCATAAGCCGTTAGCCCCATCAGCACCAGACCGAGGATGGGTTGCCAGAGGGGGACGCCCCCTGAGGTAAGGCGGGCCATCATCGCCACGGGCGCGGTCAGCGGGAAGAGGCTGAGAATTGTCGCCACGAGCCCGTTGGGCTGGGAGATGAACACGCCCTGGAGCCACATCGGGAGCAGCAGGGGCAGGAGCACGAGGAAGGTGAGCTGGCTGGCCTCGCGGGCGTTGGGGGCCAGAGCGCCTAACGCGCCCAGCATCGCGGCGTACATCACGTATCCCAGAAGGAAGTGCAGGGCGGCCCAGAGAAGGAATCCCTCGGGCAGCGTGAAGGCTGCCACGGTCCCGGTAAGCGCCGCTCGGTTTTCGAGCAGGAAGAGGCTGCCACCCAGCCAGAGCCCGATTTGAAGCAGAGCTACCATCCCCAGGGCAATGATCTTGCCCAGCATGAGCGCCCGGGGCGGAAGGCTCAGGAGGAGGATCTCGACGACGCGGTTCTCCTTCTCCTTGCTGACGCTGCGCAGCATGAACCCGCTGCTCATCGTGAGGACGAAGAAGAAGATGAAGATGACGGCAAAGGGAACGAGAAAGAGCAATATCTCTTCTCCTTCTCCGACGGCTGTCTCCGTGGCAAGCGCCACCCGTTGCACGTTTGCAAGGGGCGCCGTAAGCAGCTGGGTGAGGGTGGGGTCTTCCGTCAGGTTGTAGTTGATGAGTGTTGCCACGGGACCGGAGAACATCAGTTGTTGGAAGGGGGCAAAGTCGGGCTCCACGACGATCAGCTCCCCGCTTTCCACGAAGTCATCAGCGATGACGTAGTAGCGCAGGATCTCTCCTGCCTCCAGCGCCTCGTGGGCCGCATCGCGGTTGGGATAGGAACGCAGGCGATTCTGTGGGAAATCTGGAGGGAGCTCGGAGATGAGTCCGGCGTCATCCACGTACCCAATCATCTGGATCTGTTCGCCCGGCACCGGTTCAGCAAGCGCAGGATCCTCGGTGGTGAAGGCGCGCTCCGCCAGTAATTGGGAACCCGCTGAAATCGCCAAGATGAGCAGTGGGAAGAGAAAGGTGGTGAGCCAAAAGGAGGGCTTGCCGATGGTAGTGAGCAGCTCCTGTTTGATGACTAATAGCACGTTACGCATCTCAACTCCTCTCCAGAGCGACGTGCTCTTTGTGAAGGGCGGCCCGGATGCCCTGGAAGCTCAGGCGCTGCCCATAGCGCAACATGCCGATGCGGAAGATACGGGCGGCGCTCCAAACACTGAAACTTGCCGTCCCCACGAGCAGCAGCCAGCTAACCGCGATCTGCCAAAAGGGAACTACGGTGACCGTCCAGCGGATAATGAGCGTGAGGAAGGCGGTGGTGGGAAAGAGCGTGAGGCCCACCAGGATCGGGCTGTTGGGATGGCTGAAGATCAGGGCGACGAAGAAGAGGGGGATGGTGAATAGCATGTTGACGATGCCCGCGACCTGCTGCCCCTGGCGCTCCTCGGGGAAGACGGCCCCGATAGCCGTCATGATGCCGGCGGTGAGCAGGTACGAGGGCAGGAAGAAGGCGACGATCATCACGATAAAGCCCAGCGGGATGTCGATCTGTTCCAGGAAGGGCTGCAGGATAGAGATGAAGCGGCTGCCGATGAGCACGGCGGCGATGAGGGCCACGAGCCAGATTCCCAGCTGGGTCAGTACTACCCCGATCAGCCCGAGCACTTTGCCAGTGATGAACTGATTGGGCGATACAGAAGTGGCGATGATCTCCATGGTGCGGTTGACCTTCTCATCGGTGACGGCCTGGAGCATGTAGCCTCCCGAGGACATGACGCCGAAAAAGAAAAAGACGGCAGCAATGATGGGGATGAAGAAGGTGAGGATGTTGCTGGCACTGAACTCCCGCTCCCCATCTCCAGAACGGATGGTGAAGTCAATTCCATCGAGGATGCGCCGTTGGACGTTGGCGGGTAGGTGACTGGTGAGGTTGTAGCGGATGAAGTCCCCGAAATCTTGCTCGGCAATTTCTCCCGGCGGATCGGTGAGATAGTAGAGGGAAACCTCCCGCGAACTGAGGTAGTCTGCCGCTAGAACGTAATAGGCCTGGATCTCCTCCGTCTCTAGGGCGGTGCGGGCCGCCTCCTCGGTCTCAAAGGCGCGCATCTCCGTGGAGATGGTCTCAGAGGGAAGATCCTGGGCTTGCAGGACATCCGCATGATCGACGTAGCCCAGTGGCAGCCGGCTCATGCCGCCCAGCTGTACGAGGACGGATAAGGCCATGATCACGCCGATGAGGACCGGCAATCCCAGGGTGGTCAGCAAAAAAGAGCGTTTCCGCACCCGCTTCAAGTATTCATGTTTTCCCACCAGGAAGATCTTATGCATGGGACGTCCCTCCTCGTCCCTGTTTGACCACGTTGACGAAAATATCATCGAGGGAGGGAGCGGCGATCTCGAAGTGCTCGATGTGGATCTCTCGCGCGGCCAGCGCCCGGAAGACAGCCTGGGGAGAGGTCCCTGAATCCAACGCCAGGTGCCACATCCCGTTCTGGCGGCGGGCTTCCAGCACGCCGGGCAGGGTCTCGTAGGCGGCATCCTCCCCTTGCAGGAGGATGGCGTTGCCGGCGAAATCGCGCTTGATCTGATTGACCTCGCCGTAGAGCACCGTCTCACCGGCGTTGATGAGGACGATACGGTTGCAGAGGGCTTCCACTTGGTACATCTGGTGGGTGGACATAATGATGGCCCGGCCCGCCTTGCGCTGCTCTTCGATGATCTCCTTGACTAATCGCGTGTTGACGGGATCCAGCCCCGCGAAGGGCTCGTCGATGACGAGCAGCTCCGGCTCGTGGATGAGAGTGCTGATAATCTGGGCCTTCTGCTGCATGCCCTTGCTCAGCTCCTGCACCTTCTTTTCTCGATGGTCGGCGAGGTCCAGCCGCTCCAACCATCCTTGCAGGCGTTCCTGCGCCTCTCCCCTCTCCAACCCCTTGAGGGTCGCCAGATAGACGAGCACTTGATCCAGCTTTTGATCCTGGTAGAGTCCGCGCTCCTCGGGTAGATAACCGATGCGGTGTTTCTGCTCCTCAGTCATTCTGCCCCCGAAGACACTCACCTCCCCGCCATCGGGCTTGAAGATGTCCAGCAACATTCGGATGGTCGTGGTTTTGCCTGCGCCGTTGGGGCCGAGCAGGCCGAAGATCTCGCCGGAGTAGACCTCGAAGCTCACGTCTTTGACGGCCTGCACGAGGCCGAAAGATTTTTGTACGTGGGACACGCGCGCCATGGATTCCATCTCTCACACCTTTCGGAATTGCTCAGGGTTCGTAAAAGTATAACTTTCCGTCTTTCGCTCTCAGCCCCCGTCCCCGGGGGCGTTCGAGGGGAACTTATTCCCTAACAGATCCTCAGGGCCGAAGACTTAATAACTTCCCGATTTAGGCCGTTCCAAGAAAATAAGTCCTCCAAACTCTGACGCTTTCCCAGGGATTTGCTCGCGCTGTAACGCACTTCAAATCTTGGAACTACCTAAGTTATAGCCTTGCAGACCCTTATCGTTATCGTAGAATGATGCCACTGAAAAAGGCTTACCTCACGCCAAGACGCAAAGCTCGCCGAGTTTGCTAAAGGTTGGCTTCACTGAAGAAAGGTTTTCTAATCGCAGCCAGCCCAAAGAACGCGAAGATCTCTGTGCGAATTGACGCTGTTTTCCGGCAGAGCGTTCTCATTATACCAGACTACGACCGGGGCGCTTCCTGCTTCCGCCGCCGCAGCGCCTCCTTCTCCTCCGGCTCCAGAAAGGCGAGGGTCAGGGCGTTGCGCTGGGCCCGCCGGGTCAATTCCGGGGTGAGCCCGGCCCGGGGCGCGGCGACCTCGTACTCGTGGCGCAGGTCGATGCCGCTGATGCCGGGATCGTCGGTGTTGAGGGTCGCCAGGAGGCCCTGTTCCAGGAAGATGCGCAGGGGGTGACTGGCGTAGTCGGGGACGGTGCTCGTCTGGACGTTGCTGGTTAGACAGCTCTCGATGCCGATGCGGTGCTCCGCCAGGTATTCCAGCAGCGGGGGATCCTCGACGGCGTGGACGGCGTGGCCCAGCCGGGGCGCTTCGAGCTCGCAGACGGCCTGCCAGACGCTCTCGGGGCCGGCGGCTTCCCCCGCGTGGAGGGTGAGGCGCAGTCCCGCCTCCCGCGCGCGACGGATATGGGCCGTGAAGAGCGCAGCGGGGAAGTTGGCCTCGTCTCCGGCCACGTCCAGTGCCACGAGATCGGCGGCAGAGGTGAGCAGCGCCTCGAGCTCCTGCCAGGCGATGTCGGGGCCGTAGGTGCGGCTGAGGATGCCGATAAGGTTGACCCGCAGCCCTGTCGCGCGCGCTCCCGCCTGTACACCGGCGACGACGGCTTCGACCACGCCCTCGGGGGCCAGCCCGTGGCGCTCGGCCATAAACCAGGGGCTGAAGCGTAGCTCAACGTAGTCCAGCCCTTCGCGGTGGGCGTCTTCCACGTTCTCGCGAGCGATACGGTGGACGGCGTCGTAGTCCACCAGGATCTCCTGCATCCAGTGGAACTTCGCGATGAAAGCCATCAGACCGGGCTGCGGCTCCGTCACCTGGACGTGGGGCCGGAGCCCTTCCACCGTATCCGCGGGCAGGTCGAGGCTATGCTGTTGACCCAGCTCGAGAATGGTCTCCAGTCGCACGCTACCGTCGAGGTGGCGGTGCAGGTCGATAAGGGGCCAGGTGGGGTCGATCATTTCAAATGTGTTCATAGCGCTCCTCAATAGTTAGAAGTCGAAGGCCAATTTTTCCACGTGTGAACATTCACACGTGCGCAGATTCACACGTTGTTTCTATCAGCGAGAGAAGCCCGTGTCGGGGCATTCGTTCGCAGCCGAGTATAGCATAGCGACTTGCTGCGCCAAGCGCTTCCTGGCGTTGTCGCCCTGGGCTGAAGGCGCCGGTGTAGATCTTGAGTGCAAAGGCCCTTTTTTTTACCCCAGCGCCCCGGGAATGGGGCTGCGGGCGTTCAATGCGATAGCACGGAGTGCTCCCTTGATTTGCAGGTGCCTTTCAGTTATACTGGCGCCATTGGGTCGGTGGACAACGGTTGCAGGAGGCCTTTTTGCCGGCAGGTCAGGAGCGAAGGATTTGATACGACGCACGCAACGGGTGAGGATCAGCGCCACGGCTGGCGGGGGCAGTGCCCACGTCGCGCGTTCCGCCCTACTCGTCGCCGCCCTCTTCACCCTGGACAAGCTCTTCGCCCTGGGGCGCGACATGCTCGTCAGCCGCACCTTCGGCGCCTCCGCCGAACTGGACGCCTACTACGCAGCCTTCGAGCTGCCCGATGGTCTCTTCACCCTCGTCGCCGGCAGCGCCCTCGTCACCTCGCTCATCCCGGTGCTCTCCGCCCGCATCGCGGCGGGGGATCGCGAGGAGCTCTGGGGGCTGATCTCCTCCGTGCTCAATCTCGTCCTGATTGTTGTTGCGGTGGTGAGCATCGTCGCCGCCCTCTTCGCGCCGCAGATCATCGCCCTGGTTGCCCCGGGTTTCGACCCTTACCGCGCCACGCTCGCCGCCCGGCTGATGCGGCTGGTGCTCCTCCAGACCCTCGTCTCCAGCGCCAGCGGCGTCGTGATGAGCGTGCTTCAGGCGCACCAGCACTTCTTGCTGCCGGCCATCGCGCCTCTCTCCTACACCCTGGGCCGCATCGGCGGCGTGCTCTTCCTCGCGCCCACATTGGGGATCTTTGGCCTGGCGGTGGGAGGGTTGGTGGGGACGGTGGGGCACCTGCTCGTCCAGGTTCCGGGGTTGCTCCGGTATCGCGGGACCTGGATTCCTGTGCTGCGCCATCCCGATCTCTCCCATGTCCTGGCGCTGATGGGGCCGCGGATGTTGGGGCTGGGTGTTACCTACCTCAACTTCGTCCTCCCCACCTTTCTCGGTTCGCGCCTTCAAGCGGGGGCCATCGCCGCCTACGAATACGGCTGGCGGCTGATGCAGTTCCCGCAGACCATCGTTGGGACGGCATTGGGCCTCACCCTCTTTCCCCTGCTGGCGGAGCGGGCTAACAGCGGGGATTTTGCGGGACTGCGGCGCGCCATGGGCTGGGCGCTGCGGCTGGTGCTGGCCCTGGCGCTGCCGGCTGCCGTGGGCATTCTGCTGCTGGGTCAGCCGCTCACTGTGTTGATCTTCGAGGGACGGGCCTTTGACGCCGAGGCGACGGCGCGGGTAGTGCTGGCCCTGCGCTTTCTCTCCCTGGCGCTGGTGGGCCACTCGGCGCTGGAGGTGGTGAGTCGCGCCTTCTTCGCCCGCCGGGATATGTGGACGCCCTTCTACGCCGCGCTTCTTGGGCTTAGTGCCAACGCTGCGTTGGGGTGGGCGCTGCTCGCCCGCTGGGAGCAGGGCGGTATCGCCCTGGCGAACGGAGTGGGGGTCTCCTTGCAGGTGTGCGTGTTGCTGGTGGCGGCCCGTTCCCGTTGGGGTGGGGTAGAGGGCCGCGCGCTGATTCGCTCCCTCGGGCGGACCGCGGGTGCGACGGCGGTCATGGCGGGGGCGATATTGGGTGTTCGGGCGCTGATCCCCCTCCAGAGCCTGGCGGTAGAGCTCGCGCTGGCGCTGGGTGTTGGGGTCGTCGTCTATGGAGCATCCATCTATCTGCTGCGGCACGAGGATCTGTTGGGATTGCTGCAGCTGTTGGGTATAGGTAAGGGGCGGGCCGAGGCGCCCGTATCCCTTTTGGAGAGATAATAATGAAGACTCGCACTGCACAGCAGTGGATCCGAATATTGTTGGTGTTGCTGGTGATCTGTCTGACGGTGAGCCTGGGGTTGCTAACTCTGCGGGGTGTGGTGCGGGCGCTGCCCGGGCGGTACGCCGCGCGTCTGCCCGGTCCCCTGCTCGAACTGCGTCGTGTCTCCCACGAGGAGACGCTGGCGACCCCTGAAGCAGCGGGTACGCTGGACCTTTCCGCCCTCCTTCCCACGGCGACGCCCTCATCCACACTTACCTCAGAGCCCTCCCCCACCCCCACCGCGGTCGCGACCTCGGCGCCAACGGAGACGCCGCTGCCTACTGCCACGCCTATCCCCCCGCTGCCCGCTGCCTATCGCATCGCCGGTGGGCGTATGGAGCGCCAGGGATGGAACAACTGCGGGCCCACGACGTTGGCGATGCAGCTCTCCTTCTGGGGACGTAGCGAGACGCAGCGGGAGATCGCTCCGGTGCTCAAGCCCGATCCTGAGGACAAAAACGTCGGCCCCTACGAGATGGCGGCGCACGTCCGCTCCCTGGGGCTGGAGGCCATCGTGCGTCCCGGGGGGACGTTGGAGCGGCTGAAGGCGCTCATCGCGCAAGACTTCCCGGTCATCATCGAGACCTGGTACGTGGATCGCGAGGACGGGCAGCAGATGGGGCACTATCGCCTGTTGGTGGGCTACGACGATGCGCAGCGGCAGTTCACCGCCTACGACTCCCTGCACACGCCGGAGATTCTCCTTGATTACGACGAGGTCGACGAGCTCTGGCGGGCCTTCAACCGGCTCTACCTCGTTGCCTATCCCCCGGAGCTGGCCCCCGAACTGGCGGCGGTGCTGGGGCCTCATATGGACGAGAGCTACGCCTTCGAGCAGGCGCTGGCGACGGCGCAAGCCGAGGCGCAGCAGCCTCCATCGGCGTGTGTGGCTTACGCCAAGTGCGAGGACGCCGAGGCTTTCGCCTGGTTCAACATGGGGACGAATCTGCTCGCGCTCGGTGATCCGGCGGGGGCGGCGTTGGCCTACGATCAGGCGCGGGGCCTGGGCCTGCACTACCGGATGATCTGGTACCAGTTCGGTCCTTACGAGGCCTACTACACCGTCGGGCGCTACGCTGACATCCTCACCCTGGCGGATCAGACGCTACGCGTTACCTCCAACCTGGAGGAATCCTACTACTGGCGGGGGCGGGCCCGGCAGGCCCAGGGCGACCTCTCGGGAGCCCGTTCCGACTTCAACGCGGCCCTCCGCTATCACGCGGATTGGCAGCCCGCGCTCGACGCC
>NPIE01002097.1_pt1 | contig 21205 bp, 15 predicted proteins | sample 8637661 | NCBI WGS metagenome assembly NPIE01 (sample SAMN07420842, study PRJNA396082) | bioreactor metagenome | isolation source: sample BA12 brine-fed electro-methanogenic bioreactor BA | place: Japan: Kochi | collected 2016-12-09
GGGGGTCGGGGGGGGGGGTGGGGGGGGGGGGGGGGTGGTGGGCGGGGGGGGGGGGGGGGGGGGGGGGGGGGGGGGGGGGGGGGGGCGGCCGGTCCCAGCAGGGCGGCTATCTGGATGACCCACTCGCCGAAGCGGGCGCGGAGGCGGCGCAGGGTCTCCTGGAGGCGGGCGCGGCGCGCGGAGCGGGGGGGCACGAAGAGCGTCAGCTGGGTGGCGCCCAGGTAGGCCGGGCGCAGGGGATAGAGGCTGAGGGTGAGGTCGGTCACGGCGGCGGCGGGGGGATGCCGGCCCAGTAGATCCGCTGCCCGCCGGACGAGGGTCGGGGTGTCAGCGGTGGGGGGCTCGACGGAGGCGGACGCCTCCACCCGGGCGTCGCTCTCGTCCGTGAGGGCCAGGCGCAGCCCCTGGGCCTGGTAGCCCTGCCGGGCCAGGCGCTCGGCCAATCCCGTGACCAGCCGGGTCAGCGCGGCTTCCAGCGCCTCGGCCCCGGCGACGGGGGGCTCCCAGGCCTGGGACGCGGCGAGGACGAGGGGCGGGGCCTGGGGCACCACGGGACGGGGATCGCGTCCGGAGGCGAGATCGTGGTAGAAGCCCGCCTCGGCGCCGAACTGCCGGACGACGGCCAGGCGGGGCAGGCGGGCCAGCGCGCCCAGGTTCAGGATGCCCAGCAGGCGGAGGCGGCGCAGCAGCTCGGCCTCGGCAGGGAGGGTGCCGAGGGAGAGGGGGGCCAGGAAGGCCCGCTCGTCGGCGGGCAGGATGAGGGCGGGGGAAGTGGGCGGGGCGGTGGCGGCGGCCTGTACGGCGGTGAAGCGGTGAGGGGCCAGGCCCAGGTGGAGGGTGAGCCCCGTCGCGGCCCGGGTCTCGTGCCGGAGGGCGCCCAGCCAGCGGCGGTCCTTCGGCGTCGGCTCGGCGGCGCTGCGGGGCGCGAGCACCTCGGCCAGGAACTGGCCCAGCGCCAGGGTCTCGACGCGGGGGGTATAGCCGCGCAGGAGCTCCAGGAGCTCCTCGTGGAGGGCGATGTAGGCGGTGCTGTCGGCGGGCAGCACCGCCGCCGTGGGGCAGCGCCCCTGGGCGCGGTGCAAGCGCATGCCGGGTTGCACGCCCGCCTCCCGCGCTGTCCATGAGGCGTCAAGCACGGCGTCGGCATCCCACGGCAGGCCGCCCACAATGATGGGTCGGTCGGCAAGCTCCGGATGGCGCCCCCGTTCGACCTGGATGGGGAGGTGGGGCGCGAGCAGACAGGTGATACGCATGGACCCTCCCTTGAACGCATGTTCTACGTCCAGTATAGCGAGGGTCCATGCGCGAAGCAAGAGGGGTAACGGAACTGTAATCGATTTGAAGCGGGGGGGGGAGTGGCTCCACTGAAGGAGAGATCGAGAGAATGCGGAAGGGGGCAGATCTCCGACACTGCCTGTGCCGATAAACGAATGCCTGCCCCCCTCTATCTCAATACTTATGGGGGCTAACGAAAAACCGGTTTACCGCCCTTATCACCGCTAGACTCAAACCAGATTCTTGCGCCCAGCTCCACAGGTGCTCTGGAAAACAATCCCCAATCGCTTTATGCTTTACATGTACCTCAAAGCCGTTCTGTTCCAGCAGTTTCACGATGTTGAGAAGGCTGTTACTCCTTTGACTATCATGCATACCATGAAACTCCATACAGATTTCCCCAACATCCCGGATCCTGCTTCCAATTTCTCTGAGAACACTCTCTTCGACTCCTTCTACATCCAGCTTCAGGAAATCCACTAACCCGATGTGGCTTCCACAGTCAATTATTCTAGGGACGCGCTTCTGCGTCGAAAACTGATACTCATGATCCACGAACACTTCTCTAGCAATATTTCGGAACTCATCTTCATTCTGGAAGAAAACTTCATGGCTCCCCTGAAAGAAGGTGGAATTAACCGCAGAGGACGCAGAGATCGCAGAGAAAACTTGATATTCTTGAGGTTTACGTCTCGAACGTTTAATAATCTTGAACTTAACTTAGCGTTCTTTGCGCTCTCTGCGGTTAGAAAGCCTTTCTTCAGTAGAGTCACTTCATAGCCTTCAAAGTGTACTCTCTTTAGCGATATCATTAAGCACACACTTCCAATTAACTGGAGATCCTGGTCATTGAAGATCCTTTAGATCAGACTGGAGCAGAACCCTTAACACCCATTGGAAAAGATCACAATAATGCTGTCTTTAGGCAAGGGCAGGTTCTTTGAGAGCATTCAACACTGCTCAGCTACCGCTGGGTAGTGGTTAAGATCTTGCACGGAGCTTGCACGACTCACCCCTTCTCCTCCTCCACCACCCGCGCACCGATCTGGCGCACGGTCTCCTTGATGGTCTGCTCCAAGATGCGCTCGGGGATGCCCTCCGCGCTGGTGACGTCCAGCTCCAGGGTGAAGCGCAGCCCGTCGTCGGCCAGGTTGCTCAGCGGCAGGAAGAGGCCCCGGTTGACGTCGGCGATCTTGCTCGCCGGGACGTCGGCGATGACCAGGTGCAGCCGGTGGTAGACGGGCGCCGGCGGTGCCCCTGGGTCTGCGCTTGCGCCCTCAGCGAGACCCTCACCGTCGATGGCGGCGCCAATCGGCCCCTCGGCACCGGTGACCTCGATGGGCGGACCGGGCGGCTCGGCCTCTGACGCGCCCTCGGCGGCCCGGCGCTCCGCTTCGAGCCGGGCCTGAAGCTCGGCGCTCCGTTCCCGCGAGAGCAGCAGCTGGTCGGGCGAGAAGTCCACCGCGTCGAGGGGGATGTGGGCATTGAACTTGAGGGTGTGCAGCGCCGGCTCTCCCTCCTCCTGCTCGATGAGGCCCAGCGCGCCCTCCTGGACGCCCAGCTGGATGGCCCGTGCCACGACGCCCTGTGAGGACGGCAGGGGGAGCTCGGGGTTCTTGTAGAATTGATCGAGGATCACGGCGGTGGGCACCTGGGCGTGCTCCCCCAGCAGCCGGTTGACCAGCATCCGGTAGTGCAATTGCTCGACAATAATGCCGTAGTCGGCGGAACTCAGCTCCCGCCAGTACCAGCCGCTCAGCGTCTCCTGGCCCGCCACCGGCTGGCCCAGGTCCAGATCCCGCCGGGCGGTGCGCAAGCGGTGGTACATGCGCCGCACGTTGTAGGAGAAGTCGCGCGTGATCTTGCGCTGGCGCCGCTCCACCTCGGCCTGCTTCTCCTCCGGCAGGGGGCTGGCGCCGCTCTTAATCTCCTCCGCGATCTCCTCCAGGGCCAGCACCGTCTTGACGTCCTCCTTGAGCTTGGCGAAGGCGCCCATATCCGCCAGCGCGAAGAGCAGGGTGTTCTGGTACTGGCGAAAGGTGGTGCCCTTGCGCTCGATCCAGGTGGGGATCTGCGCCGCGTTGGTCTCGGGATGCAGGATGATGAGCTTGAGCGCGCGGTTGTCGGGGACGCCATCGAGGCTCTCGGGCCAGAGGTAGGTGGTGAAGCGGCTGCCCAGCTCCTGCTCGATGAGGGCCCGCATCCGAGGCTCGTACCGCTCGTTGAAGAGCTCCTTCTTATCCAGCAACATGCGGTTGAGATTGGGGATGCGCGAGAAGTAGGTGCGCTCCCCCTCGGTGTTGAGGTACCATAGGGTGTTGGAGAGGCGCTGCAGGACCTCGGTGACCAGCGCGGGGAAGGTATCGCTGCGCATGACGGCCAGCTTGACGTAGGGCAGGCCGATGCCCCGCGCGGCCTCGTCGGCGGTGAAGGAGTGGAAGAAGACGGCGGTGGCGCAGCGCTGGGCCAGGTGCTTCCAGTTGCGGTTGGCGGCGTCGAGAGCGGGCGCTTTGGCCTCGTGCCCGGCGATATCGGAGCCGATGACGCCCTCGTACTCGCTGCCGGTGTGACGCAAGAATTCCTGGCGCACGGGCGGATGGCCCAGGTTGAGGTCCCCGGGCAGGATCAAATCGAGGTTGGCCTCGCGGCGATAGAGATCCTCGACGACGTTGGCCAGCAGGCGCAGCACGCCCCGCGTCCGCTGGAAGGAGGAGAAGGTGGACCACTTCTCGTAGAGGATGTCGATGACGTCGGGATGGAAGGGGTAGGCGAGTTCCATCTTTTCCCGGTAGCCCAGATCGCGGGCCTTGGGGGGGAGTTCGTCCTTGTGCTGCTGGTAGGTCTGGAAGTAGGCGTGGACCACCTGCCGCATGGCGCCCGCCTGGAGGCGCTCCACCTCGAAGAGGCGGCGGCGGATGACGGCGTAGACCTCCTCGCCCTGCACCGGGGTCTCGATGGACTCCACCCGCCCGAAGATCTTGTTCAGCCGCGCCAGCGATTCCTCCTGGCGCTCGCCGAAGTCCTCCAGGTAGCTGGAGGGGAGGGTGACCACCAACATGCCGTAGGGCAGCGTCGCCACCGCCTCGGTGAGCTCCTGGAAGAAGGAGAAGGTCTGGGTGCTGAGGGCCTGATCCAGCCGGTTGCGCACGTCCTGGGCGCGGTTGATGTATTCCAAGATCTCGTCGAAGAGGAGGATGAAGGGCTGCTGGGCTTCCAGGAAGGCGCGCAGGTCGGCCTTGCCCGGCGAGACGCGGGCCTCGTCGTTCTGGCGGAAGGTCTCGTAGCCCTCGCGCCCGGCGAGCTGGTAGGCGATCTCACCCCAGAAGGTGCGGCGCATCACCCCATCGGTCGTATTCCCCTCCAGCGGGTTCCAGTGGTTGCCGGCGATGACGCTGATGCGCGGGCGCGGCAGGTCCAGGCCCGGCGGGAGGAGCTCGCGGATCTGCTCGCCGTGGCGGAGATAGTGGTAGATGGCGACGAGGGCGTGGGTCTTGCCGCCGCCGAAGGGGGTCTGGATTTCGATGACGGAGCCGCCCTGCCCTTGCACCAGTTTCTGGTTGACGCGGGTGAGGAGACGGCGCAGCCCCTCGGTGAGGTAGGTCTTCTGGTAGAAGAGGTAGGGATCGCGGTAGTCGGGCGGGGCGGTGCCCGCCGCCACGTCGCCCAGGTCGGCGGCGAAGATGGCCTCGTCGAAGAGGCCCTTGCGGATATCCTCGTGGGGCGGAATGATGTCGAACCAGTTTTTCATAGCTGTCTCCTCCGAAAATAGTAACTGGTGAGCAGAGAGCAGTAAGTAGTGAAGAGTTTGACGGATTTTCTTTTGCTCTGATCTGTGTCTACCCGTGGAAATCTGTGAGCCAGAGAGCGTTTAGGCTGTTCCAGGAAAATAAACTATAGCATCGTCGTGCACGGCTACCACCCGCCCCTGCCAACCGCCGAGATCGGTGTCAAAGTCCACGTCTTTTGCCCCTGGTTTCACACGTACGACATTGCCTTTTTTCATGTTCCCTCTCAGACAAAACTCGGAATTTAGAGTTTTGACGAGTTTTTGGTGTTTTGGTGTTTCTATGCTTGACATAGTATGCTATCTTGTGTTATGATATGGGCACCAGGGGATGAAATTCGGCTCCATGCCGTGTGCTTCTCGAATCTCGGTTCGAGAAGCCTATATCCCCGGTCGATCTATCAAGGCCGCTCTTGTGAGTGGCCTTTTTTGGTTGTAATAGACCCCGTAGGGCTTTTCTCGCGTGTCATCCAAATCGTGGATCACGCTAACCGAGGACCAAAGCAATTCAAGGTAGCGAGTTTCTCCCCGCTCGTAGAAGCGCTGTAAAGCCCAGAGGAAATAATCGACGACCTGTTGACCAGAGCAACGCTCGGGAGTCGTTGGTATCACCTGGATCGGGGCATGATTGGTGATGCCAAGTCCCTCACAGAAGCGTTGCCGGGCTGTCTCCAGGGCTTTCAACAGGGCGCGGGTACGATCGGCCTTGCCGCGCCTGGAGAAGTAGATGTTGTATTTGTCATCTTTGTGCAGGCGGTTCTTGAACAGGCGGCGCACCAGATAGTCGTAGAGCTCGTTGGGATGGTAGTGATAGTCTGGATCGTGTTGATTTCGTCTCTCGACATATTGCAGGACCCCCACTTTGTCTCTGACCACCGCCGAAAAATGGAAAGGATGGTTCCGCAGCAGGGAAAAGACTTCACGGCGTACTTCCGGCAGATCGTTCTTGGCGTGAAAAGCTACCGCCGTCTTGCCCTGCTCTGGTTGCATGGAAGGAACGTCTTTGAAGTATGGATCTGACAGTAGCTCCGCACGCAAGGCCTCGAGTTCTTCACCGATGGTTGCTGGGGTGGCGATATCGACCATCCCCAGGATGAAGAAGCGCGAGCAACCGGGCGCCCCCACACGCACCGTCCCCTTTCTTGAAAAGAGCACGCCATCACCGCTCTCGTCCACGAAGTAATTGCGGGTGGATCTAGTTTCCGATTTAGCTGACTTCACAACGCCCTACTCCTCCAGTTCCATCCGCAACTGCTCCGGCCCCGGATCCGCTTGCTCGGCGACGATCTCCGCGCTTTCGCGCATGTAGCCCTCTTTCCCCAGCAGGAGCCCCTCCAGCAGCTGCTTCTCCTTGCTGCCGTTGATGAGGCTTTCGGCGATGGCCTGGGCGAACTGCCAGAAGGCGCCGCTCTGCCCGTAGCCCGTCTGGCCCAGCAGCCGGGTGAGCTCCGCCTTCTTCCCCCCGGCCCAGAGCTGGCAGGCGCGATGCAGCGCGTCGACCATGTTGCCGACTTCCTTGACCTCGCCGCGCTTCTGTGGCCCCAGCACCTCGATGTTGGCCCCGCGCTTCTTGACGAAGCCCCCCTTGCCCCAGAGCCGCTCCAGATCGACGCCCTCGGCGCTGGCGATCTTGCGCGCGTCGTCGTAGGGGACGGCGTTTTCGAGGTAGGTCCAGCGGTAGGTGAGGTAGAACTGCGCCTCCTTGTCGATGCTGCCCCGCTGCGCGTCGGCGAGCAGGCGGTTGACGAGGTAGTCGGTGGCGACGGTGCGGATGTAGTGGAGCAGCGTCTCCACACCCACCGGCTCCCCGGCGTAGGTCTCGACGCGCTCGTAGCGGGAGTAGTGCTCCATGCCGGGGCCGATGGCGCTGATGAAGAAGTCGCCGCCGGCGATGCCCGCCGCCCAGAACTGCGCCAGCTTCTCCTCGACGCGGGCGCGGATGCGGGGCTGGAGCTCGTTCCAGAAGCCCACCGGCTCCCGCTCCACCTTGCGGCAGACCATGTAGATGGAGGAGGCCAGCGCGGCGGAGGCGGTGGCGCGCAGCCGGGTTGCCATCTCCGTGTGCATGGGCCAGGAGCCGGTGACGACAAGCCCCGCCTGCACCAGGGCGTTGAGCATCGTCTCCCACCCCTCGGTGGTCTTGTGGGCGTAGACGATGACCGCAATCCCGCCGGGCCGGAGCACGCGGTAGAACTCCGCGAAGGATTCTCCCAGCAACCGCTCAAAGAAGGCTTTCGCCTCAACGTTGTTGGCGTGGCGCGTCGGTTCCATGATGGCCTCGCCCTTCTTGGCGACGACGGGGGTGGCAAATAGCTCGGGGAAGAGGTCATCCACACTGCGCTTGAGCCAGACGTAGAAGAAGTCGGAGAGTGCCGCGTAGGGGACGTTGTCGTAATAGGGCGGATCGGTCAGGATGGCATCCAGGTGATTGCCGGGGAAGGGTAACGCCGTCGCGGAGGCGTTGCGGGCTTGCCCCTGGGCGTCCGCAATAACAGGGTTGGCTTCGATGTAACGCAATACCCAATCCAGATGTGAGAGCCAATCTCCGCCGGATCCACTGGTGGGATTGAGCTCGACATAATCCCAGCTCATAGGAATTGCTTGTCGTCCAAAAAGATGGTTCAGTTTCTCGCCTGTGTTATGCCAGGTGGTCAAAGAATTGCAATAGTCGGCCTGACGATTCAACACTATTCCCAAATACCCCACCACCGCCCGCGCCAGTTCGTCGGGGGAAATGCTCACGGATGACACGGATTCTTCTTCAGTGTTCATCCGTGTCGATCCGTGAGCCAACACCACCTCGCAATCGGCCCGCACCCGTCCGTGGACGCCCTTGATCTGCTCCAGGAAGGTGACTAAGGCCAGCTGCTGCCGGGGGTTGAAGAGCATCTTCCATTGGGTCATGCCGTACTTGTTCACCCGGAAGCCCAACGTGCCGTCCACCGGCAGTTCTTCCTCCGGCAGCGGGCTTTCTAAGTAGGGCCACTGGGCCAGTTTCTCCTCCAGGTAGGCCTCCGCCTCGGCGAAGACGCGCTCGTCCTCCGGCGTCGCCAGGCGGTACTTCTTCCCCACCTGGTCGGGATGGTGCAACACCACCGCCACCATCCGCTGGCCCATCCGCCCCTCCCGGGCCAGGCGGCGGGTCTCCTTCGCCTCCGTCACCTGCCCGCAGACGAGGCAGCGGGCGTTGGCCCGGCTCACCGTCCCCTCACCGGGGTCGAAGCCGGCAGCCGCGATGGCCTCCGCGTCCTCCAGCAGCTCAAATTCCACCCAGTTTCCGCTCACGGATGCCCCCGGATGCTCACGGATTTTTTCAATTTCTTTATCCGTTTTCATCTGTGCTGATCCGTGAGCAATCATCGGGCGGTAGGCGATGCGCTTGTCCCGCTTCTTCGCCAGCCAGAACTGCTTGACCAGCGGGATCTCGGCGCCGCAGGCAGGATTCTGGCAGGGAATCGTCCGCGCCCAGAGGTAGCCCACGGGGATCCACCCTTCTTGCTCCGTGATCTCGCGCTTGCCTACCAGGCCGTCGGCGCCCTCCGTGGGGTAGAAGCGCCCGATCTCGGCGCGCGCCTCCTCCAGGATGACGTTGGCCCACTTCTCCACCAGATAGGCGAGCAGATTCACCTTGCGCGTGGGTTGGCCTTCGTCCCACAATGTTTCCTGGCTCACGGATGAACACTGATCTTCACAGATTCCTTTTTTGTTCTCATCCGTGTCTATCGGTGTTAATCCGTGAGCAATATCCACCTCGATGCCGAACTTCTGCGGCCATTCGAGCGTGGCCTTCTCGATGAAGACCGCGACGGGGTTGTAGTCGGTGGCGTAGGTCTCGCAGCCCAGGCGCAGCGCCTCCAGCGGGATGGAGCCGCCGCCGGCGAAGGGATCGAGCACACGCGGGGCGCGTCCGTACTGCTCGTGGATCAGACGCCGGGCCTCCTCGATGGCCTCGCTGTTGCCGTCCTTCACGGCTTCCCAGGGCGTGATCTGCTTGATGAGCTCCTGGAGCCGCGCCCGCTCCTGTGGCTGCTCCTCACCCGGATCGTCGATGAGGGCCGCGAAGGCCGTGGCGCGCGACGAGGCCAGCGGGCGCCGCGCCCACCAGATATGCAGCGTCGAGGGGTGTCCGTGGCGGATGGACTTCTCGCGGGCGGAGGCCTCGGAGATTTCGGCGAGCGGGATGTGGTATTCGATGAGGCGACGAGTCATTTGTTATCACTTTCTAGTTGAATAGTAGATAGTAGGTTTGTTTCCTTTCCTTCTTGTAGATACCATAGACTGCGATTGCCCCTAACTGATTGACTAGCAATGAAGCCCACTACATTACTGATAAAGTAACCTTGTGCTAAACGATTGAGATCGTAAGAGTGCCATCTATTATATTGATGTCCGGGTGGCTGATCATGGTGTGTTGGGTCACGACTCCAAAAACGAACAAATACGTCCGGCCCAAGAGCTGCAAAGTTAACAACGTTATGGGCACGACCAACTGCAGAAGACTGAAAATCTTCGATAAACTTACTTCTTTGTGTTAATGCAAAGTCAAAGACAAATAGCCCCGCAAAAGCCTGTAACGGCTGTCTTCCTCGGAAGAATCTGATATTATCTCTCAATTGTCCCAGAGCGGGTCGTAGTTCTGTACGACTCCGAATTTTGGTCTTCACTTCGATGACACCTCTTACAGCATCTGGAGTAATACAAATGAAGTCCCCATCTCTATAAAGAACTGGCTTGGAAGTATCGTACAGCAGTACATCAATTTGTCCTGAGCACTTGTTGCTGTCTACTGCAAATCCTGTACCGACGCCAACAGTTGCTGGTAAATGTCTTCGTAGAACATCTCTTAAGATGGACTCCTTGGCAGCACCATCTGATGGCCAATGAACGTCGCCTATTAGATTTCGCACCCGATTTTTGACAGCATCAAACTCCTCAGCTATTGACTTAAGATTCGCTTTTGTATCCACCGTTTCTCCGCGTTGTCTGCTTTTAAATATAAAATTTGAAGTTAGGCTTGCGAGTCTCGACAGTAGGGTTCGATATGAGAATTTCACCGACAGCATCAGAGAATCCTACAGTAACGGGTCCTGAGTCCCCTAGATGACAAGCATTGTAGTTGAGCTTGGTCAACCCCAGGATATCGTGGGCAACGCGCTCGATGGGAGTTTCTCCATACTGGATATCAATTCTAAGAGGTACTGGCACTTCCCATCCATTATAAGTCGCTAGACGTGGCGCAAACCCACTACCCCACAGAAAGCATGAACGATCATTCAGTTTCCAGAAAGTCCCACGAAGCACTGCCATACGTCCACTCCTGTAAAGACGAGGGGTGTTGCGTCCTCCTCGACGAACCCGAATACCCATTAGTTTTACTCCCTCAGGACATGCTTTTCGATAGCCTTCAAACTCCTCTTCGCTAATCTCTGAGCGAGAATGGAGAAAGACTTCTCGTAACGACTTGCCTTCCAATTCCTCATACGTCTTCAACACACCACTTAATAGGTCGTGCGCAGCCTGTGTACTGAGATGGTATTGTTTATGTCTTGGAGAGTACCAAGGCCCATATTCCCCTAAAAATACAACACCATCTCCGGTGTCTAGAAACATCTGCGCTGCACAACACGCCGTATCGTTGTTTGTAGGATCTGCTACCCTCCGAAAGGCAATGCCGATATAGCAAACCCCATCACGTGCCGTAGCAAGTCGCCAAGGCTTACCACCACACTTGTAATAAAGTGCTGTGCCGATATTCCACATTCGGTCAGAGAAAGGGGTCAGTGATCTCGAACCAAAGGGAGCATCGTTACCCAACCGTAGTGTGGATTCACGGATAATTTGGATGGGCATGTTATACTGCATTGAACGTGCTTTCAACTGTCGGCGGAAGTCTCTAGAGAGCCTATATGTGTCCAGGTCGCTTTCATCAAAAAGTCCCATCTGTCCCGCCTGTCTCGACTCAAGCGTTCGTCTGGACACACGTTTTCCTACTGGGCTATTCACCTTTGACTTAGGTCGACAGTTTTGCCATACCTCATCAGGCACAACACATATTGCAACACCAATCCTCTCGTCACGCTTGGCTCCAATCCGTAGCCCTTCAAGGTATTGGTCGACTACAAGATGCGCACGCTGAAATGGATCCGCTTGTCGGGATGCTTTCAGAAGTTCTGCCGAATCGATCAAGTACGTCCTAACTGGATTGTTCGGCCACACTACAGAAAAAGCAACTTCACTTCCTGGAAAAGGGGGCCAGAGACGATAGTTATCATTGGGTGCGTCAACGACAGGGCGGTTCATTGCAACCGCCCAGGACCGAAATTTACTTATACCTTCACTAGTTCCTAAGAGAATGTAGGTCAACGAGCGGGGATGTGAAACCTGATCTGCATCGAAAGGACCAAACAACGAAAGTCCATCCCGAGGATCCTTGGCTCTTTGACCAAAACGAAATTCTAGCTCTGGTTCTTGGAAGACAAACGTCTTTTCAACCATCCCTATCCCCCATGTTACTATCTTCTTCATCCTCTTCAAAGCTAGCAGCCCATAGCCGAACTTCCTGGTCACGCATAGTCTCTACTCTATCTTCATCAATCCCGATAGGAGACTCTAAGTGAAATGGAACCGAAGATACAATCAGTTTCTGATTATCCTCATGACCAAGAGAAATATAACCATCTTCTGCAAAGTAATCGCAGACAGCAAAAATCCGATTCAGCCAAGCATCGTTCCACCAATCGTAACACAATGCTTTCCGCCTTGCGTTTGCAGAACGATCTGAAAGGGGGTTCCCCCCAACATCAGTAATCCTTACCCTGATATTGACCAAGACAGTGTACTGAGTAACAAGGTTCTTCCTAACGTAAAAGTCAGGGGCAAGATAGTAACGATAACGAGTTGATTGACCTGGACGCCAGAACTTTCTTTCTCCGGCAGTATTGACGTACGACTTTACTCCATCTGGCTTGACATATCTTAACCGATTGCCACTAAATAGGTCAAAAGGAAAGTATTGAAGATTAGTAACAGGACAGTAATGTAAGCCCTTTCTATGGCCCTTAACAATGAAGGATTTGCGTATGAGCTCTGCGGTCAAGGTAGATACTGGGATTCCCTCGATATATCTAGTCAGTGATGTAGCAGCTCCACCAGAAAAGGTAAATTCGCAACGATCTTTAAGCTGTTGAGGAGGCTCATAGAAACTAAGGAATCGGTGTTCATCGACTTGGCGGAAAGGCCACTCGAATCGGAACTGTCTACTCTCGCCCCGGTTTACGGGATGGTTTGAAACAAAGCGGTGTATGATTTCAGGAACTTGATTAACTGGCAAGCAATTTGAAAATAGGACCTCCGGCTCTTCTTGTATGACATCTCTTTCTAGAAATAAACTGGAAGCAACGTTCCGTCCACCGTATAAAATTCTTGGATAGTCAAGCGAGTCAAGTTTTGTGATCAGATGACGTAGCCCTGTTGCCCAACTTTTGGCAAATGAAATGAACCTTGTTGAGTTCACAACCTCATGGAACTGCCCGGAAGGTGTGTCATCTATGATCACAGGTATCAGGGAATCACTACCAAGACCTTGTGCTACACCCCACTGCCGAAGAGTCTTTGGATCACTTAGTGCTTCTTTCGAACATATCGCGATAACTTTGAACACACGTGTTCTAATCGCTTCATCGATATCGTCAGGATAGTAATCAAGGCCGAGCACTTCAAACTGCTTACACCAAACCTTAAAATCTTCAGCTGTCAGTTTCTGTGTTAACCACCCTGCAAAAACACTATCTTGTGAGGCGTAACTAACCAGTAAGTGATCACGACTAGTGCTGGTACTATCTGAACTTAAGAATGGTGGCGGAAAAATTTGCGGATGGATAGTCTTAACATGAGAATGCGCAGCATCAAGGAGGACGCGTAGACGCTCGACACCATATAAGTCAAGTTTCCAGCCAAACGTATCTGAAACAAAACCAACAGCCTCATCCCGTTCGCTCGATGTAAACTCCGCTGTCGTGATAAAAACAAATGAGTCACATTCATGGCCGTGCTTACAAACTTTACCTGCATCTTCGGCTAGCTTGACTCGCCAATCTTCTCTTACACTGTACGCAAAAATCGTAACTCGATCCGACTTGTCGGTATGGATTGCATCACGTCCCTTATCCTTAAAGCCACCTAGTGGCTCAATAGATGAATATCCCTCCAGTACCATCAGATCGTGGCATAAACGTTCAAACTGCAAGTAGTCGGTTATCTGTTCAAGACAGTAGACAGTCGGACTTGCGCTCATATCTTCACCCTCACCTTCAAGTGATCGATCTATTCCCTTATGGGCAGATTACCTTACTCGAGTACGCCACACACCCTCTTGAATAATATACCCCGTCACCTCAATCCCTTCTCCCACGCGAAACTGCGCCGCGGGATTCTGGATGCGGTGTAGCTCCGGCGCCGCCGTCTTCGTGCCCGCCACGATTCAGAGCCAGAAGCATTCCCTCTCAATCCTTACCGCCAATTGTTCAACCAGCGCACCTGGCCTTCCCAATCGCCGGCGTCCGTCTCGGCCAGAACGCGATCCAGGGCCGTGATCAGCCCCGACAACGTCCAGGCCGATTGCGCGGCCAGGATGATGCCACCGTGTCGCGGATAGCGGGCCGCCAATGTCATAAAGTCGCCGATGTTAAAGGTGAAGATCACCCTCCGCTGGGCCGTCGCGCCCAAGAGCTGCGTCTCGTCGCTGGCGTCCAATGGCATCCAGTCCTCCGGCGTGCGGGTGATATCGTGCCCGCGTTCCAATAACGCCGTGTACAACGCCTTACTCGAAGCGTCGGCGTCGAGATGCAGGCGCGGCTCAGCCATGGACTGGTTCCTGCGCCTCCTCGGCAGCAATCGCCTGCTCGATCTCGGCCCGGTGGGCTGAATAGAAGGCCAATGCCTCCTTGACCTGGGCCTGGGTCAGCCCGTACTCCTCAGCGATCTGCGCCACCGTAAGCTCCCACTGCCGATGGGCGACGACAAGTGTCTGGACCCGGATCCCGGTCCCGCGCACCACCGGCGTGGGAATGCCGGCGGCGCCTCGCCGGTAGGTGATCTGCGGAAACTCAGGATCGTCCAGCATCTGCCGCAGCGCGCCCACCTTCTCCGCCACCGCCCACATGATGAACTGGTTGAGCGAGACGCCCTGCTGCGCGGCCCACTCCTCGGCTTCGCGCTTCAGTTCCACCGGTAGATTCAACGGATAGCGTGACATCCTACACCTCCTATGTGCATACACATCATATAAGATGTCTCCGATGATGTCAACGCGGTTACGTTTCGGGCAGACGCTTCTCCCGCCAGGCGTTCTCCTGGATGATGTACCCCGTCACCTCAATCCCTTCTCCCACGCGAAACTGCGCCGCGGGATTCTGGATGCGGTGTAGCTCCGGCGCCTCGGTCTTCGCTCCGGTGACGATGTAGAGCCAGAAGCTCTCCCCGAAATGGCGCGCCTTCTTCCACTCGTTGGCGGAGATGCGCACCGCGCCCGTCCGCGCCCGCGCCTTGACCTCGATGTAGCGGATGCCGGCCAGCGTGCCGTCCTCGTGGTAGCGCAGCGAGCGCACGTCGAAGCCCAGGTTCTCTTCCGCCACGTCCTCCGGCACCCAGCCCTGTTCGCGCTCGTGGGCCAGGGCCATCTGCATCCCCACCGCCTCCGCCTCGGGATCGCGGTGCATGGCCGGCTCGTACCCCGCGTCGGGCTCCTTGCTCACCTGCCCGGCCCCCGGCCCCTCTGGATAGACGAAGTCCTCCTCCGGCGCCCGCAGCGGCAATACGGCGGCGATGCCCAGCACCCGCATGGTGCTCACCGTCAGGTTGCACTCCAGCCGCAGCTCCCGCTCCAGCGCGGCGCGCCGTGCCTGTAAGCGCTCCAGGTTGCGCTGCTCGTTGAGCAGGGGCAGCTCCACGTCCTCTCCGGCGGCCTGCCGCAACTGGTAGTCCAGAATCTTCTGGTTCGACTCCTGGATCAGGTAGTCCAGCGAGCGCAGCCCGTACTTCTCCTTGATGGCGGCCTCCCGCTCCCGGCGGGTGGCGATCTCCTCCCGGTAGGGGGAGAGCACTGCGGTGATGAGGTGATCCTCCATCTCCGCGCGCCGCTCCAACAGCGCCGCCACCGCCGCCGGCAGCTCCGCCCCATCCTGCGGCTCGTGATCCCAGAGGATGGCGGGATTGACCGGGGCCAGCGTGCCGTCCACCCCCTGATAGAGGCAGAAGACCCGCCGTCCCGCCGCCGCGCCGCTGCCGTCGGCCACCGTCCCCTCCACAAACCAGAGCACGCCCTCGCGCTGCCCCTCGGGATCGCCGAAGACCCCGTAGGAGCCTGCACCGCCGGCGAAATCGCCGAGCACCGTCTCGTTCACCGCCTCCAACAGGGGATGCCCGGGGGCCACGAAGTCCAGCTCCGGCTGCGCCCGCGCGGTGGCCTTGTCGAAGGTGAAGCGGCGATAGTGGCGCTGGAGTTGGCCGTAGGTGGTCTTGAAAGCGTAATCCTGCCCCCAGCGCCGCACCGCGTAGGGGAGCTCGGGCACGTGATAGTGGCCGGCGCGCGCCTCCAGCCGCCCGCCCAGCCGCCGGAAGGCCCGGCGGAAGTAGTCGCCCACGTACTCCGGCACCAGCCGGTTCTCCGCCGCCGTCAGCGTCTCCCGCTCCAGCCCGGTGTAGTCGATGTGGCGCGTCGCCAGCCCGGTGAGGAAGGCCGCTTCCATGGTGCGCCGCAGCGAGTCGGCGTCGACGGCGTCGATGTGCTGCGCGATCTCCTCCATGCGCCGCTGCCCGAAGATGGCGTCGCGCAGCAGCGCGTCCAGCCGCGTGCCGGGCAGCATCTCGCCGATGATGTCGAAGACCCGGTCGGAGCCCAGCGCCTCGCGCATTCTGGCGAGCTTCTCGAAGAGCCGCTCCAGGATCTGCCCCTCGCGGGTGTCGCCGGCGATGAGGTTCCAGATGTGCACCTCGTACTGCTGGCCGTAGCGGTGGATGCGGCCCATGCGCTGCTCCAGGCGGTTGGGGTTCCAGGGAATGTCGTAGTTGACCATCAGCGAGCAGAACTGGAGGTTGATGCCCTCGCCCGCCGCCTCCGTCGCTACCATGATCTGCGCCCGGTCGCGGAAAGCGTGCTCCGCCGCGATGCGCGCGTCCATGTTCAGAGAACCGTCGATGGTCACCACGTCGTAACCCCACTCCCGCAGCTTGCCCAGGGGACGGCCCTGCTGCCCGTCCCCCGCCAGGTAGTCCAACGTATCCTTGAATTCGGTGAAGATGAGCATCTTGCGGTCGCCCAGGTGCGCCAGGATCTGATCGCGCAGGGCGGCCAGCTTGCAATCCTCGGCCTGGGCGCGCACCGCCTCAGCTTGTTCGAGGAGGGGCGCCAGCTGGGCGATCTCCGCCTGCACCTGATCCAGGTTCCGGGCCAGGGTCAGGTCCTCCAACCGTGCCTCGATCTCCATCCGCTCCGCTTCGGGCAGATCGGCCAGCTCGTCTTCGGTCAGGTTGCGCGCCCGCAGGTAGTCCTCCGCCTCGGTCTGGATCTTCTCCGGCAGCTCCAGCAGCTCCTCCAGCTTGGCCTGGCGCCGCTGCAGGGAGCGATAGATGGCGTGGGTGCTGGAGGTCAGCCGCCGCTGGAGGATCATCAGCGCGAAGGAGATGCTGCGGTGCTCCTTGGCCCGGTCGAAGTAGTCCTGTACGTAGCGCGTGACGCCGTTGTAGAGCGCGCGCTCGGCCGCTGTCAGCCGGAAGCGCACGGTGTGGACGTGGCGCGGCGGGAAGATGGGCGTGCCGTCAAAGCGGACCATGTCCTCCTTGAGCCGCCGGACGAAGACGGGGTTGTCGCCCTCCTGCACCGACTGCTCCAGCAGTTCGGTGCGGGCGAAGAAGCCGGGGCGCAGCAGATCGAGAAAGAGGCGGAAGTTCTCCTCATCGCCCCGGTGCGGGGTGGCCGTGAGGAAGAGCAGGTGCTCGGCCTGCTGCGAGAGCACCTCCCCCAGCCGGTAGCGCTGCGTCTTGTCGATCTTGCGCTGGTTCTTCGTCTCGTAAAGCGTGGCGCTCATCTTGTGGGCTTCGTCCACAATAACCAGGTCCCAGCGAGCACTGCGCAACGTCTCGCGCACCCCGGGCTGCTTGATGAAGTCGATAGAGGTGATGCAGTCGTCGTGCTCCTCCCAGACGTTGGCGCCCCAGCTGTTCTGCATCACGCTGCGGTCGATGAGGGTGAAGGTCTCGCCGAAGCGTTCCTTGAGCTCCCGCTGCCACTGGTACTTGAGGTGGCCCGGTGCCACGATGAGCACCCGTTGGACGTGCTGGCGCAGCTGCAACTCCTTGAGGATCAAGCCGGCCATGATGGTCTTGCCGGCGCCGGGATCGTCGGCGATGAGGAAGCGGATGCGCGGTGAGGGCAGCACGTAGTGGTAGACGGCCTCGATCTGGTGGGGGAGAGGATCGACCTGGGAGACGCTCACGGCCAGCTGGGGGTCGAACTGGTGAGCCAGCCGTAGCCGGTGGGCTTCGAGGTAGAGGAAGAGCTCCTCGGCGTGGGCCACGCGCTCCAGCTGGGCCCGGTCCAGAATCTCGATCTGGTCCAGCTGGTGGGGAAAGACCTGGAGCTGCCGGTAGGTCTGGGCGCCATCCTCGAGCACCACCTCCAAGCGGTAGTAGCCCCGGCGTGCTTCCCAGGCCTTGACCTCGGCCGGGGCCGCCAAGAACGGGGCGTTGATCCGTTGCCCAGGTTGCAGTTCCATCGGTCTCCTAACGTGTCGGTAGAGCGGTGGGAGAGGGAAGGAGCCGCCCCCACCGAAGTTGTCCCGGTGGGCGGTTATGTTATACTGTGGAGGTCGAGGCCGGCCCCACCAACCGCGCCTTGGCCAGGGCCCCAGGCGCGTCGACGCCGTGGGGCCTCTTTCTATCTTTGCTGCTCCTCATAGTTTAGCACGCTTTTCGTGAGCACACAACCGCTTTTTTACCTTCCTTGGTCAAGTCACAAGTTTCACACCTGACGGATCCCGGCCCCTGAGCCGGTTACCGGCGTTGGATCGAATTGCGAAAGACACGCCACTCTGTTTCCCTGTCACGCATCCGACGTATAATGGATCTCAGCGAACTCGTACCTCATCCTCCAGTCGACCCGCGCAACGCCAGTCTCTCACTCTCCAGCCCAAATGGATCGCCCAGTGTTCAGGACACGAGAAACCGTGAAAGGAAGGATCAAGTCATGACGATGGGCAATATCCAGGGTGAATCGGAAAAAGCAGAGTCCCCCCAGCATCTATCGTAGGATGCGATGGTCGTTCTGGGCCAAGTCGACGATCAGGGGAGCCTGTTTTCGGGCTGGAACTATCCCTTCACCCGCGCGGTGGAGGACTGGGTTGGAAAACTTGAGCAGCGTGGCTATCGGCGGGTCCGGGTGGTCCGCGAACCGGAGGTGAAGCATCTACGGCGCCTGCTGGCCGGTCCGGACTTCAGGGCGGTAGTATTCGTGGGGCACGGACACTTCGAGCGCCGGCAGTTCTCCTTCCAACTGAACGGGAGCCGGAATCTCTCCGGTGAGGAGCTCCGCGAATGGGCCATGGAGGATCTGGTGCGGTCCACGCAGCTGTCGGAGACCGCCAAGGCGCGTCTGGAGGAGAATGCCCTGGCGGAAGATGCATTGCGCCGAGCTTCGAGCTACAACTTCGACCTGGCGATTGTACATTCCTGCAACAGTATGCGCTGTCCGGAGCTGCGGGGAGCGCTGGGGGGGGCATTTCGAGGGCAACTTGACCCCTTCCTTCATCACGTTGCCCCCGCTTTTCACCCATACCAACCACACCCTGCACGTCAGTTCAGAGGCATTTTCGCGAGATCCCGTGAGCGCCCTGCAGGGGGCGTTGGTGCGAGCGCTCCAACGGTTGGAGGCCAGCCCTGCCACGCCGGTCCCGCCCGACTACAGTTACCGCCTGCGCAGCACGTTGGCAGCGGTCATCGCGCTGCGACGTCAGGAAGGATTCATCGGCAGAAGCCGCAAAGTTAATAGTAGACAGTCCCTTAGCTACCCATCACGGTACCCAGTGGGGGAAACATCAATATCATCCGCAGCCGCTGACCTACCATCGCACCCTCACACCAGGGAATCCAATAGCTCCAGCGGCGCACGGTAACCGGCGGCAATCATCTCTGCCAATAGCAGATTGGCTTCGGGCAACGTCAATACCTCACGGCGCACCGCCAGCGCCAGTACGCCCAAAGTGCCGGTAACAGGAATGCCCAACCGCTGGGCCGCATCCCGCGCATCAGCATCGTCGCTGACCACCAACCCTCCGCGCGAATGTGCCACCGCCAGACAACTGCGCTCACCGGCCCCCAGACGCTTCGACAGCGTCTCAGCCCAGACGCTTTCCTGGGGCGTCATGTCTATCACCGGCAAATCACTCCAGGCGTGCGCTGGCAGCAACCCGGCTTGCGCCGCGACCTGATACTCTTGCAGTACCTCGCGCGTGGTGCTCACGCGCTCCGCCCACAGGTGAAACACCAGATCGCTCTGGCCTACCAGGGCCAAATTGGAAAGCACCGTGTTATCCAGGAAAATGGGCTGAGCCATGTGCCCGGTTCACCAATTCGCGGCGGTCGCCACATCGCGGGCGGCGCGCTCCGCATCACCCGGCGCAACGCGCAACGGTACATCCAGCCGCAGGCAGCGCGCGCGCAGCTCCAGCCAGGGCAGCTCCAGCAATTCCGCCGCCCTTGCCAGGCTGATGCTCCCGGCGAGATAGTGCGCGAAGATTAACGCATAACGCGCTTCGGGATCGTCCAAAGTGTGAACCGCCGTTTCTGGCAAGCCGGCCTCTGCGTCAATCTGCGGCAAGGCTGCGTAATAGCGCATCACGGCCCGCAGGATGCGATAATCTACGATGTCCAGCAGCGCGGCTTCCGGATCTCCATGCGTTTCAATCAGCGCCGTGCGCCCGCGCTGCACATCGCTGAGTACGCGACGGGTGTTGCGCGCCAACTCCGTGCGACTGACTCTGAGTTCGACAGACATAGCCATCTCCTTATTGCAAAATACGCATTTTACATATTTTACAACATTCGGGCGAAACTTACAAGCTGTGGGGGTGTATCAGACATTTTGAAAGCCGCTAGGGATGAGGAAGATAAGCGAATAACTGTCAACGCAAATGCAACTCATAATTTAAATCGATAAATACATTTTGAAATTGCATTGCGCGAGTTCCTGAGTTCTCAGGTAAGCCCCGGTAGTTGCGATTTTCCCCCGCTGCTCGTATGCATGGGGGCATCTGTCCCTCGCGGCAGCGGTGAGGGCGGCGGGATCCACCGCCTGGGGCGGGACGTGCTGGTAGACCGTGGTCGATTTGTCAACGTTGACGATGTTGCCATCGCCCCCGACGTTGCCGTCGCCGTCGATGGAGATATGCTTTTGGAGTAATGCTCGCTGCTCGGGTGTCGGCATTTCTGGCTTCCTTCATGAGGCCTTGCCTACGATTTGCGGTTGGGGCTCAGCCTGGGCTCTACCCGACGACATCGCCCGCCGAAGTTGTCTCGGTGGGCGGTTGTGTTATACTGTGGAGGTCGAGGCCGGACCCACCGACCGTGCCTTGGCCCTGGCCCCAGGCGCTCCGACGCCCTGGGGCCTCTTGCTATCTTTGCTGCTCCTCATACTTTAGCACGTTTTTCGTGAGCACACAACCGCTTTCTTACCTTCACTGGCTGGAGGACTCCTGGTTAACAACCGGTGTTTCTCATGCGCGCGGAGACCAGACGCTCCCCGCAGTTCTTGAGGGAGAAAGCCTTTCTGTGCCTGGATAGCGACCCCACTCTACCTCTGCGGCCACTATGGGGAGAGATTGCGATCACTTCTGACGAACACGCCACTATTGAATTACATCTACCTTGAAGTGTAAAATGTCTGTGATGGGTGATATTGCATATTTGCAATATAAGTATATAATAGGTATTGACGGCAGTTTTACCGCCAGAAACCGCCGCTAACCCCTGCTTTTGAGGGGGCTAAGGCCGATAAAAAACATCCGCTAACAACGTCAGAGGAGAGAGACATGCAAACCTTGGCACAATTCGAACAGTGGCTGCACCTCGAGGTGTAGGATTTCACAGTTTTTGAGA
>NPIE01003344.1_pt3 | contig 21196 bp, 19 predicted proteins | sample 8637661 | NCBI WGS metagenome assembly NPIE01 (sample SAMN07420842, study PRJNA396082) | bioreactor metagenome | isolation source: sample BA12 brine-fed electro-methanogenic bioreactor BA | place: Japan: Kochi | collected 2016-12-09
GCTCGGTCGCGCATCCTCACCGGACAGGCAAGTACGCCTCCGGTGCACTCGGTCGCAAAACGCCCCATCTGCCAGACCTGGCAGCGCCTCGCTACGGACAGATGGGGGATCAGGCAGGCTTTATGCTCGGTGTGCAGGTAGCGCACGCGCTCCACGCCGCTGGCCGGGTAGTAGGTCGCCAGTGCGACCCCGCCGATCATGCGCCGGTACTCGCCGGCCCCGGGGCTGCTGCCCTCCCAGACCACCTCGACCGCGCCGACATAGTGCGTGCGACGCGCGATCTGGCCGCCTTCGCGCTCGACTTTCAGCGTGCGCGCGCGGTTAGCACCGTAGTGGAACTCGACCTGCTGGCCGCCCCGGCTGACCCGGCGCAGCTGGTCGTAGGTGGTGTAGTGGAACTGGCGGTCGGTAATGCCGTTGCGGCGGTCCAGAATGACGTTGCCGTTGGCGTCGTAGACCAGCGTGCGCGGGCCGGCGCTGGTCACGGCATGCGGCTTGCTGCTGGCGTAGCTGTAGTTGGTCGCCGTCCCGGTGCAGCTGCTGGCCGAGACATCCGACTTGCACAGGATGTTGCCCGACAGGTCGTAGAACCAAAGACCCCATGCGTCCACGGATGATGAGCTAAGCTTACAGTTCGAGGCCATGCGCGGCTTTTCGGATGAAGAAAAGCACATCGCCAAGACCCGGCTCGAGAGCCTGATTCTCAAGCACGACGCCAGCCGCTTCGAACGCCAGTCCGGCCGCTAAAGGAGAGCCACCATGGCATCAACCGCCAAAGAAGCCGCCCGCCACATCATCGAGCAACTGCCGGAGCAGGCCAGTTGGGACGACATCATGTACGAGCTCTACGTCAAGCAGAAGATCGAGGCCGGCATGGCAGCGGCCCGCAGTGGCCGGGTCGTCTCCCAGGAGGAAGCCAAGCGCCGACTGCTCGATGAGAGTTGAGTGGACCGAGCCGGCCCTGGCCGACCTCACCCACACCCGCGACTACATCGCCCAGGACTCCCCCATTTATGCCGAGCAGTTCGTCCGACGGGTTTTCGATGCCACCGACAAGCTGGTGGATTTTCCGCGCATCGGCCGCGAAGTCCCGGAAGCCAGCGATGTCCCCGAAGAGGTCCGCGAACTGATCCACCAGGGCTACCGGATCGTCTACTGGATCGTGGTGGACCGCATCCAGATACTGGCCGTCATTCACGGCACCAGGGACTTCGAGAACATCGAGCGCAAGCCGTGGGATGTGGATTCGTGATACTGAAAGCCCGGCGATGCCGGGCTTTGGAGCAGATCGAACGATCAAGCTATGGGGTCCGATACTTTCGCCAAAAGAATCGAACCGCAATAGTACCCAGCAAAGCCAAGACAGCGACCCAGAACACGCACGCTGCAACATATGCAAGCTCGGCGAGCATTGCACTACGCCCCACTTGGCGAACATTGCGCGAACGCGCTCCGGACTGGCAAAGTCGTCCCGGTCAGCCGCTTCCATGCCGCGCTGGACTGCGGCCGGATAGCGGGCCTTCTCGGCCAGGTCGTCCCAGTCAGCCGTTTCCGGCAGACTGTCGATCAACTCGTGGGCCCTGTTCTTGAACGCGGTCGTTGCCATGATTGAGAGTCTGCCCCTGCTCGTTGTTGTTTTCAGCAACAAAGATCAGGGCTTCCCACAAGAATGGCGTTGATCTGCGCTCATCCGCGTCCATCTGCGGTAAATCGGCCTGTCAGGACCGGGTGGAACCAACTACCGGATCAGGGGCATTTATGTGCAGCCAGCAGTCAAGCCCCTGCAAGCCTGTATGCGCGTGAGCGGCGCAGAAAGCGGGTGCCGAGCAGCACGGCGGCAACGCTCAGGCCGGCGATCATGCCGACCCACATGCCTGCAGCACCCCAGCCGGCCCGGAAGGTCAGCCAGCTGCCCAGGCTCAGACCCACGGCCCAGTAGGAAAGAATGCTGTAGAGCATCGGCATGCGGGTGTCCTTGAGCCCGCGCAGCGCGCCGGCCGATGCGGCCTGTAGGCCGTCGGAGACCTGGAACACGGCGGCAAACAGCAGCAGGCCGGCGGCCAGGTCGATGACCGCCCGATCGGCAGTGTAGATGCGGGCGATCCACTCCGGCAGCAGCCACATCAGGCTGGCCGAACACAGCCCGAATACCCCGGCGATGCCGATCCCGACCAGTCCGGCGCGGCGCGCGCCGTCCGGGTCGCCGCGCCCGATCGCGTTGCCGACCCGCACCGTGATCGCACCGGCCAGGCCCAGCGGCACCATGAAGGCCATCGAGGCGAAGTTGATCGCGACCTGGTGGGCGGCGATCGGCAGCGGCCCGAGCGTGCCGATCAACAATGCGGCGGCGACGAACAGACTGCCTTCGAAGAAGATCATCACGCCGATCGGCAGGCCGACCCGCAGCAGACCGCGGATCTCGACCAGGATCGGTCGGCCGAGACGCTCGAACAGCGCGAACGGGCGATAAACCGCGCGGCTGCGGATGTAGATGATCAACGCGAACAGCTGCAGCCAGAACACGATTGCGGTGGCCCAGCCGCAGCCGACCGCACCCATCTGCGGAAAGCCGAACTTGCCGAACATGAAGATGTAATTGAGCGGCACGTTGCAGGCAATCCCGAGCAGACCGATGTACATAGTCGGCCGGGTGTGGCCGGTACCTTCGGAGAAAAACCGCAACACCAGCGCCAGGGTCATCGCCGGCGCGCCCCAGCTCATCGCCTTGAGGTAGCCCAGCGCCATGCCCGACACCGAGGCATCGACTGACAACGCCCGCATCACCCAGCCGGCGTTGCGCGCCGACAGGGCCAGCAACACGGCCAGCACGAGCGCGATCCACAGCGCCTGGCGGGTCAGTTCCCCGGCCTGGCGCGGCCGCCCGGCGCCGTCGAGCTGGGAGACGGCCGGCGATACCGACATCAGCACGCCGAGCACGAACAACAAGCCAGCAGCCCAGACCGAGGAGCCGATTGCGATCGCACCCAGGTCGACCTGGCCCAGCCGGCCGGCCATCACGGTGTCGACGAAGTTCATGCCGAAGCTGGTCAGCTGGCCGACGATCAGCGGCCCGGCCAGCAGCAGGGTGCGACGGATTTCGTAGCCTAACCCCGACCCGGTCGGCCGGGGCGGGACCGGAAGATCGATGCTCATCCTGAAAGTCTGCGCTTAAGCAAGGCCCACTAACCGCGGTACTCGCGCTCCAGCCACGCCAGCATCGCTCTCAAGCCCTGGGCCTCGCCGCCGGCCGGGCGGCCGGCGCGGTCGCCGACATTCCAGGCATAGACATCCAGATGCATCCAGTCGATTCCTTCGGGCACGAAGTGGTCGAGGAACAGCGCCGCGGTCAGGCTGCCGCCGAAGCTTGACGTGCCGCTGTTGGACAGGTCGGCGATCTTCGGCTGGATCTGACTCTTGTAGGGCTTGTACAGCGGCATGTGCCAGAGCGGGTCGTCGAGTTCGAACGACAGGTCCTGCAGGCTGCGCGCCTGAGCAGTATCACGTGCATACAGCGGCGGCAGGTCTTCGCCCAGCGCGACTCGCGCCGCACCGGTCAAGGTAGCGAAGTCGATGATGCGCTCGGCGCCTTCCTCGGCGGCCAGGGTCAGCGCGTCGGACAGCACGACGCGGCCTTCGGCGTCGGTATTGCCGATCTCGACCGTGGTGCCGTTGCGCGTGCGCAGGATGTCGGACGGTCGGTAGGCATTGCCCGCAATGGCGTTTTCGACCGCCGGAACATAGACCCGCAGATGCACCGGCAACTCGAGCCGCATGATCAGCTCGGCCAGGCCCAGCGCGTGGGCAGCACCACCCATGTCCTTTTTCATCAGCACCATGCCCGAACCCGGCTTGATATCCAGACCGCCGGTGTCGAAGACCACGCCCTTGCCGACCAGCGCCAGCGGCCGATGTGATGGATCGCCCCACTCGATGCGGATCAAGCGCGGCGCGCGCGAGGAGGCACGTCCCACGGCATGGATGGCCGGAAACTCGCGCTCCAGCCGCTCGCCCTCGATCACATCAAAAGCCGCGCCCTGGCGCTCGGCCAACTCGGCCGCGACTTCGGCCAGCTCGGCGGGCCCGAGATCGCAGGCCGGGGTGTTGACCAGATCACGCACGCGCTGCCAGACATCGCGCAGAATCTCGACCCGGGTCCGGATCGCTTCCGGAACGGCGAGTCGGCTGGCGCGCGGCTCGGCCGGTTTGTAGCGATCATAGCGGTACTGTCCCAGCGTCCAGCCCAGCGCCAGGCTTTCCAGCGCCTCAAGCGGCTCGCCTTCGACCCGGAATGTGCCGGCAGGCAGCAGAGCCGGCAGGCAGGCCAGGGTCCACAAGACCCCCTGCTCGGGTCGGCCGACCAGCACTTCAGCCAGGCGACCGTCGGCGGCGGGCAACAGCAGGGCGCTGTCGGGACGGGCGTGAAACGTGCTGTTCGCAGCGACATTGCGCTGGAATTCCGTGGCCTCGGCGCGCCAGCGCCCGTACTGGCCCGGATCGATGACCCGAATTGGGACGACTGCGGCATCGGTTGAATGATCACTGACGAGCATTTCGACTCCAGTTGGTTGACTTTGCAGCCGCAGACAGCGTGCGTTTGATGATGAATCCCGAGCCTTTTTCGGCGCGGGCCGCTCCGGGGTTCAGGACTCGGCTTCCAGTCGCGCCTGTCTGTCTGCCTCGATCCCTGCCTCGATACCTGCCTCGATTGCTGTCTCGATTTCTGCCAGGCATTGCTTCAGCGCCGCCGGCACGCGTTCGCCGAAGCCGTCGAGGTAGTCCTGAACATGGCGCATTTCCTCGCGCCAGGCCGTGCTGTCGACCTCAAGCAGCGCATCCAGATCGGGGCGCGTGGCGAGCCCGTCGAGGTTGATCGCGCCCGCGCTCGGCAGCCGCCCGACCGGTGTTTCGACCGCATCGGCCGATCCATCGCAGCGCCGCAGGATCCATTCCAGCACGCGCAGGTTTTCGCCGAAGCCGGGCCACATGAAGCCACCGTCGGCGTCGCGCCGGAACCAGTTGACCTGAAAGATCTTTGGCGGATGCGCAAGGCGCTGGCCGAGCGACAGCCAGTGGCCCCAGTAGTCGCCGAAGTGGTAGCCACAGAACGGCTTCATCGCCATCGGGTCGCGCCGCACCACGCCGACCTGACCGGTCGCGGCGGCCGTGGTTTCCGAGGCCATGACCGCGCCGAGGAAGGTGCCGTGAGTCCAGTCGGTCGCCTCCATCACCAGTGGCGCCAGACCCGCCCGGCGGCCGCCGAACACGATCGCGTCGATCGGCACGCCAGTCGGGTTTTCCGATTGCTCGGTGTAGCTCGGACACTGGTCGATCGAAACGGTAAAGCGTGAGTTCGGGTGCGCGGCAGGCCCGCGCGAAGGGTCGAATTCGCGACCCTTCCAGTCGCGCGCTGGCACGCGATCATCGAGACCTTCCCACCACGGCTGATTGTCGTCGGTGACGCCGACGTTGGTGAAGATCGTGTCGCGACCGAGCATTGCCAGTGCGTTCGGGTTGGTCGCCTCCGAGGTGCCCGGCGCGACCCCGAAGAACCCGGCCTCGGGATTGATCGCATAGAGCCGGCCGTCCTTGCCCGGATGCAGCCAGCAGATATCGTCACCGACCGTGTGCACCTTCCAGCCCTGGCTGCGGTACGGCTCGGGCGGGATCAGCATCGCCAGATTGGTCTTGCCGCAGGCCGAGGGGAAAGCGGCAGCGATGTAGCGGGTCTCGCCTTCAGGATTCTCGATGCCGACGATCAGCATGTGTTCGGCCAGCCAGCCCTCGCTACGGGCCTGCCAGCTGGCGATGCGCAGCGCGTGGCATTTCTTGCCGAGCAGGGCATTGCCACCGTAGCCGGAGCCATAGCTCTGGATCGCGAGTTCTTCCGGGAAATGCACGATGTAGCGCCGGTTCGGATCCAGTTCACCGGTCGAGTGCAGACCGCGCACGAACTTGCCCTCGCGCTCGATACGCTTGAGCGCCGGCGTGCCCATGCGGGTCATCTTGCGCATGTTGACGACCACATACGGGCTGTCGGTGATCTCGACGCCCAGGCGCGAGAACGGCGACTCGATCGGCCCCATGCAGTAGGGAATGACATACAGCGTGCGTCCCTGCATGCAGCCGTCGAACAGGCCGTCCATCATCGCGTGGGCCTCGTCCGGGTCCATCCAGTGATTGTTCGGACCGGCATCGTCGGCGTGACGAGTGCACACGAAGGTCAGGTGTTCGACCCGGGCCACGTCATCCGGATCGGAGCGATGCAGGTAGCACTCCGGGTGGGTTTCGCGATTGAGCGCCAGCAGCTCGCCACTGTCCAGCATCGCCTGGACCAGCGCGGCATTTTCAGCCGCGCTGCCATCGCACCAGTGAACGGCATCCGGCCGGGTCCGGCGGGCCACGGAATCGACCCAGTCGGCCAGTTCGGTCAGCGTCGTCGTCATCGTTTTCCCCATTTCGCAACAGTTGGAGGCCGACGGCCCGCGCGGCCGTCGACAGGTAACAATCAGGCTGGCGTGAAGGCTGCCAGGCGGGTCGGCCGCATGACCCGCTTCGGCCGCAGGTACAACGGCATGCCGTGGGCATCGTAGTCCGGGTAATCCTCGCCGCGAATCAGCGGCTCGAGATAGCGCCGGGCCGCGTCGGTGATGCCGAAGCCGTCGGCGCGAATGAATTCAGCCGGCATCTTCTTCTCGTGATTGGCGATCGCGTCCAGCGGCGCCGTGGCAATCCGCCAGGCATAGGGTTCATCGCTGGTCCGCTCGATCACCGGCATCACGCCGCTCTGGCCTTCCAGCGCCAGCTCGACTGCGGCGCGTCCGACCGCACGCGCATGCTCGACGTCGGTGCTCGAGGCGATATGGCGGGCCGAGCGCTGCAGGTAGTCGCTGACTGCCCAGTGGTACTTGTAGCCCAGCTCGCGCTTGATGATGCCGGCGACCACCGGCGCAACCCCGCCGAGCTGCTTGTGACCGAAGGCATCGGTGGTGCCGGCGTCGGCCAGGAAACTGCCGTCGGCGTAGCGCGCACCTTCGGAAACGACGATCGAGCAGTAGCCGTGAGTCTCGACCGATTGCCGCACCGCCGCACAGAAGGCGGTCGGATCGAACGGCACTTCGGGAAACAGGATGATCTGCGGCGGATCGCCCTCGGCGCGCTGCGCCAGGCCACCGGCCGCGGCGATCCAGCCGGCGTGCCGACCCATGACCTCGAGAATGAACACCTTGGTCGAGCTCGACGCCATGGCCATCACGTCGAGACTGGCTTCGACGATTGACACTGCGACGTACTTGGCCACCGAGCCGAAGCCCGGGCAGTTGTCGGTCACGGCCAGGTCGTTGTCGATGGTCTTGGGGATGCCGATGGCGTTGAGCGGATACCCGAGTTCGGCCGCCATGCTGGCGACCTTGTGCGCCGTGTCGGCCGAGTCGTTGCCGCCGTTGTAGAAAAAGCTGCCGATGTCGTGGGCGTCGAACACCTCGAACAGACGCTGGTACTCGCGCCGGTTCTGGTCCATGCCCTTGAGCTTGTAGCGGCAAGAGCCGAACGCACCGCCCGGCGTTTGCGCCAGCCGGCGCAGATCCTCGTCGCTGAACGAGGAGGTATCGATCAGGCGCTCCTCGAGCGCACCGATGATGCCGTCGGCCGCGGCGAACACCTTGCCGAGGCGATCGGAATGGGCGCGTGCGGTCTCGATCACGGCCGCAGCGGTGGCGTTGATCACCGGCGTCACGCCGCCGGATTGCGCGTAGAGAATGTTGTTCGCTGGCATCGCTGGAGTTCCGCCCGTGCAGCTTGCGGGATCAAACGTTGAAGGATAGCGCATCCCGCGCAGCCCTGCCCTGAATCGGCACCACCGGATGCCCGGGTCATGCGGCGTTGACGATTCATGACCCGTCCCGAGCCCACACTTCAACCCGAAAAGCATCAGGCGTTTGACAGTCGCTGGCGATCGGGTTATTTTTAGCGGCTTGACTCACCGGAACCCAACCGGAATTCGGAAACAAGATGCGTATCGTTCTCCTCGGCCCGCCGGGTTCCGGCAAGGGCACCCAGGCCGCCCTGCTGCGCGAGCGGCTCGGTCTGGCCCACATCTCCACCGGCGTTCTGCTGCGTGAAGCCGTCCGACACGGCACCGATCTTGGCCTGCAGGCCAAGCGCTACATGGACGCCGGTGAACTGGTGCCCGATGCGCTGGTGCTCGATCTGCTCGAGCAGCGCCTCGGCCAGCAGGACGTTGGCTCAGGCTTCATCCTCGACGGCTACCCGCGCAATCTGACGCAGACCGAAGCGCTCGACGAAGTGCTGCGCCGGATCGGGCAGCCGGTCGACATCGCGCTTGCGGTGAAGGTCAACGAGGCCGAGATTGTCGAACGGCTGTCGAAACGCGCGATCGAGGAAGGCCGCTCCGACGACACCGAAGAGGTGATTCGAAACCGGATGCGCGTCTACGCCGAGCAGACCGCGCCGGTTGCGAAGCACTATGCCGATCGCGGCCAGTTGCGCGAAATCGACGGGATGGGCAGCATCGACGAGGTCTACCAGCGGATCGCGGCAGCGCTGGATGCCGACTGAGCCAGGATCCGATACCGATCAGGAATTTCCTGTCGATGCGGGCCCGACCCGGAGCAGAAAGCGCTGAGCACCCTGAAATTCCCCGGCCTCGCTCAACTGATGGCCAAAACGCTCGCAGAACACTCGCAGATCGAGTTCAACCAGGGGATCGTCGGCCAGTACTTCCAGCAGCTGCCCCGAGCTCATGCTGCGCAGTTCAGTGCGTACGCGCAGCACCGGCTCCGGGCACAGCAGTCCGCGCGCGTCCAGCGTTCGGTCGATGTGCTGCAACGGGTCCATCTGCACGCCAGCCTCTGGGGTATTGGTGCATCATAAGGCAACGTTCCAAGCCCGGACTATTCATGACCCGATCTACTGCGACGGCCCCAGGCCCCATGTCTACAGCGTTTTGCTCGGTCGCGCATCCTCAACGTACAGGCGAGTACGCCTGCGGCGCGCTCGGTCGCGAAAACGCGGTATCCACAGGACCTGGAACCGTCTCGCGACGACCGGGTCATGAATAGTCCGGGCTGAGGGCGCAGGGGCCGGGATGCAGCGCTGGTTTACAACCATCTGGAATATCGTGCTGTTTCGGGCAGGGCCACAGGATCTGCCTGCCGGCTGGTCTTCGGCGCTGCTCGGACTGATCTGTTTCGCCCTGATCGTATTCGTCTCGGGCCACCTCGAAGGCCGGCCGACCGATGCAGCGGGTCTGGTCGTGAGCTTCATCGTGCCGCTGCTGGCCACGTTCATCCTGCTGCAGTTGCGCGGCCATGCGCCCCGATTCCTGCAGACCGTAGCGGCCGTATTCGGCAGCGGCGCGCTGATCAGTCTGGCCAACCTGCCGCTCTGGCTGTACCCGGGCACGCCGGTTCCGGCACCGATCGTGTTGCTGGTGATGCTCGGGCTGCTCTGGAGTCTCGCCGTCGATGGTCACATCTGGCGCCACGCGCTGGAGCTGCCGCTACCATTGGGCGTGGCCGTTGCCGTGCTGATCCTGATCATTCAGGTCAGCGTCTTTCAGTTCATTTCCGGGGGCATGCAATGAAGATTCACATACTCGGCATCTGCGGCACGTTCATGGGTGGCATCGCCGCGCTGGCGCGTGCCGACGGACACTCGGTCTCCGGCCAGGACGAAAATGTCTATCCGCCGATGAGCACCCAACTCGAGACACTGGGCATCGAGCTCAAGGAAGGCTACGCGCCGGCCGACATCCCGAAGCGCACCCGCCTGGTGATTATCGGCAATGCGCTGAGCCGCGGCAACCCGGCGGTCGAGCATGTCCTGAACGCGGGCATCGAGTATGTCTCGGGTCCGCGCTGGCTGGGCGAGAATTACCTTTCCGGCAAGACCGTGCTCGCGGTTGCCGGCACGCATGGCAAGACCACCACCTCAAGCATGCTGACCTGGATGCTGGACTCGAACGGACGTGCGCCGGGTTTTCTGATCGGCGGTGTACCCGGCAATTTCGGCATCAGTGCCCGAGCCGGCGAGGAGCTTTTCGTGGTCGAGGCCGACGAGTACGACACCGCGTTTTTCGACAAGCGCGCCAAGTTCGTGCACTACCGACCCTCGGTGGCAATTCTGAACAATCTGGAATTCGATCATGCCGACATCTACCCCAGCCTCGAGGCGATCGAGGTCCAGTTCAATCATCTGCTGCGCACGATTCCGGGTAACGGCACGATCATCGTCAATGCGCAGGATGCCAATCTCGAGCGTTTGCTCGAGCGCGGTTGCTGGAGCCCGGTCGAACGCTTCGGCATGCACGGTGAGTGCCAGGCGCAATGGACCGTCAAGCCGCTCAATCCGGCCGCCGGCGAACTCGAATTCTTCCGCGACAACGAAAGTCTGGGCCGCGTGGAATGGAGCCTGACCGGCAGGCACAATGCGCTCAACGCCTGTGCCGCAATCGCCGCGGCAGCGCGGGTTGGCGTCGACCCCGCCGATGCGGTGCAGGCGCTCGCCCGCTTCCAGGGCGTGCGCCGGCGGATGGAGTTCCTCGGCGAGACCGGTGGCATTCGCGTGTTCGACGATTTCGCACATCACCCGACCGCTATCCGGATGACGCTGGAGGGCTTGCGCCGCAAGGTTGGCGGCGGCCGCATCCTGGTCGCCTTGCAGCCCGGCAGCAATACCATGCGCGCCGGTCACCATCTCGACCAGCTCGCCCCGGCGCTGGCCGCCGCCGACCAGGTGTTCATGTACTCGGCCGAACCGCTGGGCTGGGACCCGACGGAAGTATTCGGCCGACTGGCTGGCGGCGGCAAATTCAGGACCCGGATCGAAAGCCTGCTGGCCGACCTGCGCGCTGCGGCGCGTGCCGGTGATCATGTCGTCTTCATGAGCAATCGCGGCTTCGCAGGCGCACCACAGCGCTTTCTCAACGGGACCTGAACCATGCGCGACCGTGACTCGGAAATACGCGAATCCCTGCCGCTTTTCCCGCTTCCCCTGGTGCTGTTTCCGGCGGCCCGAACGCAACTGCGGATATTCGAGTCACGCTATCTGCAGATGACCCGGGACTGCTCGGCCGAGGGCCGCGGCTTCGGCATCGTGCATTTCTCGCCGGCCACCGATGACGGACCGGCCCGCCACGCCGCGATCGGCACCGAGGCCTTGATCGAAGACTTCACCACGCTGGAGGACGGTCTGCTGGGCATCACGGTTCGAGGCCGGAGACGGTTTCGCATTCATTCGACCTCGGCAATGGAGAACGGCCAGATTGTCGGTGCCGTGGAATGGATTCCCGAGGAGCCGCGACTGACGGTGGCGCCCGAGCACGCGGTTCTGCAGGCCATGTTGCGCGAATTGCTGCAGCACCCGGCGTTCTCGGAGCTGGCCGAAGTCGATGCCGACGACAGCAGCCGGCTCGGCATGGCGCTGGCCTCGGTGTTGCCACTGGATCCGACAGAAGCCCAGACGCTGCTGGCCGTCAGCGATCCGAACGCGCGCCTCGACGCCCTGATCCGATTGCTCGGAACCGAATCACCGGACTGATCGCGCGGGATACACCAGCCACGGCAGCCCGGGTTCCGGCTGCAGCCAGTGCCAGTCCAGCGCGGCTTGCAGTTGCTCAAGGGCGCGCTCGCGACCCCGCTCCTGCTCACTCCAGGTATTGAAGAAGCCGAATCGGCGAACGGGGACCAGTTCACGCACCTGGATCAGCCAGACCGGAATCTCGCCCGGCACCAGACGCAGGCCTGAATCCCAGCCACGCAGCAGCACCACGCCACCTTCAGGCAGCGCCCGACGCAGCATGATCTGCTGCGGCTGACCGGCGAAATCACGGCCAAAATGCCCCAGCCGCGACGGATCAGGCTCAGCCGCGATCAACGGCTCCAGCCGCGCCCAGCCGCTGACCGGTGGCTGCTCGAACCCGGCTTCAGTCAGGCTCTCGATCAGGGCGGACGCAGTCGATGCCAGCTGAACATCGAACACCACCCGCTGCGGTGCGCCGATGCGTGAGCGCTGCAGCGGCAGCTGATGCCAGCCCCCATTGCGCCATGCTTCGATCGACATCTCGAACTCCGGCCGGTCGAGCCGGAATCGCTCTGCGGTCGCTGCATACATCCGCGGCACGATCACTGCCGAGGCAGCCAACCAGCCGGCCACAAAGACCAGCAGCAGGGTTCTGGCAAACGGAAGCGCCTGTGCCCGACTGCGGTATCCGATTCCGGTCACTGCCAGCCAACCGCCCGCCAGTGCCAATGCGGCGATCAGACCGTTGAGCGTGGCGTTGGCAAAGTAAAACTCCGCGAAGCCGAACAGCCCGAGCCACAGCACGACGACCAGGTACAACCATTTTCGCCGCCGTGGGCGAAACTCCCGGGCAAGCAGCAGCGCGGCGAAGCCGAATACCAGCGTTACCAGCACGAACAGGATGCTGGGCACCTCGGCCACACTTCCCGGCCCGTCCGGCCGACCCAGCAAGACTCCAGCCAGTGCATTCAGCAGCAGTGCCAGCAGTGCGCCGCCGACGCAGCACAGCAGCCAGTGGATCAGCGCGTTCCACTGGCGCAACAGGATCAGGCCCAAAGCCATCAACGCCACCAGAGTGCCCAACACCTGAATCGAGCCGGCCAACCAGACGACCAGCATGACTGGATCGGCAAAATGGCTGCGCAGGCTGGCCGCCAGGCCGGAGAAGCGAAAGCCAGCCTCCCAGGCATCGGTCGAGAAAGGCGCCAGCAGCAAGGCACCGCCAAGGGCCGCCAGCGAAATCACCAGCATCAGGCCGAGGATGATCACCCCGACCACCTCACGCCGCCCCGGCTCGACCAGGCCACCGAACCAGCGTCCCAGTCGCGGGTGCTGCCGCAGCCAGCGGGCCAGCCGCATGATCCACCAGGGCGTTCGCCGCGCGCCCCACTCGTAAATCCCGCGCGTCATCCAGGCAATCAACCAGAGTCCGCCGACCACGATCAGCAATAGCAGAGTCAGCCGGCCGCCAAACTCGGCCGCCAGTTCCAGCGATTCGCCGAACAGTGCCCCGGGCAGCAGCATCAATGGCGCCCAGATCAGGCAGACAAGCACCATGCGCGGCACGAACATCGATGGCGGCATGTTCAAGGAACCGGCGACCAGCGGCACAACCGGCCGCAACGGACCAATGAAGCGGGCAATGAACACGCCTCGACCACCGTGTCGAAAGAAGAACTCCTCGCCCGCTCCAAGCCAGTGCGGATTGCGCCGCAGCAAACCCCAGCAATGGATCTGCGCACGGTAACGCAGCCCGATCCAGTAGGAGAGTCCGTCGCCGAGCATTGCGCCGCCGGCCACCGCGGCCGACAGCGCGGCCAGAACCGGCGGATTCCACCCGACCACGGCTCCAAGCATGAACAACAGCAGGATGCCGGGAACGAAGATCCCGACCAGCGCCAGCGCTTCGACGAAACTGAGCAGGAAGCCGAGACCCAGCAGCCAAGCCGGATTCTGCGCGGCCCACTGCAAGGCGTCCTGGAAATCCATCGTCAGCCTCTCCGGCAGTTCGCGCTGAAGCAGCTAAACTCGAAACTCATCATCAGACCTGGACACCAAATCAATGAATTCTCTTTCGGGTAAGACCGTATTCATCAGCGGTGCATCGCGCGGCATCGGCGAGGCGATCGCGCTGCGCGCGGCCGCCGACGGCGCCAACATCGCGATTGCCGCCAAGACCGACCGGCGTCACCCCAAGCTTCCCGGCACGATCCACAGCGTGGCCGAAGCAATCGAAGCGGCCGGCGGCCGCGCGCTGCCGCTGAAACTCGACATTCGCGATGAGCAGGCCGTGGCCGAGGCGATGGCGCGAACCGCCGATCATTTCGGCGGCATCGATATCCTGGTCAACAACGCCTCGGCGATCTGGCTGGCGCCCACGCCCGAGGTGCCGATCAAGCGCTTCGACCTGATGTTCGGCGTCAACGTGCGCGGCACCTTTGTCTGCTCGCAAGCTGCCCACCCCTACCTGAAACAGTCCGACAATCCGCACATTCTAAATCTCTCACCGCCGCTGAACATGGACGTCCAGTGGTTCGCACCCCATGTGGCCTACACGATGTCGAAATACGGCATGAGCATGTGCGTGCTCGGCATGGCCGAGGAATTCCGCAGCGACGGCATTGCGGTCAACGCACTCTGGCCGCGCACCGTCATCGCCACCGCGGCACTGGCCATGCTTGGCGACGCGGTGCGGCCCGAACAGTGCCGCAAACCCGAAATCATGGCCGACGCGGCGCACGCGATCCTGACCCGGCCGGCGCGCGAATGCAGCGGCCAATTTCTGATCGATGACGAGGTGCTGGCCGCGGCCGGCGTCACCGATTTCGAGCGCTACGCTGTCGCGCCTGGCACAGCGCTGGCGCTTGACCTGTTCGTGGACGGATGGCCCGACCCATCGTCGGACCGATAGTCGGACCGATCGTGGAGCCCAACGCCAGGCTCGGGGCGCGATCAGCGCCAGCTCAGTCGCCGGTATCGACGCTCTCGACAATGTAGCCGCCGGACTTCTCGTCATGCTTGAGCTGGACCAGGCCGGCGGCCTGCATCTGCTCGAGCAACTGGCCGAAGGACTTGAAGCCGTGATAGCTCTCGCTGAAGCCGGGCCGGCGGCGCTTGAGGGTCTGCTTGACCATCGAGCCCCAGACCTTTTCCTCCTCGTCACGGTCGCGAAACAGCGCCTCGATAGTCTCGAGCACCAGCTCGAATCCTTCCTGGCGGCGCTGGTCCTCGTCCTTTGCCTCGTGTTTCGTCGCGGCACTGGACTCGTCTGTGGCGCTGGCTTCGTCCGTGGCGCTGGCCTCGACCGTGGCACCGGGTACCGACTGCGGCCCGGATTCGCCCTGGGGCCTGGCCTGAGCTTTCTTCTTCTTCGACTTCTTCTTCGCCGCCTGCTGCCTGCGCTCGGTCTTCTTTTCGCTGTCGCGCACCAGGTCGTCGTAGAAGATGAACTCGTCGCAATTGGATGTCAGCAGATCCGAGGTCGAGCTCTTCACGCCCACGCCGATGACCAGCTTGTTGTTTTCGCGCAGCTTGCTGACCAGCGGCGAGAAATCCGAGTCGCCGGAGATGATCACGAAAGTGTCGACATGCGCCTTGGTGTAACAAAGGTCGAGTGCATCGACCACCATCCGGATATCGGCCGAATTCTTGCCCGACATGCGCAGGTGCGGAATCTCGATCATCTCGAATGCCGCCTCGTGCATCTGCGGCTTGAACTCCTTGTAGCGAGCCCAGTCGCAGTAGGCCTTCTTGACCACGATATTGCCTTTCAACAGCAGGCGCTCGAGCACCTTCTTGATGTCGAAGGCCGAATAACGCGCATCGCGAACGCCCAGCGCGATGTTCTCGAAGTCGCAGAACAGGGCGAGATTGCGGGTGGTCTGATTCATGTGCCGAAGTCCTGAAAAACCGGCCTCAGCATACCAGCGCGGTCGGCCCGCCATGCGTTGCCGGAACGAGATCGTAGCCCACGATCCGGGCAATCGCCGATTTGACGATGCACGCGCGCTGATCGCTCCATAATCGACGCATGCAGCCTGACTTCGAAGCCATCACAGCTGCCCGTATCGAATGGCTGGGAACAACACCCTTTGCCGTCGACTTCGGCGACAGCTACTTCTCGCGTGAAGACGGGCCGGGCGAAAGCATGGCCGTGTTCATCGGCGGCAACAGGCTGGAGCAGCGCTTCGATGCGCTCGAGCCCGGCGAGCTGTTCGTGATCGGCGAGACCGGCTTCGGCAGCGGACTGAACATGCTGCTGGCCGCGCGCGAGTTCGCCCGACGCGCGCCACCCGATGCCTTTCTGGCGCTGCTCTCGACCGAACTGCATCCGCTGACCCGGGTCGATCTGGAATCCGCGCTCGAGCACTGGCCCGAACTGGAAGCGTTTGGGCGACCCCTGCTGCAGCAGTATCCGGCTGCCTGCCCCGGCTTCCACCGGATCCGGCTGGCACCCAACATCGAGTTGACACTGATGTTCGGCGATTCGACGCAGATGTGGCAGCAACAGCGTTGCAAGGTGGATGCATGGTTCCTCGACGGCTTCGCCCCCGACCGCAACCCGGCCATGTGGAATTCGAAGCTGTGCCGCGTCCTGGCCGAGCATTCCCGGCCCGGCGCAAGCCTTGCCAGCTTCACTGTCGCCGCGGCGGTGCGCGATGCATTGTCGGCTGCAGGCTTCGCGCTCCAGCGCAAACCGGGTTTCGGCCGCAAGCGGCATCGCCTCGAGGGCTGCATGCCCGGAGTCTGGGCACCGCGCCGCATCCGGCGCGGGCATGCGCTGGTGGTCGGCGCCGGCCTGGCCGGCGCAAGCAGCGCCCGCGCGCTGGCCGAGCGCGGCTGGACGGTGACCGTCGTCGACGCTGAAGGAATTGCCGCGGCGGCCTCGGGCAATCGCGCCGGCGTGGTCTACACCACGCCAGGCGGCGTGGCCACACCGCAGAACCGCTACTACCAATCCAGCTACCTGCACGCGCTGGGATGGTTTGATCGGCACGCCTTGCAGCAACTTGAAATCGGCGCATTCAACGGCGTGGTGCAGCATCTTTGCAAGCCGCGCAAGCGCCGCCGGATGGAGCAAGCGCTGGACTCGGGCCACTGGCCGGCGCAGGAACTTGCACGGCTGGACGACGATCGAGTACTGCTGGTTCGCGCCGGATTCCTGCAGCCGCCGGCCTGGTGCAGGCTGCTGCTGCAGCACCCCGCCATCGAGTTCCGACAGGCGCGGCTGCTGCAGGTCCACGGTGGCGATTCACCACGGCTGGAGTTCGACGATCCGGCCATCGGTGTGGCAGACGCCACGGTGTTGTGCACGGCGTTTCCGGCGCCGGGGATACAAGCGCTTCCGCTACGACGGATCAGAGGTCAGGTCAGCGAGGTGCACGCCACGCCGGACAGTCGGAACTGGACTCGAGCCGAGTGCCACGAGGGCTATCTGACGCCGGCGATCAACGGTCCGCATTGCGTTGGCGCGACCTTCGATCTGGATCACGATGACCCTGCACCGCGAGCCGCCGACGACGCGGCCAATCTTGGCCAACTTCAAAGATTCCTGCCGGAACGCTGGCGCGCGCTCGGCGGCAATGCGACTCGCATCGCGGCACAGCGGGTCGGGTTCAGAGTCCAGGCGCGCGACTACCTGCCGCTGCTCGGTCCCGTGCCCGGTATGCGCAATACAGTGTCCGAACTGTGGCTGAATCTCGCACACGGCAGCCGCGGCATCACCGGCACACCGCTGTGCGCCGATCTTCTGGCCGATGCCTGGTCAGGCTTGCCGGGGCCGGTGGATCAGGCGATCGAGCGCGCGCTGGACCCTGCGCGCTTCAGTCCTCTGCGTCGAACAGGTCCTCGCTGACTGCCTCTTGCAGCAGGATGGCGTTGAGGTCGACTTCGATGGCGCCATCGGGCAACACTTCCTCGATCCTGACGGCAGGAGACTCGGCTGTGTGCATCTGCCGCGCAAGATCGATCCTCTCGGCACCGACATAGCCCTCCTGACTGCGACGAAGCCTGCGCACCACCGGCCAGAGTCGATGCTCCTGACTGGTCTGAAGCACGACCGCATGGCTGCCATCGGATAGCCGCACCAGGATGCCCGGCGTGACCCAGCCCAGGAACTGGATCAGAGTCTCGACCATGCCGCCATCGAACTGGCGTTTGCGCTGGCGCCACAACTCGCCCAGCGCCTCGTGATGCGACATGGCACGACGCCAGGGCGAATGCGAGGTCATCGCATCGTAGGCATTGACCACGGCAATCAGCATCGACAACGGCAGCACCTGATCGGCCGTCTTGCCGTCCGGATAGCCCAGGCCGTCGGGCTGCTCGTGATGTTCGAGCACGGCACGCGCGACCTCCGGCTCGATCCGCCCGTCCGAGCGCAGCAACTCGAAGCCCTCGTACGAATGCTGCTTGACATGCTCGTATTCGGCATCGTTGAGCTCGCCGGGCTTGTTCGCGATCGATGGATCGAGACGCGTCTTGCCCAGGTCATGCAGCAAGCCGGCCAGGCCGGCGCGCTCGACCGCCTCGTCGTCCCATTGCAGCGCGCGCGCCACGCCCATCGCCAGAATCGCGACATTGACGCTGTGCTCGGCAGTCTGCTCGTCGGAATGCCGGATCCGGGTCAACCAGATCATGGCCGCGATGTTGCTTTCCAGCGAACCGGCGATCTGGCGCAAGCCCAGCCGCGCCTGCTCGGCATCCAGACGCCCGGTCTTCTTCAGCGAATCGATCAGCATCGCCGCCTGGCGGTACAGCAGATCGTGGCAGTCGATTGCATCGCGCACCGCATCGGCATTGAGCCGGGCGCGGCGCAGCATGTTGATCGGATTGAACGACCGCTTGCTCGTCGCTCGCGCCGCGGACTTGAACGAGCGCGCCGAGGGCGGGCGAAACGCGTTGCGGCCGCGCAGCAGGTCGATCACCACCCAGCGACACTCATCGACGAACCAGGCGCGCTGCTCGTCGGACAGGATCATCACTCCTTCCAGCGGAAACGGCGAGTCACGCCACGGACGATCCAGACGCGACACGAAATGGCCGATCTGAAGTTCGGCGGGATCGACCATGCACTCGCTTTCGGACAAATCGCCGGGGGGTCGATCGGATCCGGTTTCGCTCATGCCGCCCTGCCTCATGCCATCAAATCCAGCTCAAGCGTAGCGCAAATCCTGGCCACGAGTTCAAGCTTCGGCGGGCACGCCACCCTCCTGTTCGAGCACCGCGCGCAAGTCGACCTTCAGCGCATCCCCGGTCAGTACCTCGGCAACCCGGATCGGCGTGTCCGGATGCTCGTGATTGTGCTCGGACAGATCGACCCGCGATCCGGGAACGTAGCGCTCGCCCTCCGGCTCGAGCAATCGCACCCTCGGCCACAGGCGATGCTGCTGGCTGGCCTTGAGCACGACCGCATACTGTTCCGAGGACAGCCGAACCAGCGTCCCCGGTGTAATCCAGCCGAGAAACTGGATCAGGGCCTCGACCATTTCAGCGGCGAACTGCCGACCGCGCTCCTTCCACAGGATGCCCAGGGCTTCGTGATGCGAACGCGGCTGGCTGTAGGGCCGACGACTGGTGATTGCGTCGTAGGCATCGACCACGCTGATCAGTGCCGACAGCTCGAGCTGGGCACCCTTGACCAGGCCCTGCGGATACCCGTTACCGTCGGGTCGCTCATGATGCTCGAGTACCGCGCGCGCAACCGCCGGGTCGACATCGCCTTCCTGGTGCAGCATTTCAAAGCCGAAGCGTGCGTGCTGCTTGACATGCTCGTATTCTTCCGGAGTCAGGCGACCTGGCTTGTTGAGAATCTGCAGATCGAGCTTGAGCTTGCCAAGGTCATGCAGCATACCCGCCATGCCGGCATGCTCCACCTGTTCGGATTCCCAGCCCAGCGCCTGGGCCAGACCCATGCCGAGAATCGCGACATTGACGCAATGCTCGGCAGTATAGCGATCGGTATTCTTGATCCGGGTCAGCCAGACCATGGCGGCCAGATTCTTCTCGAGACGCCCGGCAATCCGCCGGACTCCGACCCGGGCGTCCTCCGGTCGTACGCTGCCGTTGCGGGCGATTGCATCGATCAGCAGATCGGCCTGGCGCAGGATCAGCGCATGCCCGTCCAGCGAATCATCGACGATCGCCGTATCGAGTTCGGCACGGCGCAGGACATTGATCCTGGCCGCAGGGTTGCTCGCCTCGCGCTTCCACGTCGGCCGGGACGCGCTCGCCGCACCCGGTCGCATCGAACCAGCCTCGGTGCCGGTCCGGCTACGCAACAGGTCGACCACGACCCAATTACAGTTGTTTCGGAACCAGTTGATCTGGCTCTGGCGGCTCAGCATCACGCCGGCCAGGGAGAATGGACTGCCGATCCACGGCCGATCCAGCCGGGACACGAAATGCCCCAGCTGCAGGTGAGCCGGGTCGAACACGACCTCGTGCTCCCAAAGCAGATGATCGTCGTGGCGTCCTGTGTCCATCGACACGAATCTCCCCCGGAAATAACCTTCAGGTCATTCGCATTCTACGCGCTGACGGCCAGCCTGCAAGTACCGCTCGTTGCCCAATGCCAGCGTGATGATCCGGACCTGACATGCTCCGCGTCTGCGGGAAAGCGCCACACCCTGCCTCCACAGTCAAGCAAGATCAAACCATCAGTTCGTCAAGATCGCGGAAATGGTTCAGTGCCTCCGGGTTGGCCAGCGCCGAGGTGTTCTTGACCGCGCGCCCGTGGATGACATCGCGCACCGCCAGCTCGGTGATCTTGCCGGAGACCGTGCGCGGCAGTTCCGGCACGGCGATCACGCGCGCGGGCACGTGTCGCGGCGTGGTGTTGGCCCGGATGGTCGAGCGGATCCGCTCGACCAGTGCGGAATCGAGCACGATGCCTTCACGCAGCACCACGAACAGCACGACGCGCACATCGCCGTCCCATTCCTGGCCGACACACAGCGATTCCAGCACCTCGTCGAGCTTTTCGACCTGGCGATAGATTTCGGCCGTGCCGATGCGCACACCGCCCGGATTGAGCGTGGCGTCGGAACGACCGTAGATCACCACCCCGCCGCGCGGTGTCAGACGGGCGTAATCGCCATGGCTCCAGATGCCTTCGAACTTGTCGAAGTACGCGGCACGGTAGCGACTGCCGTCGGCGTCGTTCCAGAACATCACCGGCATGCTTGGAAAGGCTTGCGAACAGGTCAACTCGCCGGTTTCGTCCTCGACCACCTGCCCGTCATCGTTGCGGATCTCGACTTTCATGCCCAGACCGCGGCATTGCAGCTCGCCGGCGTAGACCGGCAACAGCGGATTGCCCAGCGCGAAGCAGGACACGATGTCGGTCCCACCGGAAATCGAGCTCAACTGAACGTCGTCCTTGACCTCGCGATAGACGTAGTCGAACGACTCGGGCAACAAGGGCGAGCCGGTCGACAGGATCGCGCGCAGCTTCTCGAGCCTGTGGGTCCGGCGCGGCCGCACGCCGGCCTTGTCGCAGGCCGCGATCCACTTGGCGCTGGTGCCGAAGATCGCGATATCGAGCTCGTCGGCCAGGTCCCAGAGAACGTTGCCGTCCGGATGGAACGGTGAGCCGTCATACAGCACCAGCGTGGCGCCGACCGCCAGCCCCGAAACCAGCCAGTTCCACATCATCCAG